>Ga0209573_1000495_pt1 | contig 82248 bp, 78 predicted proteins | sample TNRBio252014_DNA_FD_185870 | JGI IMG/M metagenome (GOLD analysis project Ga0209573, IMG submission 185870) | Wastewater treatment Type I Accumulibacter community from EBPR Bioreactor in Madison, WI, USA - TNR Reactor_6/25/2014_ DNA (SPAdes)... | ecosystem: Engineered > Bioreactor > EBPR >... | reverse complement strand
TCGTGGCAAATTCATACCCAAATTTACATATTGTTTCTTATTCCTACCTTATCCATGGAATTAATTTCAACCATGCTTTATCTTAGCGCTAATCAGTTACGTTCATCGTATACCTTTTGAGGAATAACTATATTGCCGAAGAGATCCTTCAGTAAAGTCAATTGATCAATTTGGACGAGGTTTGTTATTACCGAAGTATCACTTACTACAATCATACCCTTTAGTTCGACAATTGAAATGGGGATATCCGTTGTTAGATATCAAATTCACTTCCAGAAAAGTCAAGAAGCTTTTCGGCCCTTTAATTTTCGCAGGTTTTCCAGATCCGTTTCCAAATCTTTTATATCATATTGTATGTAGACATCGCGCTTGGCCAACTCTTTCTGAAAAGATATTTGATCGAGTTGGGCCAGATTTCTTGCTTGCCCCATGGATAATCTGCCGATATCATAGAGATGAACCGCTATCTCAATGATCAGTTCTTCTGCAGTTATTTCCGCTTTTTCCAGGATTTCTTCTTTAATCAACAGATCCATATCGCCATTTTTATCCAAAGATAGCGGTTTTATGGTTATCGTTCAATACTCCTATGATTAGCGGGTACATCTCTCCGCCTCGCGGCGCTGTGGCGAGCCTAATGCTAAGCCCGATGTGCTGCTAGTGCAAGGTGGGGTTCGCCGTAGGGATACGAGGTGACGACCCGGAAATAGGCCTTGGTGGTGACGGCCGGGGAACGCCCCAGGAGGTGACGAGGTGACAGACGGCTAACGTACCGTCTGCTTTAGCTGACGAAAAGGTGTTAGCGGCAACCGGCGGTCGGCGGCCGTTCCTAAAAAGTCGGCCGTACAGCCGCATAGTCTGTTTTTTACCCAAAAAAAGCTAAATTGGAAGCTCGTTCGTAACTTAGCAAGCTACTGAATTGAAAGCGTATGACCTCCATTGCCTTTTTTGATATCGAAACAGACCGCAACGGCAAAAAAATATACGACATCGGCGGCTGCCTGGACGATGGCAGGCAGTTTCACGATGCTTCGCTTGAGCGATTTGCTTTGTTTCTACAAGGAGTGGATTTTGTTTGCGGTCACAACATTTTTCAGCATGATATAAAATTCGTCCGCCCGGCGCTTGCCGCAGCGGGCATTCCGCTCGAAAACGCTATTGATACCCTGCCGTGGTCGCCCCTGCTTTTCCCTCAGAAGCCCTATCATGCCCTGGTCAAGGATGACAAACTCCAAACCGATGCCGTCAACAACCCACTCAACGATGCCCTTAAAGCGCGTGACTTGTTTTATGATGAAGTAGCGACATTTTCGCGCCTCGATCCCGACTTGAAAATCATTTTTTACGGGTTGCTTCAGGAGCAAGCGGCGTTTTCCGCCTTTTTTAAATACCTGGGTTTTCATCCTGAAAATAAGGGCCTTGCCTCATTGATTTTTCAAAAATTTCGCACCGACATTTGTGAAAAAGCAGATATAGCCCGATTAGTGTATGAAAATCCTATCGAATTGGCCTATGCTTTGGCCATCATCAATTGCCGGCACCGTTATTCCGTTACGCCACCCTGGGTGCTGAGGAATTATCCGGAAGTCGAGCGCGTCACGGCTAATTTGCGCAGCAAACCCTGTCTGGAGGGTTGTTTGTACTGCCGTCAACACCTTGACATTTTCAAAGGCTTGAAACAGTTTTTTGGTTTTGAGGGTTACCGAACCTACGGAGGCGAACCCTTACAGGAAAAAGCCGTCCGCGCGGCCGTCCAAAACCAATCCCTGCTGGCCATTTTTCCGACGGGTGGCGGCAAATCCATCACCTTTCAAGTGCCCGCCCTGATGAACGGCCAGAATATGAAAGCCCTGACGGTCGTTATCTCGCCCCTGCAATCGCTGATGAAAGACCAGGTGGACAACCTTGAACGAGCGGGCATCACCGAGGCGGTCACCATCAATGGCCTGCTCGATCCCATCGAACGCGCCAAATCCTTAGAGCGTGTAGCGGACGGCTCGGCCGCGCTGCTTTATATCTCGCCCGAATCTTTGCGTTCCAAAACCATCGAACGCTTGTTGCTGGGCCGCAAAATCGCCCGCTTCGTCATTGACGAGGCGCACTGCTTTTCCGCCTGGGGACAAGATTTTCGGGTGGACTATCTCTACATTGCCGATTTTATCAAGAACCTCCAGGAAAAGAAAAACCTCGCGGACCCCATCCCCGTCTCCTGTTTCACGGCGACCGCCAAACAGAAGGTCATTGAAGACATTCGCGCTTATTTTTGGGAAAAATTGAACCTTGAACTCGAAGTTTTTCAGGCCTCCGCCGCCCGAAGCAACCTTCACTACAAAGTCTTTGAAAAAGAAGGCGACGAAGAAAAGTACAACGCCCTCCGAAACCTCATTGACGATAAAAACTGCCCGACCATCGTGTATGTCTCGCGTACGCGCAAAGCGACCGAACTTTCCGAGCGGCTGCGGGCCGACGGATTCAACGCCCGCGCTTTTCACGGCAAAATGGAGGCAACGGAAAAAACCGAAAACCAAAATGCATTTATTGCCGGCGACGTGCAAATTATGGTGGCCACCTCCGCCTTTGGCATGGGCGTGGACAAAAAAGACGTGGGCCTGGTCATCCATTTCGACATTTCCGATTCTTTGGAAAACTATGTGCAAGAAGCCGGGCGGGCCGGGCGCGACGAAAAAATTGAGGCCGAGTGCTATGTATTGTACAACGAGGAAGATTTGAGCAAACATTTTATCCTCCTGAACCAGACCAAACTCAACATCCAGGAAATCAAACAAATCTGGAACGCCATCAAATTTATCACCAGATACCGCACGAGCGTTTCCAATTCGCCGCTCGAGATCGCCCGTAAAGCGGGCTGGGACGACAGCGTCTCTGAAATCGAAACCCGCGTAACCACCGCCATTGCCGCGCTCGAAGACGCCGGCTACCTGCGACGCGGGCAGAATATGCCCCGCATTTACGCGAACAGCATCCTGACCAAAACAGCGCAAGAGGCCATTAAAAAAATCGAACAATCTGCCCGCTTCGACCACGACCGCCAAAAAGTGGACGCTATCCGAATCATTAAAAAGCTGTTTTCCAGTAAGCGCAAAGCACAGGCTATCGACAGCGAAGCCGCCGAGTCGCGCATAGATTACATCAGCGACCATTTGGGCATCGTCAAAGAAGAGGTTATCCAAATCATCAACCTGCTGCGGGAGGACAAAATCCTCGCCGACGCCAAAGACCTGACGGCTTTTATCAAACGCGGCGAACAAAAAAACCGCTCGCTCGCCGTGGTAGAAACCTACTATCAAATCGAACGGTTTTTGCTCACCCAATTGGACGAGACCGAGCAGGACTTTTCGCTCAAAGCCCTCAACGAAGCCGCCGAAGCCGCAGGGTGCACCGGCGTTTCGCCGCAACGACTCAAAACGGTGCTTAATTTTTGGGCCATAAAACACTGGATAAAACGCGCATCTCGCGATTTTGCGAACCAAATTATCGTAGTGCAAGCCAAGGATTCCTCCAGAAATTTGCGCGAAAAATTGGAAAAACGGCACGAACTGGCGTGTTCGGTAATTGAGTTTTTGTATGAAAAAAGCAAAACGACCAATGACGAAAGCGGGCAAGGAGAGGAAGTACTGGTGGAATTTTCAGTGCTGGAATTAAAAGAAAATTTCGAGCGCCAATCCGGCCTGTTTCAACAGAAAACCACAGCGGATGCCGTCGAAGACGCGCTTTTTTACCTTTCCAGAATCGAGGCCCTGAAAATCGAGGGCGGTTTTATGGTAGTTTACAACCGATTGCACATCGAGCGTTTGGAAGAAAACAACAAAATCCAATACAAAAACGAAGACTATCAAAAACTCAATCAGTTTTACGAAAACAAGGTGCAACAAATCCACATCGTAGGAGAGTATGCCAAAAAAATGGTGCATGACTATGTGGGTGCGCTGCGCTTTGTAGACGACTATTTTCAGTTGAACTACTCCTCTTTTTTGGGAAAATATTTTCCCGGAACGCGAGGCGCAGAAATCAAGCGAAACATCACGCCGGCCAAATACCGCCAATTGTTTGAATCCCTCTCTGAGGCGCAGCGCCAAATCATCGACGACAAACACAGCCCGCATCTTGTGGTGGCCGCCGGGCCGGGCAGTGGCAAAACCAAGGTGCTGACCCATAAACTCGCCGCGCTCCTGCTAATGGAAGATGTGAAACACGAGCAATTGCTAATGCTCACCTTTTCGCGGTCGGCAGCCACGGAGTTTAAAAAACGCTTGATCGCGCTCATCGGCAATGCAGCCCATTTTGTGGAAATCAAAACCTTTCATTCCTATTGTTTCGACCTGTTGGGCCGCGTCGGCAGCCTTGAAAAATCGGACAGCATCCTCCAGGACACCGTAGAAAAAATCCGAAACGGCGAAATCGAACCCAACCGAATTACCAAAACGGTGCTGGTCATTGACGAGGCGCAGGACATGAACGCCGATGAGTATGCACTGGTCAACATTTTAATGGAAAAAAATGAAGGCTTGCGCGTGATTGCCGTGGGCGACGACGACCAAAACATATTCGCGTTCCGAGGCGCCGATTCCCGCTATTTGATTGAACTCATCGAACGCCGGCAGGCCGCGAAATACGAACTGACGACTAATTTCCGGAGCAGCCCCCAAATCGTCGCCTTTGCCAATGCTTTTGTCAAAACAATTTCCAACCGTCTGAAAACCAATGAAATAAATTCATGTCAAACAAAGGCAGGCCATTTGAAATTGGTGTACTACCAAAGCCGGCATCTCATCGAACCCTTAGTGCGCGACTTGCTCGCCACCGATCTGAGCGGTACAACCTGTGTGCTGACCAAAACCAACGAAGAGGCCGCCCAAATCACCGGACTGTTGCTCCAACACGGCAGGCCCGCCAAACTCATTCAGAGCAACGACGGCTTTCCACTGCAAAATTTGCTGGAAGTGCGGTTTTTTATGGATGCGTTGGCGCCCCACTCGGTCAGCATCGCGCCGGAAGATTGGGACAAGGCCAAGCGCGCGGTGTATGAGAAATTCGGGTCCAGCCCGAAATTCGAAATCGTACTGAATTTAGTCAAAGACTTTCAGGAAATCAACCCCAAAATAAAATATTGGTCTGATTTTCAATTGCTTGTACAGGAGTCAAAAATCGAGGATTTCTATCGGCAGGAGGGCGACACGATATTTGTTTCGACGATACACAAGGCCAAAGGCCGCGAATTTGGCCATGTCTTCCTGATGCTCGACGGCTTCAACGCTGACTCCGACGAGGCCAAACGCCAGATGTACGTCGCCATCACCCGCGCCAAAAGCCGTTTGGACATACATACCAACGGGCATTTTTTCAATCACATCCAATTACCGGGCCTCCAACGCATTGAAAACACGGAGACCTGGCTGCCGCCGTCCAAAATTGCCGTCCAACTCACACACAAAGATGTTAATCTCGGCTTTTTCGCCTTTGTTCAACATCGTTTGGCGGCCCTGGCGAGCGGGCAAAACCTGCAAATTCAGGCCGAAGGGCTGGCGGATCAAAGCGGGAATCTGCTCTTGAAGTTTTCGAAAAAATTTCAGGAGCAAATCTCCACTCATCGTGCGTCAGGATACGTTTTGACCGAAGCGCGGGTCAATTTCATAGTGTATTGGAAGGATCAGGAACAAGGGCAAGAGTTCAAGGTGGTATTGCCGGAGTTAGTTTTTGAGATGGGGCGGGAGTGAATGCCTGGTGTCGGCAATCGGCAGTCGGCTATCGGCAGTCAGTATTAAAAAGTCGCACAGTCGCATAGTCTCACTGTCGGTTCTCGCCTCTGCTTCTGCAGTCAAGGCTTTTTTGTTCGCAAGAGGCTAATATCAAGCGTCAAATGTATTTCGCGCCACTAGCAGCCACACAAAAACGGATAAATAACAGTTGACAAATTCATTATTTTTTGTATTTTTGTAACCACAAACACTAAATTAGCATTCTCTAAACAAACGTTTGTCAACTCATTTGAAAATATGTCCGCTTTATTTGGCAATCGACTCATGGTGGCCCGCAGGATGGCGGGCTTATCACTGCAGGGTCTCGCAGAACAATTAGATGGGATAATCAGCCGACAAGCCTTGCACAAATATGAGCAAGGACTTACCTATCCAAATAGTCAGACCCTGATAGCGCTATCCAGGGCATTAAAAGTGCCGGTGGATTTCTTTTTCATGGAACCTGAAGTTTCCGTACAATTAAGCGGCATCGAATTCAGGAAGCGCAAACGGCTATCTTCTGTCGAAGAACAAGCGGTTACAGAACGTTGTATTGACATCCTTAGCCGATACCTCACCCTTGAGCGGATGGTAAATGACGTAAAACCCTTGCGCCGGTTCGATCATTTCCATGTCATACATAATATACAAGACGCAGAAAATGCCGCTGAAGCACTACGCAGCCAATGGGGATTGGGCAACGATCCTATTCCCAATGTAATGGCTATGCTTGAAGATAACGGTTATAAAGTCGTCGAAGTAAATGCAAAGCATGATTTCGACGGTATGAAAGCTTTTGCCGGTGATATTAGAGTTATTGCGGTAAACAGATTTAAGGATGTGTGCCGCATTCGGTTTACCGTCCTGCACGAATTGGCGCACCATCTCTTAATTTTTCCAGCGGAGATGAGCGAAGATGAAAAAGAACGCCTTTGCCACGCCTTTGCCGGCGCCGTATTATTGCCGGCAGCGCAAGCCAGGGAAGCGATGAGCCAACATCGGTTTCACTTTTACTTGCCCGAATTGATACTCCTCAAAGCCTATTGGGGAATTTCTATTGCCGCCATGTTTGCCCGGGCTAAAAACCTGGAAATTATCAATGATTACGTTTATGCCAAACTCCATCAAGGTTATCGCAAAAGGCAATACCATCTTGAAGAACCCGGTGATTTTAAAGGAGAAGAAAAAGCTCATCGTTTCAATCAATTACTTTACAGAGCCCTGGCGGAGGGTATCATCACTATCAACCAGGCCGCAACGCTTCGCAACCTGACTGTGAGCGAAATGCGCGTTAAGCTCGACCGGTTGGTATGAAGGTATTAATTACAGATACAAATGTCTTCATAGACCTTATTCAAATTGGAGCAATAGCTTACTTTTTCCAGCTTCGTTACGAGATATGCACTACAGATCTAGTGGTAGAGGAAATAAAGACCCCTTCTCAAAAGGCACTACTTGATATTTTTATAGAAAATAGATTTTTGAAGGTGGTCTCGTTAGATGCTACTGAAATTCGAGCTGCTTATGAATTAAAGACCGGGTGCAATCTAAAGCGGATCACTGATAAATCCGTTTTATTAAAAGCAATCCACTTTGGTTGTATCGTCTTAAGCGGAGATGCAGACTTACGAAAGGAGTGTATTCGAAATGGACTGGAAGTTCACGGTACTATCTGGGTAATGAGAGAGATATGGACAGCTGGCTTAGCCTCTGAGCTACAATTATTAGAACTATTGCAAAAGCTGGCTCAGAATACCCGCCTGCCAGAGAAAGAAATCGAAAAGTTGGCGGATGAAATTGCTAAATTCAGCTAAGAGCATTTTTGAGGTGACGCCCCGGGAATAGACCCTGGCGGTGACGGCTGGGGAACGCCCCAGGAGGTGACGAGGTGACGGCTAACGTACCGTCTGCTTTAGCTGACGAAAAGGTGTTAGCGGCAATCGGCGGTCGGTCGCAAAGTCAGACTACGTTCGGCGCCTTGTTGCACAGTCTGACGTGACGCCTAGGAGTAATTTTCGGGAAGCGATTATTTGAAGTATATTTGATTACAAGGCTATCAATCCTTTAAATTTCCTCTGGGCTTCCTTCCATTTTTTTCCTTATATGCTTTGATATATTCACTCTCAATACGTTTTGCTTCTCGTCGCCCGGGGATATCGCGAATTAAAATCCGGGTGAAGAACCTGGCCCAGTTATCGATTAGGTTGGCAAAACGTAACTGTACACGCATTCTTTTCGACATCCCATCCTTTTTGCTTATAGGATCACTGCTAATCCCGTACTTGAAAGTGTCATAGTCAACTTTGTCCACTATTTCATACAGATGATGCAGTTCTTCGCTATCGTCCAAATTTTTGTGCGCCATAAATTTAGTCGATTTGCCAGCCTGCTTTATTGCTTTGGGTCTCGTAATTATACGTTGGCATATAGTTGAATGGAATTCCCATTTTCATTTCAAAAGCGTCGTCTGCCAGGTATAATAATGGCTCAAAAACAATCTCATTGGGCATTTGAGAAGGGTCATTCAGTACTTTTTCGTAGTACTCTTTTCCTTCGGCTACTACGGCACAACGGGCATATAAAAAGTCATCTGCAGAGATAAAATGCTCCGGGTCTTTGGCTGCATAAGCTTCTGCATGGGCTCTGGTATCCAAATAGTAAAGCTTTGCCGAAAGCCTATCTGCAAAGATATACATACTGGAAACAGGCATTTCAGCCAGCATCTTTACCGCGGGTTTAAGTTTGTTTTCCGCACCTTTTTTTGACCAATCTATTGTGTCAATAACACGCCAAAAATCATCCTCGGAAAATAAATCATCCGCAGGGGATTTATCCTGAAGCCGGATTTCGACTTCGGTTGTCTTACCAAATTTTTGCTTTAAGCTATTGATGAACTCGCTATTGAGATCGTTCAAGCTGATATTTAGTACTGTTGTCATAACAACTCCATTATTCTTTGGCAAATTAAACAATTTCATGGATTGTTCCAAAATTTTTTGTGTTTAAACCGGGATTGTATTTGACATTTACGGTTGCCGTGCTGACGCGTGTAGGGTTTGTGGGATAGCCATTTGGTGGTCGGTTTTCGCCTCCGCGGATGCAGGTAAGGCCTTTTGTTCGGTTTCCAATGATTACGGCGCTTTTTTGTAGTAGGTGACGGAGGGCTTCCCGGCAGTCGAAGCAGCACCTGGCGAGAATTGAAGTGAAGCCGATCTTAGGAGCCGGTTTCTTCCTTCTCAATCCTGTACTGAACCAATTCTTCTTTGGAATAGCTCATGCCCTTTTGCCTTCTTTTTTAATGATCTGATAGATGGGCGTGACGGCACGCCGTTCCCAATCCGTTTTTGTATGGATGATCGTACTTATTACCGAATTGGTTCGAAGTTCCAGGTCATACAATTGGTCAAGAATGCGTAGTTTTAAATCACGGGTTAGCGGTCGATCCAGTAACACCAGAAAATCCCAGTCTGAATCCGGGCGGAAATCCTCTCTTGCCCGTGAGCCGAACAAAATAACTTCCGCTTTCGGGTCTATATGGATAACTTCTTGTTTTACAAGGCTGACGATGTCCATTATGCTTATCAGATTTCTTTGACTAACCTTAAAGATAAGGGATTTGGCCAAGATTGTCAATTCGACTCTGGTTTTATTGCTCGCACTGCTATACCTGAGCTTACGAGGTGACGACCCGGGAATAGGCCTTGGTGATGACGGCCGGGGAACGCCCCAGGAGGTGACGAGGTGACGGCTACCGTACCGTCTGCTTTAGCTGACGAAAAAGTGTTATCAGCAATCGGCGGTCAATTCAATCCCAAATTCAACCTGAGAAAAGTGTTCAGTTTGCTCCGGAAAAATGATCGCTTTTGACCCTGTGTTTACTGTTCACTTTGCGCCGGCTATGGCTGTCCACTTTGCGCCGGATTATGTATATTCGCCGGTTCGCATGAAGCCGCCCAGCGCGCCGCTATGATATACTCCTTGCTGGGTACCTGTCTCAAACACCAGGTCAACCCCTTCCAGTGGCTGCGCGACGTCCTGGCCCGTTTGCCCGATCATCCCATCCAACAGATCGGTGAACTGCTGCCCCATAGGTGGAAACCCGATACTGGGGTTGACCAACGCCAGATTTAAGGGTAGGTACTTCGCCAAAGGCGTACGGAGCATGGACGCCCTAGCCTGTGTTGTGCACAGGTAATTTCATCCAAAAATTTTGATATTTTTAAACCATAATTCTCCCTCCCCTTTACTTCTCACCCCCTCATTTATTCTGGGAGCAAAAATTGTATAAAATGCATCTTCAATATATCTAAAATCGAATTCGATTGTAACTCTGTGCCATCTATGATCTCCTATATGCTCATTTGGGATGATAAATCTTTTTCGGAATGGAGAAAATGGGTTTTCTGGGTCATCTTGTTTATCACTTCCCACTTCCACGTACCCAACTTGTCCGATTGTATTATGCTTCATGGGAATTAAAATAAATAAAAGATTACTAATATCTCCATTTGAAGAATTTATTGCCATATAATCTAATTCAACAAACCCCATTAGTCTGTTAATTGGTTTTTCCATTCCTAAATCTTCTTCTCCATGTGCTCTTATTTTAAACACCTGTTCTCTTGAGTTACTATCAACCTTCAATGCATTAGGATATCGATTTAATCCTCCAGCATTGAAAAAAGTCCAATCGACTTTAGGGCTTAGATCTTTGTTACTATTGTATATGCAACTATACTCTATCGACTTAATAGGATTATCACTATTAAGAGTATTGTTATCAATATCATTATGTGTTTCTATTTTATCAATGATTTCAAGTAGAGAGAAATTTATTCTATTGAGTTCTGATTTTTCAGGCCCCAATCCAAGTCTATATTCTCTTTCCCATTTATAATACTGATTTGACAACAAAATTATTTCATTACCATATCCCGCTAATAAATTAATATTCTTAGTCAATTCTTCAATAGCACGATTTGTAAAACCTTCGGCTAAAAATTTTTTAACTGCTTGTTTGAAATTCATATTATTTTCTTCTGCTTGTGCACAACTGCGGCATTGCTTTCGTAGCCGCGCTTAGTCGGCTATGGAAAGTAGTGCATAGATGGCGGTATTCAGTATTTATGTTAATTCTCTTAAAACCTTTTCCAAATCCCGTTCAAGCTTTTCGAATCCGTCTATGTTATCCTCATAAAGAATAAATCGAAATTTATTCAAATCAAATGGGATATCTTCTATGCTTTGGGAAAGCAAAATAAATTCTTTGCCCAAAGTGTGAGTAATTCCGAGCTCGTAAAATACATTAGCATTTCTTCCAGTGATATCTGCAATAATTATTTTGGCCTCAAAAATCCCTTTCCATATGTCTTCCATAATTTCTTTACCCGATAGGTCGTCTGCCCTAACGGCATTCAACCCAACTCGGTTACATACTGGTTTTATTAATTTGCTCCATAGCCTATTAGACCATTGAAGAGTAAACGGCATTAGAATGAAAGTTAAATCTGCGTTAGTTGTAAAATTTCTTTCCTTAAAAACAGGATTAACGACCAACTCTCTATTGTCCAATTTACTTTCATCAATATTTCCAAAAATTTTGTAAGGTGCAGCCAAAGGATTTTTGATAAGAAGAAGTCTAATGGTTTCCGGCTCTGGCTTTCTAAACTCTTGAATATATTTGTCATAATCAATATAACAAACATCAATATTTACCTCTAATTTTTGCTCTAAAACCCCAGCAGCAATTGCTAATTGAGTTCCCATTGTTTTCTTACCCCCAGTCATTTCAATTACCACCTTACTTCCTTTTTTAAATCGGCTCATCGCTTTCTGCAAGGCTAAATAAATGTCATCAATATGCTCTTCATCATGCAAAAAACTCTCATGGAAAAAATTTTTTGCTTCAATACCTGAATATTTTAATACTGTGTCAAGGTTTTTTTCAGTTTCAGGCGTATGCAAAATCACTAATTTTTGAGGAGTTAATAACTTATAGGCTAATACAACAGTTTCCGGGGTGAACCCCAGAAGGCTGATTATTCCATCATATTGAGGGGTTGTCCCAACTTTATGTTTGATAATTGGGATAATTTTAGGTATTATCTCGACAAAATAGAAACGTTCAGCCTTTTCGTTGGCATTTGCCCTTAATAAGTCAAGCCATTCTTCTTTTTTCGCAAAGAAATCATTCGGGAGAAGACCTTTTATCATACTATAAAAATTAGGTTAATCTTAGCTTTTTATCAATTTTTCCCTCAACAACCTTCCAGTTTTTTTTATTTCTCGCCCTTTAAATTTCTTGTAAGGAAGGTAGTTGCCGCTGTCGTCTTCTTGAAGAAGAAGCAAATCAGGAGGGTGTCCAATTATTCCATAAACAAAAACATAGAGTAATGCCGATAGAGTTGAATGCCCGGGGACTATCAGTGTGACGGTTCTAGACCCATCCAGTTTAAATTTAACTTGATTTGCAATACTTTCTAATTGAGGTTCAATTTCATTCTCAAAATCAAGATATGGTACAAAGACCTCTTCAATAACCTCATATTCTTCTTTTAACTTGTCCAATGCTTCGTTGGAAAGTTTGTGTCCAGAAAAACTTATCAAAACTGCTGACATGTTTTTATTTTTTATTGTTACCGCCATCTATTATGTTATCGCACCTTAGATACGTATAAGCACTGCACCTAGTTGTATACCTGCACCTTATCACAAGGCAAATCCATCATCTACAAAGTTCTGTATTTTTCATTACAAAGTCAATATGGCAGTCGGCAGTCGGTTCAAAAAGGCCCAGTCCCCGTTCCGACTCCGCTCAACGACCGGCTTGGATCGCACAGTCGCAAAGTCCCAAAGTCGGCTTTCGGCAGTCGGCAAAAATCGCCCCCTTGCACGAGTCGTAAAGTCGTAAAAGTCGCACAGTCGTACAGTCGCACAGTCGTACAGTCGCAAAGTCTCAAAACCCCACCGTCCTCCCCCCTCTTCCTCTCGTATCAAAAGCCCGCAACCTCACAGCCCCCTTCACCGCCACCGGGCCGTTATACAGCGGACTTTGCAGCCCGGGTTCGCTGCCATCAGTAGTATAGCGGATATCGAAGCCCGGGAGTTGCATATTGGCGTAGAGCATGCCGTTGCGCACTATGGCGCCGGGGGTGGGAATGCGGTAGTTCACGCCGCCGGCGAAAAAATCGAGGCGGGGGAGCTCCCGTTTGCCGAGTTGGTTGGCAAAGTGGGACCAGGAGGCGGCGTATTGGCTTTCAAAAGCGGCGGGGTCTTTTTCCGTCTCCCAAGCGGGGGCGGGGCTCCAGGCGCGCTCGGCGAGACCGAGTAGCTTGGGGAAGACCATGTATTCGATGGTTTCGGTGCCGCGCAGGGTCTCCGACCAGATGAGGCCCTGCATGCCCACGATGTTGCTTTTGCCGTAGTCGGTGAGACGCTGCTTGCCGTTGAAAACGGAGGGGTCTATCTTGTTGCCCATCCGGTCTTCTTTGGCGGTTTTGTAGTAGTCGAAGGGGGCGAAGGAGAAGGCTTTGTCGACGTCGGTGTAGGCGCCCCAGTAGTAGCCGGGTTCGTTCCAGTCTTTCTGGTAGGCCATGTCGAAGTAGAGGTTGCTCACGGGGGCCAGTACTACTTTGTAGCCGGCGTTGGCCATGCGGTAGGCCAGGTCTTCGGCGCCCCAGCCCAAGACGTTGTTCCACACGTATACGTGGAAATTATTGCCGACAAAATCGGGGTTGGGCAGGTAGGTCACTTCGCCGTCGAGTTTTGTCTTGCGCATGCCGATTTCTTCCCATCCCGATACCAGCAAGCCGCGCCTGGATAGTAATCCCTGCATTTTATGCCAGAAGTAGTACCACAGATCGGCGGTTTCTTTGAGGTTGTTTTTTTGCATGAGGGCAAGGCAGGCCGGCGATTTTTCCCAAGTGCCTCCGGGCACTTCGTCGCCGCCCAGGTGTATGGTGGTAAGCCGGGCGCCGGCTTCGCGGTACATGGCGGCGAGTTCGTCGCTCACTTTTTCGATGAAGGCGATGGTGGAGGGCTGGCAGACGCAGACGACGTTGTCGTTGTAGCCTTGTACCGAGCGATATACCGACCGGTCTTCGAGGTCGCGCAGCAGGTATTGGCGGGCTTCATCGGGCTTGTTTTCGGCCAGGAGGCGCTCGTAGCGGGCGTCCATGGCTTTGATGGCAGCGCGGGCGTGGCCGGGCAGCTCTATTTCGGGGATTACCTCGATGTGGCGGGCCGCTGCGTATCGGAGTATTTCAATAAATTCCTGTCGGCTATAATACCCCGAGCCGTACAATTGGCCGGCGTCGGGGCCGGAGCCGTAGGAGGGGTGCAGGAAGGTTTTTTCGGTAAGCGTATGGCCGCGGTTGCCGCCCACGGCGGTTAGCTCGGGAAGGCCCGCGATTTCGATGCGCCAGCCTTCGTCATCGCTGAAGTGAAAATGGAGTTTGTTGAGTTTGTATAGGGCCATTACGTCGAGTAGCTTCAGGATTTCGGCTTTTGTCTGGAAATTGCGCGCTACGTCTACGTGTAGTCCGCGGTAGGCGAAGCGGGGTTCATCGCGCACTTCGAGGCAGGGAATTTGGGCGGACTCGGCGGGTTGTTTCCACAAATCCGGGGGTAGTAGCGTTTTCAGCGACTGGATGCCATAGAATACACCCGCGCCGTCGGCGGCTTCGATGATGATGCCTTTGTCGGCTGATACGGTAAGGCTATACTGCTCCGGGTTAGTCATGCCGGTAGATTTGCGCAGTGAAATACCTTTGAGATGCGCTCCTCTGGGGATTTCCACCATAGCTTCCGCGCCAAAAAGGGCGCGCCACTGGGCGGCCAGCAGGCGGGCTTCTTTTTCAAATTCGACGGTGGTACTGATGATCGTATGGCGGTCTACCCGGAAAAAGCCGGGCAGGGGGGTAAACGCTACCGGCGTGGGGAATACGGGCCGCAAGTCGGCGGCGGGTATATCGGGGGTGTTTTCGTTTTGCAAAAAGACCGATTCCGGCGTCACGAAGGCCAGCCGGTCGTCGCTGGAGCGCTTGAGTTGATCGGGCCGGGTAGGAGGCACGATGCTTAGGTTAGAGAGCTGATGTCCCTTGCCGGGATCGGCACCGAAGACGAGGTAAAAGCCACTGGGGGCGTCGGTGCGGTGAATCAGCCAGTAATCGGTCACCAGGTCGAGTTCGAGGCGAGCGCCGGGGGCTAGTCCGGAGAAGCCGGCGCTGGGTTTCAGCCGCCGCCAGTCGCCGCCCATCTGTTCGAGGTCCATGCCGCCGGCGCGCAGCGGCTCGGCCTGGATGGCTCTGTCGAGGTGGAAATACAAGGCCCAGCCGGTGGCGGGGAGTTTTTTCTTACCGGCATTGTGCAGGCGCAGTTTGGACAAGGTAAGGTCTTTGTCCTGGTATTGGTTTTGCACCAATTCCCATTCGAGGTGGAGGTCGTCGGCGATGAATGCCGGGGATTTTTGTGCGATGGCAGGGAGCTGCAATGTTATTATGGCTAGGAATACCAATAGACGTGTCATGATGCCGGTTTTTAGGGCAATATAAGAAATGCCGGGGAAGGTTTTTATTTTGGTGTTAAATTGGGAGGGGGGGCTGGGTTTTTATTAACCACGGAGTTTCACAGAGTTCACACGGAGTTCCACTGAGCTAGATTTTGACTCCGTGCAACTCTGTGTGAACTCTGTGAAACTCCGTGGTTAAATAATCTTTTAAAATTGACTGCATTAGAGGCTAACTGACGTTGTATTTTTTTTTAAATGAAATAATTATTTCGCGGGTATAACTTAACGCCAAAATAAGCGCAAAGGCCTTTACTTTTGACACCCCCGGCCCCTAAAGGGGAGTCTTCCCGCTATCAAGAAAACCCCGTTGACCTGAGGGGTTCCCCTTTAGGGGTTAGGGGTTTGGGTTGGCAATTTTCAGATTAGGCTGTTACCCTAAATAGTTACAAAACGAAATAATTAAAACATGCCTTACGACCTTATTTTGCAGAACATCGGCAAGCACATTCATTTGGAGCCGCAGGAAGAGGCCCGTTTTGTCTCGTTGCTCACGAGTAGGAAGCTTAAGAAAAAGCAGTTCCTGCTGCGTGAAAACGAGGTTTGCCGGCATTCGGCGTTTGTCACTCAAGGATGCCTGCGCAGCTATAACCTCGATGAAAACGGCTTCGAGCATATTCTGCAATTTGCGCCGCCCGATTGGTGGATTGCCGATATGTATAGCCTGATTTCGCAGCAGCCCGGTAGCCTGTATATTGATGCGTTGGAGGACAGCGAAGTGTTGTTGCTTTCCAAAAAAGATCAGGAGCAGTTGTACCACGATTGCCCCAAGTTTGAGCGCTTTTTTCGCATTATCACCGAAAATTCGCTGGTGGCCAACCGCCGGCGCGTGCTCGATAATTTGAGTCTGAGCGCACAGCAGCGATATGCGATGTTTTGCCAGCACTACCCCTCGCTTATCAACCACCTGCCGCAAAAGCAAATCGCGGCGTATATCGGTGTTACGCCGGAGTTTTTGAGTAAGTTGCGCAAGGAGTTCCGGCACTCGTGACTTTTATTCACCGCAGAGTTAAACGGAGTGACACAGAGCGTTTTCTTGACTCTGTGGAACTCTGTGAAACTCCGTTTAACTCTGCGGTTAAATAATCCGCTTTAGTTTTCTTAATCTACATTATTGTTTTCGCCCTCGCGAAACCCGCATCTTTGCAGTATAAAACCCGTTTGATCATGGACAGAAAAGATTTTCTCAAAAAAAGCCTGCTCGGCGCCGGCGTCATCGCCACTACGGGCGCCATGGGCAGCGTAATCCACAACAACATTGACGAACTCCGCCCTCTCGATGTGCTGGGGTTCAATCACATTCCTAATACAAATTCTAAAATCATGGCAAACAGCGTATTGCATAAAGCCGATACCCGCGGCCACGCCAATCACGGCTGGCTCAATAGCTACCACTCTTTTAGCTTCGCCAACTATTATAACCCCGAACGCATGCACTTCGGCGTGCTGCGCGTGCTCAACGACGATACCGTGCAAGGCGGCATGGGCTTCGGCACCCACCCCCACGACAATATGGAGATTATCAGCATTCCCCTTGAAGGCGACCTGGAACACAAAGACAGCATGGGCAACACCACCGTGATCAAAAACGGCGATGTGCAGGTGATGAGCGCGGGCACGGGCATCTCTCACAGCGAATACAACAAAAACCGTGACACACAGGTGAAATTCCTCCAAATTTGGGTGTTCCCCAATAAACGCAACGTGACGCCGCGCTACGACCAGATTACGCTCAACCTGGCCGACCGCAAAAACAAGCTGCAGCAAATCCTGTCGCCCAACGCCGACGACGAGGGCGTGTGGATTCACCAGAACGCCTGGTTTCACCTCGGCACCCTCGACAAGGATTTTACTACCCAATACCATATAAAAAGCTCCGGCAACGGCGTTTATGCTTTTGTGATCAACGGCGACGTCACGGTCGGCGGCCAGGCCCTGCGTGCCCGCGACGGCTTCGGCATCTGGAATGTCGACACGATCGATATCAAAGCCGACAGCAACGCCGAGATCCTGCTTATGGAAGTACCGATGAATGTCTGATAGTCTCCCTTCCCTCACCGGAGGTCCAGGAGATTCACCAGCTTCACTCCGGGCATCTGGCTGAAAAGCGTGGCCATGGGGTAACGGTGGCCTGCGCCCACAATTACCGCCACTCGCTTAAAGCCCCCGGCTTTGGCCCGGTCTATCGTGTTTTGGCACATCGTGATATTGCGCATCATCCACCAGTGCAATTTTTCCTGGAAAGCATGGGCGGGAAACCCGCGCAGTGTCAATAGCTCGGGGCTTACGATATTTACGCGAAACAAATAATCGTCGACCTGCGGCGTGTTGAGCAGCTCCGTTTTTCGGTTGGGTCCATAGCCCGGCACCCCGTTTTTGTACAGGAGTGCCAGGTCCTTTTCTTTTTTCAGGATAGCCTTGTACTGCAAGGCCTCCGCGCTCAGCGAATCGCGTTTAATCTGCTGCTCATACAAGGAAGCCAGGGAATCGGAATAAGCCCAGGCCTCTCCCCAAAACGGGTCGAATTCCTGGCTGTCCATGGCATACATTTCGGGTAATCCCAGTTTCTGCATCATGGGAAACGCAATCAAATCGTATTCGTTGTTAGAATACGCGTTGATGACTTTGTGGAGCGAATCTGTCCAGGGGCTCAATACGAGTTTGGCGTATTCAAAAAGAGCCGCATCGGCGGGATTACGCTTAAGCGCTTTGCTCACCTGCCACATCTGGTAATAGCCGTTGCCTGCATCCAGACCGAGGTAATAGGCGTGCGCCAGGTCTACTTTTGCTTTAAAATCAGAGGGGTTGCTGTTTACTTTTTGCTTTAATTCGGCAATAACGCCAGGTAGTTTTTCTTCGGCAATGGGGCGCTTGTCATAAAGGCGTTTGGTGCGGGCCTTTACGTTTTCTTTGTTCCAATAGTCGTGTACCCTTTTTTCGTCTTCGGGAGATAGCCATTCTCCAAAAAAGGCTTCGGGTTTGAATGCCGCTATTTTCTGGTGCACGCCAGATACATCCTGCGCTTCTGCGTAATTGTGAGAGGCGCCGATCAAGAGGATTTCCAATTGTTCGCTTTGAGCATTTGTGCCGGATATACCCAGAAAAAAAAGAATGATTACCTTCAGTTGCTTCATAACTTTGATTTTTGTGAATGATGAGTGATATTTTGGCGTGGTTAAGGGAATGAACTTGTTTTTTTACCACAGAGTTAAACGGAGTAAAACGGAGTGGCACAGAGTTAAAATCTCGCTCTGTGTAACTCTGTGAAAACTTCGTGAAACTCTGTGGTAAAAAAATCCCAGTCTCAAAACTAAAGGCCTGATACAACATATATTCCCCCCAATCGGCCACCTCTGAAAATACGTCGACCAAACCGAAAATGGAATAATTGGCAGTAAAAAAGGCGTTTGTCGATCGAAATCCGGGCTGGTCGGTTTAAATGTCCGGTTGATAGATTGTTTGCGCTATAATTGGATAATATGCAGGATATTAACACGCTTTACTACAACGGAATGACAAAAAAGCAGCGATTGATTTTTCACCTGGGTTTCTGGTTTTTTATCTTGTTTTACAACGATATCCTGCAAGCCATCGGCAACCCGAATTATGAATTTAGCTGGCGATGGTTTCGTCTGCCCTTTGGCGTGTCTTCCCTCTTTTTTCAATTTGCGGTCACTTATACCGCTCTGTGGGTAATCAACCGTTATTTTGACACAAAAGCTTATGCCAGGCTCATTATCGGCCTTGTCGGCGTGATTGCAGGTTACATTTTTTTTCGATTTTTAATAGAAGAAAATCTGACGGTGTGGATATGGGGTTCACACAATTACGCTTATAGCAAAGGTTTTACCTGGCTATATTATATCACCGATAGCGCATACAACGGCGTGGGGTTTCTCATACTGGCGGTACCTTTAAAAATGGTGGAGGATTTTTTTAAAAATGAAAAAATTAAACGCGAGTTGCAAACAGAAAAAACATCGGCTGAACTGGCATTTCTGAAATCGCAACTCAATCCCCATTTTTTATTTAATACCCTGAATAATATTTACGTTCTTGCCTATCAAAAATCGGATCAAACGCCCGCAGCTATGCTCAAGCTTTCGGAAATTATGCGGTATATGCTGTACGAAAGCAATGAGGAGAAAGTGGGATTAATACAAGAAGTGAAATATTTGCAAAATATTATCGCGCTCCAAAAAATGCGCTATAATAGCGATGTATTTATAGAAACGACCTTTCAGGGAGATTTTGAAAGTAATGAGATCGCTCCCCTGTTGTTAGCGCCGTTTGTAGAAAACGCGTTTAAACACGGCGAGGTGAGCGACCGGGATAATCCGGTTGTTATTCGCTTTTTGGAAAGCAAAGGCAATCTGCATTTTTATATAAAAAATAAAAAAAACAACAACCAAAAAGATGAAACCGGCGGCGTAGGTTTGAATAATGTAAGGCGCCGGCTCGACCTGCTGTATCCCGAGAAGTATAGCCTCGACATTTTTGAAGACGACGCGGTGTATCAATGCGAATTAAATTTGATTTTATGGAATGTGGCGTAAATAAGTTATCTGAATTCGGCGAGGCTATTTTTTCATCTGGCAAGGCGCGAGAAGGGAGCTTAGCCCCCCAAGCTAATACAACTTTGTCACTTTAAAATTTCACACGAAACATGTGCACATATTGCGCCCCTCTGGGGCTATAATACGCTTTGTTCATGATTTTTCTACCAATAGGCACGCCCCGCTGGGGCTTTTTGGGCATCTTTAAAGGCCCGGAGGGCCGAAATATTGGTAGAACCGGCAATAAAAAAGATCTCAGAAGCTCCAGAGGAGCGTAATATGCGGTATGCCTGGTTTAAAGTGACAAAGTAGTACTAAGTGACCGACGAAGCAACGCAGCCTGATGGAAAAAGAGTCCGCCCAAACAGGTAAGTTATTTACGACACGTTCCAAAATTAACGCCATGGCAAAATCTATTCGCTGTATTGCTGTTGACGACGAGCCCCTTGCCCTGGCGCTGCTGGCCGATTATATCCAAAAAGTGCCCTACCTGGAGCTCGTCGGCGCTACCTCGCAAGTGCTCGAAGCGCTTTCGCTGATACAACAAGACAAGGTAGACCTCGTTTTTCTGGATATTCAAATGCCCGAACTGACGGGCATGCAGTTTCTGCGGCTTACCCACGGCAAATGCAAGGCCATCCTGACTACCGCCTACCCACAATACGCCCTCGAAGGTTATGAATACGACGTGTTGGATTATCTGCTGAAACCTATCGATTTTGAGCGTTTTGTAAAAGCCGTGCAAAAGGCGGCCGGGTATTCTCGCCCCAAAAAAGTCGAGCCGGCAAATACAGGAGAATTGCCCGATTTTATTTTCCTGAAAGTGGGACAAAAAATAAGAAAGGTCGACCTCTCCGATATTCTCTATGTGGAAGGCTTAAAAGACTATGTCTCTGTATATACGCTGACCGAACGCATCCTGACCTTGCAAACCATGAAAAAAATCGAAGAGATACTGCCCGCTCCGCGTTTTGTGAGGGTGCATAAATCATACCTGGTCGCGCTCGATAAAATAGACTATATCGAGAGACAGAGAATTTTTATCAATAATAACCCAATCCCGCTTGGTGACACTTACAAAGACGATTTTATGCGGCTATTGGGCGGCAATACGTGAAATGAATAATGTATACTAATTTAGCTAATCCGCTGACTAATATCAATGCCCCACCTTGTCCAGGTTCCTAATTTTGTGGAGATATTCGTTATCTCTCACAACTTGATCACCATGAAACAGCTTTTAACCTTCCTATGCGCGATGTTTTTTGCAATTACAGCGCAGGCACAGTGGACCGCCGACGTGACGGCCAATACGCTCGTTTCTGAACGGCCCGGCGTGGTCATTTCCAATATGGCAAGTACCCCCTCGGGAAACACCTACGTCACTTTTTATACCGGCGCACCCGGGAACTATCAGATCTGGGTGCAACTCATCGATAATGCCGGCAACCGGAAATTCGGCCCCGACGGCATCCAACTGGTTTCGCTCACGGCTTCGTGGCTGAGCTTCGACTTTGCGGCCACCGATAGCGAGGAGAACCTGTACCTGGCTTATTCTGATAATTCCAGCGGCGCCGCCGTGCTCCAAAAAGTAGATGCTACAGGCGCCGTCCTTTTCGGCGAAAACGGCATCAACGCAGGCGAGGCGCCGGTATCGGCGCTCAGCGTCACGCCCGACGACCACATCCTGATAGCCACCCTGGAAAGCACCGGTGGCAAAATAACCCGATACGACGCCGACGGCAATTTGCTGTGGTCGGTGACTTCCGAAAATGAAAGCTGGGTAAAAAAATTACAACCCCTGTCCGACGGCTCTTTTTATGCCGTACTTCTGCAAGGCATTCCAGGCACTTTTTACTACTACTTTTATGTAATGAACTATAACGCTGACGGCACGCCCGGCTGGAAATCGCCCAAGCCGCTATGCGCTTCCTATTCCAACCTGCCTATCCGGGATGTGGAGCTCGTCATTGACCAGCAAAATTCGCTGTACAGCGCGATTACTTTCCCCACCAGTTTTTCAGAATCTTATGTATTTGTACAAAAAACGGATATAGCAGGAAATATTCTATGGGGGCCCGACGGCGTCAAAACGCTGGAAATGCCGGCTATTTTCTGTCAGAAATACCGAATCAGCTATATCCCCGATTTGCAGCAGCTTTTCCTGGTGATCAATTACCTCAACGGCCCGCAGGATCAGGCCGAAATAGGCCTGCAGAAAATCGACATCGACGGCAACCTGATGTTCACCAACAATGGCATAAAAGCGGTGAATATGAGCGCAGCTTTGCCAACCCTCGCCGGCGCCGAAATGTGCAGCGATTTTTCTACGGTATTCTGCTTTGCCGAATCGGGAGGAACGATCAATGCCGTAAAGGCGGATCTCGACGGCAACCTGCTGTGGCAGGCCGTGATCAACGACAATATTTTCCCGAATAATCCACGGGATGTGTTGATGACCAAAGGAAGCGACGACCAGATGATTTTTAGTTTTTTTGAAAACAGGACGGTGCTCGAATTTTACGAGCAGATATTTATCCAAAATATCCACTGCGACGGCAGCTTTACGTCAACCCGCAATCTGATCGATAAGGACCGGGCTATCGCGGTATTTCCCAACCCCGTGAACGCAAATAACCTGCAAATTGAATTTGTGGCCAATTATGCTTCTACCCAGGCAGTAATTGAGGTTTTTACTCCCGCAGGTATTTGTGCACAAAAAATCAGAGTGGACATACAGGAAGGATTTAATACATTTCAAATCCCTGTTGACAAGTTGTCTTCGGGCATGTATTTTATTCGTATAAATGGACAAGGCAGCGCCCGGTTTGTTAAGATTTTAGACTAAGAATTTTTTCAACCACGGAGTTTCACGGAGTTTACACGGAGTTCCACAGAGTTAAAATATCGCTCCGTGAAACTCTGTGTGAACTCCGTGAAACTCCGTGGTTAAATAAAGCTATTCGCTCAATTCGCAATTCACATCGGCTACCAGCCATTTATCGCCTTCTTTGGCTACTTTGATAACGCGATCCCATGTAGGGCCATCGCCAAAATCGAGCATAACAGTAGCCGTAGCAGTTTGATCAGAATCAAATGCTACTTTAATTTTGGCTTTTTTATAAAATTCAGTAATGTCTTCCTGGGCACAGTAATAGCGGTCGTGGTCGATACACGAAGGCACCTCGTCTATGGGTTCGTTGGCCCACAGTTTTTCGCATTCTGCATAAAGCGCTTTTTCTTTTTCAATAAATGCTTTTCCGACGGCGCCGCTTTTTAAAAATTCATTTAAAAAAGCGTCGAGTTCCGCCGGTTTAATTTTCAGGTGTTCGCCTGTATTATCGATAAAATTAAATTTTTCGCTGCCGAATTCTTCGGTGCGCATAAAGGCATCGTAAAAGTTGAAAAAGCCACGCACCGCTGCTTCTACTTCCTTGGCATTGGCAGTGGTATCAAAAGCCGATTGTGCCGCATCGGCTTCGCCCGATTTTGGGGTTTGCGTACATGCAAAAATAGAAGTAGCCATTAACAAAATAAAAGAGAGGTTTTTCATCGGTATGTTATGTGATGATAAATAAAAACGATTTTTGTCCATACAAAAGTACTATCTTTGATTGGTTGAACAACCGCATTAAACAAACCGTTATGGCAATTCTTTTCTGGCTACTCTGGACGTTTGACCTGCTTTTCACCATCTTCACCCTGATGGCCTCCAATTTCCGCAGCAGCATGAATGCGAGCACCACGCTCAATGCGGTGCTGATCGCCGTATTAGCAGCTGTGCTGATAGGAGGCCCCGTGCTGCGGTTTGTGAGCAAACTGCGGCTGCTCAGCCTTGGCGTGGTAGCCCTGCCTGTGCTATTGCTACTGGTCTGGTGGCTGGTTGAAAAAATCGTAGCAAAGGCCTAAACGAACCCGGGTGGCCCAATCCCTCCCTCCCTCACTCCCTCTCTCTCTCACTCCCTCCCCTCCCGGCGTCCACGTCCTTCATCCAGGGAATCAGCCCACCGAAATACGTGGCCTGGTCGTCATACATGCACATATGGCTGCCATTGGGGCATAGCAGGAAACGGCCGTTTTGCACATTATCTGCAATCCACTTCATATGCTCGGGGTCCATGGTGTCGTGGGTGGCGCCGATGACGAGCGTAGGCGCCTTGAGGTCGGGGATGCGGGCTTTGACGTCCCAGGTTTCGAGTTTGCCGGAGAGGCCGAATTCGCTGGGGCCTTGCATCGTGACATACAGGCTCTGGTTCATTTTGCTAAACGACCTGTTCACCGGTTCCGGCCATTGGTCGAGCGGAATGCGGCACACGTGTTTGGCGTAGAAGTGGGGCTCCAGCAGTTCCATGTATTTAGGGTTAGCGAAATCGCCTTTGGCTTCGAGCATGCGGATGGTATCGAGCACCTTCGGGTCCATTCTTTGGGACAATACGTCTTCGGCGTATTTGTCGTATTCGGGGGCGCTGGCCATCATATTGGAGATCACGAGCCCTTTGAGGTTTTCCTGGTATTTGAGGGCGTATTCCATGGCCAGGATGCCTCCCCAGGAGTGGCCCAGTAGGTAGAAGTTGTCTTTGTTGAGTCCTAAGGCCTGGCGCACCTGCTCCACTTCTTCCACATAGCGCGGCAGGTCCCACATGGCGGTATCATCGGGGTTGTCGGAGAAGCCGGTGCCCAGTTGGTCGTAGTAGATAAACTCAATACCTTCGGCGGGCAGGAAACTTTCCATGCACTCCCAGTATTCGTGGGTGGCGCCGGGGCCGCCTTGCAGCAGTAGCAATTTGATACGAGGGTTATTGCCAAATCGCTTGGTCCAGATATTAAAAGTGCCTTTCGGCGTCGTAATGGGAATCACCTTCACGCCGCCGGTTTTTACGCCGCTTTCCTGATCGGCGAAATAGCTTTGTACGGTGATGGCATCGCTTTGCTGCGGAGCGGGGCTGCAGGAGGCGAGTAACCCCAAGAGACCCAATAAGAGGAGGGTATAGGCGTTTTTCATGGTAGGTGTGTTAGTTAATTTTTGTATCGGGATGCACATTAAGGCTTGCTATATTCCTCTGGCGGCTCATTCACTTGCGTGGCTAGGGGTGCTTTATGATAAAGCAATTTACCTACCCGTTCTATATGTGCAACCAGGTCAGGATTGGCAATTTGATTGTAGTCGAGTACATCAAAGCGGTAGGGCATTAAGGTATCTTCGTTGAGTGTGCCGGCAATAGCGAGGATGGTGGAAAATGTAATGCGATCGCCTTTGAGTGCAATGTCTACGTCGCTTCCGTTGCGGTAATTCCCCTTGGCACGACTGCCAAACAACACGGCTGATTCCACTTCAGGAAACTGACGAAGCACTGATATAATTTCATCAACGTCGCTGTCTCTTAGTCCATACATATCAAGCTTCAGGTTTAAGTCTCGTATACAATTGTTTTAACAACGGATAATAATGAGCAGTAATTTCTGTCACTACTTTATCAGCCATTGCTTCATCGTAGGTATGCGAAGTAAGATTCCTGTTTTTTAGTGCTAACAACCAGGTATGCCCATCACTAATCAAATCAGTTTCAAAAGCGGTTTTGATGGTATCTCTTGGGAATCGGATTTCCTGGAAACCCTGCTCTTCCAAATAATCCTTCATAAGATTCCAAGAGAGTTCAAAGCTCATTTCAAAAAATTGAATAAGCCCTGCTTTTTGCGTTATATCAGGATTACCTATGGCCATAGCCTGCTCCAGGTAATGCAGTGCTTTTTCAAAGTTCTGAAACCGTTGTTTCCAGCGTACGTCCTGATTACTCATTGTATCATAAAATTTAATACAGACAGGCTACCACGAAGATAGTATAAATTTGATAAAAAAAAAGGGCGCCTCACAGGTCGGCCTGATTGGCAGACTTGTGAAACGCCCTAAGCGAAAAAAGGGAAAAATTTTGTTATTCTTGCTTCACGCGCAGGCCGCCGTAGTCGAGGCGGGCTTTGATAGTGCCGCCGGCATTTTGGCCGCCCACGTGGCCTTTCACTTCGTGGGATGACGATTTCTCGTATTCATAGGTTACGGTCATATCCGAGGGGTAGTTGATACCGGCGTAGCGGGTAGAGGCGTCGAGGTGGAACGCAGCGCCTTTTTCGATGCCCAACTTGAAGTCGGTATATTTGCCCAGCAGGTTCACATTGCTAAACCCTTTAGCAATTGTACCCACCACGGCGCCGCCGTATTCGAGGTTGAGGTCGAGGCTTTTAGCCAGGTTTTCCACCTTTACATTCGTGTACTGCGAGGTCACGACAACGGTCTGGGCGCTGCGGATCTCAATATTGTCGTATTTGCCGCTGTTGCGGAAATCTTTTACCTGGCCTATCCGGTAGGTATCGTATTTAGTATTGCTGCGCACATCGGCGGCTTTCTCGAGCGATACCGTAGTATACTTGCTATTGATTTCGATATCGCCGGCATCCTGCACATTCAGGTTGCCGTATTTGGCGTCGAAAAACACATTGCGGGCCTTAGAGAGGGTGCCGTTGCCGTAGGCAAGCGTAATGCGTGCATTGTCGGAAAAGCCGTCCATCTTAAAGTTGCCATAGCTGACATTGGCGGTAGCTTCGCCTTGCAGGGCGGCCACGTACACATCGCAGTATTTGGCGCCGAGGTCGAGCTTATTAGTGGGAGGCATATACACCTCGTAGATAATCGAGAAGTCGCTTTTATTACCTCCCCAGGTAAACCATTCATTTTTGGTAGGTTCAATCGTCGTTTCTGCTTTTACGTAATTAGGGTTATTCATAAAAGCGATCTTGATACGGTCGAACACCTTTTGAGCGGATGATTCGCTGGAAGCTCTCACCACGATGCGCACATCAATTTTCACCCGGTTTTTATCCCAGGTTTTGATGTCTACCTTGCCGTATTTGTTGTAGATGCTGGTAGTGCCGTCCTTCGTAATATCGAATTCCTTCTTGATCGTCTTGGTAAACTCGCCTTTAGCCAGGGCTGGTACGCAGCTCCACAACACGCCGATTAGTAAAAGCCCTGCTATTTTAAATACCGATTTCATGTTTGTCTGTTTTTTCTTGTGTTGGATGAACTGATTCTAATTGGTCCAGGATGCGTTCCAGGATTTGGAGTTTGAGTTGATAGGTTTTTATGAGGTTTTGTATGATTTGTTCTTCGCTGCCTTTGGGCACATTGAGCAGGTCTTTTTTGAGTTCGGTCATGGCCTGGTCGATCTGCGCGATATCGGCGTCGATGCTTTCGTCGTGCGGATAGCTGGCCAGTTGCTGGTATTTTTGCTCAAAAAGTGCGTCATAGTATTTGGCGGCCTCCGACAATTCGGGGGAAATCGATTCAACCGATGCTATCGCCTGTTTTTGCTGAAACGTGCTCGCCAGGTATAGCCCGCCGATACCACCCGTCAGCAGCAGCAGCAATACGGCGGCTGCTGCGCGCAGGTAGGTTCTCAAGGCGAGCGGCCTTGAGCGGCGTTGCTCGAGGTTTTTGTCGAGATGGGCCCAAACCTTCAGACCGGGTACTGCGTGGTCAAACTCCTCCCGGTTTGCTTTGATGAATTCTTCTAAACGGTCCATATCAAAATGTCTGTTACTTAAAAAAGTCGTTTTCAAAAAATAGTGACAGTCGGGTGATTTCGGGTTTAAAATGTAATCCTCGATTGCAGGATCTCCTTCATTTTTTTTCTAGCGCGGCTGTATTGCGATTTTGAGGTCGCTTCGGTGATATTCAAAATTTCGCCTATTTCCTGGTGGTCGTAGCCTTCCAGGGCGTAGAGGGAGAATACCACGCGGTAGCCGTCGGGTAAATCCATGAGGGCGTGTCTTACTGCTTCTACGCTAAGCCCGTCGGGAGTAGAAGCGTGGTCTTCTTCGGCAGCGCTTACGTCCTGGTGTTGCTGGCTCAATTCTTCAAACGCCAAGCGATTGCGTTTGAGGAAATTGATGCAATTATTGACTACGATGCGTTTGATCCAGGCGCCGATTGACGATTCGTAGCGAAAAGTATCGAGCTTCGTAAAGATGTCGAGAAAGGCGTTTTGCAATACGTCTTCTGCATCCTGGTCGTTGTTGAGCATGCGCAGGCATACGTTGTACATGCCCTTCGCGAAGAGGCGGTACAATTCGAACTGTGCCTGGCGTTCGCCGCGTTTGCACTTCTCTACAAGATCGCGGTGTGTAGCGCTGTAGTCCAATGTCAGTAATGTGGGTTTAGGATCCCTTGCCCTTGCAATTTCCATCACGTTGCCTTTGGCTGTCGTTGATAGTTGCATCAGTATGATCAACTATACTTACATCCAGAATAGACAGTGCCGGGAAAGAAGGGTTGCACCTAAATGTTAAAAATATGGATTTGCGTACTATTTTTTTCCTTTCACCCGGGCAAGGCCTTCGCTTGCCAGTTCGTATTCGGGCGCCATGCGGAGGGCGGTTTCGTAGTCTTTTTCGGCCCGGGCAAAGGCGCCGGCTTTTTCGTGGGCGATACCCCTGAAGCAATAGGCCTGGATATTAATCGGATTGACCTCTATGACCAGGTCGAACATTTTGCGCGCTTGTTCGATGGAGTCGAGGTCGAGATACAGCAAACCTGCATTGAGGTAGCCTTCGTCGTATTGGACGTCGATGATATTGAGTTTTTTGTATAGGGCGATAGCGCCGTTGAGGTCATTTTTATCGCGCAGGAAGTCGGCTTTGGCATGGATGGCGGTGATATTGTCGGGAGCGATGCGGATTGCGCTGTCGAAGTAACGCTCGGCGTCGGGTTTGTTGAGTTTGGCATTCATCTGCCCGAGGTTGATCCAGGCGTCGATCAGTTCGGGGTCGATTTCGATGGCTTTTTGAAAAGCTTTGAGCGCGCGGTCCGTATCGTTCAATTCGCGCGTATTCAGGCCCATCATCAGGAATGCGTCGCCGTTTTGGGGATCTATTTTGAGAATGCGGTCGATGGTTTGCAGCGAAGCCTTGTATTGTTTGAGGGTATACTGCACTTCGCACAATTTCAGCAGGGTGGGAATGCGCTCGGGGTAAAGGGCGGCGGCGCGTTCCATGGTGCGCAAGGCCAATCGCGACTGGAAGTAGTCGAGGTACACGTCAGACAACAGATGGTGATAGTCCACATTGGTCGAATCAATCTGAAGCGCAACCGTGAGGTCGCGAATAGCCTCGTCATAACCTTCATTTTCATAAAACAACTTACCCCTGGAGGCATACAATTGGGCATCTTTGGGCGAAGCGGCGATTTGCCCGGTCAGTGCGTCGATAGCCGGGTTGCCGGTTTTGCCCTGGGTTTGTTGATTACCTGTGGAGGTAACATCGTTTTTGCAGGCGCCAAAAGTTATCAGAAATGCCGCCGCAACAACAAAAAGTCTGATTTTAGTTTTCATTACTTTTCTTTTTGATCTTTCACAACTTGCATACAATCAATAAAAACGATAAGTTAGGCCTTTATTGCGCTGCAAAGGTAAAAACGCAATTTTGAAATCATCATCCCTACAAGCTTACTATGAAAAAACTCTTGCTATGCGTTTTTTTACTACAACTCGCGGGCTGGGCGGCGGCACAGGCTGAAATGGCCTATATCGACTCGATCAGTATCTCCGGCAACCGTCATACCAAAGATTTCATTATCCTGCGCGAGCTCAGTTTCCAAAAGGGCGACTCCATTCCGTTGATGGAGCTGGATCTCCGACTGGAGGCCAGTGAAAAAATGGTACTCAACACGGGGCTGTTCAATATTGCCACAATCAGCTTTGCGGGATGGGAAGGCAGTACCAACCGGGTGCACATTCGCATAGACGTAGAAGAAGCATGGTATATATACCCGGTACCCGTCTTCGAGCTGGCCGACCGCAATTTTAATGTGTGGTGGGTGGAACAAGACCGGTCGCTGCAACGTCTCAATTTTGGTTTGGAATTTACCCACCTCAATTTTACCGGCCGCAAAGACAAATTTAAAGCGGTTGCCAAATATGGGTATACCCGCAATTACGGACTTCGCTATTCTTTTCCTTATCTCAACCGCAAACAAACTTGGGGGATTACCGGTGAAGTGTCTTTTTCCCAAAATCGCGAGATCAATTATGCTACGATAGGCAATAAGCAAGTTTTTTATCGCGACCCCGGCCGTTTTCTCTACCAGCGCTTTCGCGCCGACGTGGGTCTGCAATACCGCCCGAGGATATTGGTAACACATACCTTTGCCCTGGGTTATCGCCAGAATAAAATTGACGACATAGTGGCCAGGGAGCTCAATCCCGATTTTTTCCTCGACGGCCGTACTTTGCAGCGCAATTTTTCGGCGGCGTACATCTTTACTTACGATGATCGAGATGTGAGAGCCTACCCCACCGAAGGCAATTATTATTTCCTGGCGCTCGAAAAAGAAGGCCTCGGCATTTTCCGCGATCGCAATTCACTCGTAATACATACCGCCTACGAACACTACTTATTATTGCGCCCGCGCTGGAGCCTGGGCTCTCGCGTGCGCGCCAAGTTATCATTGAACCGCGAACAACAGCCCTACAATGACAACCGCGCCGCAGGTTTTGGGAAAAACTATCTGCGCGGTTACGAATATTACGTAGTTGACGGCCTCGATATGGGCTACGCCAAGGCTACGCTGCGGTACAAGTTTTTTCAAAAAGAACTACGACTGTTGCGTATACTACCCGGTCAGTTGAGGGAAATGCCTATAAAAATGTTTCTCACGGCCAATAACGACTTTGCTTTTGTAAACGACCCTTACCCCACTCCTGGGAATTTCCTCCATAATCGCTTGTTGTGGGGCGCCGGATTTGGGCTCGACGTGGTTTTATTTTACGATAAAGTGCTCCAATTTGAATATAGTGTAAACCACTTGGGCGAAAGCGGCTTATTTTTACACCTCAACATGAATATCTGAGTTATGCAGGTGGTGATTTACGGCAAGATGGTGAAGGAGTCTGATTACATCCCCCTTCAATCGCTTTTTGACGCTTTGCACCAGGAAGGTATAAATGCCTATGTGTATGCGCCTTATCTGGATATGCTGAAAGGCAAAGTCGATTTTCGCCGTGATATAGGCGTTTTTGAAGGCTATCGCGATTTTAATGTAAAAAAATTCGATTTCTTTCTCTCCCTGGGCGGCGATGGCACCATTCTCGAAGCGATCACCCACGTGCGCAACAGCGGCGTACCCGTCATGGGCATCAACCTGGGGCGGTTGGGATTTTTGGCCGGTATTGAAAAGAAAAAGATCGGCGAAGCCATCGGTTTACTCAAGCGGGGTTTGTATATCATCGAAGAGCGCAGAATGTTGTACCTCGAAAGCAACCTGCCGCTTTTTGGCGAGATCCCTTTTGCATTAAATGACTGTACGCTGCTCAAGCGCGACACGTCTTCGATGATCACCATCCACACCTATATCAACGGCGCCTACCTCAATTCCTATTGGGCCGACGGCATTATCGTAGCTACGCCCACCGGTTCAACCGGTTACTCATTGAGTTGTGGCGGTCCCATTATTTTTCCTGATTCCAACAATTTTGTCATTACGCCCGTAGCCCCTCACAATCTCAATGTGCGGCCTATAGTCATATCCGATGATAGCGTGATTTCTTTTGAAGTGGAGGGGCGCGCCGAGAATTTTCTTTGCACGCTCGACTCGCGGTTTGAGACTGTCACCTCAGCGTACCAACTGGCGGTGCGAAAAAACGATTACAGCATCAAGCTGGTACGCTTGAATGAAGAAGGTTTTTTGCAAACCCTGCGCGATAAACTGACCTGGGGGATTGATTCGAGGAATTATTAGATGTGACAAGGTACGTGAACGGTAAACGTTCACGCTACTCAAATTCCAGCAGCACCTCACCTTTATCCACGGCGGCGCCTTTGGTGACGGCGATTTTCTTAATTACGCCATCGTTGGGCGATTTAATGATATTCTCCATTTTCATTGCTTCGAGGATGAGCAGTGAATCGCCCTTGTGCACGGTTTGGCCGGCTTCGACGGCAATACTGAGCACCAGCCCGGGCATGGGGGCTTTGATATGGCGTACTTTGGCCGACTGGTGACTGCTGAAGCCCAATTTGGCGAGCAGTTGGTCGTACTCATCGGCGAGTTTTACTTCGTAAGTATTGCCGTTGATGGCAAACTTGTAGGTTTTATTTAAAAAATCGGCTGCCACCAGCTTGGCGTGAAAAACCTGTTGCTCGCTCACCACGTGGAAAGCGTTGTTATCAAGATTAGAAACCTTGATGTGATTGAGTTCTGCTTCGTCAAAAACGAATTGGTCTTGGTTTACGGTAGCTTTGTAGCGTTTGCTTTTCATATTCAGGCGCTGGTTTTCCCTAACTTCATCATGAAGTAGGTTTCAAAAATAGTAAAAATCAGGTATTCCCCGAAAAATGGCAGGATGAATAACTTGCCGCTTGGCAGGGCTATTTTATCATAGGCCAGTACAATGAGTACGGTGAGCATCAACTTGAGAAAAGTAAAGCCCATCACGACCGTAGTAAACTGGTTTTTATTGTTGCTGCGGGCGGCATTGCTACCCACCAGGTACATGAGAATGCTGAGAAAAAAGAAAAAGCCCAGGCCGATCCAGGAGAGTAATTCGTGTTCGCGAAAGAGCGGAACCATATGAAGGGCCAATACGAGCCCTGCGCCGATAGCGGCAGTGACGAGTAGCAGGGCAATAAACGTGCGGCTTTCCATATCCTATTATTTTTTTGGCAGCAAATCTTTAAGCGTAAGATACAGTGCCGCAAATATAGCTAATAGCGACATGGCCACGGTAAGATAAGACTTGTCGAGTTGAAAATAGGCATCAAGGCGTTTGCCGGCATAGGCGCCGATCAGGATAATGACACCCATCTGAATAGCCATCCCCGAATACTTCATGTAATCCTGGGTGCGCCGGCGACGGGGGTCGTCGTGATCAGGCTTCTGCGGGTTTTCCGGTTTTGACACCTGGTTGGATTTCTTTGTTGATAACTGCCGGGCCGGACTTGGCGCCGGTCATGGCGCAGGTTACGCTAAAAATAGCGCCCGACTGCACGATCAGTTTGCCGGTTGTCACATCGCCGTTTACCGTAGCCGTTTCGCGCACATTGAGCAGTTCGGCTACCGTGAGTATACCGTCGAAACGGCCTTCAATTACGGCATTTTGGCATTTGATTTCTCCTTCTACAGAACCGGAGGGGCCGATGATCACCTTGGCGTCACAAAAGAGTTTGCCCTTGATTACGCCGTCTACGCGAATATCGCTATCCGCTTTTACAGTGCCTTCTACCGTAGTGCCTTGCACCAGCGTATTGAATGCATTTGACGAGGTGGCAGGAGCAGCGGCGCTTTTGGGCTTATTGGCTTCCTTATTGGCGTTGCCGAACATCTTGTTTGTGTTTTAGATGATGGAATGACGATTATGGGGGATTTGTTTATAGGTTTATAGGTTTATAGGTTTACGAGGTATTGAATAAACCCATAAACCCATAAACCTATAAACCCTTAACCAGGTATTTCCTAGAAATTGGGGCAATATACGCCACGGCGCTCGGGGCCGCAGATTTTGTATTGCAGTGCGAACTCAAAGCCGCCGTTAGAGTTACTGGCCGGGCGCAGCGGGGATACGTTGATATCGTAGCTAAAGCCCAGCGTAAACTGGTTGTAGTCGAAACGCGTAGATAAGATGACAGCGTCGTTGAGTACGCCTGACTCGATCTTGTTGGAAATGCGCGTCCAGAGGCCGAACTGGAAGTCCTGGTAGTTATTGCGCTGGCGATTGAGCAGGAATTTAAAGCTCGTACCGGCATTGACCTGGAACGAGGGGCCTTGGCTCATCACGATAACGCCCGGTACCAGTCCGAAGCGATCACCCAGGAGGAATTCGCCGCCTGCGTGAATCGTAAAGCGGCTGTACAGCAGGTCTTCTTCGGCGCTGCTGAACGATTGGTTGGCGCGGTTGAGGTGGTGGAAAGCGCCGCCGAAATACAGGTTATTGTCGGGGTCGAACACCATAAACCACATCAGGCCTGCGGCGAGATCGGCGAAAATAAAGTTGTCGCGATCGAAGCCGTCTTCCTGAGAGTCGAGGTTGCCGTCGAATCCTCCTTCGCCGTCGTGTTGGGTACCCCAGCGGAGTTTCAGGAAGTCGATGCTGCGCTGTGCTACGCCGGCTTCGGCGCCCACTACGAGGTATTGGCCGTCGTTGCGGCCGCCGCCCATCTTTTTGCTATAAGAAGCGGAGAGTTTGCCGGTTAAGGTGGCGAAATTAGCTTCGCCTGCGCGGTCGCCCCAGAACGTGCCGCCCACGCCAAAATAATCATAACGCCCCACAGGGATACGCTGATCATAAGAAACGGAATACGTACTATAGGCATTGGAGCGCAATACGCTGGCCCACTGGTTGCGATAGTTGGCCACAATGCGCGAATTACAGTTCATCAAACCTGTCATCGCCGGATTCAGGTTGAGCGGCGAGAGGTAGAACTGGGAAAAGTGGATGTCCTGCGCACCCAGCGAGAGCGCACCCATCATAGTAAGGCAGGTAAAGATCAGCGGTTTGAATGACTTCATAAAGATTGTATTTGTAGAGCGTCCTTCCAAATGAAATATGTTAAACCTCATAAAAATTGAGTTACAATATTAGGGAATCCCAACCAAACTCGGGGAATATTTTTAGTTAAAACACGACAAAGTACCAGATAGCTACTTCCAAACAGGTTTTTCGATTTGCGCAGATAGGGAGTAAACGCCCGATGACAAGCGAATATTTTGTCCGTTAACACGGCGCCCCGGCTTATTGCTCGCCAAGATAAGCACACAAGATATTGTAAATGTATTTTTTTAGCAAAAAAATTGAGACAGGGGCTAAACTACTTGATGAATAGTGTGTTTTACTTGTGTATTTAATAGTAAAGCTATTATTTTACAAAACAAAAACCGCTGCCCATGTCAACCATAGAATTCGCCGCCAACTTCCAGGCTGAAGAAACCCTTCTGCTTTCTTTTGCATACCGGCTTACCAACGACCAGGAGGATGCCAAAGACTTGATGCAGGAAACAGCCTATAAAGCATTTCGTTATCGAACACGCTACCAGCCGCATACCAACCTGCGCGCCTGGCTGATGACGATCATGCGCAATACGTTTATCAATGACTACCGGCACCGCAAACGCAGGCGAGGCGTACAAGCTCCCGCTCCCGAAAATTACCCTATCGAAAATGCGGGTATGACCGACAACCAGGGCGTAAGCAATCTGACGGTAGCTGAACTCGAAAGGGAAATCAATGCGCTCGAAGACTGGCTCAGAGTACCCTTTTACATGCATTGCCAGGGGTATAAATACGAAGACATCGCCGAAGCGCTTTCGATTCCGCTGGGTACGGTAAAAAGTCGTATCTTTTTTGCCAGAAAACAACTACAAGCCGCCGTAAAGGAATTGTATGCCTCGCGCAACCTTGAAGAAGCGCTTTGCGTTTGAATATATAGAAGAACAGTCGCCATTTTCACATCATAAACACGACCCGGCCTATGGCAACCGTTACGGGTGTCCGTCCTATTAAGCGTTTTTTCAAACTACTGGAATTAGACAGGAAAGATATTTACTACGTTTACCTGTATGCCATTTTCTCAGGCCTCATCACGCTCAGCCTTCCCTTGGGCGTACAAGCCATCATTGGTATGATTGCGGGCGGGGCCATTTCGGCTTCGCTGGTTATTCTGGTCTTAATGGTAACGGTTGGCACCGCCCTGCCCGGCATCCTCAAAGTGATGCAACTCATCGTTACAGAAACCTTGCAACGCCGCATTTTTACCCGCTCGGCGTTCGACTTTGCTTACCGCATCCCGCGACTGAAACTCGACACGCTGGTCAATTACCACGCCCCCGAGCTTGTCAACCGCTTTTTTGACACGATTACCCTGCAAAAAGGCGTGCCCAAAATTCTCATGGATTTTTCTACCGCTATTTTGCAGATCGCGTTCGGACTTATACTCATTTCTTTTTACCACCCGTTTTTTGTGTTTTTTGGCGTATTATTAGCCTTGATTTTACTCGCCATTTTTCGGCTCACCGGCGCTAAAGGGCTAAAAACCAGCCTGAAAGAATCCAAATACAAATACGAGGTCGTGTACTGGTTGGAAGAATTGGCCCGCACCATGAGCACGTTTAAACTCTCGGGCGACAACGAGTTGTCTATGCGAAAAACCGACGAGTTGGTATCGAAATACCTCGACAGCCGTAAAGCGCACTTCAAAATATTGCTATTTCAGTACAATAGCATTGTAGTATTCGAGACGGTCATCATGGCCGGCCTCTTGTTTTTGGGGAGTTACCTGGTTATCGAAAACCAAATCAATATCGGGCAGTTCGTTGCGGCAGAAATCGTCATCATCCTCATTTTGGCATCAGTGGAAAAGCTGATCATCACGATGGAAGTGATCTACGATGTACTTACGGCTCTGGAAAAACTGGGTGTGGTGACCGACCTGCCGCTTGAGCAGGAAGGTGGCGTTAATTTTGCAGCGCTCGATAAAACAGTGGGCTTACATTTGTCGATCCGGGATTTGTCGTTTCGCTTCGAAGATGCCTCGCAGGCTACCCTCAACAAGGTAAATCTGGAGCTCAAGCCCGGCGAGAAGGTCTGCATCGCCGGTTACAACCGCGCCGGAAAATCTACGCTACTCAAACTCATTTCGGGTTTGTATTTCAACTATCAGGGCAGCATCAGCTACAACGGTTACCCCCTGCAGAATATCAACCTGGCCAGCCTGCGCCGGGTAATCGGCGACTTTTCAGCCGATGAGGATATTTTCAAGGGTACGGTACTGGAAAATATTACGGTGAGTTGCCCCAGCGTGCCGCTCGATAAAGTAGTAGCTGCCGTAAGAAGCGTGGGCGCCCACCATTTTATCGAAGACCTGCCCGACGGTTATCAAACTATACTGCTGCCGCACGGGCGAAATATACCCACCAGTATCCGCACCCGTATTTTGCTGGCCCGCTGTATCGTATCGCAGCCGCAACTACTGTCAGTACACGGCTTTTTCCCTGGCCTCGAACAACGCGAACGCGAAGAAATCGCCCTCTCGCTCACTGATGGCCCCTGGACGATGGTGGCCGTAACCGACGACCCCGCCCTGGCCTCGCGCTGCGACAGGGTGCTGATAATGAAAGAGGGCCAGATCATTGAGGAAGGCAGCTTTGAGCAAATTAAACGCAGCAAGCACTTTGCGCAGGTGTTCGCAGCCCTGCCACACCCCGAACCCGCAGTGTAAGCTTTTCTGTCATCTAATTTGGATTAGCCCATGCTCAATATATCAAACAATAGCATCATCACCGAGGTAGACACCAGCCGATTCAAGTCGTTTCAAAAAAACAGCTTATCCAACAGCCATCTCCTCTTCGCACGCTGGAGCCTGGGCGTATTCCTGTTTGTGCTGGTGCTGATGTTTTTACCCTGGACGCAGAATATCCAATCCAAGGGCAAAGTAACCACCCTGCGGCCCGAGCAGCGCCCGCAAAGTATCCCCTCGGCTATCGACGGTCGTATCGAAAAATGGTTTGTCAGCGAAGGTCAACGGGTAGCTAAAGGCGATACGATTGTTTTCATCTCTGAAATCAAAACCGATTACTTCGACCCCAATCTGGTGTCGCGCACCGAACAACAAGTGCAGGCAAAAGAAGGCGCTATCGGAGCCTACGACAATAAAGCAGATGCGCTTTCGCAACAAATAACAGCCATGAGAGCCGAACAAGGCTATAAACAATCGCAATTGATCAACAAAATCAGACAGGGCGAACTCAAGATTACTTCCGATAGCATCGAATTTGAACGCACCAAAATCGACTACGATATCGCCCAACGCCAGCTCAAGCGCACTCAGCAACTCTACGACGAAGGCATCAAATCGCTGACGGATGTAGAAGACAAAAAGCTGAAAGCGCAAGACACCTACGCCAAACTCATCGCTACCGAAAATAAACTGCTGACCAGTCGCAACGAACTGGCCAATGTAAAACTCGAACTACAGACCGTTCAATACGAATACAACCAAAAAATTGCCAAAGCCGAATCAGACCGCTTTAGCACGATCTCCGACCGCTTTGACGCCGAAGCCGGCGCCAGCAAACTGCGCATCGACGTCTCGAACTACGCCCGCCGCGCCTCTTTTCACTATATCACGGCGCCGCAAGACGGCTTTATCACCCAGGCTATACAGCCCGGTATCGGCGAAACGGTCAAGGAGGGCGACCCCATTGTCAGCATTATGCCCCAGCACTACGAACTGGCCGTTGAAATGTATATACGCCCGATGGATCTGCCGCTTATTTCCCTGGGGCAGGAGGTGCGCTTTATCTTCGACGGCTGGCCGGCCCTGGTCTTTACCGGCTGGCCCAACCAGTCGTTTGGCACCTATACCGGCCGCGTGGCCGCCATTGACAATACGATGAGCACCAATGGCGCCTATCGCATACTGGTGCGCCCCGATGATAACACGCAGCCCTGGCCTACAGCCCTACGCCCCGGCTCGGGCGCCAACGGCATCGCCCTGCTCAACGACGTACCCATCTGGTACGAAATTTGGCGCCAACTCAACGGATTTCCGCCCGATTATTACCAGGAAAATACTATCGAAAAACCCAAACTAAAAGCGCCGGCGAAATCGGTGAAGTAATACACATGAAAAGGAGTTATTTGCATTTTCGGCGTTTTTTATTGTTCTCTATATTCTACATGGCGGGGGCGGTTCATGTCGCTTTCGCGCAAATACCAGCAGATACCGCTTTTGTATTTACCCAAACCGACTACCTGTCTTGGGTCAAAGACCGGCACCCGGCAGCCCGGCAGGCCCTGTTACTCCTCCAGCAGGCTGAAAACGCCGAATTAGCCGCCCGCGGCGGCTTCGACCCAAAATTGTACAGCGATATCCAGCAAAAATCTTTCGACGGCAAAACGTATTACACTATTAGCGAAAGCGGCGTAAAAATCCCTACCTGGTACGGGCTCGAACTCAAAGGCGCTTACCTCAGCGCCGGCGGTATCAACCTCAACCCCGAAGGAAAATTACCCGATGCCGGTCAGGCTGTGCTGGGCATCAATGCCACTCTGCTCCGCGGACTGCTCATCGACGAGCGGCGCGCGGCCCTGCAACAAGCCAAACTAATGGCCGCCATGAATGACGCCCAACGCCGCCAAATACTCAACGACCTACTACTGGACGCAGCGACAACCTACTGGAATTGGGTGGCAGCCTACAACGAAATGCGCATACTGGAACAAGCCCTACAGATAGCCCAAAACCGGCAGCGCGGCATCGTGGAAAGCTTCCTGCAAGGCGACAAACCCGCCGTGGATTCCCTCGAAGCTTTTATTCAGATACAAACTCGCCAATACGAACTCAGTGATGCCCGGCTGGCTTATCGCAACGCCACCCTGCAATTGTCGAATTTCACATGGGACGACTCCGGCAATCCCCTGGCACTCAGCAACAACTGGCGGCCTCCAACGGCAGCCGAATTGCCTTCAGGTATGCCACTGCCGCCCCTCGACGAATTACAAACACAATTAGCCCAGCGCCACCCTGCTTTGCGATTGTACGAAACCAAAATCGCGCAACTCGACATCAGTCGCCGCCTCGCCGCCGAACAACTCAAACCCCAACTCGACGTGTCTTACAACCTGCTCGGCGACGGCGCCCGCTTCGGCGCTTACCGCAAAGACGATAGCAGCGACCTGCAAAACCTGCTTTTGCAAAATTACAAATGGCAGGTCACCTTCGGCTTCCCCCTGCTACTGCGCAAAGAACGCGGCAAGCTGGAAGAAGTAAAAGTAAAAATAGCCGACGCAGGGCTGGGCCTCCAACAAAAACAACTGGAATTGCGCAACAAGCTGGAAAGTTATTTTAACGACGTGCAAAACGCCCAACAACAAATAGCGCTCTACAACGAAATGACCGCCAACTATCAACGCCTCCTGGATGCCGAACTCCGAAAATTCGACCTCGGCGAAAGCTCTATTTTCCTTATCAATACCCGCGAGCAAAAACTCATCGAAGCCCAACTCAAGCTGGCCAAGCTGAAGACCACGCTGCCCAAGCTGCGACTGGGCGTGGACTGGGCAGCGGGAGGGGATATGTTATAATCAGCTTAGTCCAACAGCCTTCCCTACAGCCCCCAATTTTGCTTCAGCCAGGTATCTATATCGTTTTTCAACGGCTCGCCGTATTGGGTATGGATGTATTGCAATATGGCGTCTTTCAAATCCGACTTTTTGGTATTTGGGCCGAGTAGTTCCACAATAGCATTGACCTCTTTGTAAAGATCGTCGAGCTCCACAAATACGAGGTCGACGGTATTTATGAGCGTCGACTGGTTGGCAGGTTTATCGTAATAAAATAGTTTGAATGCCGATGTTTCCGCGGGATCAATCGGTTGCCCGTCTACCATAAAAAGCGTCGTTTTGTCGATTATCAGGTTTTGCCCCGAAAAAGCCAGTTGTTTGTTGACCGGCTTTGTATCTCCCGTCCATTGGTATTGGATGTAAAAAAATTTGTCCTCGTTCATTTCCAGTTCGTTGCCTGCGATTTCGAGGCTCAGCTTATCGCCGATAGCCACCAGTCGGCGGCCTTCCAGGTATTTCTGAAAGCCCAGGTAGTTCATGATTTTCCCGGGGCGGACATTTGCGGCCAGTTTTAGGGGTTCTAGCAAGTAACCGACAGGCTTTCTGGCGTCGGGTAAGGCGATAAACAAGTTACGCTTGTGGTTCATGGTGACCATCCTGTGGGCGGGTTCTGCAAATTTCAGGGGTTCGCCCGTGCGGAAATAATCGTTTTTCTTGAGCTGCTTGCCGCTCGATTGAAGGCTGACTTTGCCTTTGATGTACACGACCTGCAGTTCATTTTGCTTGGGCAGGGAATCTGGTCTGAAAAATGTATTTGCAAATAAATGAGCCGAACAGGCAACTAATAACAGCGAAAGGAGTACAATTTGTCTAATCATTTTTTTGGGTTTGCATAAAGAATGTTCAATATTAGTAAATTATCCGTTTTGATGCATATTTTTCCCACACACACCTCAAAGCAGTATTGTTTAAGATATTATAGCCTAGCTAAAATTATCCGTTATCCTTTTTCTATCTTCCATTTCCTTGTCGTTTTTATGATAAATTTCGATAAGTATAATAGCGTGTTCTTCCTTAATGTATGCGTATATCAATCTCAATCCAGAATTAACTCCACTTCCTTTTAACGCCTTGCAGGCAATCTTTTTGACTTTGACTACGCATGTTTTAATACCCAAATTGTCTATTCGAAAACTAAACGGGGGGCGGTCATCCGGTTTTTTAATAAGGATGGACTTTACAACTTCCAGATCATCTTTTAGGGTGCGGTATTTTTTCAGAAGTTGTTTTAAATCTTTCTCAAATTCTGGAAGTTCATAAAATTCAATGCGCTAACTTTCGTTTTCGTCATATGTTCTGACTGAATATGGCAATTCTCTGTAAAACGCCAATTCATAGTTGATATCTTTACCTTCCTCTGTTACCTGCCAGGGTAAATCCTGATGAGAATAATTAGAAATTGCAGCTGCAGACCAATCGCTCATTTGTTCAACAACTTTGTCAATAACCTCTTTTTCATTGGCCGTTAATTTGGCCAAATTTGCTTTCACAAGTGGGATAAATCTGGTTTGCGGATAGCCATGATAATCCGTTTTAATTCGCTGCAATTCCTTGTCAAGAATCATTTTTGCTATTACTTTATCCAAATGCTGCGGAACGGGACCGAACGGCAACTTGCGGTACTGTGCCCCCGTCAGATGCTCCTCATACAATTCATAATAATTGAAATCAATAAAATAGAGCAGCTTATTCAGGGCTGTTTCTCCTACGTTGGGTTTACCGGCACAATGCGCTAAGACATACAATAAAACATTTTTTAATTTGTCTATTTGCAGGTATGGAACGGCGTTTCGTTCTTCAACTTTTCGGGAATTAGATGATACTGGTGCAGTAGCAATTTGATGGCTATCAAAATTATTTGACACAAAATCATCCAAAGAGAACCCTAATGCCATAGACAGCCGCTGCAATTCTATCACATCAATGCTCCTTTTTCCCAACTCAGCCAGGGCCAGCGAAGAACGTGGGATTTTGATAATTTTTGACAGTTCTTCTTGTGATAAGCCTTTTGTTTTGCGAAGTTGGGCAATTCGCTTACCGACTTGTTTTTTGGATAGTTCTATTCCCATTTTGAATAAGTTCTTATTGAATAACGATACAAAAATACAAATTTGTTTTAAAAACACACAACTATTTGATTAAAATTTAAACAATTATATTCATTATAACCCAGCCTGCATCCAAGCACTGAAGAAAAGAGTAGCATTTGCCTATAATCCCAAAAAATTCCGCAGCAGCTTTGCACCCGCTTCTCCCGATTTTTCGGGGTGAAACTGGGTAGCGTAGAAGTTATCTTTTTGCAGGGCGGCGCTAAATGGCAGGCTGTAATCCGTAACAGCTGTAGTAAAAGGGCCCACTTCCACATAATAGCTATGCACGAAATACATATACTGTCCGTTGAGTTCGGGGCTAAAAATACCATTGTGGAGGCGGTGCAGGTTATTCCAGCCCATGTGGGGTACTTTGTCGCCGTGTACGGGCCGAAAGCGGCGCACTTGCTGGGGGATGATGCCGAGGCACGGCGTATCGTTTTCCTCGGAGTGGGTGCAAAGCAGTTGCATACCCAGGCAGATACCCAGCACAGGTTGGGTGAGCCGGGGTATCAATTCGTGGAGGCCACGATCACGCAGGTGGCGCATAGTGGTGCTGGCTTCGCCCACACCGGGGAAGATCACCTTGTCGGCCCCGGCAATAAGCCCATGATCGTCGGTGAGTACGGCATCGGCGCCGAGTCGCTCCAGCGCGTAAAGCACCGACCGCACATTGCCGGCGTTGTAATTAATAACGGCTATCATAGTCGTCCAAAATATCGTTGCGTTCTGCCTGTATGCTTTGCCGGCGGCCATAATGCTTGAGCACTTCGCGATTGCCCAAAAACAGGATAGCAAACACAAAGAGGGTGCTGCCCGATAGCATAAGCAACAGAAGAGCGGGCAATTCGTGCCGGCCGAGCTGCTCGATAAGATACATCGCCACCCAAAGGCCTATCCAGCCAAGGGCAAAAAGCGCCAGGAATACCTGCCACACGACGGGCCCCCATTTTACTTCCCGCAGCAGTAAGATACTCAGCAAGCTCACCAGCAGGCACGTGGCCATCATAAAAGCCAGCACAGCCAGGTCTTTAGCCTCTGAGGGGAGATGTCCGTTTTTTAAATAAATAACGCCTGAAGCGCTTGCCCAAATTACAGACAGGCTGAGCGCCAGGTAGGCAAACATGTCGGTGGGTTTGATTTGATTGTGCAGCATAAGTAAAGGGTTTTTATGCCTGACAAATATAGGCGATTCTACAACAATACCCTGTTGCGGATAATTGTCAAATCTGACTATCTTTGCGGCCGTTGGAAGGTGACAAGGTGACAAGGTGACAAGGTGACAAGGTGACAAGGTGACAAGGTGACAAGGTGACAAGGTGACAAGGTGACAAGGTGACAAGGTGACAAACGACTGGATATAAACAAATAATAAAATGAAGGTTTCTCTCAACTGGCTGAAAAATTACGTGAATATTCCGCTAAACCCCGACGAAGTGTCGACGCTGCTGACCAGCCTGGGCTTAGAGGTTGAAGGCATGGAAAAAACGGAAAGTATTCCCGGCGGCCTGGAAGGACTGGTGGTAGGCCTGGTGGCCGATTGCCAGAAACACCCCAACGCCGATAAGTTGTCGCTGACCAAAGTGGATGTGGGCACTGACGAGTTGTTGTCGGTGGTTTGCGGCGCCCCCAATGTGGCTAAAGGCCAAAAGGTGATTGTAGCTACGGTAGGTACCACGCTATATCCCATCGAAGGAGAACCTTTTGTAATTAAAAAAAGTAAAATCCGCGGCGAAGACTCCGAGGGTATGATCTGCGCCGAAGACGAAATAGGTATCGGCCACAGCCACGCAGGCATCATGGTGCTACCTGCCGATACCACGGTGGGGGTGCCTGCTCGCGATTATTTCCGCTTGGAGACCGACTACGTATACGAAATAGGCCTTACGCCCAACCGCTCCGACGCTACCAACCACCTCGGCGTTGCCAGAGATGTAGCAGCGGCTCTGCGTATCAATTACGGCCACAGCGGCGAGCTGTGCCTGCCCGATGTGTCGACGTTTAAGGTAGATAATCGCGATCTGGCGCTGGAGGTGACCGTAGAAAATACGGAGGCTTGCCCGCGTTATTGCGGCGTATCTCTCAAAGGCGTGACCATCAAGGAATCGCCCGACTGGCTCAAACAACGTCTGCAGGCCGTGGGCGTGCGCCCTATCAATAATATCGTCGACGCCACCAACTTTGTACTGCATGAATTGGGCCAACCTCTCCATGCTTTTGATCTTGATGAAATAAAAGGCCGCAAGGTTATCGTAAAAACGCTACCCGAAGGAAGCAAATTCCTGAGTCTCGACGGGGTAGAACGCGCGCTGAGCGCCGAAGACCTTATGATTTGCGACGGCAACTCCAACGGCATGTGTATCGGCGGCGTATTCGGCGGCATCAGCTCGGGGGTAAAAGACAGTACGGTCAATATCTTCCTCGAATCCGCGCATTTCCACCCGCGCTGGATTCGCCGCAGCAGCATGCGCCACAACCTGCGCACCGATGCCGCCAAGGTATTTGAAAAAGGCAGCGACCCCAATATCTCGCTGTATGCCCTGCAACGCGCCGTTTTGCTTATCAAAGAACTCGCCGGCGGCGAAATAGCCTCCGATATCGTCGATATTTACCCCAAGCCCATCGAACCGGCAAAGGTAGAAGTCAGCTACGCCCATATCAACAAGCTGATAGGTATTCAAATAGCACCCGAAAAGGTGAAAAACATACTCGACGCGCTCGATATGGCTATTGTGGGCGAAGCCGACGGACGGCTCACGGTGACCGTGCCGACCAACAAAGCCGACGTGACCCGCGAGGCCGACGTAATCGAGGAGATCCTGCGCGTCTACGGCTTCGACAACGTGCCTGAACCCGGTATTATCAATATGGCGATGGTCACCTCGGTACAACCCGATCCCAGCCAGGTGCGCAATACGATCGCCGACCTGCTGGTGGCCAACGGCTTCCACGAAATGATGGCCATGTCGCTGTCGGAAGCGCGCATATACAAGCAGATCGTGGGCGGCATATCCGAGGAAGCGCTTGTATTCATCAACAATACCTCCAACGTGCACCTCAATATCATGCGGCCAACGATGGTAGTGAGCGGACTGGAGGCGGTGGTGCACAACCAGAACCGGCAGCAACTCAACCTCAAGTTGTTCGAATTTGGTAAAACCTACCGCCACAAAGACGGCGTTATTGAAGAAACCGCGCACTTGTCGCTCCTACTGGCCGGACAACGTTGGCCCGAAAGCTGGCTCAACAAAGACAAAGCGCTGGTGAATTTCTATCATCTCAAGGCTTTTGTCAAACTGGTTTTGAATAAAATGGGCGTTACCCAATACCAGGAGACGCCCATTAAAGACGATATTTTTTCTTACGGCGTGCGCTACCACCGCGGTGAGCAGGTGCTGGTCGAGTTGGGACAAGTATCGGCAAAAGTGGCCAAAAAAATGAACGTGCGGGGGCAGGTGTGCTTTGCCGACCTGCGCTGGGACAACCTGCTCAAGAGCCTTGCCAAAAACCGCGTGAGCTACCAGGAAGTGAGCCGCTTCCCCTCCATGAGAAGAGATTTGGCCTTAGTTGTTGAAAATTCGGTAAGATTTAGCGATATTGCGGCAATTGCTGCAAAGGCCGGCAAAAAATGGTTGAAAGACACTAACCTTTTTGACGTCTACGTGAACGAAGCACAGCTCGGCGCCGGCAAAAAATCCTACGCCGTCAGCTTTGTCTTTGAAGACCCGGAGAAAACCCTCCAGGACAAAGAAGTAGACCAGGTGGTTGAGCAAATGATTGGCGCTTTTGAAACACAACTAAGTGCGCACATCAGGCGTTAATCAAAAAGCGAACCGTTTTGCGGCAAGCGAAAAAAATGTATCTCGCTCCCATGAACGTTATTGACCAACTCGACCAAATTGAACTCAAGGCGCGGCAGTTGCTGCTCAAACTAGAGCGGCTGCGGCTGGAAAACGCTGAATTGAAAGAAGAAAACGAACACCTGAAAGCCGAGCTCGACAAACAACGCGGCGCGGTGGGAGTTCTGAAAGATAAATTGGAAAAAACGCACGGGGTGCTCGAACTGCCGAAAGGCAATGATTCCGAGCAAGCCCAACAACTCAGGCAACAACTGGATCAATACATCCGGGAAATTGATAAATGTATTGAGTGGTTGCACAATTATTAATAGTGCATGGAAACACAGGATACGAAAAGCATTACCGTGTTGATAGCCGGAAGGCCGTATCCTTTGAAAATAAAGGAAACTGACGAGCCTGTTATCCGCAGAATTGTCAAGGAGGTCAACGATAAGATTAACCGATTTCAGTTGACTTATGCCAATAAAGACAAGCAAGATTGTCTTTCCATGGCGCTCCTCACGTATGCGGTAGATTTGCACAAAACACAACAGGCCCTGCCGGCTACCGAAGATCCTGCCGTTGCCGATAAACTCACGCAACTCGACGCGTTGATAGACAAGTTGTTGCAGTAACCCACCCCTTTTGCGTTGATTCCTCTTTTTAACCCCGCAGTAAATGGCTGCGGAGGCACTTTTTATTTTACTTCAAAAACCTGAACTTATGGATATCGGAATCGGAATCGCCATAGGGCTCGCAATCGGAGCCGTGGTCGGTTTTCTGATTTTGCAGGCGGCTGTTAAAAAAGCCAAGCAGCAAAAGGTAGAAGAATTCAACGCACAAGCTGACCAACAAGTAAAAGAAGCGCGTCTGACGGCAAAAAGAATCGTCGACGAAGCAGAAACCAAAGCCGAGAAGATGGTCTCGCAAGCCGAGATCGAAAACGAAAAGATCAAACAGCGCAAAATACAGGAAGCCAAAGAACGCTTCAATAAGATGCGCTCAGAGTTCGACAGTGAGAAATCCCAGCACGTGGTGGTGATGAAAGAACGCGAGATGGAGGTCAAAGCACTGGAAAGCGAACTCAGGCAAAAAGAAGAGAAATTTGAAGAACGCATCAAGTCGTACGAAACCCAACGCCTCGACCTGGAGCAAAAAGAGGCCGACCTGAAAGCCATTCGCGAAAACCTCGATATGCAACTCAAGGTGTTGGCCAAAAAACGCGAAGAACTCGAAGCCGCCAACGAGATGCGCATCAAGGAATTGGAAAGTATCGCCAAGCTGAGCGAGCACGAAGCCAAGGACCTCCTCATCGAGGCCGTTCGCGCCAAAGCTGAAACTGACGCGATGGCTATCGTGAAGGAATCGGTGGAACAAGCCAAGGTGACCGCCAACAAGGAAGCCAAAAAGATCGTCATCCAGACGATCCAGCGCATGTGCGCCGAATATACGATCGAAAATACGGTGTCGGTGTTCAACCTCGATTCCGATGACCTTAAAGGCCAGATTATCGGCCGCGAAGGCCGCAATATCCGCGCCCTCGAAGCCGCTACCGGCGCCGAAATTATCGTGGACGATACCCCCGAAGCAATCGTAATTTCGAGCTTCGACCCCATCCGCCGCGAAATCGCCCGCCTTGCCCTGAAAAAACTGGTGGCCGACGGCCGCATCCACCCCGCTCGCATCGAAGAAGTGGTGGCCAAGACGCGCAAACAACTCGAAGAACAAATCGTGGAAATCGGCGAACGCACGGTGATCGACCTCGACCTCCACGGCCTCGACCCCTACCTCGTGAAGATGGTAGGCCGCATGCGCTTCCGCTCGTCATACGGGCAAAACCTGCTCAAACACTCTATCGAAACCGCCAACCTCTGCGCCATTATGGCCGCCGAACTGGGGCTCAATCCCAAACAGGTTAAACTGGCTAAACGCGCCGGCCTGCTCCACGACATCGGCAAGGTGGCAGAAGAAGAAAGCGAACTGTCGCACGCTATCCTCGGTATGAAGCTGTGCGAAAAGTATAAAGAACACCCCGTGGTGTGTAACGCCGTGGGCGCCCACCACGATGAAATCGAGATGAACAATATCATCTCCCCGATTATCCAGGCCTGCGACGCCATATCCGGCGCCCGCCCCGGCGCCCGCCGCGAAATCCTGGAAAGCTACCTCAAACGTATCGGCGAACTCGAAGAATTGGCAATGGCTTACGACGGCGTTCAAAAAGCCTACGCTATGCAAGCAGGCCGCGAACTCCGCGTAATCGTAGAAGCAGAAAAGGTCACCGACCAATTTGCCGACGACCTCGCGTTTATGATCTCACAAAAGATCCAGGAGGAAATGCAATATCCCGGCCAGATCAAGGTGACGGTCATCCGCGAAAAACGCGCGGTGTCGTTTGCGAGGTAAGCAGGGAAGATTATTATAAGAAAATAGCTTTTCAAGAGGCAGCTCGAGGCATACATCGAGTTGCCTCTTGTTGTATTAGCGAACTAAATTGAGTATTTTTGTTGTTGTTGAGTTATACCAATTAATACCAACGTATGATAAGGACAATATTAACGGTCGACAATAATAAATTGACGCTATTGCTACCCGATGATTTTCTGGGCAAGCAAGTTGAAATAATAGCCTTTATTCTTGACGAAGTAAAATCTCAAGCAGCGAGTAAGAAGAAACTCAAAACTTTTTCTGCAATAGAATTAGATACAAGAGGCTATTCATTTAATCGAGACGAAGCAAATGAACGGTAAAATCTTTATCGATACTAATATTCTAATATACTGCTATGCAGCGGTTGAGCAAGATAAGCGCAGTAAGGCACAACTTGTGGCCTCGTTGCCTGACACAATTTTAAGCACACAGGTATTGAATGAGTTCTCCAATATTTTGCGAAAAAAATTTAATTTAACCCGGCCTGATATCATCAATGCGCTAGAAGAAGTTGAACGCAATTTCGAGGTATTTAATAATACGGCGGTAACAATCAATGAAGCATGTAGAATTGCCGACAGATATGGATTTTCATTTTATGACAGCCTGATCGTTGCTGCTGCGCTTGAAAGTGGGTGTTACATTCTATATTCTGAAGACTTGCAACACGGACAGTTGATTGAAAAAACGCTAACAGTCAAAAATCCCTTATTGTGATCTACTTGAAGTTTCACGGGACTTGCCTCTTCTTCGTAATTGCGCTATCCGTATCAGGCCAGAAGACTGACATATTAAGCCAATTAATCAAACAACACAAAACAACCCTCGGCGATTGGGCCGTCGACCCTGCCAAATACGACATACAAGTCATTTATACCCAAATAGACCGCGACGCGAATAACTATCCCACTTTTACTTCTTATCGCTGGGGAGTCGACCCCAAACGCTATTTCTACCCCGCCAGCACAGTCAAAATGCCGGCGGCTTTCCTGGCCCTTGAAAAACTCAACGACTTGCATATCCGGGGACTCGACAAATACACCCCCATGCGCATCGGCGCCGTGACTCCGCCACAAACACCGGTGGTGACCGATACCACTTCTGCTAACGACCTGCCCTCGCTGGCGCATTACGCCAAAAAGATTTTTGTGGTGAGCGACAACGACGCTTTCAACCGCCTCTACGAATGGCTGGGCCAGTCTTACTTCAATGAAAAACTCTGGGAGAAAGGCTACCGCGATACGCGCATTTTGCGCCGACTGGCCAATCCCGCATTCGACGACGAAACCAATCGCTATACAAATCCCATTACGCTATATCGATATGATACGGTCTTTTACTATCAGGGAGAAGTATACAGCGACCTTACGCCGCCCAACCTGGGCCTCAGCGCCGAACAACGCGGCATCGCCTACCTCGACAACCAGGACAAACGAGTGGAAGGCGCCTTCGATTTTAGCAACAAAAATTATATGTCGCTGCAAAACCTGCACGATATACTCAAAGCAGTCATTTTTCCCGAGTTTACCCCACCCGCACAGCGTTTTAACCTCACGGAAGACGACTACCGCTACTTATACCGATGTATGTCGATGTGGCCGCGCGAAAGCCGCCACCCTTCGTATCACCAGGCCGACAATTATGTCAAATTCTGGATTTACGGCGACAGCACCCAGGCTCCTATTCCGGGGGTGCGCATTTTTAACAAAGTGGGTTGGTCTTATGGATTTTTAACCGACATCGCCTATATCGTCGACCTGGAGCGCGGTGTGGAGTTTTTCTTATCAGGCACGATACACGTTAATGCCGATCAGGTATACAACGATGGGATCTACGAATACGACGAGATTGGGCTCCCATTTTTCAGCCAATTGGGCAAGCTGATTTATGACTATGAACTCCAGCGGCCCAGGAAAGTGAAGCCGAATCTGGAAAGATTTAGGGTAGTGAACAGTGAACAGTGAACTGTGAACAGATCAAAGAGCAGTTCACAGTTCACAGTTCACAGTTCACTGTTCACTATTTTTTCCACTCCGCAATAGCCTTTTCTACTTCGGCTTTGATTTCGGGATAGTACTTGTATTCATCGTTAGTTTTGCTCAATTCCGCCAATTTCTGGGCGGTAGCCAGGGCTGCTTTGTAGTCGCCGCGTTTGGCTTGTACGCGGGCCTTCACCCACCAGTTCCACACGTCTACGCGCAGGGTGGCGCTTTCGTCGGCGTGTTGGAGGGCCAGGTTAAGATCGCCGTCGTTTTCAGCGAGAAACTCGGCGGCTTCGGCATGTATCCACCACTTATCATCGGTGGGAGCTGTCATCAGGGCGTTTTCAATATTTGCCAGTGAAAACTTCATCACATCGGCAGAGAAAGGCAGGTAGATGCGTTTCTTTTCCCAGGCCAGGCGGATATAACCGCGGTCGATGCCTTGGTTTTCGATCGTATATTGCAGGTGTTCTTCGTCCTGTACGACGGTTTTGGTGTGTACTTCAAAGCGCAGGGCGTCTTTCGACTGGTCGTAGTTGTAGCCGCCCCACTGATCGGTAACCGTGTTAAGTATCGCCGTCCAGGTATCGCCTTCTTTGGGGATGATGAACAACGCGTATTTGCCTTTAGGCAGTTCTTTGCCGTCAATTTTCACGTCGGTGCTAAACTCGATAGTGGTAGCCTGGTTAGCGCCCGCGCGCCACAACTTGTCGTAGGGTACTACATCCCCCCATATTTTGCGGCCCCTGACAGCGGGGCTGGAGTAGTTAAGCGTCACGTCGGTGAGTCCTACGCGGTAAGACACACTGGCTTTCGGGCTTTTCGCCGGTAATTCGAGCTGCGCCTGCAGGGAGGCTGCAACGAGGAAGGTCAATAGGATGGTTAAGGTTGATTTCATGATTGTGGTCTGTTTTCTGTTCTCTGTTGTCGGTTCTCTGTTATCGGTTCAATATTTATTTAGAAGCATAAAGAACGGATAACGGACAACCGACAACCGACAACATTTTTATTAATTGGCTCCCCACTGCTCCAACATCTGGGTGGTGCCGCTATAGTCTTCGCCATTTTTCTTGGCGATCTCGATGGCTGTTTTCGCGGCCTTTTTTCCTTTTTTCTTTTCGCCGAGCTTAAAATAGAGGGCGGCGAGCGTATCATTATTAAAATACTGGTTTTCGAGTTCAACTGAGCGTTTGGCCCAGCCGAGCGCCTTCTTGAGCATGTCCTTATCCTGGATACTTTCGTAGAAAGTCCAGGCTACATTATTGAGTTCATTAAAATCGTCGGAGGGATATTTGTCGAAATAATCCACTGCTGATTTGGCGAAATTATTGACATCGCCGAGCATATTGTAGTAGCTCATGCGGAAGTTGGCGCTGAGGCGGGCAGCTTGTTCGGGGTATACCATGGCGTACATTTTGTCCACCTCGGTGAGTGCCGATTCTCCTTCATTGCCGTTGGCGAAAGCTTTTTGCATAATCAATTGCTGGACGCGATCGATAATAGCATCCTCGCCGAATTGTTCTTCAAAAGCGGCGCGGTTTATCACCATGTAGTCAAACAGCTTAGAGTCGGGATTATCGACGATATAATAGATCAGCTCCATGTTTTGCGGCGTATTCCAGTCTGACTGTGTAGCCAGGTATTCTTCGGCTACGGCCATGTGGCCGCCGTCCATTGCGTTATAACGCGCCATGGCGAGGTCGTAGAGGAATTGCGGGTCGCGGTTGCCGCCGTCGTAGCGGGAGATGAGTCCGCCGAGGCGTTTTTCGGAATCCAGTGCTACCTTGCCCAGTTCGATGAATTCACCTGCCAGCTTATAGCCGACGGCGCGGTGGGCGATGTTGCCGTCGCCATCTACGAACAGGAAAGTAGGATAAGCTTGTACGTTATAACGCTGGGCCAGCTCGATGCCTTCGCCCTTTTCCATGTCGATTTTGGCGTTTACAAATTTTGAGTTGTAAAAATCGCCTACTTCTTTTTGCGTAAACACCTGGCTTGCCATCATCTTGCAGGGACCGCACCAGGTGGTGTAGGCATCTACAAAGATAAGCGCGTTTTGCGCTTTGGCTTTAGCCAGCAGATCGTTCCATTGGCCTTCGTTAAATTTGATGCCGCCTTGCGCCATAAGCGCGCCGCACAGGAGCAGCAACGACAGCGTTACATAAGTTTTTTTCATGAATAAAGTCATTAATTAAATGGGATGATGAATCAGTTTATCCTTGAATGCGTTGAATGAGCGATTCGACCATACGCACGGCTGCCGGATTTTTTGCTTTGGCCAGTTCGAGTGCTTTGTTGGCTGCTTTTAGCGCGTCGTTTTCCTTTTCGTTCATAAAAAGAATATTCGCGTAAGCAAAATAGTGCTCGTAGGTACCGCCGTCTTTAGTGGCATCGTGTGCAAATTCTTCTGCGGCTTTCATTGCTTTTTCGTCGTCGCGGAAAGTATTGGCGATGGTATTGGCGATGCGGTATTGTTCGGCGGGGCGGTTCTCGGTCGTTTTTTTAATAAAATCTTTAGCTGCTTGCGTATAAGCTTTGGCGTCGCGCAGAGCCATCGCGTAGTCCATTTCGCTTTTTGCAGTAAAAAGTTCTGCAGCAGCGGGGTTATGTTTTTTCATTTTCATCTGCGCTTCCGCCAGCAATTCGCGGTTTTGGAAGTCGGTTGCTTTTTTTACCGTTTTTTCGCAGGCAGCCTGTATCTGATCAGTCACTGCTTTTTCCGAGGTGAGGGCGGCAATTTTAGCGCGGTGTTCTACGAGCAGGTCGAAGGCTTTAGAATCGGCTTCAGTGGCGGCAACCAATATGAATCGCAAGTTTTGCTCGGTGGTGAGGTCTTTTTGCGAACGAAGATACTCGTTGGCGATCTTCATGCTTGGCTTGCCGGCTTTATTGAGGGCGCGCACGTAGTTGATCATCAATTCGGGGTCGCGGCTACCTTTGTCGTATTCAGCGGCATAACCTAAGCTGCGGTCCACTTTGCCCAGGGCTTGCTTGCCCAGGTTGATGAAGCCGCTGGCATCTTGTGCGCCGCGCACTTGCGTCACTACTTCGCCGTTGTAGTCGATATAAAACAAGGTAGGGAAGGCAGAGACGGGGTATTTTTTGCGAAATTCAAGGCCTTCGCCTTTTTCCATATCCAGTTTGACATTGACGAAATTGGCGTTGTAAAACTGGCCCACTTCTTCCTTGGTGAACACTTCGCTGGCCATGCGTTTGCAGGGGCCGCACCATACGGCATAAGCGTCAACGAAAATTATTCTATCCTGTTTTTTTGCTTCTGCGATGGCTTCCTGCCAGGTGCCGTGGAAAAAATCGATACCCTGGGCAAAGATCCCCAGGCTGGAAGCGACAAAAAACAAGGTTAGGGTTGTTCTAATTCTCATGGTTACAAAATTTTGATGCAAAAATGCAAAACATTGGTCGTCAAAGCAAGCGGGGAGTAATTATACCAGTTCGCCCAGTCGTTTGCGCAGGGCAAAAAGCTCGTCGCGATATTGTGCGGCGGCGATAAAATCGAGGTCTTTGGCAGCCGCTTTCATTTTCTTTTCCGTTTCGGAGAGGAGTTTCTCCAGTTGGTCGCGCGTCATATAACCCACGATGGGGTCGGCGGCCAGGCTGGGGGTATCGGGTTCGATATAGGCCTGGGCATTTCTGCCGCCGCGGATATCGAGGATAGATTTCGAGTTGAGGATTTCTTCCCTGCTTTTGTACACGGTTTGGGGAGTGATGCCGTTGGCTTCGTTGTAGGCCATCTGAATTTCACGCCGGCGATTGGTTTCGTCAATCGTTCTGCGCATGGAGTCGGTGATGGTATCGGCATAAAAGATGACGAGGCCGTTGACATTTCGGGCGGCGCGCCCTGCTGTCTGGGTCAGTGAGCGCGCATTGCGCAGGAAGCCTTCTTTGTCGGCATCGAGAATGGCCACGAGCGACACTTCGGGCAAGTCGAGGCCTTCGCGCAGCAGGTTGACGCCCACCAGTACGTCGAAGCCGCCGAGGCGGAGGTCGCGAAGTATTTCCACGCGTTCCATGGTGTCTACTTCTGAGTGGATATAGCGCACCTTGATGCTGAGTTTGCTGAGGTATTTGCTGAGTTCTTCCGCCATGCGTTTGGTGAGGGTAGTCACCAGCACGCGTTCGTTGCTTTTAATACGCTCGTTGACTTCTTCCAGCAAGTCGTCGATTTGGTTGATACTTGGGCGCACTTCGATGGGTGGGTCGAGCAGTCCGGTGGGTCTGATGAGTTGTTCCACGATCACGCCGCCGGTTTGTTCCAGTTCGTAATCGCTGGGGGTGGCGCTCACGTAAATAGCCTGGTTGACCAAGGTTTCGAATTCCGAAAAGCTAAGCGGCCGGTTGTCCATCGCCGAGGGCAGGCGGAAGCCGAAATTCACGAGATTGAGTTTGCGCGAGCGGTCGCCGCCAAACATGCCTCTGATTTGGGGAATAGTCACGTGGCTTTCGTCCACAACCAGCAAATAGTCATCGGGGAAGTAATCGAGCAGGCAGAAGGGGCGGGTGCCGGCAACTCTGCCGTCAAAATACCGGGAGTAATTTTCCACTCCGGAGCAATAGCCCAGTTCTTTGAGCATCTCGAGGTCGAAGTTGGTGCGCTCGCGGATGCGTTTAGCTTCGATATAGCGCCCGTCGCGCTCCAGGTATTTCTCCTGCTCGTATAATTCGTCTTCGATTGCACGCACGATCTGGTGCAGGCGTTCGCGGGGGGCGATATAAAGGTTGGCCGGAAAGATGGCGGCATTTTCCATGCCTTCGATCCGCTTACCGCTTTCCAGTTCGATGCGGTCAATGCTTTCTATTTCATCGCCGAAAAAAGTCACGCGATACCCATAGTCTACATAGGGCAGGTTGATATCTACCGTATCGCCTCTCACCCGGAAAGTAGCCCTGCGGAAATCGGTTTCTGTACGCGCGTAGAGGCTATCAACCAAGCTGTACAGGAAGCCGTTGCGCGAAAGCGTTTGCCCTTTGTGGATGCGTATGATCCCCGTTTTATAATCTTCGGGGTTGCCCATACCGTAGATGCAAGACACCGAAGCTACGATGATAATATCGCGCCGGCCGGAAAGCAGCGAAGAAGTGGCGCGCAGTCGCAGTTTGTCGATCTCTTCGTTAATAGAAAGGTCTTTTTCTATAAAAGTATCGGTCACCGAAATGTATGCTTCTGGCTGGTAATAATCGTAATAGGATACAAAATACTCCACGGCGTTATCGGGGAAAAAATCCCTGAATTCGCCATAAAGCTGAGCTGTGAGGGTTTTATTGTGTGTCAAAACGAGTGTAGGGCGATTCAGTTGTGTGATGACGTTGGCAATAGTAAACGTTTTGCCGGAGCCGGTCACGCCCAGTAATACCTGTGCTTTTTCACCCTCCCGTATGCCCTGTGTCAGTTGTTCAATAGCCAGGGGTTGGTCGCCGGTCGGTTGAAAAGGTGAGACGAGTTTAAAATCCACGTGAGTAGTTGTGGTTGAAAAATAAAACAGCGCTTACTTACAACAACATCCAGTCCAAATGAGTTTCACACAGCGATGGCTGCGCGTTCTTTTATCACGTAATACATGTCGATAGCGCCTTTGTTTTTGGCCTCTACCTTGCCGCGGTATTCGCATTCAAATTTATAACTCACTTTATTGTAAGTCACTTCCGAGATATTGACGCGGCCGGGTTCGCAGTGGACTTCCATACGCGAAGCGATATTGACGGTATCGCCCCAGATGTCGTAGGCGAATTTTTTTACGCCCACCACGCCGGCTACTGCGGGGCCGGTGTGAATGCCTATGCGCGCTTCGAAAAAGGGTTTGCCGAGGCGCATGCGCTCTTGCTTTTGTTCGTGGAGGAACTCCTGCATTTCGATGGCGGCCCGCACGATATTATCGGGATAAGTCGCTTGGTTGGTCAAGCCGGAAGCGCACATATAGGCGTCTCCGATAGTTTTTATCTTTTCAATATCCTCGTATTGGGAAATAATAAAATCGAAGGCTTTGAAGCACTTGTCGAGTTCTTCCACCAGTTCTTCGGGCGATAATTTTTCGGCGATAGCCGTGAAGTTGCGAAAATCGGAAAACAACACCGTCACTTCTTCGTAGCGGTGGGCGCGGGCCTTGCCAAATTCCTTGAGTTCGCCGGCGATAGTTGCGGGCAGAATATTGAGCAAAAGTTCATCCGAGCGCTTTCGTTCGTTTTCGATGATCGCGTTTTTGCCGGCCAGTACTTTGTTGGCTTTTTTGTTAGAGCGGAAGCGTCCGTAAAAGAGCAGTGCCAGAACCAGGATAAAACCTGCGGCAAAAAAAGTGAGATTGCGCAGGTTGCGGTTTTGCTCGGCTTCGATTTGGGCTTTTTGAAGTTCTACTTTGGTTTCTGCTTGAACGGTACGCGATTCGAGCGCTTCGCGGGTGAGGTCTTTGACTTCCTCTTCCTTCTTTCTGATGATCTCTACGGCTTTTTCTTTTTCGGTAGAAACTTCTGCCAGTTTTTCTTCTTTAGTAGAAATTTCCTGTTCAACGCGTTGTTTTTCGCGCACCAGTTGTTCCTGGCGTTGTTCGAGCGACGACTTGTCGGTTGTTAGTTGGTCGCGCTCTACTTCGAGATTAGCCACCTCAAAGGCAAGTTTATCGCGTTCTTTTTCGAGTTCTTTTTTCTCTTTTTCTATTTGGAGTTTTTGTGTTTCGTATTTGCTTTCCAGGTCGCTGATACTGGTACCCTTATTGCTGAAATAGGCGAAGGCTTCCTGGTTGATTTCATAGGCGCGGCGGTAGTTGCGCACCTTCTCGGCAAGTCGGCTGCGCCTGTCAACGCTTCTGATAATGAGGTCGGAGTCGCCGGCTTTCATGGCGAAATTCTGGGCGCTGCGCATCCACACTTCCACGTTGCGGTCGTCGTTTTTCCGCTCATAGGCTTGCGCTACCATAAAGGCCGAGCGGGCTGCCATGGCGTTTTGCTTGAGTTGTGTGGCGAGGTTGTGCGACTGCTTGCCGTATTCGAGTGCCTTATCTGCATCCGAACGCAAATAAGATTCTCCCAACTTCAATGCCAGGTGCATCTTGTCTTTGCTGTTTTCAGCCTGGCTGAGTTGCTGTTCCAGCTCTTCGATGCTCTGAGACCAGGCAGCGACGGCGCAGCTCATCAACAACAGGGTTATTAGTGCTTTCATGTTTTGATCACTTATGGCATTTAAACAACGAAAATAACGCACATAAGATGCATTGGGAACATATTTACCCCGGAAAATATTTTTAAAACCTTAAAATGATTCGGTTTGACCCCAACATTTGCGGCATTGAATTGTTGCGAACTCATAAGCTTGAAGAGATATGCAAACAGAAGGGATAGAGAAGAGGGGGGAGGATCCGCAGGTGGTCACGATGAGTATTTTTCACTTTACCGGGCTGCGTCGCCGTTGGAGGGCCTTCCAGTTGATGGGGCTTTCTCCAGGTATGCTGAAAGGGGTTGATGGATTGCAATTCGGTAAAATGCTGGGAAGTGGCGGCGGCAACGGCTTCAGCATTTGGCCCAATTTCGGAATTTATGCGCTTTTATGCGTTTGGCGCGACGAGCAGTCGGCAGCTCAATTCCTGGCTCACGGCGAGTTGTTTGGCGAGTGCGCAAAAGCCAGCGAAAATTTTCAGACAATATTCATGCACACTACTATGGTTCATGGCAGTTGGGACGGACAGGCCCCCTTTATCGCAAATGCCGTTGCTACAGAGGATGACCCTGTCTGCGTGCTCACACGCGCTACTATCAGCCGTAGGCATTTGTGGCGCTTCTGGCGCTATGTCCCCCCGGTAAGTCGCTCGGTGGCCGGCCGCGAGGGATTATTGATGGCGATGGGCATTGGAGAGCTACCGCTTATCCAGCAGGCTACATTCAGTTGGTGGGCAAGTAGCAAAGAAATGCAGGCTTATGCTTATCAGAGTGAATACCATAGCAAGGTGGTGCGCAAAACCCGCGAATTGGGCTGGTACAGCGAGGAGCTTTTTGCCCGGTTTACACCATTTCGGATAATGACGAATGATCAATTACGAATTACGAATACGAATAATTTTAATAATTAAAAAATTGACAATTAATTACTTATCCGTAATTCGTAATTACTAATTCGTAATTCTCAAACGCCAAAAAAATAATCGTAGCCGTTAAGGGGTTTGAGCATAGCAATCGTATTGGGGCCCGACGTGATCGTCTGGTAATTGTTCTTTATGAGATGGGCAATACATTCCTCCAGTTCGTCTTTTGATAAGTGGCTGCTTTCAAAGACAATCAAACGGGGTTTTGTTTTTTCAATATTAAACAACTTAATTATTTGATAATCAAGACCTTCTGTATCGATTTGCAGCAGGTCTATTTTGTCGATATGATACGTCGACAATAACTTTTCAACGCTGATCAGGGGCACCTTTTCCGTGATGATTTGTTCCTCCGGATTTGCCGGGACGGCAGTTTTTTCCTTAGCGGCGTTTTTGGCTACATGTCCCGAGTCAAAGGCCTTCACAAGCACTTCTTTGTCAAAAGTGGCCAGGCCGGTGGCCCAGCGTGCGTTGCTAAAACCGATTTTGTACAGGTTGAGATATCCGTCTGTTTCGCCCAAAGCGGCGTTTAGGGTAACGATGCCTTTATTTTTGCGGTATATCTTAGACAGAAATTCGTCGTAAACGTGTTTTTGCGGCTCCAACAACACGCCCTTCCAGTTGTCGCGTTTGATAAATTTGTGGATGGGGTCGTGTGTAATACCATCGTTGGCGCCGATTTGAATGACGGTAAAATCGCCTTTTTGATTTTTAGAATATTCGCTTAACAGATAGGCAAGCGATCCTTTTTTAGGAGAATAAAAATACTTATAAAAGCCGGTGAATAAAAAAGAGTTGCGCTCGCTGAGTGTAAACCGCAGCTTTTTATAAAAGCCGGATAGTCGCCTTTTCATGAAACGTGTTTGGGCACTGTGCCTGTTCTGTTTTTGCTACAATGCTTGTGTTAAAAATTGTTTGGACAAAAAAAGGGCGCTTGCCGTCATGGAAAGCGCCCGCCAAAGGTAGATTTTTTTATGAATTCCAGGTTATCCCCGGCGTCTTTCGAGTAGGATCATCATCATGAGTCCCAGCAAGATGCGCTCTTCTTCGCCGGCTTCAAATTCGCTGAGCTTGTTTACCGAAAAACGACGCCCCCAGAAAGAAGGTTCTTTTTTCAGCCGCACCACTTCCGTGCCGTCCGGTCTTTTCACGATGTAGGAGGGGTTGAAGAGATACCCGGTCAACAAACCCACAATAGGGATTTCGCTAAAAAGGGCATCGCCAACTTTTATCCAGGCATTTTCTTCCCGAACGATCAAATCCGGTTTCTGGTTTTCGTCAAAAATCTCGTAGTGCGCTTTCCACATCGAAGCCCAGCCTTTACGGGCTATACGGCCGATTTCCTTTCCCATTTTATTGGTAAAAGTATAGGTGGCCGAGAAATCGATCCATTTGTTGGCTTTGATAGAAGCCTGCACGATGGATTTTGTCTCATCGTTGTAGACCGTAATTTCATCAACGAGCTTAAGCATTTTTTGCCGCACATAAGCTACCGTTTGTCCTTTGGCGTCTTTGGCGGAGAAGTCGTTAGAAAGCGTCGATATCTTAAACGAGAAATCGAGCGGGAATGAAAGGTTTTGCATAGTGCAGGGGTATTTTGTTTTTTATGAATACCAAAATAGTAGCATTCGTTACCAACCTTTCATCAAACAGCGTTTACTTTTTCCGTTTCTGCTTCTTCCAGTGCGTGCACATTGGCCGTTTTGCTGGAGAGGTAGGTGTAAATTGCCGGCACGACGTAAAGCGTAAGCAGCGAAGAAAAAATGAGTCCTCCGATGACGGCAATACCCATCGATACGCGGCTTTCGGCGCCGGCGCCCAGTGCCAGGGCGATGGGCAGCGTACCGAGGATAGTCGACAAGCTGGTCATGAGGATAGGCCTCAGGCGCGAAGCCGAGGCATCTTTGATAGCTGCCAGGTGGTCGAGCCCCTGTTCTTTTCGCTGGTTGGCGAATTCTACAATTAGGATACCGTTTTTGGCCACCAGCCCCACCAACATGATAATGCCGATTTCGCTGAAGATATTGAGGGTTTCTTCAAAATACCAAAGCGAGACTATGGCGCCCACAAGTGCCAGGGGCACCGTAAACATGATAATCAGCGGATCGACAAAACTTTCGAACTGTGCCGCCAATACGAGATAAATCAGTACAATGGCCAGCAGAAAGGCGAAAATCAGACTTGAAGAGCTCTCTGCAAAATTTTTAGACTCTCCGGTGAGGGCCGTTTGATAACTATCATCGAGTACTTTGTCGGCAATAGCTTCCATCGAGGCGATACCGTCACTGATGGTTTTGCCGTCGGCAAGGCCCGCCGAGATCGTAGCCGACACAAAGCGGTTGAAACGATATAGGGTAGGCGGCGTAGTTTGCTCTACCAAGGTAACCAGGTTGTCGAGCTGCACCATGTTGCCGTTGCGGTTGCGCACATACAGCGAGCGCACATCGATGGGTTTGTTGCGGTCGCCCCGCTGGATTTGTCCAATCACCTGGTACTGTTGCCCATTCAGCAGAAAATATCCGAACCGCTGTCCACTAAGGCCCAATTGCAGGGTTTGCGCAATATCCAGTACCGAAACGCCCAGGTCCTGGGCTTTTTGCCGGTCAATATCGATACGGATTTCGGGTTTGTTGAATTTCAGGTCTACATCCACAAAAGTAAAGGTCGAATCCTGTCGGGCAGCGCCCAGGAATGCGGGCACCGCTTCTTTGAGTTTGTCGAAATTGGGCGCCTGGATTACAAACTGCACGGGTAGACCGCCGCGCTGGTCGCCGATGGTAGGCAACTGCGTGACGATGGTACGCCCGGCTGTCATGTTCATTATCTTGGGCGAGAGGGCGCCGAGTATCTCCTTTTGAGAACGCTCCCTTTTGTCGGCGGTAGTTAAAATGATATTCAGAAAACCGGTATTCACAGAAGAGGAAGCCCCGAAACCCGGAGAAGTAACAGAAATTAGCCCCTCTAGTTCGGGTACATCTTTTTGTACCAATTCGACGAGGTCATCCATATAAGCTTCCATGTATTCAAAGGTTGAACCTTCGGGCGCCGTAGCAATTCCGCGCAACCTGCCGCGGTCTTCGAGCGGGGCCAGTTCAGCGGATAAATTGCTGCCCACCGAATAGATCAGGTAGCCCGAAACAATCATAATGACAATGGCCAGCCAGCGCACGCGCAGGAAGCGGTCGAGCGTCGAGGAGTAAGCATTGGTCAAGCCCACAAAAAACGGCTCGGTGACGCGGTAAAACCAGGGATGCTGATCGCGTTGCTTAAGGATACGCGACGAAAGCATGGGCGTAAGCGAAAGGGCTACGAATGCCGAGATGATGACCGCGCCGGCAATTACTACGCCAAACTCGCGGAAAAGGCGGCCGGTCAGTCCCTGTAGGAAGATCACAGGCAGAAATACGCACACCAACGCTACTGTGGTGGCCAGTACGGCAAAAAATATCTCTTTGGACCCCGCTATGGCCGCCTGCATCGGGGTCATTCCTTTTTCTATTTTGGCATAAATATTTTCGAGTACCACGATGGCATCGTCAACCACAATACCGATAGACAAGACGATGCCCAGCAAGGTTAATACGTTGATGGAGAAACCGGCGATATACATGATAAAAAATGCACCGATGAGCGAGATGGGGATAGCCAGTGCAGGTATCACCGTACTACGCCAGTCGCGCAAAAACAGAAAAATGATCAGCACCACCAGCACGAAGGCCATCAATATCGTTTCTTCCACTTCTTTGATAGAAGCGCGGATGTACTCGGTCGTGTCAAAGCCTATGCCAACAGTAATATCCGCAGGCAAATCTTTTTTGATCTGTTCGAGCCGCTTATATACCTCGTCGGCAATCTCTATGTGGTTAGAGCCGGGTTGTGGGGTCACGGCATTGCCCACCATCGGTACGCCGTCGCGTTTGAGAATGGTGCGCAAGTTTTCGGGGCCCAACTCGGCAAAGCCTATATCGCGAAAACGCACAATATTGCCGTTTTCTGCTTTGAGGATCAGGTTGTTAAATTCTTCTGGGGTAGTAAGGCGCCCCAGGGTGCGAACGGTCAACTCGGTGGTATTGCCTTCTACACTACCCGAGGGCAATTCGATATTTTCTCTTTGCAGGGCGTTGCGCACGTCAAGCGAAGTAAGTTGATAGGCGGCCAGTTTTTTGGGGTCTATCCACAGGCGCATGGCGTATTTTTTCTGACCCCAGATGCGGATTTCACTTACGCCGTTGATGGTTTGGAGGCGTTCTTTAAATGTATTTTCGGCTATATCGCTGAGTTCCAGCAGCGAGCGCTGGTCGCTCCGTATATTGATAAAAATAATAGGCTGCGAGTCGGCGTCGGCTTTGGCTACCACCGGTGGATCGGCGTCGACGGGCAATTGGCCTACCACTTGCGACACCTTGTCGCGCACGTCATTGGCGGCAGCTTCGATATCGCGCTCCAGGTTGAATTCTACGGTAACCGTACTGCGGCCGTCGCGGCTCACGGAAGTGATTGAGCGGATACCTTCGATACCGTTGACCGACTCCTCGACGACCTCGGTAATCTGCGATTCGACAATATTGGCATTGGCGCCGATATAAGAGGTTGAGACCGTCACAATGGGCGGATCGACGCTGGGGTATTCGCGGATGCCCAGGTAGCTCAACCCGATAAAGCCGAACAGCACGATAGCTATTGCCATTACCGTGGCTAATACAGGGCGTTGTATACTGGTGGATGATAAACTGCTCATGCGCTGCAGGGTTTATTGCATGGAAGTAATAGTAACATCTGCGCCCGGCTTGATCTGCAATACGCCGGTAGTGATCAAAGTATCTCCTTCTTGCAAACCACTGATTACCTGGATGTCCGCATCCTGGCGCAGGCCGGTTTCAATAGTTACCGGCAGTGCTTTGCCATTGCGATATACATACACCTTTTTGCCGCCCAACTCGGGCACTACGCTTTCGGTGGGTATCATGATAGTTGCCGCATAAGATTGGAGGCTGACGGTGACGGTAGAGAAGGCGCCAGGCAAGATCAGCCCACGATCATTGGGGGCGGAAGCTTTGAGTTTGTAGGTGCGGGTGGCGGCGTCAATATTTGGTTCAGAGGCGGCTACCGTGGCATTGAAATTGCCGGCCACGCCGTCAAGTTTAAACTGCACACGCGTGCCGGGTTTGACGACTTGAGAATACCGCTCCGGTACTGAAAACTCGAGTTGTATGGGGTTTATATTCACCAGCGAGATAATAGGGCTGCCGGGGGAGAGGTAACTGCCCTCGCTAATTTGGCGCAAGCCCAATTTGCCGCTGAATGGCGCCCGTATTGTCCGTTTTTCAACTTGGGCGTCGTTGAGGGCAATTTCGGCTTTTACTTTTTCTACTTCGGCTTTGGCTACTTCGTATTCCTGGAGACTCACGCCTTCTCTTTCGTAGAGCGCTTTGAGGCGCTCCGCAATTTTGATATTGAGTTCTTTCTGCACTTCCAGGCGCTTGCGTTCTGCCTGCAATTCCGATACGTCGAGTTGAACAAGCGGGGTTCCTTTGTTAACCGTAGTTCCTTCTTTAAACAAAATTTTCGCCACTTTGCCGGGTACCTCGCTACTGATGGTTACTACTTCATTAGGAGAAGTTGATCCGTTTACGAGGATATAGTCGTCAAGCGTGCCTTTAGATATGCGGATGGCTTTTACAGGCACGGGGCCCTGGCCGAATGGGCTGCCTTTAGGGGCAGCGGATGGCGCGGCAGTTGTTTCCGCCTCGTCTTTGCCTCCCAATACATTGGTGCGATACAAAATAAAAATAACGGCAAGCAGGAGGATGCCAACGATGGCAATATTGCGAATGCGTCGATTGTGATTCATATGAGTCGGTTGACAATTTAAGGGCTGTAAATTACTTATTTCCATTTAATATTACACCCTCCGCTGGGGTATTGCTTCTCATCAACAGCGCGACTTTCAAGAACGGCGTCGAGGGCTGCACGCAAATCGCGGCCGTCGAGGGGCTCCTGATTGGCTGGGCGCGAACGGTCGAGCCGCCCCCGGTATACCAACCTGCGATTGCCGTCAAATACATAAAAATCGGGAGTGCAGGCGGCATCATAGGCCCTGGCTACTTCCTGAGATTCATCGTACAAATAAGGGAAAGTATATCCGGCCTGGACGGCTGTTTCTTTCATCTTGTCGGGGGCGTCATCGGGGTATTTCACTGCGTCATTCGAACTGATGCCCACAAAACTAACGCCTATGGCCTGGTATTCGCGGGCCAGCCGGCTTATTTCGGGGTTTACATGCACTACATAAGGACAGTGGTTGCACAAAAACATGACAACTGTGGCCTTGTCAGAAATGATATCGTCGAGCGAAACTATCTTTCCGCTCACGGTATCAGGCAGTGCAAAATGTGGCGCCTTTGTTCCTAAAGGCAGCATGGTAGATTCGGTGAAAGCCATGTATTCAGGATTATTCAGTTGTAGGTTGTAAGTTGTAGGTTTACTTACACAACCTACAACCTACAACAGTTCTATTTACACTCCGGATTAATCCCCAGCACATAATTCTCCACCACCCGGATAGCGGGGGCGGCTTCAGCGCCGGCAAAACCGGTAATCATTTTGTCTTGCAGTTTTTCAGCGGCTAATTGGGTGAGTTGGGCGGCAACGGGCGTATACGACCAGTGCCATTTTTCTTCGTGGTAACCGGTAGTTCGCCCCGCCGAATAAGGCTGGCAAAAGCCAAAAGCAGAGGCGTTGGCTACCAGCCAGCCATATACCTTTTTACCTTCGCCGGTGAGAAAATGTTCGTCTTCCAGCGAATTGAGGTCGATATCTGTGCCCCAGTGATGGCGCGAAGCGCCGGGCATAGCACTGTATTCCAGTATTTTCAGGGCGCGTTTTTTGGGGTCGGGTATCGTTTTCGTCAAATCTTGTCCGTCCACTTTTTTGCGGCCGTTCCATTTGGCTTCCCAAAGTCCTTTTTGATAATCGAAATTGCGGGTGGCGGAGATAACAAGCAGATTAATGCCGTCTTGCTTGGCGGCTTCGTGCATTCGCTGAAAAGCCTCATAGGTATCTTTGCGCAGATACATACCCTCGCGGCTGGCAAACGAAGGCGCAACAAGCGTAAAATCGGGGTGTTTGGCCGGGTCAAACCGCCCCATGAGATAATCCGTATCAAAGGCTGCGGATGGTTGCGGGGTTGGTTCAGCGGGAGATGTAGCGAGCGACAAGGAGGCGCCGGCAGGCGGGCCGTCTTTGCCCGCAGGCTGCGAACAGGCCGTCAATACAAGTGATATAAAACCTAACAAAAGACGCATAGAGTCGGTTCTAATGTGTAAAATCAATACTCAAATTCCATTCGCTCAGAAGGGAAATCAAAAAGGCATTTTTCCTTGATGAGCGTAGCTACTTTAGCCGGCACCATGGCTTCCCAGCCCGGCTCGCCCTGCTGGAGCATAGACAATACCTCCTTAGAAAAAATGTGCAAAATCTCGGCATTATAACCCGTCACATCTTCTATTTGCCGATTATCGAGCAGGTGTTGATAAATAAATTTGATCCCTTCCGGAATGGGCATATGCCGGGCTGTCATCAGTTCGTCGCTGCCTTCCTGCATAGCCGGGTATACATACATGCGCACATTGGCGGTGAATAGTTCGCCAAAAGCCGCCAACAAGCTACCTTCCCGGTTGTGATAATATTTTTCATTCACCAGGTCGAGCAATTCGCGTACGCCCGTGACCAGTCCCAACCGGTTTATTTTGAATTCTGATAGGTAAGTGATCAGCTTTTGGTATTCTGCGCAATCAGTGATCAGCACCATTTGCCCCAGGGCGTTGAGCAATTCTACGCGGTCGAGGTAGTCCTGCTCGTCCAGCTCGCCTTCGGCGCGCAGGTTATCAAGGGTAATCTCGGTGAGCAAGCAGCTTTTCGAGGCATCTACATCTGGATCTTGCCTGAATTGCTGGAAGCTGGCGCGCAACATGTCGAGGTTGACCAGGGTGGGTGGGCGAAAACTTCCGCGGACCACCAGCGCATCTTTTTTATAAATAGATTCAGAGGGGTGCATCGAGCGGCGGTCGGGGCCGAACATGGCTACTTCTGTGAGCCCGTGTTTCACCAGCCAAAGGCAGAGCAGGCGATTATCCACCGATTCAAAATCGGGACCGGTAAGGCGCACCATGTCTATCCTGGCGCGGCCGCGCAGGCCGTCGTAAAGCGATTGGAGCAATACCTCCGGATCGTTGGGGTAGCGATAGCAGGCGTAGATCAGGTTGACGCCCAGGATGCCGATGGCTTGTTGCTGGAGGTGGTTGTCGTTGTCGAGCAGGCGCACATGAAGTACCAGGTCGTTGGGTTCACTGCCGGGGTGAAGCTGAAAGCGAAGTCCCATCCAGCCGTTCCCTTTGATGGTGCGCTGATAATTCAGGGCCGACACTGTATCTGCAAAAATAAAGAAGTTGGTATCGGGGCGCTCGTGGCGCAGGCGGGCAAACATCAGTTCGTATTCGTGGTCGAGCATTTTATACAATCTGCTTTCGCAAACATACCTTCCGCTCGGCTCAGAACCGTAAATATGGTCGGAGTACACCTTGTCGTACGCCGACATAGTTTTTGCGATAGTGCCCGCTGCGGCTCCCACTTGAAAGAAGTAACGCGCCACTTCCTGCCCTGCGCCTATTTCGGCGAAAGTGCCGTAAATAGACGGGTCTAAGTTGATTTCCAGTGCTTTTTGCTCGGTTTCTAACCAGCGCCGGCTCATGAGCTATTGTTTTATTAGTGCGCAAAATTAGGGAAATTGCACGTGCTTTGTAACACAACGAAAGTAATACCGTTATGGTTGACGAGCATTATTAATCAGATACCGGTGAAAAAGCAAATTGCCCTTATCGCAGCTATGAGTGAAAACCGGGTAATAGGCTTGCAAAATCGCCTGCCCTGGCATCTGCCCGCCGATTGGGAGCATTTCTGGCGTACCACTGCCGGCGCGCCTTTTATTATGGGCAGAAAAAGCTTCGAAGCAGCCGACGCACTATTGTCGGATTATAAAAATGTGATCATTTCCAATAGCAAAAACCTCGCTTTGTGCAGCAATTGCGCGCAAGCGCACAGCGTAGCCGAAGCGCTGCAACTGCTGGCCGATGAACCCCTGGTTTTTATCCTGGGAGGCGCCCAGATATTCAAACAGACGACTCACCTTGCCGACTTGATATACCTCACTATCGTGCACCACCACTTTGAAGGCGACGCTTTTTTTCCTGATATAAACTGGACGGAGTGGGAGCTTGTGCAATCGACAATTCACCCCGCAGACGAACGCCATGCATATGTTTTTTCGATAAATATTTACAAAAGAATAGCTTAATCCATCATTTGTCGGATGTTATACATCAATATATGCCATTTATCATTGTAACAGAATAAGTACAATATGTATCTTTGCCAACTTAGAAACTCATTTTGAATTTTAGCAACATTTCAATATCATTTAAACAGGCTATCGGTTATGAAGAAAATCTTTACGCTATTTGCTTTTCTGGCGCTCTTCGGCGCTCAGTTAAACGCCCAGCTGGCGCCAGGAAGTATTGTACCAAACTTTACTGGTACTGACCTTAACGGCAACACCTGGGAGCTCTACGATTTGCTCGACCAAGGCAAAACCGTAGTTATCGACGTATCAGCTACCTGGTGCGGCCCATGCTGGAACTACCACAACACCCACGCACTCGAAGATCTGTACAACACCTACGGTCCCAATGGTACTGACGAAATGATGGTACTCTGGATCGAAGGCGACCCCAGCACCGGCATGGCCGACTTGTTGGGCCAAACTGCCGCTTCGCAGGGTGACTGGGTAACGGGTACGCCTTTCCCCATTATTGATGACGCCGCGATAGGCGACATCCTGGAAATTACTTATTTCCCCACTATCTATCACGTGTGCCCCAACCGCATTATCAACGAAATCGGTCAGGTAGGCATTGATGCACTTTATGCAGCCAACGGCGACTGCTTGTACCAGTTTGGCGACAACAACGCGGGTATCCTCAAGTATGAAGGTTTTTCGGGCACGTTCTGCGATGCTATTACCTTTGCACCTTCTGCAAAAATCCAAAACCTGGGCCTCACGGCGCTCACGTCAGCTACGCTCGACTTGCTCATCAACGGCAACCTGGTTGAGACGATTGATTATGCAGGCAACCTGGAAACCTACTACTTTGCAGACGTAGAATTCAGCCCGGTTACGCTTACCGAAAACTCGGAAATCGAAATTCGCGTTGCTTCGGTTAACGGCGTTGCCGATGAAGATACGTCTAACGACGCTACTGTCGTCAACGTGAATCTCGGCCCCGAAATCGATCGCAACAACGCTACGGTAGAGGTGACAACCGACCAGTACGGCGTAGAAACCTACTGGGAATTGCTCGACGGCAACGGCAATGCGCTTGCATCGGGCGGTAACCCCGGCATATTTACCGGCGATGTAGCGCCTGGCGCTTATAGCGGTAATTCCACTTATACGCACGACGTACTGCTGCCCGCCGACGGCTGTTTTGAGTTCAAAATTTATGACGCTTACGGCGACGGCATGTGCTGTTCATTCGGCAACGGCAGCTTCAGCCTCGTTACCGACGAAGGCGAAACGTTGTTCACCGGTGGTCAATTCGGCGCCCTAGACTCCCGCCCGTTTGAGGTATTCGGAGCTTCTACGGTCAATAACAGCGCGCGCATCGTTACTTATAACGGCGAATCGGGCGTATTCTGCCTCGAACTCACTTATGCGCCCGAAATTTTGATCCAAAACTCGGGCGCCAATGAAATCACTTCTGCGGTAATCGAGGTGTCTGTCAACGGCGTAGTAGTTCAAACTTACACCTGGACAGGCAGCATCACTACAGGCAGTTACGCTAACGTAACGCTCGATGAAATCACCCTCACCGATGACGCCGATGTAGATTTCGTGATTACTACTATCAACGGCGAAGTTGACGAGTATGCCGATGACAACTCGTTTTCCACTTCTTTCTTCCGTAGCGACGATATCACCAATGAACAAGTGCTGACTATGGAAGTGAAGTGCGACCAATACGGCTACGAAACTTTCTGGTATATCAAGGACGACGCAGGCACCGTTGTTGCTTCCGGAGGTAATACGGTAGTCGGCCCCAACGGCGGCGGCGCTCGCGTAGCAACGCAAGGCAACCCTGGCGCTTATGCTCCCAATTCGCTCAATACCCAAGAGGTGACTCTACCTGTTGATGCTTGCTACGAAGTAGTTGTAGTAGACGACTGGGGTGACGGCATCTGCTGCCAGTATGGCACGGGCTACTATCGCCTGAAAGAACCCGATGGCACTATCGTTGCATCTGGCGGTACATTTACTGACTATGCCACCAGTCCGTTCGCTTATCAGGAAGCAGTATCTGTTCCTGAATTGACGGAAGTAAGCCAACTGAACCTCTTCCCCAACCCCGTAAGCAGCGAACTGATGCTGCAATTCGACCTCAGCGAGTCGATGCCGCTTCAGATCAGCGTTTACAATGCATTGGGCCAGAAGATCACCACGGCTGTTTCAGGCAACTACAATGCCGGCCAACACACTGTACGTATCGACGCCTCTGCATATAGCAACGGCTTGTACTACGTGACGCTGCAAAGCGACGAAAAAGGCATCAGCAGAAAATTTGCGGTGACCCGTTAATTCGTCTATTGTACGACACAAACCACAATCAGTCCCGTTGTTGACTCAACGGGACTGATTTTTTTTAGAACTTGTTTATTCTTTATTTTTGCCCAAATCTTAAAAAAGCATTTAACCATGAAAAAAAATATACTCGTTCTGCTCTGTATGGCTTTCGGCATTGGCCTGTCGGCCCAAGTAACTATTACACCCGATGTGGTGATTGTTAGTAATGTGATGCCCAATGATGTGGAAGGCATCGGGCACAGTATTGCTAAAAATACACTGCCCCAGGTTAGAACCTATCGCTGGGAAAGAACGGTGATAGAAATGACCGAAGGATGGAGTGTTGCCGTCTGCGATAAAAATCAGTGCTACCTGCCTACAGTGGCTTCGCAGGAAGTTGTGCTGGGCCCCCAGGAAGAGAGCATCATGGATGTTCACGTTTATCCCAACGGTATTGCCGGCATGGCTATCATCGAAGTGGTGGTGACAGATGTGAATAATGCCAGTAATACGGCTTCCGCCCTGTATTATTTTAATACAATGCCCACCAGCGTAAACGAAGCCATCTGGGAATCTATCGCCGTATATCCCAACCCCGGCAATGGCATGTTTACGGTATCAGAAAACAATGCCGCTTCGCGCGTACAGGTTTTTGACCTGACGGGCAAGCTGGTGCGTCAGTTCGACTACGCAACCGACCAGTGGTATGATATCCGCGATTTGCAAAGCGGCGCTTACCTGGTGAAGTTAATCGACCGCCAGGGCGTAGAAATGATAAACAGACTCGTTAATAAGATATAAAGCTATGACCAAAGCGGCTGTTGTTGCTTTCTTTTTGGTGGTGAGCTGTCAACTTCTACAGGCGCAACACTCCGGCAATCGCGAAGTGTTGCGCCTGGCAGTTGGCGCGGAGAACGACCATTTCTGGCAATCAACACCCACCGCTATCCCACTGACAGATATATCGCCATTTTTGTCTTTTTTTGTAGAATGGGAGGATGCCGGAGCAATAATCCGTGTGCGCTTTTCAACAGATGGCCATCGATGGGAAAATTGGCAACGACTGAAAAGAGAGGCCCACAATCCCGATAAAATAATCAGCGAGCAAATTTTTGCCGATCCCTCAAGCCGCTTTTTCCAGCTTGCAGTAACCGGCGCAATAGTATCGCCCCAGCAATTGCTGTGCCATTTTTTTAGCCCAGGCCTTACCGATCAAGCCAATGTAGAGCCTTCCGGCACGCTGGAAAGCCTCGCCTGCCCCTGTGTGCAGCCGGCTTATATGACCCGCAACCAGTGGTGCCCTTCCGGCAACTGCCCGCCCAACCCAACTCCAAGCAGTACGGTCGTCAAACACCTCATCGTACATCATTCAGCAGGGGCCAATATATCTTCCGACTGGCCGGCAGTAGTGCGTTCTATATGGGATTTTCACGTCAATGGTAATGGCTGGGCTGATATCGGCTACAACTGGCTTATCGACCCCAACGGACAAGTGTACGAAGGCCGCGGTGATAATATCCTTGGCGCTCACTTCTGCGGCGCCAACGGCGGCACGATGGGCATTTGCATGTTAGGCACTTTTACATCGGTTACCCCGGCTGATACAGCCCTCAACAGCCTGCAGTCGCTTTTAGCCTGGAAAAGCTGCGATGCCGATATCCTGCCGCTCGACAGCGCTTTTCACGCTTCTTCGGGCTCGATACTGGATCGCATCAGCGGCCACCGCGACGGCTGCGCCACAGAGTGCCCCGGCTCAACGCTCTATGCCCTGCTGCCCGCCATTCGAAACAATGTTTCACAGTATATAACCGACGATTGCGCCACGGTTTCAGCGTTTGACCCTATCCTGAATGAACTTTCAGTGACCATATCGCCCAATCCTGCCAATTCCAGCGTTACTTTTACCATCAAAAACCAGCTCGAAGGTGAAGTAGAAGTGACGATGCTCGATATGAGCTCGCGGCCTATCCTGGCGCCGCGTCGAATATTCAAATCGGGCCCCGAGTTGCAACACACTTTTCCCGTGGACCAGTTGCCCCCCGGCATTTATTCTATCCAATTGCGCATGCCCGGGCATACGCGACTTTTCAAAGTCCTCATCCAGCCGTAATCTTTTTTTATTTTCTTCGGGCAACTTCTTACCTTGGTATAGCACCAATCAGGCTATAAAACCGATCATTGGACCCTGGCGATCAATATCTGCTGCAGGGTTGCCGCAAAGGAAATGCGAAGGCCCAGAAGTCGCTATACGAAAAGTACAAGACGACCATGTTTCGCCTATGCCTGCGTTATGCGGGCAACAAAGAAGAAGCCGAAGATCTTTTACAGGATGGATTCATCAAGGTCTTTGCCGATTTACACCAGTTCAAAGGAGAAGGTCCCTTGGGCGCCTGGATCAGACGGGTGATACTCAACGTGATATTACAGCATTTGCGCCGGCAAAAACTGGTAACCGTGAGCCGGGAACCGCCCGAAGAAGCCTACGAAGAACCGGATGAAACCCCTTTCCCTCTCGATGCCCAGACGTTGACGATGTTATTACAACAATTACCCGTCGGCTATCGCACCGTTCTTAACTTATTTGTACTCGAAAACTATTCCCATGCCGACATTGCCGCCAGTCTGGGAATTAGCGTCAATACCTCTAAAACCCAATTGCTGAAAGCTAAAAAAATGCTCCGGAAACTGGCAGCCTCCAGGCTGGCCGATAAAACATAAGAGATGAAGGAAGAAGAATGGATTAAAGCGGCTAGTACCGATATACCCGAGGCCGGGGGCGGCTGGGATAACCCCTCCGCAGGGGTATGGGCAGGCATCCAGGCCGCCATGCAGCAGCGCAGGCGCCGCCGCATGTTGTTCTGGTGGTGGCTGGGGGCAGGAGTCACGGCTTTGGCCCTGCTGGCCTGGGTTTTGCAAAGGCCGGCCCAGGGTGTAGACACCCCGCTTCCCAACCAACAAACGACTACAGCACTCGCAACACAAAAGGTCGTGCCGGAGCCTTGTGAAGATATGGTTCCTATTGATTTTGTAAATAATGCTACCCATTTGACACCAAAAAAACGCGCTACTCTCTCACTACCTATAGCTGAAAAGACGCTAGAAGTTACAGCCGAAACTCCATTCCAGCCAAACCAAGTATTCTCAACGTCGACGATTGTGCCGGACAAAGATGTCCCATTGCTACCTAATGCAGCATTTACCCTGCTGGAAAACCCGGCGCCGGCAATACCGACAGTTACTTCCCGCGTCATTCGCGCGCCCCATTGGTGGGTAGGTATATCAGGCGTATATCCCCTACAGGCGGATTTATTGTCAGCGCAAAGCGAAATTCCCGCATACGCGGCTTTACAAGAAAAATTATCTCGCCGCCGCGATTGGAGTGTTCGCACAGGAATAGCGTACCGCAAATGGCGTTTTTTTTCCGGCGTAGGCACGTACAATTTGGAATTGCATACGCAGCTAAACTCCCGCTTATTATACGACCCGCAACTTGAGCGACCTGCGGCCGACAACACAATTGAGAGTACCTACGCGCTGAGCGTACCTTCGGGCTACGGTCGGATTGACTGCGAAGTGGACTTTTTCAGAAGTAGCGACAGGCCCGTCACGCCCGGCAGGGCGGTGCCCGTGCGCATCGACAACCGGCAGCAATTGCAACTGGTGCAGGTTCCGCTGGGCATTAATTACAGGCTTGCGCGATGGGGTGCATTTTCGGCCAACGTAGGCGGCGGGCTCTCGGCAAACTGGGTCATCGATCGCGATATGGAAATAAACGCGACTTCGCGAATAGAAGGCCTCAACCTTCGCCGCGTGCGTCGACTGGCCAGTTCCGGCAATCGAGTAGAACCTCGCCACCTGAGCGGCTGGCTGGAGGCTTCTGCCGGCTGGGCGCTTAGCCCTGCGATTGAGCTGGCGTTGCATACTTCATGGCATCAAACGCTTACGCCGGTGAGTGGTGGGAATGCTACGGCTCGGCATTTGGCGGTGGGGGGAGGTATTTATTATAAATTCTAAACAAAATTCATCACAATCCCAGGCAACTTCAACGCATTCTCCGCACCAAACTGAGTATAGAAAATTTCATAATTAATTATAAAAATCAAAAACGCGATAACAGATGAAAAAAATGCTCGTAATGCTCTCGCTGGCCTTGCTGGCTGCTTGCAACAGCAATGACCAAAGCGCCATTACCGACGACGAATTGATCATGTCGATTGCCGGCGCCGACGACCTCCAGGCCGTCGATGTTGCCGAACTGCCCGTGGCTATCACCGATTTCACCACCGAACAATTTTTCGACTCGTTTATTGAAGAAGCTAACCTGGCCGTCGGACGCGGCTACGAATTGCTGTTGGGCAGCGGCGATTTGCTGTATTTCACTACCGAGAGCCGCCCCTTGTTCATTCGTCGCTGGCAGGAGTTGAGCCGCCTGCGGGTATGGAATTTGCCTTGTGTGCGGCCTTTTGCGCAACTCGGACAAGTAGTTCGCCCTGCGCAGTTGCCGGCAACCATTGGCGAATACGTAGGCGCCAACTATCCCAACTACGAAATCCTGCGGGCTAAATTGATCAATGGTGAATATTATGTAGGCATTAGCCGGGGTATCGTGCTCAAATTCGACAACGCCGGCAATTTCATCGAGGAAGTGTCTCCGTTCCAGGAAACGCGCTGCGCTTGCCAGCCGGTGAATTACGATGCGCTACCCGCAGCAGTAGTGGAGTACCTCAACGCCAATTTCCCCGAAGCCGATTTCGCCCGCGCCTGCGCACGCGAAAACCGCCTGTTGGTGTTGCTCACCAACGAAAATGGACGTATCATTCTGGTATTCGGAAGAGACGGTGTGTTTTTATTCCAACGCGGATAATTATTAATTGGATGGGGGTACGGGTTGGCCTTGCGCCAACCCCTATCCCTACCGCGATGCCGCCGAAGCGCGGCGTTCCTGCGCCGGGGGCGCATCCGATGATTGTGCGGAGTCGAGCAACAGCATAATATCGGCGTCGGTGATATTTCCTTCGCCATCGGGGATATGAATGGCAGCTTGTAGCGCTTTGATAGCCTCTGCCTTGTCGCCGGTGGCCAGCAGCGCCTGACCGTAGTTGTACCAGGCCTTGCGGCGCCACTTATAATTGGAATCAAACGGCGCGAACTCGCGTTGCGTCACCAGTTTGAGTTCGGCTACCGCATTGGCGTATTCCTGTAATTTGAGATGACACTCGGCCTTTACGCGTCGCGCCTTCCAATAAATAGGCTGGAGGGGGATCGAGGTTTTATGCGCTTTTTCCAGGTCGGGTATAGCGCCTGCAAAATCGTTTTGTCCTATACGCACAAAAGCGCGTCCAAAATAAGCGTCGGCTTTATTTGGGTTGATATCTATACTTTTAGAATAATCGTAGAGGGCGTCGGCGTAATTGCGCAGGCGCAGGTTGATAAATCCGCGGCGTTCGTAGGCCAGCGCATGACGCTCAAATTTTTCGATGGCTTTGCTCAGCGCCTCTTTAGCCTCGTCTTCCATACCAGCCTCCATCAATTCCCGGCCTTTGATAAAAGCCTGCACGGCTATTTTATCGCTTTGCGGTTCGATCATCATCTGGCTGATAATCTTGCCGTTGTCGGTCATCCAGGCACTCAGGTCGCCGGCGATGGCAAACTGGGCAACCTGTTCGAGCAGACTGACCGTATTGCGCCAGGTCTTCTCGCTTACCTGTGTGATGAAACGCGGAATATCGAGCGAAGTCGTAGATTCAAAGAAGATATCCTCGCTCTTGAAAATGATGTCGAGTTTGTAATAGTTCTCACGACGATGCTCGTAGAACTTGAGTACCTGCTCGAAGCTACGCGCACTGCCGAACTCTAGCCGACCGGAAAAAATAGATTTATATATCATAACGCCGCTGTTTTATCACAATAAGCAACTTCTGACCTCGATTCAGGCCGGCACGCATCATTAGCGAGCCACAGCTCGACAGTCGCCAGGCCAAAAGGTCGTCGTGTTTGGAAACCCCATGCATTGGCGCACAGTGGCCAAAATTGCAATACAAGATTGCGCTGGTTAGTGGATTCCGTGGTTTTCTATAGTAGTATCAGTACAGGTCAAAGGGCTGCATTAGAACATGCAGTTAGTCCAGTTATTGTGTGTAATAAGAGAGTAACTTCAAATATAACTCAATGTTTTTAAATTGTAAAGTTTTTTTGTGGAAAACTTACAAAAAAACTTGAATAACAACCTGTTACAAGGTAGGTATAATTGTATGTAAAAGGTTGATTATTTGGCCAAACACAAGGTGGAGCAAATAAAGGTTGGGCGACACAGTGTTGTATGGCCAATTAAATACTAACTGTTGCGCCGTTTTTTTGTCAATTGTTCGGAATATCTTTATTTGTGATTTCTCAATCGCAATATATCTTCAACTTCCTGCAGGCGGTATCCTTTTGCAGCCAACAGTACCAGGAAGTGGAAAAGTAAGTCGGCGGCTTCACCCAGGAAAAGCGCCTTGTCGTCGTCCTTGGCTTCTATGATCAATTCTACTGCTTCCTCCCCCACCTTTTGGGCTATTTTGTTGATGCCTTTCTGAAAAAGCGAGCTGGTATAAGAGCCTTCCACGGGATATAATTGTCTCTGCTGCACAATGCGCTCTAGTACTTGCAAAAAGTTATCCGACCTGTTGTCTTCACCAAAACAGGTATCAGCGCCGGTATGGCATACAGGCCCTTGAGGATGGGCTTTTATCAATAGCGTATCGGCGTCGCAGTCGGCGGCTATGCTCACTACGTGCAGCGTGTGGCCCGAGGTTTCCCCTTTTGTCCACAGGCGTTGTTTGGATCGGCTGTAGAAAGTGACCAGGCCGCCCGTTCGCGTTTGTTCCAAAGCCTCTTCGTTCATATACCCCAACATGAGCACTTTGCCGGTAGTAGCATCTTGCACTATCGCGGGAACGAGACCGCCATTTTTTTGAAAATCGATCACCATTTGCAATTATATTATCGTTCACCGCATCTCAACGCCGTGGCTGTGCAAATAGTTCTTCAGTTGAGGGATGGGTATTTCGCCGAAGTGAAAAATACTGGCTGCGAGGGCGGCGTCGGCATGGCCGACGGTAAAGACGTCGAGGAAGTGGGACATCGAGCCGGCGCCACCGGAGGCAATGACGGGAATACGCACCGATTGCGACACCACCGCGGTAATATCGCAGGCGAAGCCTTGTTTGACGCCGTCGTGGTCCATCGACGTGAAAAGGATTTCGCCGGCTCCCCGGCTTTCGGCTTCTTTCACCCAATCGAGCAGGCGGGTAGCTGTGGGTACCCGGCCGCCGTTGAGATAAACAATCCAATCGCCTTCGTGGAAGCGGGCATCGACGGCCAGCACTACAAATTGGCTGCCGAAGTGGAGGGCCAGTTCTTCTATCAGTTGGGGGTTGCGCACGGCTGCCGAGTTAATAGAAATTTTGTCGGCGCCGGCGTCGAGCAGCGCTTCCACGTCGGCCAAAGAGCTGATACCCCCGCCGATGGTAAAGGGTATATTGAGGTGCCGGGCGATGCGCCGGGCCAACTCGCTCATGGTTTTGCGCTTTTCGTGGGTGGCCGTGATATCCAAAAAAACCAGTTCGTCGGCGCCTTCCTCGCTGTAGCGGGCGCCGAGCTCGACGGGGTCGCCGGCGTCGCGCAGGTTGACAAAGTTGACGCCCTTCACGGTGCGGCCATCCATGATATCAAGGCAGGGTATGATGCGTTTGGCTAGCATAACAAGCTTTTGCGTCAGGTTGTTTTGGTCTGCATACGCCTTACCAGCGGGTAGCTGAATACGACGAGGGTAATAATGGCCACGCCCCAGTAAAAATTGGGCGCCAGTTCTTTGTGTTCCTGTAGTAGCAGCCAGGCCAGCGCAATGCCATAGACGGGTTCCATGCTTACCGCCAGGTTGGCGCTGAAAGCCGATAAGTGCCGCAACGAGCGCAAGGCCAGCACATACGCCAGGGTAGTACATAGCAAGGCCAATACCAACAGGTAAAACCAATCGAGTGGAGAAGGCCACCATGCCAGGGGCTCGCCACTAGTGAGCAACACGGCGGGTAAAACGAGGCTGATAAACAACCAGGCGCTGCTCAGTTCAATAAAAGTGACGCGCCGCGCGTCTTTGTCTCCCAGCAATTTTTTATTGAGCGTGGCGAATAAGGCGGCAAGCAATGCCGAGACCAACGCAACGATGATCCCAAGTACTTTTGATTCTCCAGCGCTATTGACAATAAGCGCCATACCCGGAATAATGAGTAAACCCAATGCCAGCTCGTACCCTTTGATGCGCTGCCGCAGCAATGCCGGCTCGAGGAGCGCCGTAAAAAACGAGGTAGTAGCCATGCAGATGAGGGTGATGGAAGCATTCGAGAGCTTGATGGCGCCGTAAAAAGTGAGCCAATGCACGCCCACAACGACACCCACACCGGCATACTGTAGCCGCTCCCGGAGTGAAATCCCTTGGAACACTTTGCCGGCGCCGATGAGTAGCAATAGACTGACACTTGTGATCAATACCCGCCACCATACCAGCGTGACCGCAGGCAGCTCGATGAGTTTGCCCAAAATAGCAGTGAAGCCAAAAAGCAACACCGCTATGTGCAATTCTATATACGATTTTTGGACTGGCGTCATCGGCTTGGAGACATTTCGGAACAAAACAACAAAATTGTCGTATAGTTCTTTCTCTTTTTATGAACAATTATGCGTTGTCTCTTATTTATGTTGGTTAATAAAAAAATGAACTATGCCCATACAAATTGGCGATCAAGCGCCACCCTTCAAGCTCTATTCTACCGACAAAACGGAAGTTGCACTCGAAGACTTCAAAGGTCAAAACGTCGTTTTGTTGTTTTTCCCGATGGCATTTACCAATGTATGCACCCAGGAATTGTGCAGTATGCGGGATAATATCGGCGATTACGAGAGACTCCAGGTGCAAATTCTGGCAATATCTGTCGACTCACCGTTTACACTCAAAAAATTTAAAGAAGATCAGGGATTTAATTTCCCCCTCCTGTCCGATTTTAATAAAGAGGTATCGGCTACTTATGGCGCTTTGTACGAAGAATTTGTGTTGGGATTGCGCGGGGTTTCCAAGCGCTCGGCTTTTGTAATTGACAAAGATGGCATCGTACAGTACGCCGAAGTCTTGGATTCTGCCGGAAATTTGCCTAATTTTGAGGCGATAAACGGAACTTTATCGCAATTAAATTGATTTTTGCGTTATAAGTTTCAATAACGCAATGATACATCATGCTGCACGCCCATACCAAGGAAGAAAAGGAGGACGTGCTGTTGGAAGAGGACCTTTCCGACAGCGACATAGGATCGGTGGCGCAGCTTATAGTCTACAACGACGACGTCAATACTTTTGAGTGGGTTATCCAGTGCTTTATCGAGGTATTGCGCCACACTACGGAGCAAGCGGAGCAATTGGCCCTGCTTATTCATTTCAAGGGAAAGGCCACAGTAAAAACAGCTTCAAAAAGAGAGCTGATGCCCAAAAAAGAAGCTCTGATTGACCGTGGTCTTTCCGCTGTAATCGAAGAAGGAGGGTAATCGATGCCCTTGTTTCTGCTTTCCGAAGACGACATCCATTTTCCACCCGCACACCTGGCATCGCGCGAAGGTTTGTTAGCGGTAGGCGGCGACTTATCCCCACGGCGACTGATAGAAGCCTATCGGCACGGCATTTTCCCCTGGTTTAACGAAGAAGACCCGATCTTGTGGTGGTCGCCCGACCCCCGCTTTGTGCTTTTTCCCCACCAGTTGAAGGTGGCCAAAAGTATGCGCCCCTATTTCAACCAGCGCAAGTTTGAGGTAAGCTACAACCGGGAATTTGAAACGGTAATGCGGAGTTGTGCGGGCGTATACCGCCGGGGGCAGGGAGGCACCTGGATTACAGAAGAGATGGTGCAGGGTTATGTCAACCTTCACCGCCTGGGTTATGCCCACTCTGTGGAGGTTTGGCAGGAAGGCAAGCTGGTAGGCGGCCTTTACGGACTAGCCATGGGAAAGATCTTTTTTGGAGAATCCATGTTCGCATACGTTAGCAATGCCTCCAAATTCGGGTTTATCTCGCTGGTGCTGGAATTGCAGACACGCGATTTTGAACTTATCGATTGCCAGCAACAAACCGGCCACCTGGCCAGCCTGGGCGCCGAAGCTATTCCGCGCCGCCAATTCCTCGATATCCTCTCCACGCTCCCCGAAAACCCCGATTTGCTGAAGCTGTGATTGGCAATTTGCGATTTCGGATTTCGGATTTCGGATTTATCCTGGACAAAATCCGCAATCGCAAATCCGAAATAAAAAAACGGCTGTCCCACCGAAATGAAACAGCCGTAGATTTAGTGTTGTTGCGCCTCAGCTAGGACTTGAACCTAGGACCTACGGATTAACAGTCCGCCGCTCTAACCGGCTGAGCTACTGAGGCAAAATGTCCGTGCCTTTTAAAAGCGACTGCAAATTTATAGGATATCCCATAAAAGTGCAATATTTGCCAAAATATTTTTTTCATGAGCTTGTTAGCGATAGGCACCGTAGCCTTTGATGATATAGAAACGCCATTTGAAAGAGCCGAGCGGGTAGTGGGTGGCGCCGCCACCTACATCTCGCTTGCCGCCTCGTATTTTACACCTGATGTACAGGTAGTATCCGTAATTGGCGATGATTTCCCTACAGAAACCCTCGACGATCTGCGCCGGCGGGGCATCAACCTCGACGGCATACAGGTAAAACACGGCGAAAAGTCGTTTTTCTGGGCGGGCCGCTACCACAACAACCTCAACGACCGCGATACGCTCGACACCCAGCTCAACGTGCTGGCCGATTTCGACCCCGTGCTGCCGGAGGCGTATACCAATGCCGACTACGTGATGCTGGGCAACCTGACGCCCGATGTGCAACACCGGGTGCTCGACCAGTTGAAGGTAAAACCCAAGCTGGTAGCCCTCGACACCATGAACTTCTGGATGAACGTGGCGCTCGACAGCCTCCTGGAGGTACTCAAGCGCATCGACATTCTCACCATCAACGACGAAGAAGCCCGCCAGCTTACGGGTGAGCATTCGCTGGTGAACGCCGCCGAAGCTATATTTACCATGGGCCCCCGTTTTCTGGTGATCAAAAAAGGCGAACACGGCGCATTGCTGTTCAGTCCCGACAACGTATTTTTCGCCCCGGCGCTACCCCTGGCGCAAGTCTTCGACCCCACGGGCGCCGGCGACACCTTTGCCGGGGGTTTTATGGGCTACCTGGCGTCTACCGGCGACCTCTCGTTCGACAATATGAAACGCGCCGTGATTTTCGGCTCGGCCATGGCCTCGTTTTGCGTAGAGCGATTTAGCATAGAACGCCTCACCAACCTCAGCCGCCCCGAAATTGACCAACGCGTGCAGCGCTTTGCGGATTTGGTGCATTTTACACGGTGACGGCTACGTAGGGTGAACGTTTACCGTTCGCCAACGTTTACCGTTCGCCAACGTTTACCGTTCGCCAACGGTGCAGGTGGCACGTAATGAGAATTTGTGGATTTGATTCCCGGCGTTCGTCCCTACTCCAGCCCCAATATCCACTCCTGGCCGGTATTAGTATCAAGTAGTGAAATACGTTGGTACTTTACTAAAGAATCAGACGTGACGTATACATATTCCAAACGAGTTGTCAAAATACGCCCGCTGTCATCTGGTGAGGCAGAAATAAATGAATATCGTAGATTATCACAAGGGGTTTCTTTGATAAAAGTTATTTCGCCAGAATTGATGTTTGCTTTCCTGATACCTTTTGAATCACTCCATATAATAGTTTGATCATCAAGCCAGTCTATTGAGGATATTGTAAATGCAGGATTATAAAGTAGCAGTGGCGAAAAGGTCCAATCTATTATGCTCATTATCCCAAGAAATGGAGCATTCTCATAATTGTACAGTGTAGCTATCTTGCCATTTTTAAATGCCCCTCGACTAATTATACCTCACGCCGCTAGGTTTTGTGCATGAGGAAATACTTGAAATTTAAGAGATAATCGAGTTTTGAGTTGTTTTTTCATGGATTTTCGGTCTAATTGATTTAAAAAATCGACAATAGCGTTTTGG
>Ga0209573_1000494_pt1 | contig 82266 bp, 87 predicted proteins | sample TNRBio252014_DNA_FD_185870 | JGI IMG/M metagenome (GOLD analysis project Ga0209573, IMG submission 185870) | Wastewater treatment Type I Accumulibacter community from EBPR Bioreactor in Madison, WI, USA - TNR Reactor_6/25/2014_ DNA (SPAdes)... | ecosystem: Engineered > Bioreactor > EBPR >... | reverse complement strand
TCGGCAAAACCGCCCTCTATGAAGCCCTCAAAGCCGAGAAATCTGTCGCGGCCACTATCAAATAAGCCGGAGTTCCGGGTACGTTCTCAAAAGTCGGACAGATTCACCACTTTCGTGTCGTGACGCCTGACAGCTCCTCGTCGGAGAGGTGGGCGGCGCCGGCTTCTTCATCGTCCTCGCCGGGATCGTCGTGCGCCTTCGCGGTCGACTGGTCGCCGTCGAGCTCGTCGAGGTGGTCGAGCGTGCCGTCGGCGTCCTCGTCGCCCTCCAGCTCGGCGCCCTCGTATTTCGCGACCCAGGCCGTGACGGTCTGCGTCGCCGGCGCGAACGCCGCGGCGGGATGGACGAAGTACGCCGTGGCAAAGTGCTGGACCAGCGCGGCGCGCGTATCCTTCACCTTCTGGCGGGGCAGAACAGGCGTATCCTTGCAGGAAGCCTCCAGCGCCTGACGTGACAGGCATGCGAGGTACTCGTCCGTGCCCATGTTGGCCAAGAAGCTGCCGGCACCGATCGTATCGCCGGCGATCCGGGCGACAATGCCGGAGTCGGAACGATTCTCGCGGCACGACAGCACGTCGATCAGGACAGAGCGCGCCGCCTGCTGCAGCGTCTCACGGTCGAAGCCGAGCTTGCCATCCTCGCCGATGAGCCGCACGGCATGACGTTCCATCCGGGCAAAGCCATAGACGTCGTCCCCGGACCCGGAGGCGATGGAGACGTTGCGGCCGGCAAAGGCCAGCACGAGCAGCGCCATCAGCGTATCGTCTTCGATGGGAGCGCGGGACAGCGCTTCGTGGAGCGAGTCCGTGCGCAAATCGCCGATCATCTCGACACCCTTGCGGGTCACGTCGGGACGCTTCCTTGCGGCAGTGACGACATCGTCACCGTCGACATCCGCCGCAGCCCCGTTCCTTCCCTTCGGCTTCCTGGCCTCCGGCATGCGGTAGTGGACCGTCTGCACACGACCGTCACGATCGAGATACATCGCCGCATGGTCGGACTTGCCGGGCTTGCCGTGAACCCGTTCGGCCTTCGGAGGCAACTTGGCCCCGCCCCACGTGTCGGCCTCAACGATGACGCCACGCTTCGGCAGATGATTGGCCATCCACTCCTGCTGCGCGCCGAGGAAGGCCTCGACATCGGTGGTATAGCGGCTGTCCTCGTCGGCCGGCGCAAACAGGTCTTCGACCCAGGCGATGCCATAGGCTTGCGCCAGATCGTCCCCGAAACTGGCATGTCGCGCGAACATGCGGGTCTTGGTCAGACCCTGCGCAACGCTCCACCACGACACCTGTGGATCGGCCTTCGACGGCTTGTGCTTCTTCCAGACTTCCTTCTGATCATCGAGCGAAGCGGAAGCGATCGTGCGAAGCTGCTGCTCGTTCGGCATGTCGCCCTTCGCCATATGGTCGAGCATGGCTGGCTGGACATTGGCGAGAAGCCGCAGCTTCCTGATCTGACGCACCGGCAGAGCCAGCGCGACGGCGATCGCCTCCTCGGTCCAGCCGAGCGCGACGAGGCGCTCGATCGCCCGCCACTGGTCGACCGGATTCAGCGCTTCGCGCGCGATATTCTCGACCATCGAGCGCATCGCCCCATTGTCATTGGCGGCCTCGACGACGAGGACATCGATTTCTTCGAGACCGGCAGCGATCGCCTGCTTCACGCGGCGATGGCCGGAATCAATGATGTAGCTATTGCCGCCGCCGGTTTCGGACGCGATGATGGGAGGCTGGACGAGGCCGACGGCCTTGATCGTCGCGAGAAGCAACGCGTCAGCCTGCGGCGTGGACTTGGACTGTCGCGCCTTGTCGGGATTGTCCTTCAATGCGCGCGGATCGACCTTCATGAGATGCATGGGAAGTTCTCCTGTTCGGGTTTTCCGGACCAGCCCGCTCGGGCGGCCCTTCCTCGTCTTCATCTCGAAGACACCCCCCGGCACGCGGAGCGGACGAGCCGGTGCAACTGCGGGCGAGCATCCCTGCCCGGCCGGCCAAGCGGGGCTGACAGCCCTGCGCGGGACGCCGCGGCCGGGATCGCGAGAGGCGCGGTTGAGCGGAAGCGTCACCGGTTCGACCGATCGGCGAACCGGATTTCCTCCCTCCTCTCCCTCCCGTCCCCGCCTCACTATTCCCCTTGAATGCCGAACGAACTGACCCTATATTGCGTCATACCGATTGGCATCGGCAGGAGAGGGCTATGGGTCTCGTCAAGTATTCCGACAACGGCCTCTTCGCGCCGCGCAAGATCGCGGACGCCTTCCAGACAACCAGCGAGGAAGTCGCCCGAACAGCGGGGCTTGGCAGGGACGCGGTCCAGCGCAAGGACCGCATTCGGTCGGACAAGACCCAGCGCCGGCTGCGCGAGATGGTCGAGGTGATCAACAAGGTCGAGCCGCGTTTCGGCTCGCAGTTGATGGCTTATGCCTGGTATCGATCTGAGCCGCTGCCGGGCTTCTCTGGCCAGACGGCCATGCAGCTCGTGCGCAGCGGCCGTGCCGACGACGTGCTGGACTATGTCGACGCGGTCGACGCCGGCGTGCACGCCTGACACGGTGCTGTATCGTGGAAAGCTCTATCGGGCGCTGAACCCTATCTATGCGCGCGAGCCGCTGTCGGGGCGCGGCGCGGAACTCTACGGTGGACGATTCAATCCGAAGGGCGTGCCGGCGCTCTATGCGTCGCTGTCGGTGATGACGGCGTTGCGCGAAGCCAACCAGATCGGCAATCTCCAGCCGACGACGCTCGTCTCCTACGACGCCGAGATCGATGGTGTGTTCGATTGCCGGGATGACCGTGCTCTGGAAGCGGAGGGAATGGACGCCGCGGCGCTCGCCGACGGCACATGGCGCGACGAAATGAAGGCGAGCGGGGAAGCACGCACGCAGGCGTTCGCGCGCCGGCTGATCGCCGGCGGCTATCACGGCTTGCTGGTGAGAAGCTTCGCGCCAGGTGCTGCCGCCGACGATCTTAACCTGGTGCTTTGGAAATGGGGCGATGCAGCCCCGGCCCGCATGATCCTGATCGACGACGAGAACCGCTTGGTCGGGATAGAAGCCTATGCTGCTTTCTGATCAGCCGGCCGGCCATTGCTGTTGCCGGCCAAATCCTCCGAGTCCGCCGCGAGAGCTTTGTCGACGTCAGCGAGCTGCTCGAGCTTCAGCGCCAGCTCGGCCTCGAAGGCGAAGACTTCGCCGACGCGCGGTCGATACGACGCGAGGCGCTTGTGGGCGGTCTCCAGCCGCCTGCGATAGTTTTCCTGCTCGCCCTCGAAACCGGCAAGAGCATGCTCGAGCCGGGCGATGGCGCCGATCGGGCTCGTGGTGATGGGAAGCTCGACCTCATGCTCGGCGCCGGTGCGCAGCAGCATGGTGGTGTAGTGGAAGCCGTCCTTGCCAAAACGCTCACCGGAGAATTTTAGATCGAAGCCGCCGATCGACGCGATGACCGCCTCGCCGTCCTGCTGGAGCTGCACGAGGGTCAGGATTTCCTTCATCAGCGCGCGGCCGGCGAGTTTGCGCTCGTCGAACGCCTCACCAGTCACGGTCATGGCGAAGGCATCGCCTGTCGTTGGCGCCAGGCGTTCTATGTCCTGTGCAATCTCGCCGATCCTGCGGGTCGCAAGTTCGATGTCGCGCTCGGCGTCACGAATCTGCCGGCGGATCGCATGCTGGTCATCGATATGGGCGGCGCGCAACCGGTCGAGGCGGGCGATCTCGGCCTCCAGCCCCGCCTTCTGCATCAGGCGCGGGTCGCCGCTCGCAATCGCCTTGGCCATGGCGAACTGGTTCGCCTGCCCCTCGCCCATGTCTTCCAGCCGGCGAATGCTGGTGTCGCCGGAGAGTGCGGCGGCGATGAATCGGGCTTTTCTCTCGTTGTTCTGCCACATGGTGGCGTCGAGCGAGCCGAGGGTCGCATAGGCGTAGAGGCCGACCTCGTCGTGCTGGTTTCCCTGCCGCACGATGCGGCCTTCGCGCTGTTCGATCTGGGACGGCAACCAGGGCACGTCGAGATGGTGGAGCGCCTTCAATCTCGCCTGCACGTTGACGCCGGTGCCCATGGTCTCTGAACTGCCGATCAGCACGCGGACCTTGCCGGCGTTGAAATCGTTGAACAGGCGCTGCTTGGCCTCGGACTTCCGAAAATCCTGCATATAGGCGATTTCCGAGGCGGGAACGCCCATGCGGACCAGTTCGTCCCGGATCCACCGATAGGCGGAAAAGCCACGGCTCGCCTCGACATTGATGGTGCCGAGATCGGAGAAGATCAGCTGGCCGGCCCCGGGCTTATCGAAGGGCTTGCCGTCCTTGCGGGAGTATTCTGCGTCAATCGTTTCCTGCCAGATGCGGAAGGTGTTGGCGACAAGAGCGTTGAGCTTGTTGCCCTCCTCGCTGTCCATGCCCGGCATGACCAGTCGAAGGTCGATCGCGGCATGGCGCCCGTCGGTTATGACCGAGAGCAAAATATCGTCACCGGGTTTTGGCGGTCCCTCGCGCAGCTCTATCGCCTTGATGCGCTGGTCGAGATGCCGCTGATAGGCCTTGAAGGCCGCGGTCGGCTCGGCCGTGATGATCTGGCGCTTGCCGCCTGTGATCTCCGGCACCCTGACATAGGTGCGCAGGTCGGCCGGCTGGACGACGTCCGCGAACGACCGGAACATGGCGATCAGTTCGGGCACGTTGACGAACTGCGCGAACCTCGTGACCGGCTTGTATTTGCCGGACGGCTGAAGTTCCAGTTCGGTGCTCGTGTCGCCGAACGTGCTCGCCCAGGCATCGAACTCGTGCAGGCCACGCTGCGACAGGGCCGCGTGATCCATCAGCCGCTGCACCGTGAACATCTCGCCGAGCGTGTTGGTGATCGGCGTGCCGGACGCCAGTACCAGAGCCCGACCCGGATTCTTCGTGTCGACGAAGCGGGATTTGACGAACAGGTCCCAGGCCCGTTGCGATCCGTTCGGATCGACACCCTTCAGCGTCGACATGTTGGTCGCGAAGGAGAGTTTTCTGAACTCCTGCGCCTCGTCGACGATGATCTGGTCGACGCCGATCTCGGCAATCGTCAGCAGATCGTCCTTGCGGGTCGAGAGCGCCTCCAGCCTTTCCTTGTGACCCTCCTTCATGCGCTCAATGCGCTTGCGCGACAGGCGGTCCTCGCGGTCGACCTTGGTGAGCAGGTCCTCGTAGAGTTCGAGTTCTTGCCTGATCATCTGCGCCTCGAAGGCCGAGGGCACGGCGATGAACCGGAAGGCGGAATGGGTTATGATGATCGCATCCCAGTTCGCCGTCGCCGCGCGCGACAGGAAACGGTGGCGCTTGGCTAAAGTGAAGTTGGTTTCGTCGGCAACGAGGATGCGGGCGTTTGGATAGAGCGCCAGGAACTCGCGCGCGGCCTGCGCCAGGCAGTGGCCGGGCACGACCAGCATGGCCTTGTTGATCAGCCCGAGGCGGCGCTGCTCCATGACAGCGGCCGCGATGGACATGGTCTTGCCGGCGCCGACGGCATGCGCGACATAGGTGCTTCCGGAAGAGATGATGCGCCAGATGACCCGCTTCTGATGCCCATAAAGAGAAAAGGCGCAGCAAGCGCCAGGTAGCTGGAGATGATCGCCGTTGAAGGCTCGTGGCGCGATGTTGTTGAACGTGTCGTTGTAGAGCCGCGCCAGCCGGTCGGTGCGATCGGGGTCGGACCAGATCCAGTTCTGGAAAGCGGTCTTGATCTTTTGCAACTTCTCCTTGGCCGCTTCCGTCTCGACGGTGTTGAGCACGCGGCGTTCGGTATCGCCATCCTTCACCGTGTCGAAGATCTGCGGGATGGAGGAGTTCAGCGCATCGGACAGAAGTTGCCCCGCGTCGCGGCGATGCGTTCCCCATTCCGTTGTGCCGGCGGCGCTCCATCCGAGCTGGCGGGCGTTCACCGTCCAGCAGGCAAGCGCCGGCGTGTGATGGATGGTGATGACGGCATCCATCATCTCCTTGACGAAGACGACGATATCGGCGGACGGAATCCACGGTGCGCCGAGACGTGCGGTGATGTCCGAAGGCCTGAGGTCGGCGGGTTGGACCGCCTTCAACGCGGCGACATTGCGGGCGAAGGCCGGATCGAGCGCTGCCGCGGCCTCGGCCGCGACGAGCTTGGTACGGACCGCGCCCGAGAGGTAGCCATCAGCCGTCTGCCACGCCCCCGACGATGGATCCTGAAAGATCGCCTGCGCCAGTTCGTCGATCACCTCGGCGACTGGCGCGTGCAGCAGTTCGGCGATGTGATCGGGATCGACATGTCCGCGCGCGTTCAGCACCACCGCGAGTGCATCGGCTGCACTGGTGATGACCGGCGGCGGGGGTGGCGCGATCACCCGCTCGGAAAAGATCGGCCCGGGTTTGGCGGTGTTGGTCTCGATGTCAAAATCCTCGATCGAGGCCACCAGCCAGCAATCGGGATCGTCCAGGAACGGCTGGATGTTGGGGCGGCGATGGGTCTCGCGCACCTCACCGGTTTCGTCATCCTCGGTGGTCGAAACCGTGGTGAAGTTGATCGGGCCGAACTCGCGCACAAAATTCGACCAGGCGATGCGCAGCCTGACCTGCGCCGGCTTCCACGGCCGGTCGAACTCCTGGGCCTTCAGCACTTCGCGTACGGCGTCGCGGATCGGGACCAGCTTGCGGATGATGCGGACATGCTTTTCCGGGATGCCGTCGCCGGTCCTGCCCTTGCGCACGTGGATCGTCACCGGCTCGCCATCGACCATCTGCATCAGCGCGGAGTTCTGGCCGATGAAGTAGCTGCCCTCGCGGATTGCCATGCCGTCAACGGCAGTGCCAGTCCGGGCAGGCTCGGCGAATGCCTCATCAAGATCGGGACCAACCTCTTCCGGCTCGCCGTCATAGATGGCTTCCGGAAGGAGTTGGCTGGCAGCGGTCAACGCTGCGTCGAGGTCCGTCCCGGCATGAGGCAAGCAGGTATAAGTCTCGCCGAAGGGGCCAGCCGCCAGGGCGTGCTGCCCAAGGACAAAGTCAGGATGCCGGGCAAACCAGCGGTTGACGCGTATCGCCGCTTCTTCCTCCGACGCCGGGCGCACCTCCTCGAGGTCGAGCCAGGAGACATCCCCTTCCGGTTCATCCTCTTTGCGCTTGCGAAAGAAAAGAATATCGACTTGCGTCTCCGTCCCTGCATCCGCGCGAAAACTGCCCTCCGGCAGGCGGATGGCAGCGATCAGATCCGCCATTGTGGCGATGTGCTCGCGGGCTCGTGCATCGGCCTTGTCCATCGTGCCGCTGGAGGTGACGAAGGCGGCGAGCGCGCCGGGTTTCAGCCGGGAGACGGCCTTTGCGATGAAGTAGTCATGCAGCCGGAAGCCGTGCGAGCGGTATGCCGGATCGCTGCGCACGGTCCGGTCCGAGAACGGCGGATTGCCGATCGCCAGATCGAAGTCCCGCGGTAGGTTGGTGCGCGCAAAATCTTGATTCAGGATTTTCGCGCGCGGCTGCAACAGTTTTGCGATCCGTGCAGTGACCGGATCGATCTCGATGCCAGTGACTTGGCTGACATCGCGCAAAACCTCCGGCATCAGCGCCGGGAAGAGCCCTGTACCGACGCCCGGCTCCAGCACGCGACCCCCACGGAAACCAAGCCGCTGCAAGCCGGCCCAGATCGCGCGGATGATGTATTCCGGTGTGAAATGGGCGTACTGGGTGCACCGGACCAGCGAGGCGTAGTCCCGGCTGTCGACCGCCTCCTCCAGATCGGCGCCGATCTCCTCCCAGCCCTTGCGGAAACTCTGCTCGCCGGGGCGGCGGAACACGCCGTTCGCCAGTTCGGAAGCTCCAAAGCCAGTGAACCGGATCAGCGCCGCCTGTTCCTCCGGCTTGGCAGGCCGCTGCTGGTCAACGATATCGGCGGCGAGCCGTATGGCGGCAAGATTGTCACGAGCCCGGTCCCGCCAGGATTTGGCAAGGCCGCGCGTCGCGGCCAGACGGAAGTTCTCGCCCTTGTCGACCTGCTGCGCCAGAGCAGGCGATGCGGCCGCGCCGATCGGCATGGCCGGCACCGGCGAGACCGGAGACGGATCGTCATCGTCCGGACTGTCGGCGAAGGACGTCGAAAAGGCCGTTACTCCAACGCCGAGGCTCGAGGACAGGGCGGTGTTTCCGAACAGGTCGAGTGTGAAGGGGTCGTCGTGGGACATGGAAAATCTCCGTGGATTTTTGGGGAGCGCGATTCCCGCGGACCGCATGGTCGGCCGCGCGAAAGGCTGGCGAGGGTGTGAAGGGGCTAGCGGGTGATCAGGGACAGCGAGACGTCGGTCTCGGTCCGCTGCACGTGCAGATGCGTGCAGCGGAAATTCCGGTCGAACAGCGGGATGAGCCTCCCGGCGTCGATGAATTCGATCCCGTCGTCACCGCCGAAATGGCGGTGTTTGTAGTGAAACCAGCCGGGATTGCCGACCGGGGTGGCACTCGTTGGAATAGACTACGAGCGGATGGTCGCCGTCGGCGAGTTTTCCGTTAGACATCATGTAGACCCCCTGGTCTCCAACCAGCCAGACACCGGGGATCTCGCCCTTGCCGGGCTTGAGGCCATAATACGGGTTGCGGAATCCGCCATTGGCGGCGGCATCGGTCTTTCCGCGTTCGATGACCTTGCGAACGCCGAGAATGGGAAACGTGAACACGGTCGCCCCTCACGCCGCGATCGCGTCGGGGAGGGTGCGCAGATGCACCGGGAGCTTGGCGGAGATCACTTCGTCAGTGAGGTCGTCGAGCAGCTTCAGCGTCGTGCTCCGGCTTCCGCCGTAGACAGTGATGGTGCGCTTGCCACGTGCAGGCTCCGGCCAGCGTTCACCGGCATAGCCACGATAATCATCATGGGTCGCGCTCCAGATGTGATCGAGGCGCTCGGTCCGCGTCATCGCCTTCACCGGCCGCGATTCACGGTCGATGATTTCGGCGCACATCCGCTCGGGTGAACCCCTGTCTAAAAGATCGCAATAGCCGTGGAAATGTCGGAGCTCGCCGTCGATAGTCAGCGCGAAAAAGACGCTGGTGACGCTGTCGGTCAGGAATTCGCGCATCGCGAACATATCGCCGCGCATCCAGAGTGGCGGCAGTATCTCGAACATATGGTTGTGGTCGCGTTCGCTGATCTCGAACCATTCGCCGGCATAGAGTGCGCTCGCGTCGGCGTCCCAGCGGTTCGGCCGCTGCGCATGGCGATCGAACATCCGAAACATCTGGCGCCGGTCGGGGGCGCCCTGAAAGATCTTTCTGATCGGGGATACGGGGTGCATGGCGGGCTCCTTCAGCCTCGTCGGGCCGGAGCGCGGCTCATCCTTCCGATTTCGCCGTCACTTCAACCCTTCCTGACCCCTCCCCGCGGCCGCCTCTCCGTCCGGCCGGGTCAAGGGCCGGCGCTAGCCGGGCGAAGCTTTACCCTTGACGCGGACGGCGGGCATGCGGCAGCCCGGTTTCCTTCTCCTCTCACCCGTCCCTTTCCCTCCTTCTGAACGCACGTAGTCCTTCGTTCCAATCCTCATGTGCAGGCGCCAGCCGCTCGTAGCCGCAGGTCGCGGAAACGGCGATCGCCTCTATACGGGCGGCATAGACCTCGCCTTGCGCATTGTTGTCGGTTGCGGCGACGAGCTGCACATTGGGACGGGCCGCAAGCGCACGAATGGCGGCCTCCGTGGCCGGCGCCCATCCGCCACCCGTGCTGAGATAGAGGCTGTCGGATCGTAGTTCTTCGATCGCGGCGAGGCTGATCGCGTCGATTGCCGCCTCGGTGATACAGAGCCGAGTGGCGCAGGGCGGCCCGAGACGGAACAGGACCTTTGCGCCGCCGCTGGCGAAACCCCGCCATTCCGGCCCGCGTTCTTCCCAGCCGGCGACGACGCCGTCATCATCGACATGCGCCGCCCACATGGTGCCGCGCGGCCCTTCGCGTAGCCGATCCTGCTGGATCGCGGCGCGGAGGACGGTCTCCGGAAGACCACGTCCGTCGCGCAGATAGCGCCAGGTCATGGAACTCCGCCATGGGCTGCGCCGCACGCGCCAGCGATCAGGAATGCCGAGGTCCGGATCGCGCTCGCGGGAGCGCCTCGTCCAGATGGGTTCACTCGGCACGAAGCCGACCAGTTCCGAGACCCGCCGGAGCACTTCTGCGAAGCCGATGCCATCGAGATGCTCGACAAGTGAGAACACGTCGCCCTTGGCGTCGGAGAGAGGATCGAACCAGCCCTTGCCATCATGGATGACGATAATGATATCGTCACCGCGCCGATATTTGACCGCTCTGCGCGTGCTTTCCTTCAGATCGATTGCGAACCCGGCCTTTTCGAGCACGGCCGTGCATTGCACCCGGCCCCGCAGTTCTTCCACTTCGTTCTTTTCCATTTCATCGCCGGCGCGCTTTCGCGTCCGCCTTTCCTTGTCTGTTCCCTTCCCCGCACCTCGCGGGACCATCCCCGCCTCCGCGAAGAGCGAAGGGGGCAAGGGCGCGGCTGGCAACTGATAAAACATGCAGGGCGCGCGCAGCGCCGTGACATCAACCAGACGCGGCGCAGCGTCCCTTGCGGCCGCCCGCTCGCGAGCGGGACACGCCCGCCAGGGCGAACACGGCTCAATGAGCCGGGCCGTACAGGTGGGGATCGTATTCGTGGATGACGACCACGTCGGCGTCGTCGAGTTCATCGCTTGGCATGACGCCGAACTCTCCATCGACCTGGAACAGCGTGACCGGGACCATCAGGGTGCGGGCGAGCTGAAATGCGTGGGACTGGGCGAGGGAAAGATCGTGCGACATTTGGGGGCTCCACCTTTGAGCGAGGCCGATCCCCGCTCGATGGCGCCCGTCAGTGTCCTCAACCGGCCGCGATCACCGCGCAGGCGAAGCCGCAGCGGCGGCATGCTCCGCATAGCCGACCCCTTGCGGGTTGATCGTGGAAGGCCGGGCGGAGGACCAGGAAAGCCATACATGAAGTGCGGGGTCGGACTTGCTCCGAGGTGGTCCGCGCCGTCTCGCACGCTCTTTTCCCGGACGCCGAACCACAATGCCGCACCGGGACACATCCGGTCCCGCCCAGCCCTCAGGTCGAAAGGACGGCTTCCGTGCCTTGCCGAAGCGATCTCGGCGCGGCCGTCAGTTCATGACGAAGAAGCACTGGGCGCCCGGTAACGAGACGAGGGTTTTGCAGGTCGCACGGGCAGCCGCAGGAAGTTGGGTAGTCGATGCCGCGATACCTGACGGAGGCGTCTGCCCAGCTTGCGGGAAACGTTCTCGACATCGCCACGGCTGGCGCTGTCAAGCGTCTGCAGGATTCACTAGACCAGCATCACCGTGCTTGCGGTAAGCCTCATGCCACCGGTAAAAACTGCTGCGGCCGACGCCAAAATATCGGCATGTCTTCGCGACGTGACCAGTCTCTTCGGCGTGCTGAAGAATACGAAGCTTGCGTGCGATCTCGCGTTGAGCCTTGCTCATGAACACCTCCTTCGTCCCGGAATTGGGAGCTTATTGGAGATGTCCCGCGAGTACCGACATATCTACAGCTTTCTAATGCTCATCGGCTGCGGGATGGAAATGACCCCCTGTTGTTTCGGGCCACGACGCGGGTCGGTGAATTCACGCGAAAGGCAATCGCGGATGCCCGGGCCAGGCTCCATCCGGCCACTCAGGGCGCGGGACGGTCGAGGTTTACCGCGTGATTGCTTTCATCGATGGTATCATGAATACAGAATTGACGACGGAGCGCTCTTTTCAGTGCTTGCGGTCACTATTGAGCCGCTCGGGGGCCAAAAACTGGCATGCGCACGATAGAAGACTATGCATTCTTGTGGCTGCTCATCGGTACGTCCGTCGCGTTCGGCCTGATTATATGGCCCTATTTCGGGGCTGTTCTCTGGGGCGGGGTAACGGCGATCGTCTTTGCGCCGCTTTACCGCCGCCTGCTGAGGGCAACAGGGCAGCGCGCCGGGCTAGCCGCCCTGATGACGGTAATGCTTGTCATTCTCGTGGTCATTGTGCGCTGATGTTGATCGCCTCCTCGCTGGCGATCGAGGCCACTAACCTCTACGAGAGCATCCAGTCGGGGCAGCTGGATGTAAACCAATATCTTAGCAGCGTCGGCGACATGCTGCCGGCCTGGGTCAAGGGGCTGCTTGATCGCTTCGACCTGTCGAACCTCAACGCCGTCCGCGAGCGGCTGTCGCAACTATTCTCTCAGTTCCTCCAGTTGGTCCTGTCCCGCGCGGTCACCGTCGGACAAAGCACGCTCGGATTCATCGTCTCTCTCGGCGTGATGCTCTATCTTCTGTTCTTCCTGCTACGGGACGGGACGAGCCTCACCCGCAGAATCAAGGACGCAATTCCCTTGCGGGCTTCACAACGCGATGAACTGCTGCAGAAATTCGCGGTCGTCGTACGCGCCACGGTGAAGGGATCTATCCTCGTGGCGGCCCTGCAGGGCGCGCTCGGCGGCTTGATCTTCTGGCTGCTCGGGATCCATGCCCCGGTACTGTGGGCCGTAGTGATGGCGTTCTTCGCGCTCGTGCCTGCCGTGGGCGCAAGCATCGTGTGGCTGCCAGTGGCGCTCTATCTCCTAATCTCCGGCGCGGTCTGGAAAGCGCTTATCCTGGTCGCGTTCGGCATGCTGGTCATCGGCCTTGTAGATAATATCCTGCGGCCGATGCTCGTCGGCAAGGCCACAAGGATGCCGGACTACCTGGTGTTGATCTCAACGCTCGGCGGCATTTCCGTCGCTGGTCTCAACGGCTTTGTCATCGGCCCGATGGTCGCCGCGATGTTCATCGCCGTCTGGGACATATTCACCGCCGCGCGGGAACCTCCGGCAGGCGAACAAAACAGTCCGTATTGCACGCGGAAGGCGACAGGTCTCCGCAGGACGGAAAATCCTGAACACCGGGACTGATCGGCCGGGTCGATCGCGGCGCAATCAGGTTGGAGCTTCCGCGCCCGACATTTTTGGTCGGTCCGGCAGGAGCGGAGCCGGCGGCAGGCCGGTCGCCTCCAGGATTTCCTTCTCGTCCAGGGACTCTTGCTTCATCAGAGCCGCGACAAGGGCGTCGAGTTCTCTGCGGTGCTCCTGAAGCAGGCGCTTCGCATCCTCATGGCACTCCTGGATAATGCGCGCCACCTCCATATCGATGAGCTTCGCTGTCTCGTCGCTGTAGGGCCTGTCGCCGGTGAAGCCTCGACCTTGGCCCAGCCAGTTGTTCTGGCGCGGCGCAAGCTGGACCATGCCGAGCTTGTCGCTCATGCCCCAGCGGGTCACCATCTGGCGGGCGATCCCGGTGGCCTGCTCGATGTCGCTCTCGGCTCCGGTGGTCTTGGTGCCGTAGACCACTTCCTCGGCGGCGCGACCGCCCAGCATGCCGACGATCTTCGCGCGCAGATAGGCTTCGGGATAGTTGTAGCGGTCCGTGAGTGGCCGCTGGTAGGTCACGCCGAGCGCCTGCCCGCGCGGGACGATGGTGACCCGGTGGACCGGATCGGCGCCGGGCACCACCAGCCCCAGGATCGCGTGTCCGCCCTCGTGGTAGGCCACACGCTCCTTGTCCGCCTCGCTCAGGATGATGGGACGCTCGGGCCCGAGCACGATCTTTTCCAGCGCGTCGATGAAGTCCTTGTGGTGGACCTGGCCCTGCCCGCGCCGGGCAGCCAGCAGCGCCGCCTCGTTGACAAGGTTGCGGATGTCGGCGCCGGTGACGCCAGGCGTCGTCTGCGCAATATCCGCCAGATCGACATCGGCTGCGAGCGGCACCTTGCGCGTGTGGACCTTGAAGATGGCCTCGCGGCCGCTCTTGTCCGGCAGGTTGACGACCACGCGGCGATCGAACCGTCCCGGCCGCATCAACGCCCTGTCGAGAACGTCGGGCTGGTTGGTCGCGGCAAGGACAATCACCCCTTCGCGGCTCGAGAAGCCGTCCATCTCGGTCAGGATCTGGTTCAGCGTCTGCTCCTGCTCGCTGGCCCCGCCCATCACCGCCTGACCGCGGGCGCGGCCTATCGAGTCGATCTCGTCGATGAAGATGATCGCGGGCGCATGCTTGCGCGCCTCCTGGAACAGGTCGCGCACGCGCGAAGCGCCGACCCCCACGATCATTTCCACGAACTCCGATCCCGCCATCGAGAAGAAAGGCACTTCCGCCTCGCCGGCTACCGCCCGCGCCAGCAGCGTTTTGCCCGTTCCCGGCGCTCCGACCAGAAGCACGCCTTTCGGAGCGGTGCCGCCGAGGCGAGTGTATTTCTCCGGGTTCTTGAGAAAGTCGACGATCTCGACCAGTTCGCTCTTGGCTTCCTCGATGCCGGCGACATCGTCGAAGGTGACCTTCGTATCTGTCTCCTTGTCGAAGCGCCTTGCCTTGCTCTTGCCGATGCCGCCCAATCCTCCGAGCATTCCGCCGCCTTGTTTGGCGGCGCGCCGAAACAGCCAGACATAGATGCCGATGATCAGGATCGCGGGACCGAAAGCCGACAGAAGCGTCAGCAAGGGATTGGACCCCGTCTGTATCGGCGTGGCCCTGATGTCGACGCCGCGCCTGATCAGTTCCGTTTCAAGGCCGGGATCGACGAACAAGGGCAGGATCGTCGTGAAGTTCTCGATGCTGCGAGCTTCGGCGGCAGGCTGGTCTTCGGCCGCCGGCGGCGTCCACTGGACAGCAGTTTTGAACTTCCCTTCTATCGTCTCTCCCTGCGTGTGGATCGCTTCTACATTGTCCTTGGCAAGTTCCGCCCTGAAGACCGTATAGGAGATGGGCTCGGGACCTTGAGGACCCGGGAAAAACTGGCTTACGATGACGTAGTTGACAGCCAGCAGCACAAAGAACGCGAGCCAGTTGCTGCGTGGCGGAATCGTGCCATGTTGCCGGTTCCGATGATCGCAATGGTCATGATGGTATCTCCTTGTGCACCGCGCTTGATCAGCGCCGATGCCAAGGAAATACCGGATTTCCTGTCCAGGTATTATCTCCCGTCAGCACCGACTTCCGCGAATGACCATTGCGGCGATTGGGGGCGCCTTCGCCGCGCTCGTCGTCAAGATGTTCGTCCAGTTCCGCGTTCAGAATACGTTCCGAAAGCGCCCGCTTCAAATCGTCCAGAAGACCGTCTCGGGCAAACACCTCATTCGGATCGAGGGTGCCTTTTTCTTCGAGGCTCGCAGTTCGAAATTCTGGGCAATCCTGCATCCCTTGGATGATGAGTGGTGTGTCCATCGACACGCCACATGCGCTAAAATGCTTTTGCTCAAGACTTTACTGCCAAGCGACACCGGCTCTTCAAAGTGCCTCTTCGAGTTCCGGAAGGATGACGAAAAGGTCGCCGACGAGGCCGTAATCGGCGACCTGGAAGATCGGCGCTTCCTCGTCCTTGTTGATGGCGACGATGACCTTCGAGTCCTTCATGCCGGCAAGGTGCTGGATGGCACCGGAAATGCCGCAGGCGATGTAAAGATCCGGCGCGACGACCTTGCCGGTCTGGCCGACCTGCCAGTCGTTGGGCGCGTAGCCGGCATCGACGGCCGCGCGGGACGCTCCCACCGCCGCGCCCAGCTTGTCTGCCACCGGCAGGATGACCTGCTGGAATTTTTCCGACGAACCCAGCGCCCTGCCGCCGGAGATGATGATGCGGGCCGAAGTAAGCTCAGGCCGATCGCTGCCCGACAGCCGGTTTTCGACGAAGCTCGACAGCGCCGGATCGGCCGCCGCCTTGACGGTTTCCACCGGAGCCGCGCCGCCTTCGCCCGCCGCCTGGAAGGATGCGGTGCGCACCGTGATGACCCGCTTGGCGTCGCTCGACTGCACGGTCTGGATGGCGTTGCCGGCATAGATCGGGCGCTTGAACGTGTCGGGCGAAACGATTTCGACGATCTCGGAGATCTGCATGACATCGAGCAGGGCTGCTACGCGCGGCATCACATTCTTGCCGCTGGTCGTGGCCGGCGCGATGATCGTGTCGTAGGACCCGGCAAGCGAGACGATGAGTGCGGCCATCGGCTCGGCCAGGCGCTGTTCGAGTTCGTTCGCCTCGGCCAGCAGTACCTTCGTCGCGCCTTGCAGCTTCGAGGCTGCGTCGGCTGCGGCCTTCGCGCCCTTGCCCGCAACCAGGATGTGGATGTCCGAGCCGATTTTCAAGGCGGCCGACAGGGCCTTGGCCGTCTGGTCGGACAGCGAAGCATTGTCGTGTTCGGCGATGAGGAGAATTGCCATTGTCGTTAAATCCTTCTGTCCGAACTCAAAGAACGCCGGCTTCGTTGCGCAGCTTGTCGACAAGTTCCGCCACGCTCTTGACCTTGACGCCGGCCTTGCGGCCGCTCGGCTCCTCGGTCTTCAACACCTTGAGGCGCGGCTTCACGTCGGCGCCGTAATCGGCCGGGCTCTTCTCGTCGAGCGGCTTCTTCTTGGCCTTCATGATGTTGGGCAGCGAGGCATAGCGCGGCTGATTGAGGCGGAGGTCGGTGGTGACGATCGCCGGCATCTTCAATTCGACCGTCTGCAGACCGCCGTCGACTTCGCGCGTCACCTTGGCCCTGTCGCCCTCGATGACGATCTTGGAGGCGAAGGTGCCCTGGCTCCAGCCGAGCAGCGCGGCCAGCATCTGGCCGGTCTGGTTGGAATCGTCGTCGATCGCCTGCTTGCCCAGAATGACCAGCCCCGGCTGTTCAGCCTCGACCACGCCCTTCAGAACCTTGGCGACGCCGAGCGGCTCGACCGGCTCGTCGACCTTGACCAGGATGGCGCGGTCGGCGCCCATGGCAAGCGCGGTGCGTAATGTTTCCTGCGACTGCTGCGGTCCGATGGAGACGACGACGATCTCGTCCACCTTGCCGGCTTCCTTCAGGCGGAGCGCCTCCTCGACGGCGATCTCGTCGAACGGATTCATCGACATCTTGACGTTGGCGAGCTCGACGCCCGAGCCGTCCGCCTTGACGCGGATCTTCACATTGAAGTCGACAACCCGCTTGACGGGGACCAAGACTTTCATACCCGCACTCCTTCTGTCTCATCTTTTCTGTCCGAATCACATGCGGCCGCGCAGGGCTTCCGGATCGTAGGGCGATTCCGCGATCACCCGCGCCTTGCGCATCTCGCCGAGGATCGGCACGTAGAGCTGTGTTCCCGGCACGCCTAGCTCGATCGGCAGCAGCGCGAAGCCGACATCATGACGAGGGTGTAGGCATAGCCGCCAGAGGTGATGCGACCCACCAGCTTGCCTTCGTGATAGACCGCCTCGTGCGTCAAAGCGCTGGCTCCATCGGTGTCGATTGCAATCGTCACCGAACGGTGCTTCGCGCCGTCCCGCTGCTGGCGGAGTAACGCCGCCTTGCCTATGAAGTGGCCCTTGTCCAGCCGGATAAACCGGAGATTGGTTTCCCCGGGCGGTCAGCTCCGGGTTCATGTCGCGGTACATAGCACGATAAGATTTTTCGAGCCGCAGCGATTCCAGGGCATGGAGCCCGACGAGGCGAAGGCCGTGCGCTTCACCGGCCGCCAACAGCGCCTCGAGAAGGTGCCGCTGGTAGCAAAGTGGATGATAGAGTTCCCAGCCGAGTTCACCTTCGTAGTTGACGCGCAGCATGCGAACGTCGGTTGCAAGTCCGACTGTGCCGGATTTCACGCCGAACCGGAGGAACGCTTCGTTGGAGAGGTCGATCTCGGTGAGGCTCTGCAGAACCGCGCGCGCGTTCGGGCCGACGATCGTGAAGCAGCCGCGTTCGTTCGTGACGTTGCGCAGCTGTACACTGCCATCCTTCGGCAGCAGCTTCGACAAATCGTCGAAATTCCAGCGCTCGGCGCTCGGCGTGGAGATGAGGTAGAAGGTGCCGTCCTCCAGTCGCGAGACGATATATTCCGCCTGCGCGCCGCCGTTCTTCGTCAGATGGTGGGCGAGTTTGACCCGGCCTGTCTTCGGCAGGCGGTTGGCAAGAATACCGTCCAGCCACACTTCGGCACCGGGGCCTGAGACCTCGAACTTGGTCAACGGCGTCATTTCGACGAGGCCGACGGCGGTGCGCACGGCCTTCACCTCTTCGCCGACATAGTGACCCTTCTGCGTCCAGCGCCAGCTATACTGATCCTTGGCCTCGACGCCTTCCGGCGCGAACCAGTTCGGCATTTCCCAGCCGTTCAGCACGCCCCAGACCGCGCCGCGCTTGGTCAGGATGTCGTAGGAGGGCGCCGTCTTCTGCGGGCGGGCTGCCGGCATGTCCTGGCCTGGATAATGCAGCTCGGCGTGCGTACCCCACCTTTCGCGGACCTTCTGCCGCGTCCATTCCTTGTTGGCGTAGTCGCCGAAGCGGCGGGGATCGAGTTCGGACGTGTCGAGGCTGTTTGCACCCTCGGCGATACGTTCCGACAGATAGTAGCCGATTGCGCCGCCCCACAGGATACCGCCCGGGACGCCTTCCGCGATCCAGACATTCTCCAGCCCCCAGGCCGGGCCGACCAGCGGCAACTCGTCGGCCGTCATCTGGAACGGGCCACGCACGTTCGCCTTGATGCCGACGCGGCCGAGTGCCGGGACGAGTTCCATGGCCCGCTCCCAGTTCCAGGCGACGGACTCGAAATCCTCTTCCAACAAATCGGCGCCGAACCATTCTGGAACGCCGTTCTCGGCAAAGAGCTTCAGGTGTTCGATCTTCTCATAGGGACCGAACATCAGGCCGTCGCCCTCTTCGCGCAGATAGCCTTCAAAACCTTCCGCTCGCAGGATCGGCATTTCCGGAAGGCCCTGACGCTTGCGCTCCATCACTTCCGGGACGGCATCGGTGATCCAGTACTGGTGGACGATCGGGATGGCCGGGATTTCCAGGCCGATCATGGCTCCGGTCTGGCGTGCATAGTTGCCGGTCGCCGAAATAATGTGCTCGCAGATGATCTCGCCACGATTGGTCAGGATCTTCCACTCGCCGCTTGGCAAGCGTTCGAAGCCGCGCACTTCGGTGTTGAGGTAGATCTTTGCGCCGCGATCGCGGGCGCCCTTGGCCATGGCAGCATCTTGTTGACCGACCGGCGGTCGATGCCGAAAAGCCGTGCGGCCTCCCGCCGGCTCAAAGCATCGATGAAAACGGCACGTCTTACCCGCGCATAAAGCTCCACGCTCTTCAACCCCGCCCTCGGCCAAAGGCACGAAGGCTATCACTGGCGGAGTTTTGCTCCGGCCAACAGCCAAATATCCGGCCGTTTCAGTGGTGGATTTTTGCACCGGCGCTCTCATACGGCCCACGGCTTCGTTTTCCGTAGACAGGAAATTCATAGCAAAGCCACCAGACGTTACAATGATGGGAAGCGCTGCATTGCGGGCGTCGATTGCTACGGATAGCAAGGGCGGATCGTCGCTGACATGCGCGACCGACAGGCCGATCAACCCTGTGGGCTTTCCACCGCGTGCGGCGGTCACAAGGGTGAAGCCGACAGCTCTTTCGCCCAGCACCTCCCAGAACGGCAGGTGTTGCCGGCCTGAAGTCCCAAGCCGATCACGAGCCGAATTCTCATTCATCGTTGGCAACGCCCCTCATTGCACTGAAATTATTCAGAATCTGAACCGTCGCGATAGAGATACCAACAATGACCAAAATCAGCGTCGAGACCGCGGCAAGCGAGGGATCTATTTTGTAGCTCAATTCCAGCCAAAGCTGCTTTGGCAACAGCGCCGTGCCGGCATCTGCAACAAAAAGGGCAATTGCAAGCTCGTCCATCGCCTTGACGAAAGCGAACAAGAAGGCCGTCACCATGCCCGCTTTGAGCAAGGGCAACGTTATCCGACGAAAGGTGACGGCCGGGGTGGCTCCTAGCGTCCATGCTGCGTGATCGAGCCGTTCATCGTAATTCCGCAGCACCGCCATAATCGTTACCACCACATAGGGCAACGAGAAGATCGTATTGCCGAGAACGAGGCCGAGGTTCGTCCCGACGAGACCAATATTGGCATAGAGGTAGAACAGGCCGACGGCCACAATGATGTGAGGGAGAACCATCGGCAGTAGCATGATGCTTAGGATTACACTCTTCCCAACCAATGACTGACGCGCCAGGACAAAGGCAGCGGGAACTCCGAGGATCATTGATAAGCCTGCCGTCGCCAACCCCAAGCCCAAGGACCGCAAAGTGGCGTCGATCCAGATTGCGGATGAAAAATATGCTTCATACCATTGGAAGGTGAAGCCTTGCGGCGGCCAAGCCAAAAATCGGTTTTCCGAAAAGGAGATCGGAATCAGGAAGAATGTCGGAAGTGCCAAGAATACTACACCAGCAAGTCCGATAATCCACAATACAGGTCTCCTCTCCCTATCAAGCCTACGTCCGCGCGACCTAGGAATGAGTCGGTCGAACGCCGCCTCCGCGAAAACTGAAGCCCATCCGAGACCACAGGCCAGGCGATGGCCGACTTCTCCGAAGGTGCGCGCGAGGTACCCATTTCGCCTACCGATCGGGGATCTGGTCTCGCCGGTTAGCATTGAGAGGCCGAGCACGCGATCAAAGATCACCAAAACCAGCATTGTCGCCAGCAGAAGCACAACACTCAATGCCGCGGCAAACTCCCAGTTTAGTGCCTCTTCGAGTTGAACGATAATCACTTGGGCGAGCATGATGTTTGAAGGGCTACCCAGCAACTGTGGCGCAATGAAAAACCCGAGCGCGGTGACGAAAACCATTAGTCCGCTGGCGGCAACGCCCGGCAGCGAAAGAGGGAAGTAGATACGCCAGAACGCCATCGGTTTTCGCGCTCCAAGCGTAGTGGCGGCGCTGACTAGGGTGCGATCAATATTCAGCATCACCGACAGCATCATCAGAATTGCGATCGGCATCAGAGCATGCACGGAACCGATCATGACGCCGAAGAAATTGTAAATGAGCTTCAACGGTTGGCTGATTACCCCGAGTGACATCAGTGTTTGATTGACGACGCCTTGTGCTCCGAGGATAACCATCCACGCAAGCACCCGCACTAGGAAGCTGGTCCAAAGCGGGACCAGGATCCAAAGCAACAGCGGGTTACGAAGACGAGGTGAGATGGTCGCGATCAGATAGGCGATCGGATAACCGCCTAAAAGGCAGAACAAGGTGGTCCAAACTGCATAGCCCAACGTATTCAAAACGACCTGAAAGTAAGTTCGGCTGAAGAAGAGGCGCTCGTAATGGGCGAAGGTCGCATTGCCATCATTGTCGTAGAAACTTAGTAGCAAAAGCTGCGCGACGGGAACTACGAAGACAATGACAAGGAAGACGACCGCTGGCAGCAGCGGAAAGGTCTTGCCGAAGCGTAGCTTTCGGCTCGAGGCTCGCGAATCTGTGACAACCGCGGTCATTGGCCGGTTCCTGGCAGTTCCACGGCCTTGCATGCATCCCAGCCCAGGCGCACAGCTTCCCCTTGTCTGTGCGAAATGCTGGCCTCTTCACTCCATTTCACCGCCATGAGACGCTCTCCATTCGCAAGCCTCGCGAAATGCCGGCTGAACGGCCCGAGCATAACGGTGTCCTCCAAGACGGCGTCGACCACATGATCAGCGCATTCGCCTTGACTGAGGATTCGGATGTTCTCTGGCCGCACAACGCTCTTTGTACTGCCTCCATCCGCTGACGATATAAAATTGGCATGGCCGATAAACTCTGCGGCGAAAGTGCTTCTCGGTCTGAAATACACCTCGGATGGGGTGCCAAGTTGTTCGATCCCTCCGTCTTTCATTAGACAAATCCGGTCAGACAACGCCATGGCCTCTTCCTGATCATGTGTGACAAAGAGGATGGTCGCCCCAAGTTGCTGGTGAAGGCGCCTTATCTCAACTTGCATATCGTCGCGCAAGCGCTTGTCCAACGCGCCGAGTGGTTCATCCATCAGGATAATTGACGGCTCATAAACAGCGCATCTCGCAAACGCAACGCGCTGTTGCTGCCCTCCCGACAACTCGCGGGGCAGTCGATCGCCGACTTGGGGCAGTTGCACCACTTCAAGTATCCTATCGACGCGCTTTCTGATCTCGCCTCGCGGAACGCGTCGCATCTCGAGCGGAAACGCTATATTCTGCGCTACCGTCAAGTGTGGGAAGAGGGCGTAGTTTTGAAAGATCAGTCCAATTTCGCGATCGTGCGGCGGCGTGTCAGTTGACAGCTTGCCGTCGATCCAGACTTCACCTTCGTCGCAACTCGTTAGGCCGGCGAGTATCTGGAGCAGCGTTGACTTACCCGATCCAGAGGGCCCTAAAAGCGTCAGGAACTGACCCTCTGGAACTTCCAGACTGATTGGCCGCAACGCCTTGACCGCTCCATAGCTCTTGGCGACCTGCTTTAATCTCAATTTGGTCTTCATAGACTATCCTGATCGCTGCTGAGCTTCCGCGAGGGGTGGTATCCAAACGTATAGATGAACGTCGCGACGTGGCTATGCTCCTCAGCCGCGCAGTATCCACTCATCGAAGCGCGTACTAGCCGCCTCGCCGTTCTTCAGCCAGAACTGAGAATCCTGCTCTCGCATCTTTGCAAGATTGTCCGGGTAGGTCGGCAAGATCTTTGCAAGATCGGGAGCAAGGAAGTCGAGTGCCCTTGGATGCATAGGCCCCATCAAGGTCGACTTCATAAATTCTGCTTCGCGCTCTGGCTGCGCTGCGAATTTGATGAATTCCCGCGCGATGTCCCCCTGCGGGCTTCCCTTCGGGATGGCCCAGCCCTGGGTCGTGAAATAGCCGTCCGTATAATTGATCGTAATTGGTGCACCTTCATTAATCAGTCTCTGTGCGCGGTGACTAGCGATTGGAAATATGTCGAGGTCGCCGCTCCCGATCAGTTGGTCCATCTGCGCATCCGATTCCCACCATACTGCAATGTCCGGCCGGATCTGGTCCAGGCCTGCAAAAACCTTATTCCACCCCTCCTCCGTCTCAAGCACCTGATAGATCTCTTCAGTCGGAATGCCGATGCCGCGGGCCGTCATCTCGATGGCATCTACGGCACGCTTACGCAGTGAACGGCGCCCCGGAAAGTCGGTGACGTTCCACATGTCACGATATGAGTTCAGCTCACCTGAGTAGGACGCCGTCCGGTACACCATAGTGAAACAGAAGAGACCATACGGGAGCCACTCGGGCATGACGGTCCCCTCTGTCCGCACGGTGATATCGGGTGTGTCGAGGTCGATCGGATCCATCAGGTCCGCGTCCCTCAGTCGAAAGTACAGCTCCTTCGTTATGCCGGCCGCCATGCTCCAGCGGTACGCCCCCGTTTCTACAGAAAGTTTGAACTCGTTGAACGGGAAATCCTTGGAATCGACCGCAGTGCCAGTAATGCCGGTAGCCTCTGCGAAGGGCTTGAAAAAAGCCGCATCCCAAGCGTCACCATAGCCGCCGGGGACGCGAACAGTGAAGGGCTCCTGCGCCCAGGTCCTGCGAAGAACACTCGGCGCCATTAAGGTGGCAGCACCCAATCCTCCAACTTTGAGCAGGGCACGGCGCGATAGTTCGAAAGGCATGACTTCTCTCCCTTGTTTTACCCGGCCGCTGACCGGGTTCCCTGATCTCTCAATACGGCCATACTGTTGCATACAGCTCTGCATTCTCTCTTGCATTCGATAACCTTGGACCCGCTTGAGACATTTGGCAACATCGAAAATGCACAAAATCGGTGACGCCTATAAAATGTATTCAGGTCCGTCTTCTTTGTTGCACACCATCACCGCTGAAGATATGGTCGCGGGCAACCGGAAAGAGGTGGTGTGATGGGCGATTCACGAACGGCCGTGATCGGAGCTGGCATTGTAGGAATTTCGTCGGCACTCTGGTTGCAGGAGGCCGGCCACAAGGTTGTCTTGATCGACCCAAATGAACCAGGCTCTGGCGCGAGTCACGGGAACGCGGGATGTTTCAACGGCTCATCCATCGTACCCATGTCCATGCCCGGAATGTGGAGCAGCGTGCCGCGCTGGCTGCTCGATCCACTTGGCCCACTGTCGATCAGGATCGCCTATTTGCCGTCTCTCATGCCTTGGCTGTGGCGGTTCCTGCGGGCCGGACGGATCGACGAAGTCCGCAAGCAGGCACAAGCAATGCGGGCTTTGCTAGCCCCATCGGTTCGTTACATTGACTATCTTTCGACTCTGGCGGGGGCTCGCGACCTGATCCACGAGCAGGGGCATCTTTATATCTATCGGTCCGACCAGTCGCTCGCACGCGACCGACTCGGATGGCAGTTGCGAAGCGATTCTGGGGTGAAGCTCGAGTGGCTGGTTCAGGACAAGTTGCGGGAATTCGATCCGAACCTGTCCACCAACTATCGTCATGGCATTTTGATCCGTGAGAACGGCCATACCAGCAATCCAGGCGTACTAGTCCAGCGTTTGGCGCAACATTTCTTCCGCCGGGGCGGTGTGCTCCACGTAGGAAGCGCGACCGCGTTCCGCTTGCAGGATGATCGCTTGGCGGGTGTCGAGACTGATCAGGGCTTTGTGGAAGCGGACTCCGCCGTGGTTTCGTCCGGCGCGCATTCCGGCACGCTGGTTCGAATGCTGGGAGACTGGGTGCCTCTGGAAACCGAACGGGGATACCACGTGATGATCGCGAACCCGGAAGCTCAACCGCGCGTTCCGACCACTGACGCAACGGGCAAGTTCGTCGCCACGCCCATGCAGGGCGGATTGCGGTTAGCCGGAACGGTGGAATTCGGCGGGCTGGCAGCGGCTCCCGACTGGAGGCGGTCGCGGATGCTCATCGAGCTTGGCCGCCAGATGCTGCCGGGACTGCCGGCCAAAGTCGACGAAGAGCGCCTTGTGCTGTGGATGGGCCATCGCCCTAGCTTGCCCGATTCGTTACCGGTCATCGATCGTTCAAGCCGGTGCCGCGACGTGGTCTACGCTTTCGGCCATGGCCATGTCGGCATGACCGGCGCACCCTGCACTGGCAAGGTCGTCGCTGACCTAATTCTTGGAAGGGAGCCGGAAATTGACATCAAACCCTTCAGTCACAGACGATTCTAAAAAAGTAAGGATTCCTTTATGATCACTCGCGGCCAGCAGACGCCGATTTTCCATCGTTATGTCCGTCACAAAGACACGCTCTACGTCAGCGGGCTCATCGCCAATGAGCTCAGCCTCCCCATGGGCGGACAAACCAAGCAGATTGCGGATCGCCTAAATAATATTTTGGAAGAGGCGGGCTCCGACGCGCGCCAGATACTCCAGTCGACCGTCTACATCACCGACATGTCCCTCAAAGACGAAATGAACCAGGCCTGGAAGCAGGCGTTCCCGGCAGAGACCCTGCCAACACGCGCGACCATCGGTGTCGCGGACTTGGGACCATCGGTCCTGATCGAAGTCGTCTTTATCTGCGCGGTCTGAGCACAGGCAGATTCGGGCGCGCCCGGTTGACACCTTGGCGACGGCAGGAAAGAGAACGGATGACGAAGGTAGTAGCGCCGCGCGGGCAGTATAAGGAAGCCCTATGGCCGAGACGGAGGCGGCCGGCCCGTATGTCCCTCCAATGTCTTCTTTGGCGGCGATCTTATAACACACTCCACTTTAGGACGACGTGGAACTTTTGCGTCCGAGTTCGAGCCTGCCGGGAACCAGCCTACGTGAGACGGATGTCCCGAGCTCGGACATTCGCGACTTTACGGCCGATAAGTTCTTCGGACGTTACCTTGCGGCGGCCAGCAGATCAGAGTCTGAATATCAGCCATCCCGTAGAATCGCATCGGGACAACCCCCCGGCGGGGGGCCAAACTTACTTCACCGCTGCATCCTGCATCTGGGTCAGTAGCCGCTACGGCGGCAGGGCCTCTACATGGACATATCGCGTTCCAGACCGTGCGATGCCGGCGTCTTGCGTCAGTCCTGGGCTACGCAACTGATGCTGGGAGCCATGCCGCGAGACGATAATCTGTCGCGCCAGGGGCGAGCCAACTCCTGCCATCTCAAAGCGATCGGTGACGCGCCCGCCTGTTACATCGTCTTGTCCACGCAGTCAGCGGTTCCGCTGACGAACAAGCAGGTTGAGTTGCCCGCCTGGCCAATCCCGGGCGAGTTCTATGCGCCCTGTCCGTCAAGCCGAGGCGACTGCTCATCGGTTCCCGCAGCCCGGATGTTGGTCATTTCTACTGGCTGCGGCAGCTCCGCATGAGCGGCGATCAGGCAATCGACCAGATTTTCGACGCGCTCCTGCTGAGCGTCGTTAGGAATTTCAAATTGCCGGTTTGTAACGACGAGGTGAACGGCGGCGCCGACACGCAAGGCACGCGCACGCGGCCTTCCCTGGCACGTCAAGGATCCGTGCCCTCAGTCCTGAAACTGAACGGCACGGCGGGCGCGACGCCATGTTAGAACTGCCGCATTGCAGGTGCCCGCTCTGGAAAGCCGGGGAGCCGGGCTCATGCAGACCACCAACTGCATGACAAATTCGTCCCGGCTGGGGATCGAGGCACGGCGTTGATCCGGCCGCTCGAAGGCCTGCATCGCCTGCCAAGACAGGCGAAACTCATTCTCACCGTTCGCACGGTAAGAGTGTTCTGTGACAGCTTCATCGCACTGATGATCCCCCTCTACCTCGCAGCCCGCGGCTTCGACGCCATCGTGGTCGGAGTTATCGCGTCTTGGATGCTCCTGGGGTCTGCTCTCGCCATCGGCTTAGCCGGTGCGGTCGTCCATCGGCTTGGGGTGCAACTGATCCTCTGCCTGGCAAGCGTTGGCATGGTGCTGTCTGGCGTCGGCTGGTCGCTGAACGCCGCCCTGCCTGTGCTCATGTTCATTGCGTTCTTCGGCTCGCTAAATCCGCATGGCGGCGAGGTTAACCTCTTTCGTCCAATGGAGCACACGGCGCTTGCAGACTTAGTGCCGGAGGAATCCCACACAACGATCTTCGGCTACTATTCGTTCCTGGGCGCGATCGCAGGAGCAATGGGTGCACTGGCGTTTGGCGGCCTGCCCGTGCTCTATTCTTATCTGGATCCTCAGAGCGCCATGATGATCATCTTTCTCTCCTACGCATTTGTCGGATGCGTGGTGCTCGTGATTTATGGCCGGATGAGCGCTAATAACATCGCAGTTAAGCCCGCACCTCTTGCACGCCTCGACAAATCTCGCGGGACGGTCCTGCGCATGACCGCCGTCTTTTGTGTAGACGCATTCGGCGGCGGATTCATTGTCAATGCGCTCGTCATCCTTTGGCTGGTTCAGCGGTTTGAAGCCTCACTTGCCGAGAGCGGCACCTTATTCTTCTGCGCTGGAATCTTAGCTGCCTTAGCGCAGCTTGTGGCCGCGCCAATCAGTCGGCGTATCGGACTGGGTCGAACTATGCTTGTCGGCCATGTGCCGTCGAGCCTATTGCTGATTGCTGCAGGATTTGCTCCCAGTTTTGCACTGGCCGCCACTTGCCTGATTCTGAGGGGTTTTTTGTCGCAACTCGATGTGCCAACGAGAACAGCCTTCGTTTTCAGTCATGTCGCACCCTCGGAGCGCGCCGCGGCAATCAGCTTCACCCTGTTGCCCTTCAGTCTGGCGGCTGCTGTCGCCCCATTAATGTCCGGATGGCTCCTGTCAGTGTCGACTATTGTAGGCTGGCCTCTAGTGGCTGCCGGATGTGTTCGGCTAATTTATGCGCTTCTGTTCTGGTGGAAGCTCTGGGCACTCTAATAGCTAGACGGCTAGACGTTCGAGCGGGCAAAGTTTGCCCACAACGCGAAGTGATCCGGAGTCGAGGTGCGGATTCCGAGGTTATCGCCCGAGGACGACCAAGGTCCCCATCGCCGACTGGGAGGTTTGCCTTCAGGCTGCCCATCCTGGTTACATCGGCTGGGAGGAGTTCATGGAGAACCAGAGGCGACTGGCTAACAACATCAACCGTTACCAAGCCGGTCATTCCGGCGTGCCGCGCAAGGGAACTGCGCTGCTGCAGGGCATCGCTGTTTGTGGACGGTGCGGTCGTCGGATGAGCCTGCGCTATAGCGGGCCTGCGGGCGATTATCCCGTCTACACGTGTCGCGCCGACCGCGATCAGGATGGGGGGCCGTTATGCCAAGAAGTGCGAGCGCTGCCTGTCAACGCGCACGTCGAAAGCATCCTGCTCGAGGCTTTGAAGCCGGACCAGATCGCCATTGCCATCGCCGCGCTGGGCCAAGTCGAAGAGGAGACGCGTCAGCTTGAGCGCCAGTGGGCGCTGCGGTGCGAACGGGCGCGTTATGAGGCGGAAAGAGCACGGCGCCAATATGATACGGTCGAGCCTGAGAACCGTCTGGTGGCGCGTTCGCTGGAGCGCGTCTGGGAAGAGAAGCTGCGCGCGGCCGAGCCGTTCGGAGCCGAACACGGATGTCCACTCGTCGAACGGTAGATTGCTCGTGACGAACGGGCTGCCTCGCTCGTAGCGCTGGCTGAAGACCTCGAACAACAGTTCGGCGCCGGTTGGCGACAGCGGCACGTAGGCGAGATCGTCGAGGATCAGCAGGTGGAAGCGATCGAGCCGATTGATGGCGGCTTCGAGGCCGAGTTCGCGGCGCGCGACCTGGAGCTTTTGGACGAGGTCGGTGGTGCGAGTGAACATAACCCGCCACCCGTTCTCGATAAGGGCGAGCCCGACGGCTGCCCGTGCGATCGTGATTCCGGCGCCGGCCATGTCGGTGAAATCCGACAATCCCATGCGTCCGGGTACGTGGACCTGCCGGAAGATGATCTCCTGCTCCTCGCCATGGATGGCGCGCCAGGAGCGGATACGCCGCTCAATCGTGCGGCGAATACCGGCCCCAAGTTCGGGATGACGCCGGATCATCTCGTCGAAGATGGCGATCGCCCGAATGCCGGGAGCCGCCTTCAGCATCGGCACGATCTCGGCGTCAAAATATCGGCGAGCGGATCGGGACGGCGTCGTTCCCGCGGCGCCTTCTTTTGTGACGGCAGTCTCGAATCCTTCTCGAGCCGATAGGCCGTGGCGATGCTGATCGACGCCTTCGCCGCCGCGACGGCCGTCGTATTGGTCTGACGGAACTTCATGAAAAGCCTCATCTGGTGATCGGTTACGTGGCGGCCGGGCACAAAGTGATTCCTCCCCAATAGGAAAAACCACCGGCATATCTCACCGATGTCCTCACCAAGATCGTCAACGGCCACTCCAACAGCCAGATCGACGATCTTCTGCCCTGGGCCTACATCCTTCCGCCCGAGCTCAAAGCCGTGGCCTGAAAACACCGCTTACGATTCATCTCGCTGCAGTGTGGCTCTACCTCCGCTTTCCGCTTAGCCTGCGCATGGTCGAGGACATGTTGGCGGCCCGAGGCATCATCGTCACCCAAGCACTTGGTGTTAGAAATCCACTTCAATGGCCACGCCCTTGGAAACTGCCACGTCCACGGCAACCGAAGCGAGAGCGAGATCTTGCAGCGCCACTCCGGTCCCATCGAACAAAGTGATTTCCTCTTCTCGCGTGCGACCTTGATGGTCCCCATTGATAACCGCTCCGATCTCGATGATGTCGCCAGCCGTGATCAGGCCGTTTCCGACTCCATGCTGAGCCTCGCCGATCGTCACCGCCTGCGCGATCTCGTCGGTGAAGACGGTGGCGGCGGCGACGAGTTCGGCCTCGACCTCCTGCTTGCCCTTGGTATCGGTGCCCATGCAGGCCAGATGCGTGCCCGGCCGCACCTGCGAGGCCTTGAGGATTGGAGTAAACGAGGAGGTGATCGTGATGATCACGTCCGCCTGGTCGCCGAGTTGGGCGAGGTTGACGTATTCGAATGGAAGGCCCTTCTCATTTGCAACAGCGGCAAGCCGGGCAAGCTTTTGCGGATTCCGGTTCCAGCCGACAACCTTTTCAAATGATCGCTGCTCGAGAGCGGAGCGAAGCTGGAAGATGGATTGATGCCCCGCACCGATCACTCCGATGACCTTGGCGTCTGGACGCGCCAGATATTTGATCGAAACGGCCGAGGCAGCGGCGGTTCGCAACGCCGTCAAAAGATTGCCGCCCACGATAGCGTGAAGGGCGCCTGTGTCCGCGTCAAACAAAAATACGGTCGACTGGTGGTTAGTCAGACCCTTATGAACATTGCCGGGCCAGAATCCACCCGATTTTAGACCAAGGGCAAGGTTCTGGCGGTCAAATCCGGACTTGAGTCCGTAGAGCGCGTCGGCATGGCCGATAGCCTCGCGGACGACAGGGAAGTTATAGGCGGACTTCCTGGCCATGGAGGCAAAGACTTGTTCGACCGCCTTGAGGCTGTCAGCGGCGGAGATGAGCCCTGCGATCTCGCGCTCGGGGACGATGATCATGGCGTTGCTCCCGTAGGAATGCGCCGGGGGGTTGCCCCGGCCTAAATCAGAAAGCCTTGCCGCGTGCCGAAACCGGCCACAGGGTTTCGACCTTTCCGTTGCGGACGCCGACATACCAGTCATGGACATTGCACGTTGGATCGCAGTGCCCAGGAACTAGCTTGAGCTTTTCATTGATTTTGAGGACACCGTCGGGATCTTCGACCACGCCGTGCTCATCGGAGCACTTGATGTACTTCACGTCGTCACGACCGTAGACAAAGGGCAGACCGCTATCGACTGATTGCGCCTTGAGCCCAGCGTCGACAACCGCCAGATGCGGCTTGGCGTGGCTCATCACCGAAGTGAGGATGAACAGCGCGTTCTCCCATTCGCCCTGATCGATGCGGTTGCCGTTTATGTCGCGGATACGCCCGTAATCGGCGTCCATGAAGGCGTAGGAGCCGCACTGCAGCTCGTTGTAGATCCCCGAGTTCGACTCGAAGTAGTACGACCCCGTTCCGCCACCCGACACCAGTTCGGGCTCAAGGCCCACTGCCGTCAGACCGGCAACGGCATCGGTCACCTGTCCGATGGCGGCATCGAGCTTCGCCTTGCGCTCGTTGTAACTGTCGATGTGTTGCATCGCACCCTGGTAGGCCTGTAGGCCCGTGAATTTCAGGCCAGGCGCGGCGTCGATCGCTTTGGAGATCTCGACCACCTCTTCGCGGGTCTTGACGCCACAACGACCTGCGCCACAGTCGATCTCGACGAGGCATTCGATCGTCGTGCCGTGGGTCTGCGCTGCGGATGAAAGGTCGGCGACGTTCGCCAAGTCGTCGACGCAAACGATGACGCGGGCGCCTAACTTCGGCAGCCGGGCGAGGCGGTTGATCTTAAAGGGATCGCGCACCTGATTGGAGACCAAAATGTCCTTGATGCCGGCGCGGGCGAAGACTTCGGCTTCGGACACTTTTTGACAGCAGACGCCAACTGCGCCACCCAATTCGATCTGGAGCCTCAGCACGTCGACTGATTTGTGCATCTTGCCATGGGCACGATGTTGCATGCCATGAGCCCTGGCGTAGTCGCCCATCTTCTTGATATTCCGTTCCAGCGCATCGAGGTCCAGGATGAGGCAGGGGGTCTGGATATTGATTTCGTCCATCCCCGGCAGCGCGGGAACGTCGTAGCCGACTTCAAGGCCGGCAAGACTTGTGGGTGCATTCATCGGTGCTCTCCTCAGTTCCAGGGTAGTTTGTCGAGATCGACATTGCCGCCGGTGATGATCACGCCGACGCGCTTGCCGGCGAAGACTTCCGGGTTCTTCAGGATTGTCGCCAGAGGCAGCGCGCTCGAAGGCTCCGCCACAATCTTGAGACGCTTCCAGATCAGCTTCATGGCGTCGATAATCTCCTGTTCGGAGGCGGTGTGGATGTCAGTGAGGTACTTGCTGACGAAATGCCAGGTCAGTTCCTTGAGCGGCACCTTGAGGCCGTCCGCGACCGTCTGGGGCGCATCGTCGGCAATGATGTGACCGGCCTTTAAGCTACGATAGGCGTCGTCGGCCTGCTCGGGCTCGGCCGCGTAGATCTCGACCCGGGGCGCAAGGTTCGAGAGCGTAAGGCAGGTTCCGGAAACCATGCCGCCACCGCCGATGGGCGCAACCACGGCATCGAGGTCCTCGACTTGCTCGATCAGTTCGGCAGAGCAGGTGGCCTGACCAGCAATGACCCGGTGATCGTTATAGGGATGGACAAACTCGGCCCCCGTTTTAGCGGCGACTTCGGCAAAGACCGCTTCACGGCTCGATGTTGAGGGATCGCATTCCACCACGCATCCGCCATACCCCTTGACGGCATCCTTCTTGGCCTGCGGCGCGGTACGCGGCATGACAACGGTGCAGGGGATACCTCGCCGCCCAGCGGCATAAGACAGGCAGGTGCCGTGATTGCCGCTAGAATGCGTCGCGACACCCTTTTCCGCCTGCTGCTCCGTAAGGCCGAAGACGGCATTCGTGGCCCCACGGGCCTTGAATGCACCCGCCTTTTGCAGGTTCTCACATTTGAAGAATAATTCGGCGCCGGTCAGTTCGTTCAGCATCCGCGATGTCAGAACCGGTGCGCGATGAACATAAGGCATGATGCGCTCACGTGCGGTGAGAACATCATTTAGTGTTGGGATATACATCGGTCGCTCCCCCTCACGCGGCCTTCTTTTCTGCGTCGACAGCACCTTGTCGATAATGTTCCTGCGCGGCCGCCACGCCTGAACCCAGCTTCACCGGTAGCCCAAGATCGACCATAACCATCTCTGCTGTCGCGAGACCTGAAAGAGTCATCACCTCGGTAAGGCTTCCGAGATGGCCGATACGAAAGACCTTGCCGGCGACATCGCCCAGCCCGGTTCCGAATGCGACTCCATAGGCGTTTAGCGCGTGGGCCACTATTTTGTTCGCGTCGAAGCCATCGGGGACAAGGATCGCGCTGACGGTGTCTGAGTAGAGGTCCGGACGAATCGCACAAAGCCGCAGCCCCCAGGCCGCGATCGCCTGCCGGATTCCCTCAGCAATGCGGTGATGCCGCGCAAAGACATTTTCGATGCCCTCCTCAAGCAGCATGCCCGTTGCGACTTTGAGCCCGTTCAGCAGTCCGACGGGCGGGGTATAAGGAAAGCTGTTATTGGCGTAGCCCCTTGCCATGTCGCGGATATCGAAGAACGTTCGCGGTAACCCAGCTGCGTCGACCGCCTCGAACGCACGCGGCGAGAACGCGACAATGGCCAGGCCAGGTGGGAGCATGAAGCCCTTCTGGCTGGCCGTGACAGCAACGTCGACTCCCCATTCATCCATACGAAAATCCATCGAGGCGATCGAACTGACGCCGTCGACGAACAGCAGTGCTGGGTGGCCTGCGGCATCCACGGCGCGGCGTACCGCTCCAATATCTGAACGGACTCCAGTCGCGGTCTCATTGTGAGTGGCCAGGACGGCCTTGATCTCGTGCCCCCTGTCTGCAGTCAGGATTTCCTCGAAACGATCGGCAGGAACGCCATCGCCCCATTTTTGCGCTACGACAGTGACGTCCAGACCGTGTCGCTGGCACATGTCGATCCAACGATGGCTGAACATCCCATTCCGTGCAGTGAGAACCTTGTCACCTAGGGAAAGCACGTTGGTGATCGCGGTTTCCCACCCGCCCGTGCCTGTCGAGGGAAACACGAAAATCTGTCCTTGGGTCGTCTTCAGAACTTTCTTCACGCCCTCAAGGGCGGGGTGAAGGATCTCGCCGAAGAGCGGGCTTCGATGATCGATGGTGGGCATATCCACCGCCTTCCGCAATGCCTCAGGTATGTTCGTGGGGCCGGGAATGAAGATCGGATTCTGGCTGTTCATACAGCTCCTCCTTGCTCACGACGATGAATAGCAGAAGCGCCGCGATTTGAAAGTTTTTTGAAATCATTTTTTATTATTGGTGAAAATCACAAATTAATATAAGAAACAAGCGTTTGCTTTTTTCATTGTACGCAAGCAAATTTCATTCAATATATTCGCGTCACATGATCTGGATGGAAAGGTCAAGATATGGACCAGCCAGCACGCCGCCGGGGGCGTCCGAAAAGCCTGAAATCCGCTCAACCACCATCGAACATTCGGGCGCTGGACCGTGCGCTGGACGTACTGGAGGCGTTGGCCGCGCATGAGGGCATCACCCTGACTGAGCTTGCCACCTACCTTGGGGAATCGGCGGCGACCATGTATCGTGTGCTTGCGACTCTGGAACAGCGGCAGTACGTCGAGAGCAATCCACAACGACAGGAATGGTTCGTTGGACCAGGGGCGTATCGGCTTGGTGCCGCGTTCCTGAGAAGGACCAATATTGTGGAATGCAGCCGGTCGATCATGAGGGAACTCATGGCCAGAACCGGGGAAACCACAAATCTGGGTATAGAACTCGATGGCGATGTTCTCTTCGTCAGCCAAGTTGAAACGTACGAAACAATCAGGGCATTCTTCCCGCCAGGAACGCGGTCACCGTTGCACGCTTCTGGGATTGGTAAGGCGCTGTTGAGCGCATTTGATGATCCGAGGCTTGAAACCTTCATCAAGAGGGCCAATTTCACACGCTTCACGGGCAAGACAATCGGCACGCCGGACGAGTTGCGTGAGGCCGTCAAGACCACGCGGTTGAGGGGCTATTCCTTTGATGATGAGGAGCGGACGATAGGCATGAGGTGCGTCGCGGCATCGATCCTCAATGTTCATAGGGAGGCTGTCGCGGGCATCTCCATTTCGGGTCCGACGATTCGAATGCCGGACGTTAGGATCCATGAGCTTGGCCAAATGGTCGCCGAGGGGGCCCGTGAGGTGTCCAGACGGCTTGGCGCAACTTAGTGGTATGAGCATGAGCCGAGAATCAATGGGCCATCATAGATGCTTGTGCGGAACTTTCCGAAGGTTCATCGACACCATTCGAGCGGGTAGAGCAGCTCATCGGGTGGTGCCCCGGTTGTACGGGCGCGCGCGGAACCATCACTTTCGAACCCGGCCGCTTTGAGCAACTCCCGGGAAGCGGACAAGCGGCGTTACCTGTGCTTGCGTCTGTCCTCGCTGTTACGAGTATAAATTTCAGTGACCGCGCCGCGTATTATCTCTCGGATCTGATCGAAGTGTTTCTGAATGTGAGCGAGCACGAATGCCGCGCACTCTTCATCCTTGCGCTCCGCAAGCAAGGTGACGATCTGGAGGTGCTGTCCATGGCTCAGTCGGCGTGATTGCGTATCTATCCAGCGGGCGAAACGTATGCGTTCGGCTACTGCCTTGACGGTTTTTGCAAGCTCCTCGTTCTGCGACAACTGGACTAAGCGGATGTGGAACTCCTCGTCCAGCTTGAGCATCTCACCGGCGAGCATTCGGCTGTTCTCATCCTGCTGCAAGAGAAAAGCCCGAAGCTCTGCGATCTCCTCGTCGGAAGCCCTGTTGCACGCCAAGCGAACCGCAGTCTGCTCAAGATAGGCGCGGAGTTCGTAGAGATCGAAGAGCTCGTTGGCATCCAGTTCCCGAGCGAAGAAGCCCTTGTTAGCCGTCGTCGTTAGGAACCCCTCGGTTGCGAGGCGGTTCAGCGCTTCGCGAAGTGGCGTCCTGCTGACCCTAAGCCGGGCCGCAAGTTCAACCTCGTTGATCCGCTCCCCCGGCCTGAAATGGTACAAGACTGCCATTTCCTTAAGTTGATCATAGAGCTTGGCTGCCGTTGTCAACACCGGGAGTTTGTCGAGTGTATCCCTTTTCCGTCTTGCGTCTTCCCGGCTGCCTGACAGAGTCGGGGTTTCGGGAAGGTATACATCGCCCGCAATGAGTCTGTCTCGAGACTTGATCTCACTCATGATATTTTCGCCACAGAGTTGTGCGGCCTCGACAGGCCAAGATGGTCCCGAAGCGACGAGCCTTCATACTCGGTCCTGAATAGGCCGCGGCGTTGCAGGTCGGGTACGACCAGATCGACAAAATCATTCATGCTGTCCGGAAGGTACGGAGACAGAATGTTGAAGCCGTCTGCGGCATCTTCCGAGACCCATTCCTCGAATTGGTCGGCAATCTGCGTCGGCGTGCCCCTGAGGCTGCGATGTCCGCTTGCCCCTGAGATGCGCTGATAGAGCTGGCGAATCGTCAGGTTCTCACGGCGCGCCAGATTGACGATAACTTCCTGGCGGCTTTGCGATCCCTTTGCCTCTGGTAATCGTTCAGCGGTGCGGACTATATCCGCGTAGTAGCCAATGTCCGTGGCTCGCTCTGGTTGCGCCCCAGGATGTCTTCAGCCACCGTAGTGCACACCGGAAATTTGGAACAGGAAGCCCGGAGGGACAACATGCCTCCGCGCTCCTTGCCAGCACCTGACCGTCAGCCAGTGGACAACTGGAAATCGAGAATATCACCCCCAGCACCAGTTTTTCTCGCTTTGGCTTCCAAATAGGCTCAGGAACCGATAGGAAGCCTCCAGGAAGCTGCGGCGATCAGTCCCTTCATTGTCCACGTTGATAGTAGGAGTGTCCGGACTGAGCATCGTTATGATCTCCTCTTCAGCTACTGACCCGCACGCTTTCTGGATCATGCGGGGCATACTCCAAAATGTTTACGGGTAGTCTCTTGCCTCCTACTAAGCAGTCGACCGTCTTGCCACCCAGCACGTAGTCATCCTTCAGGGATGCAAACGCGATACCCGAACGTACGGATGGCCCATAGGCCGACGTATGAACGTATCCAACCACATCGTTGCCATCGAACAGGAGATTGCCAATTTCGGGGGTAGATCCATCGACATCGATCGATATGTGGACGAGGCGATAGGGCACAGGTTGTTCCGTATCAAGGATAGCGCGGCGACCAATAAAGCCTTCCTTAGTCGGATCGACAAAGCGGATCAGGTTAGCTGAAATTGCTGTCTGACTTGAGTTGAAGTCTGCGCCCCAGATTGGCCATCCGGCCTCGAGCCGCATGGTGTCGTAGGCCTTAAATCCAAAATCGACGATTTCGAATTGCTCGCCCGCAGCCGCAAGCGCTTCGTAAATACCTATCTGGTATTCGAGAGGGTGGTGAAGCTCCCATCCCAGTTCGCCGACCATATTGAAGCGCAGCGCACGCGCGTGACTGAACGCAATATCGATATCTGCAACTGTCAACCAAGGGAAATCGCCATTGGACAATTTCGCTTCGCTGACTTTAGCAAGCACTTCGCGGGCTCTTGGTCCTGACAACAGCAGCGCACCAAAGCGACCGGTGACATTCTCAAGCTGTACGCTTCCGTCCCTCGGCAGATGTTCATACATCCACGAGTGATGGTGAAGCTCGGCCTGTGGAGCAGCAGTCAAATAGAAACGATTAGGCGCAAGGCGCGCAATTGTCGTGAAGCACATTACTTGACCACGCTCATTGAGCATGGGTGTGCAGTCAATACTCCCGACGGCGGGGAGACGACGGGCGCAGAGCCGATCAAGAAAGGCAACGGCGCCCGGTCCAGATACTTCATACTTCGCAAGCGCCGTAAGATCGAGAATGCCGACGCTTTTGCGGACGCCAAGTGCTTCGGCACGCGCCTCCTCGACGCCGTTTGAAGCCGCATTGCCTCGCGAGAACCACATGGGCGTTTCCCACCCAAGTTGAGCTGAGAAATGCGCACCTTTACCCTTGAGACGATCGTAAAGCGCGCTAGCACGAGCAGGCCGACCCGCTAGCCGCTCCCCTGAGAGATCAACAGTTCCGAACACATGCGATTCGCTTAGCATGGCGCGAATAAACCGCTTGTTGGCGTAACAGCCGAAGCGGCTTGCATGAAGCATGGACACATCGACGCTCGGACTGCCTTCGATCAGCCATTCAGCGGCGACGTGCCCAAGCGCAGATCCTTGGCTGATACCGTTGACGAAACCGGCCGATATGTGAACGTTTCGCAACCCAGGTATGGGACCAACCAGGCCCTGCAAATCGGGAGTTCGACTCGTTGGACCACACACCTCCGTCTTAATACCAACGTGGCCGAGCACAGGAATCCGTGCGATCGCGGATTCGAGGCTATGAGCACCCCGCTCAAGATCCACCGGAAAAAGCTCCTGACCAAAATCGTCTGGAATTCCGTCGACGAAGCAGTACGGTGTATGCGGCTCGTGCACGCCAACAAGCAAACCGTCACGCTCCTGGCGAAGATAGAACGGGACCGCGAAATCGCGCAGCATCGGGACCTTGCGACCAAGTTGCCTAAGCTCCGGCACCTCCTCGGTAACGAGGTACTGTCGTTCAGTTGGCACGATTGGAACGTGTGCACCCGCCATCCGCGCAACGACAGGCGACCAAAAACCAGCGGCAATCACCACGTACTCGGCGATGATGTCGCCTTTGTCAGTGCCGACCTTCCATTCCCCATTCAACTGCTCGATGAGCCCAGTAACTTTGGTATGACGATAGATCTCCGCGCCCTTGGCCCGCGCTGCTCGAGCGAAAGCGTGGGTCGTCATGCTCGGATCAAGGACCCCTTCGTCGGGTAGGTAGGCTGCGCCAAGAACACCGTCGAGTTCCATCAGGGGATGCAGCCTCTTGATCTCGTCGGGCCCGATCATATGATAATCGATACCTACCGCTCGCACGCTTTCCGCGCGGCTGGAATATCGCTCAAGCAGATCCTTAGTTTTGGCAATTAGGATTGATCCCGTGCGGGTCCAACCGAGATGCTCGCCCGTCTCGTTCTCCATCTCGCGATAGAGCTTATAGGCGAGCACATTGAGCTGGTTGACGGCTCTATTACCGTCAGCAAGAGAGACATTTCCAGCAGCGTGCCAAGTCGTTCCCGCCGTCAGATCCATGCGCTCGACAAGCACCACATCCGTCCAGCCGTTCTTCGCTAAGTAATAGAGGATGCTACAACCGACGATACCTCCGCCGACAACAACGACACGGGCATGACTCTTCATCTGAAAACTCCAATCATTTTGAAAACTCCTCGCCGGCGGCGAGGAGAGTAGTTGCATACGTGGGCCAGCCGACGCGCATACGCGATCCAGCCGCCCTAGGCGGAAGATGGCCGGCCAGCCACATCACGAGATAGCGTGATCGGACGCTTCTCAGGACTCAAGACTTTCACGTGGCTTCGGTCCTCCAAGGTCAGATATTGCGCAAGTTTCAGCACCTGTTTGATGCTCTCGCTCCAGGGCTTTTGCATGCGCAACGGAAAGAAAATCTTGTCGAAGGTTCTGTGCGACATCAACGCATAGCTCCCTTCCGCTAGCCTTCGCCGATCCCTACCGGCAGAATTACAGAAGTGTCTACCTAGTGCAATACAAAATTGTAGACAGTTCAACAAATAGATGCATCCGGCGGTTTCTGGCGCGCTGCAGCGAGGCTTGAAGGGCTTTTGTTCCGGCGGGTGGGGCGTCCGCCGCAGGATCTGAGCGAGCCGGATTGGGTGATGATCCCGCGCGAGCTGAAGCGCAAGGGCGTGACGCTGACGCTGCTTTGGAATATCGCGCCGCTCATCCCGACGGTTACGGCTACACCTGGTTCTGCGACAGGTTCGGCGCGTTCCACCGCCGGACGTGCGCGACATTCCGCAACCGTCACGTGGCGGGCGCGGTGATGCAGACCGACTATGCCGGCCAAACGGTGTCCATTGTCGGTTCCGGGACCGGCGTCATCCGGCAGGCGCAATTCTTCGTGGGCCGTGCTGGGCGCGTCGCCCTTCACCTTCGCCCATGCCGGATTCAGCCAAAAACGGCCCGATTGGATTGAGGGGCAGTGCCGGGCGCTGAGCTTCTTCGGCGGCGTGCCGAAGGCGATCGTTTGCGACAATCTGAAGGCGGGTGTCGTCAAGGCGCTGTGGTTCGAGCCGACGCTCAATCAGACCTTCGCGGCCATGGCCGAACATTACGACACGACCATCCTGCCGACCCGAAGCCGCAAGCCGCGCGACAAGGGAAAGGTCGAGGGTGCGGTGCTGATCGTCGAGCGCTGGATCCTGGCCCGGCTGCGCAACAGGCGCTTCTTCAGCCTTGCCGATCTGAATGCCGCCATCGCGGTGCTGCTAGAGGGGGTCAGAACAAGAGCTGCTCGAAATCATACGCTAAGGTCGAACGGAACGTGAACTGTTGTCTCTGACGCGCATGATGGTCTGTCGGCTGGTTTCGAACTTTCTGGCGAGAGCGGAAACGCTCATGCCGTTAGCCAGCCCTTCAAGAACATCCTGCTTCCGCGTTTCGTTGAGCCGCGCCGGTCGGCCAAGGGTTTTTCCTTCCGATTTTGCCCGTTTGAGGCCGGACTGCGTGCGTTCGATAAGCAGGTCACGTTCGAACTGTGCGACGGCGTTGATGACGTTCATGGTCATCTTGCCAGCGGAGCTTACGAGATCGACGCCGCCCAGAGCGAGGCAGTGAACCCGGACACCCAATTCCTCCAGTTTCGCTACTGTGGCGCTCACATCGATGGCGTCCCGACCAAGACGATCGAGCTTTGTCACGATCAGCACTGCCAGACGTCGAGCCGAGCCATCAGGTCGATCCTGCTCCTCCGGAGCAAGATCGCCCATCAAGACCGCTTCGGCGATCAGTTGTCCAAGGACGGGAAAGAATTCGTGCAGCGTTTCATCCCAGTCGGCCTGTTCGAGCCATGCCGGCGCCAGAGCCTCGGTGACCGGCCCCAGAATCTTCAGCGCATTGCGCCCGTCACCCGCATCGAGGAAAGGCCTCGCCTTGTCGATCAGCGCCGCGATGCCGTCCTCGTCGACGGCGGGGACATCGTCGCTCCAGCCGCGTCTTCGGGAATTGCGCCCCGACGGCAGCGCCTCAGCCTGCCGTCTGATCGGTTCCGGATCGACGGCGATTCGGCGCGCACCCGCCAACAATCCGTTTGGCGCGCCGACGGCCAGTTCCGCCTCGAGCCAAAGCACGAAATCCGGATCGTTTTCGGCCCGCTTCGCCAGTAACGCGGCAAGCGTCTCTCGATCAAGGTTCTGGAGGATGTTTTCGAAGGAAGACCTTTCCACGACCTCATCGGGTTCGGCCAGAAACGTCAGGAGTACGGCGACGACATGCTTGCAAGCGCCAGCCCAATCATAGGGGGCAGGAGCAACGCGTCTCGGTCACGCCGCCATCGCGTAGTCTGACCGGCACATCGTAAGGTGCAAATTCGCTGCCTCCGACCTGGGTAGTCAGGACGTTGCCGTGGCGAACGAGATCGGAAACGGCGTTGTTCCGGAAATAGACTTTGCCGCGGGAGAAGGATTCTTCGGTGGTCAGCGCTCGAACGGCGTCTTCTCCGAATGCCGGGCGCCTCATGGCTGGTCGTGCTCCTCCAAATCCGCCTCCTCGCCGAATGCGCCGAGCGCGCCAGAAAAATTGTCGGCAAGCAGTTTTGCCTTGTTGAGCAGGCCGGCGTCCTCAAGCTTTTCCATGTCGGGCAGGTCGCGCAGCGTGTCGAAGCCGAAGTGGGACAGGAAGGTCTTCGTCGTCACGTAGGTGTAGGGCGCGCCGGGTTTTGGACTGCGCGGGCCGGAGGCGATGAAGCCCGCGCCGCGCAGGTTTCCGATCAGGTCGCGAGAAATCTCGCGGCCGAAAAAGGACGACAGTTCGGCGCGGGTGATCGGCTGGAAATACGCCACGCACATGAGCACGAGCACCTCCGACTGGGTGAGATCACTCACCCGCTCGTTGCCGCCAACGGCCGCGCGAATAGCGTCGGCATAGGCCGGGCGGGTCAGGTGCTTCCAGCCGCCGGCGACCGAGACGAGGTCATAGGGGCGGCCGCGCAGCTCCTCGCGGATATCGTCGATCAGAAGGTCGATGCTGCAGCTTTTTCCCACGATGCGCGCCAGCGTCTCACGGGTGACCGGCTCACTGGCGGCAAAAATCGTCGCCTCGACGCGGTTCATCCATTCGCGCCAACGCGCCTCCGGCGGCAGATGATCCAACTCGCGGTCGAACAAATGGTCATTTGCTCGACCATCGTCTGACCGGCCTTTGCCTCTTCTTGTGCGCACCGCTTCTACCATTGCTCTCAAAGCCCGTAGACGCGGAAGGTCGGGCGGCCGGACAGCTCGCGGACGGCGCCCAGATCGACCAGCCGATCGAACAGGCGGCGCAGGCCCCGATCGCTCATGCCCGCGATCTTTTCCGATGCCACGATCGCGTCGTCGGACAAGAGCCTTTCGACGACGGCGTCCGCCGCCTTGGCCCTGAGTTTTGGAGCGACGGCTAGCAGCCGATCGGCGCGCCGGCCGAGCTCGGCCGAGAGGTCGATTGCGCGCAACGCGGCCCGCGCCTGCGCGGCAAGCAGACCTTTCGCACGCTCAGGATCTGTCTCAATGCTTGTCGCCACAGAGTTGGCTGCCGATCGACGCGGGCGAGCGCTTGTGCCCAAGACCGCTTCGGCGCCCAGCAGCGGCATCGCGTGTGCCCAACCGAGCCGCTGCGCCAGCAGGGCGTCGGCTAGCCACGAGCCGAGGGCGCGCCCGTAGCCGCGCTGCTCGGCGATCGTAAAAGCACCAGTCAGGATGCCGACCGTCCCGGCGCCGGCGCCGGGCTGCCGAAGGTCATCGGCCAGATCGCTGACAACCTCATCGTCGTGGGCGTAGCCGAACTCTTCCAACACCGCGGCGAGGTTTTTCTTCGTCAGAAGATCCTCGGCGGGCCGGGCTGCCAGCCGGCGCCAGGCCAGCAGCATGCGGCCGGCAGGCCCGACATCGTCGCCCGGCCGCGTCAGATGGACGGCGTCGCGGAGCGCCGCCTCGTCCTCGCCGCGGCCAGCCTGCCTCGCCGTTACCGCGGCGGCGGCCAGCGCCAGGCGCTGCCGCCAGACGCCGGCCCATCTTTCCTGTCGCCGCACCCTCTGATCGAGCAGGGAAAGGGCGGCGCCGGCCAGAAACGCGGCGTCCTCAAGGCCCTTTGGGGCAAAGGTTTCAGACGGTGCGGCGGCGGTCCGCAACCAGACCGGAACGGGCGTGGCGGCTGGCGCGGCGGAGCCGGCGCGCAGTGGCGAGAGAGACAGGCCGCGATCGGATTTCGGACGCAGAATCATCGCCATAGGATGAATCATTGCGGCGCTTTTGGCAATCATTACGAGAGGAAAACGCCGCACCTGTCGCGCAACGAAAACGAACGATAATGTTGCATTATCGTTCGTTTTCGCGTACCCTTCCGAGATGGCCCAAAACCTCGAGCACAAGTCCCAAAATCACCCTGAGCAACCCTCCGGACCGTCCCACAGCACGGCGCCGGAAGCCGACGTCTCGGCCGCGCGGCTGTCGGCCGAGCCTCCGGCGCCGAGCGCCGAAGACCGTCCCGACGATGACCTGCCCGATATCGTCGACCTCGTCATGGAGATGGGCCGTACGACCGAGGAGCTGCCGGCTGTTGCCCCTTCCTCTGCCCCGACCGTGGCGATCCCCCGCTTGCCGGCGCATCTGGAGCGGCTCGCCGATCACGCGCGAAAATACGTCGAGGCGGCGAGCTCGGCCAACACCCGCCGCGCCTACGCGTCCGACTGGAAGCATTTTTGCGCCTGGGCGCGCCGGCAGAATCTGGACGTGTCGCCGCCGGACCCGCAAATCGTCGGCCTCTACATCACGGCCCTCGCCTCCGGCAGCGCCGTAGGCACGGCCGCTGCCGGCAAAAGATCGGTGTCGACCATCGAGCGCCGACTGTCCTCCCTGTCCTGGAATTATGCGCAGCGCGGCCAGCCGCTCGACCGCAAGGACCGCGCTATCGCCACGGTGATGGCCGGCATCCGCAACAGCCACGCCGCCCCGCCAAAGCAGAAGGAAGCGATTCTGCCTGAGGATCTCATCGCCATGCTGGAAACCTTGAACCGCGGTACGCTACGTGGCCTGCGCGACCGCGCCCTGTTGCTCATCGGCTTTGCCGGCGGGCTGCGCCGCTCGGAAATCGTCGGACTCGATGTCGGCCGCGACCAGACCGAGGATTCCTCGGGCTGGATCGAATTTTTTCCCGACAAGGGCATTCTGGTGACGCTGCGCGGCAAGACCGGCTGGCGCGAGGTCGAGATCGGCCGCGGCTCGTCCGACATGACCTGCCCGGTGGTCGCGCTCGCGACCTGGCTGAAGCTCGGCCGCATCGCGCACGGGCCGCTGTTTCGACGGGTCACAGGCCAAGGCAAAGCCGTTGGCTCCGAGCGGCTCAACGACCAGGAAGTCGCCCGTCTGGTCAAGCGGGCGGCACTCGCCGCCGGCATGCGTGGCGATCTTTCGGAGGGCGAGCGGGGGACAAAGTTTTCGGGTCACTCGCTGCGCGCCGGCCTCGCCTCCTCGGCCGAGGTCGACGAGCGCTATGTGCAAAAGCAGCTCGGCCACGCGTCGGCCGAAATGACCCGAAAATACCAGCGGCGGCGTGACCGTTTCCGGGTCAATCTCACCAAGGCGAGAGGGCTGTGAGGAGGCAACGCGCCGAAAAGCCCCCTCCCCTGCCCGTCGACGCGACTGCAACATGGAGCTCAGCGCCAGGACAACTGATCTTTCGGCAGGCGGCCGCTCGGATCGATCACAGTGACCTTGTGCGGCAGATTCGGACCCCACTCCCAGAGTACCAGGTTTCGGTCCTCTATCTCGGCGCCCGGCGCAAAACTCGGCACGAGGATGCCTACGATACCTTGGACCCTGAGCCGGTCATGAACCGACCAGGAGACCGGACGGTCGCCCTCGGCAAGCGTTGTCGCCCACGCACACGCCAGCTCATCAAAACCAACCGAATACTCTTTCCTCCCCTGCTCGGCTGTCAGGTCCACCACGTCCTCGCAGTCGATTTCGTAGGAGCACAGCACGCAGGGGTCGATCCGATGCGCAAAACCCTGATTGGCTTCCTTGACGGCCGTCATGATGGTAAGGCCGAGATAGAGCGTTGGCACGCCCTTCGGATTGAACCGCGCCCCCCTGATCGCAGCGCCTTCACCGGATGTCGGCTTGAAGGCCCATTGTGGATCATGCGCCCGGTAGCAGGTTCCAACGAACCTCAAGCAAATCCACCGAGAGCCATATGATCGAGATAGTCCCGGACAGACGCGGCCTTACCTTCCTTGACCAGCGCTTCGGCGGTCCGACCGCCGAACGCCGGGAGCGGCTGAGCGCGGTACCAGGCCATCGCCTGCTCCTTGCCGCCAGCCCATTCCGTCACTCGGCTGATGATCTCCAACATTTCCAAAAGGCGGCCCTGCGCCTTTGGAGCGCGGCTGCGCGCCGTTCGATAAAGCGTCTCGCGTGCGAGGCCAGCCGTCTCGGCGAGTTGCCCCTTGGACATCCCGAACCCGTCAGCGACCTGATCGATGGCGATTGAACCAGCCCCGTCCATAAAGGACACAACCAGCGGTTTGTTTGAAGCTGCAACCTTCAGAACCTCGGCCATTACCACACCTTGCCATCTCTTGATACACATTTCATGTGCAGAATATATGGCATCTACGAGCGACTTGCAAACTCTGATCAGCTACGGGCCGCTATCGAAGTCTCCAAACGATCGTTTTCTGATAGCTTCGGAGTTTGTACAAACACGCTTCCGAAGCTATCAGAAAACGCAGAAAATGGCCCGCGCGCTCTCAAAACAACCTTCTGCACGGCCTCACGGACGCCAAATCGGCTACGCACGGGTGTCGACGGATGAACAGGCGACGGAAGCGCAGGAAATCGAGCTCCGCGCCGCCGGCTGCGAAATCATCGTCCAGGAGCACGGATCCGGCGCATCGAGAGCCCGCCCTGCCCTATCGCGGATGATGAGCGAGATTGGCGCCGGCGATGTGCTGGTCGTGGTGCGCCTCGACCGCCTGGCGCGCTCGGTCAGCCACCTGCTGGAAGTCATCGAGGACCTGTCGGCCATAGGCGCGCATTTCCGTTCGCTCCGGGATCCGATCGACACCTCGACGCCGCAGGGCATGTTCTCGCTGCAGGTTCTCGGCGCGGTCGCCCAGCTCGAACGAGCGCTGATCTCGGAGCGGACCAAGGCCGGCATCAGAGCAGCGAAAGCGAAGGGCAAGCTGCCCGGCAATCCCGGGCTTCGCGAGCGCAGACCCGAAGCACTGGCAAAGATGACCGCGGTCCAACGGGCGTCATACGGCGCGCGCGTACAATCCAATATGAACGAATGGCTTCCGACCGTCCGCCGTATGCGCCCGGACCACAATTGGGAAGACATCGCGCGGGTACTGAAGCAGCGCGGGGTCGACTGGACGCCCGAACGGCTGCGGCGGGCGGTGAAATGGCTGGTCAGGGAACGCCTGGCCGATCCAAAGCTGCTCGATCGAGCCTCTCCCCAGCTTCCTGAAGATCGATTGATGACCCTGGTGGCGGGAATTTCGCAATCGAATCCCGACCTGTCGCTGCGTGATATCGCTGCCCAGTTAGAGCGCCTGCATGAACGAACGCCGCGAAGCAGTGCTAAATGGTCGGCCTCATCGGTCAAAAACCTGCTCGACCGTGCCCGCCGGCTTGGTCTCGTCGCCGAAGCGCTCATACCCTGACCGACCCTAAGGACACGTCTTCCTGTTGCGGAACGGTCTCACATTATGACCGCGGCTGACGCTCGATATCTCCGAACCGCTTGAACGCTGTCCAGGCATCGGCTGGAACGGCGGTCCCGGCGCGGGCCAGCCAAGCCGCACGTTCGACCTAGGAAAGTGAGTTTCACCACACTATCCCAGCCGTTTCGTCTGGCGTCGGTTCCCGTTCGTTCTTCATGTGCTCAATGCTCGCATAAGGCGCGCCTCCCAACAAGCGCTGCAATCGCTGTCTCTGCTCGGTTCATCAGGATCCACGTCCTGGCTTGTCGAGGCTGCGCCGCAACGCATCGCTGATTTCTAGGCGCTGTTCCGTCCGAACCACTTTTGCAGCCGTTTCGAGTTCGACGACGCCCGCCCCTGCCCCGCCTCCGGCAGCCTTCGAGGCATCGAGTTTCACGCGCAGCAGCGCCATGACCATCGGCCAGACCGAGAATTTCCCAGCTTTGGCCTTGTCCGTCAGATTACGCAGATAGCCACCGGCGCTGTTGATCTGGTCGACCCGCTGGTAAATCGCGGCAATGGTAATCGCCGCCTGGGTTTCGCCCATGGCGATTCGCGCTTCCTCCCAGGCGCTGGGGCTGATCCCCAATGTCGGCCGGGCAACTTCGGCCGCTGCTAGGAAATCGCGCCAGTGCCGGATCTCGCCGCCGCCTTTCAGCAGCCAGGCCACGTTCGGGCAGGCATCCATCACCATGCTCAAAGGCAGCTCCCGCTTCGGCAGGCTCCGTACGTTGTCGGTTTCCGCGGCGCTCCCGCTCGCTTCGTTCTTTTCTCGAAAGCCCTTTTCAGATTCAGATTTAGAGTCTGGTTTTGAATTCTGTATGTGGCGCTCAATTTGAGACTCATTGGCGTTCAGATTCGTTGTCTTTACGAATGATTCCAATGCATCCCGGACCTGCGCCCACAAATCATCGAGGTCGGCCGCTATCGCCTCCAGGACCTGCCTGGGCGCCGTGCGGGGAATCTGGCTTACGATCGACTGGTAGGTCTGCTGCACCCTGCCCCAGTTGGCTGGGACACCTTCCTCGATCCCGGTCTCGATCATCTTGACGATGTCGCGGCGGCATATGGTTAACCGTTCCCTAACCAGGCGATAGGCCTTAGCCTCGGCGCGGACCGCCTCGGCCAGATCCTTGAACTCTTCAGCCCGCGCCACAATCGGCGAAAGATCAAAGCCATAGGCCTGCTCGACCTCACCGCCCTGCCCCTTGCGGGCAAAGCGCTTGCCGTTGGGACTGTCACGGCGGATGACCAGGCCGCAATCAACCAGATTGGCGAGATGCCGGCGCAGCGTCGCCGGTGACATACCGTTAGCCCGCCGGATCAGCTGCTCATTGGATGGCCAGACGATCAGCGCGCTATCGCCATAGAGCGCTGTATCCGGATGGAATGAGAGTAGCGCATCCAGGATCGCCAGAGCGCGATCGGTTGCGCCCAGAGCCATCCGGGCTTCCTTGATGTTCTGGAAGACATGCCACTTATGGACGGTTGCGTCCGCCGGCATGGCTTTGGCCGTAACCTGACTTGAAATCATGCCAAGTGTCATCGATCGCCGCCCAAAGGGCGTCGTTGAGATATGCGTTTCCATTGTCCTTCACCTGCGTTCAGGCAAAAGAAATCTGCTCGCCGAAACGGCGCTGAGCCTCATCAGCTCTTGACGGTGATTCTCGGAAATGCGATTCTCTAGATACCACTCATGAGAAGGGCTTCCGGGACACTGTTTCGGGGGCCTTTTTCTTTTGCGCGCTACATTTCCGTCTATCTTTCCTCGTTCTCACGCTGCTTGAATTCGCCGTAGAGCCGGTCGAGGTTCGCGGCGAGATACCGGCCAAAGCGACTGGCATCCTTCGATTTGAAGGAAACCGCGAACATCTTGCCGGAATCCGTCAACTCGGCGGACAGGGTTTTGTCCTCCGGTTGCCATCTGGTCTTTGCCGGTTTGACACTTCCGTCCCGGCGTGGCCGGTCGGTGCGCTTCAACTCTGCCAGCAGCAGATCGAAGCGAGCGTCTGATTTTGCTTCGACGAAGGGTTGCGAGGTCACGAACACCTCCGCCGCCGTCCGGTTTGACGGCCTCTCGATCGTTTGGGCGAAGTCGAGCCAACGATCTCGGCCGATTCCCTTGCATGGACCGATCGCTCCTATGAGAGCTTCCGGCACGCGACTTGTCACCGATAGCATTCTCGTCAACATCGGAGCGTCGATCGTTAGGGCTGCCTGAATGGTCGAGCGTTCATAGCTCCGATCCAAAAGCTGCTGTGCAAACACGGCACGCTCGATGAAGGACAGGTTCTCGCGGGCAGAGTTCTCCTGCCCCTGGGCGATCACATGGTCGACGTCGGTGACTGGCTTGACGACAGCTTTTACGGGGCGGCCGAGAACCCGCGCCGCTCGGAGACGGCGATGTCCAAAGACGGCCTCGTAGCGACCCTCCTGCTTCGGATGAGGCCGTGCGAGAATTGGGGTTTCTTGCCCATGCTCACGGATCGCATTCACAAGCTCTTGGAACGACCCGTCGTCGTCGTCTTCCATGCGATCAGACACGAAGGATGAATCGACGAGGGCGGTATCAAGCTCGACAACGGATGCGCCCTGAAGATACTTCTCGGCTTTCGCCGCTTTCTCGGCTAGCTCCCCAATTGAGGCGAGCATGTTTCGTGAAGCTCCGCGGGCAGCGTAACCCGGCGCCGGTGTGCGCTCCTGCTGCGAATCGGCCTCCGCACCCTTGATGTTCCGAAAGATATCGCGACGGGCCATCTTACGGCCTCCAGATTTTCTTTAAGCCGCTGTTTAGACGCCAGAAATCGCCCGCGTGTACGGCTGACAATTCATTGATCATGGCGTTCTGCCCCATGCGGAGAGGATGAGACCGATGATCTCGGAGTTGACCGCATCCAAGGATTCCCGTGCGCGGTCGTAGGTCGAGGGGACGAAAGATGATCGCTCAACCTCGTAGAGGCTTTGTTTGGTCAATCCCGCGTCGGAAATCGCAGTTGATTTCACCATCGGATTTCGGAGCATCTGACGAGCGAACATCGACTGCATCAGCCCAACCATTTCCTGCTGCGGTATGTCTCCTGGCTCGTACCGCGTGACCAGGTATCGGAACCAGTCCAAGGAGACCTTGACGTTTGCCGCTTCTATGCTCTTCAGAATTCCGCCAAGCATAAGCAGGAACTGGCTCATCGACATGATATCGAGCATCTGAGGATGAACGGTGATGAGTACCGACGTTGCAGCGGCAAGGGCTGTGAGCGTCAGGTAGCCCAACTGCGGAGGACAATCGATCACCACGACATCGTATCGATCATCCACCTCAGAGAGGGCACCGCCGATACGAGTGTAGAAGGTTCGTCCAGCGACCGAATCTTGGGCGTGCATCGCAATCGGCGTCTCGTACTCGTATTCCTGCAGCTCGAGATTCGCCGGAGCGATATCCAAGGACGGAAAACTGGTCGAACGAATAACCTCTGAGATCGGTTTACGATTCTCGTCATAGCGAAGTGATTCATACAGGGAGAGATTGCCATCGATCTCCGGCTGAATGCCGAACAGCGCAGTGAGCGACGCTTGAGGGTCGAGGTCGATCGCCAGAACCCTGAAACCTTTCAACGCGAGATGCTGCGAAAGGTGAGCAGCGGTCGTCGTCTTGCCGCTGCCACCCTTGAAATTGACGACGGCGATGACCTGCAACTTGTCGTTCTCCCGACGACGCGGGGAGCGGTCGAGGAGAGTGCGCAATTCCTCTATCTGCGCAGCAGTGTAGTGGCGTCTGCCGCTCGGCGTCACCTGCGGTTCGACGCCTTTCCCTTGAAGGTGAAGCTTCTTCAGATAGCTCGGCGAAACACCGACAAAATCTGCGACTTCAGCGAGCGAGAAGCGCCGGAGCTTCTTTTGCGCATCGGGCGGAAAGTTCTCAATCCGCAGCATGTCCAGACGACGGGAAATCTCGCTGCTCTGCTGAAGGATGGTATCAGCAAAGGATGCCTCTGGCTTCGAGTCGGGGAGATTCACGCTCATCGTCGCAGGATGTCCTAGTGTCGATATTTTCCAGAAATCCGGAAATTATCGTGACCATCGCTTGTATCCCGATTCTGCGCAAGCGGAATAGGGTTAACAAGACCTTAACGAGGCGACCGTGAACGGCTGCCAGCCGCTTCAGAAACGAGCCTTTTCTCGTTATAATCCAATGCCATACGGCGCTGGCTCACGAACGCTGCGACCCAAGGGCGACTAATACATTTACTAGTGTGTTTTGACCCTTTCAGCGGGGTGAGCCGGCAAATTTATCCTACGGACCCGAGTCAACACGCTCCGCAGCGAGAATCGCACTCATACTTTCGCTAGTCGCGGCGTGTCCCGCATCGTGGGCAGTTGTCTCCGAAAGCAATCGAATCGGAGCATACTGATGCAGACCCTGGCCCTTGCTGCTCGAAACCACGCTGGGATGAGCGACACCACCACCGTCGCTGGCTCTCTGCCCGCCGACAAGTCCAGTTTCGTTCGTCCGGCCGGATACGGCTCGGCCTTCGGCGCTTGCCGCGCGCAGCCTGAGTGAGCGACGAGGACCGAACCCATGGCTCACCTACGCTCCCATCCGCGCCTGATCCGCAAACTACAGGAAGCGCTCGGCGACAAGCTCTGCGTCGCCCTCGACGATCCGACAGTCGTCGAGATCATGCTCAACCCGGATGGCAGGCTGTTCATCGAGCGACTCGGCCACGGCGTGGCGCCCGCCGGTGAGATGAGTGCGGCGACAGCCGAGATCGTCATCGGCAGCGTCGCCCACGCGCTTCATTCGGAAGCCGACGACGACCGGCCCATCATCTCGGGCGAGATGCCGATTGGCGGGCACCGTTTCGAGGGATTGCTTCCGCCCGTTGTCGCGTCCCCGACCTTCACCATTCGGCGCCGCGCGTCGCGGCTCATCCCGCTGGACGACTACGTCGCCAGCAAGGTGATGACAGAGGAACAGGCTTGCGTCATCCGCAACGCCATCGCGTCACGCCTCAACATCGTTATCTCGGGCGGCACAGGGTCGGGAAAGACGACGCTCGCCAATGCGGTTATCGCGGAAATCGTCGAGACGGCGCCGGACGATCGGCTGCTGATCCTCGAGGATACTGCAGAAATCCAGTGTGCGGCCGAGAATGCAGTGGCGCTGCATACCAGCGACACGATCGACATGGCGCGGCTTCTGAAGAGCACGATGCGGCTTCGCCCGGATCGCATCATCGTCGGCGAAGTTCGCGACGGGGCGGCCCTGACGCTCCTGAAGGCGTGGAATACCGGCCATCCGGGCGGCGTAACGACGATCCACTCCAATACGGCCGAGTCGGGACTGCGCCGCCTTGAACAGCTCACTGCCGAGGCAAGCCAGCAGCCGATGCGCGAGGTGATCGGCGAGGCGGTCGACCTGATCGTCTCGATTGAGCGCGCGCCGAAGGGCCGCATCGTTCGCGACATCCTCCATGTGGAGAGCTTCGCCAACGGCCGCTACCAGACCGAATCCTACTCACGAAAGACGGAACGCCATGTCGCCTGAACGGATTTGCGCGCTCACGATCTCGACCCTTGCTCTTGGCCTTCTCCTTGCCGAACCGGCTCTTGCCGCTGGCGGCGGCGGCTTGCCATGGGAGGGTCCACTGCAACAGATCCAGCAATCGATCACCGGGCCGGTCGCGGGGTTCATCGCGCTCGCGGCCGTTGCGATCGCCGGCGGTATGCTGATCTTCGGCGGCGAGTTGAATGATTTCGCGCGACGACTGATATACGTCGTTCTCGTCGCAGGCATCCTGCTCGGCGCCACACAGATCGTCGCTCTGTTCGGTGCGAGCGGCGCATCCATCGGCGATGTAGCGCTCACACCGAAAGTCGAAAGGGCAGGGGAGGGCGCTCGTGTCTGAGCCCGGCTCTGTTCCCGGCTCCGGCCTCGACCGATCGCGCATCCATCGGGCATTGTCGCGGCCGAACCTCCTGATCGGCGCGGATCGCGAGCTGGTCCTGCTGACAGGGCTCGCGGCCATCATCCTGATCTTCGTGGTGCTGACGCCCTATTCGGCGCTGTTCGGCATCGCGGTCTGGATCGTCGTCGTCGCGGCGCTACGGATGATGGCCAAGGCCGATCCGATGATGCGCCATGTCTACGCACGCCATGTCACGTACCGGCCGCACTACCGGCCAACGTCGACGCCCTGGCGCAAGTTCTGAGGGCGACGACATGGCTTTACTGCGCTCCTTCCGCCATTCAGGGCCGTCCTTCTCGGACCTGGTCCCCTACGCCGCGCTTGTCGCCAACGGCGTTATACTGCTCAAGGATGGATCGCTGATGGCGGGCTGGTACTTCGCCGGCCCGGATTCGGAGAGCTCGACGGATGCTGAGCGCAACGAGGTCTCGCGTCAGATCAACACGGTACTGTCTCGGCTCGGCTCCGGCTGGATGATCCAGGTTGAGGCAGTGCGCGTCGGGACATCCGACTATCCGGCGCACGAGCAATGCCATTTTCCCGATCCGGTAACGCTGGCTATCGACGGCGAGCGGCGGGCGCATTTCCAGAAGGAGAGGGGGCACTACGAGAGCCGGCACGCACTGATCCTGACCTGGCGACCCCCTGAGAAGACGCGCTCCGGACTCGCGCGCTATGTCTATTCCGACAGCGAGAGCCGCGCAGCGCGCTATGCCGACACCGTGCTCGACAGTTTCCAGACATCGATCCGCGAGGTCGAGCAGTATCTCGGCAACGTGCTGTCGATCCGGCGAATGGTGACCCAATCGGTCGAGGAGCGCGGCGGCTTCCAGATCGCGCGCTACGACGAGCTGTTCCAGTTCATCCGCTTCTGCATCACCGGCGAGAACCATCCGATCCGGTTGCCAGAGATCCCGATGTATCTCGACTGGCTGGCAACGGCAGAGTTCCATCACGGCCTTTCGCCGATGGTCGAGAACCACTACCTCGCCGTGGTAGCGATCGACGGTTTCCCGGCCGAGAGCTGGCCCGGCATCCTCAATTCGCTCGACCTGATGCCGCTGACCTATCGTTGGTCGAGCCGCTTCATCTTCCTCGACGATCAGGAAGCGCGCCAGAAGCTCGAGCGCACTCGGAAGAAATGGCAGCAAAAGGTCAGACCCTTCTTCGATCAGCTCTTTCAGACGCAATCGCGCTCGGTCGACCAGGACGCGATGATGATGGTGGCCGAGACGGAAGACGCGATCGCGCAGGCGTCCTCGCAACTCGTCGCCTATGGCTATTACACGCCGGTCATCGTCCTGTTCGACGACGACGAAGCCCGCTTGCGCGAGAAGGCGGAGGCCGTGCGCCGTCTGATCCAGGCCGAGGGCTTCGGGGCGCGGATCGAGACGGTCAACGCGACCGAGGCCTTCCTCGGCAGCCTGCCGGGCAACTGGTACGCCAATATCCGCGAGCCGCTGATCAACACGCGCAACCTCGCGGACCTGATCCCGCTCAACTCCGTCTGGTCCGGCGCGGCGGCGGCACCATGCCCGTTCTATCCGCCAGCCTCGCCGCCGCTGATGCTGGTCGCGAGCGGCTCCACTCCCTTCCGGCTGAACCTGCATGTCGACGATGTCGGCCACACGCTGATCTTCGGTCCGACCGGTTCGGGCAAATCGACATTGCTTTCGCTGATCGCGGCGCAGTTCCGGCGCTACGCTTTCGCGCAGATCTTCGCCTTCGACAAGGGCCGCTCGATGCTGCCGCTGACGCTGGCCGCCGGTGGCGACCATTACGAGATTGGCGAGACCGAAGGGGAGGGCGGTCCTCGCCTGGCGTTCTGTCCGCTTTCCGATCTCGCGACGGACGGGGATCGGGCCTGGGCGTCGGAATGGATCGAGACGCTGGTCGTGCTGCAGGGCGTGCCGATCACGCCGGATCACCGCAATGCGATCTCGCGGCAGGTCGCGCTGATGGCGGATTCCAACGGCAGGTCGCTGTCAGACTTCGTCTCCGGGGTGCAACTGCGCGAGATCAAGGAAGCGTTGCATCACTACACAGTCGACGGACCCATGGGGCAGCTTCTCGACGCCGAGAGCGACGGCCTGTCGCTGGGCTCTTTCCAGACCTTCGAGATCGAGCAACTGATGAACATGGGAGAGCGGAGCCTCGTTCCGGTCCTGCTCTATTTGTTCCGGCGCATCGAGAAGCGCCTGACAGGGGCGCCCAGCCTGATCATCCTCGACGAGGCATGGCTGATGCTCGGTCACCCGACGTTTCGCGACAAGATCCGGGAATGGCTGAAGGTGCTGCGCAAGGCCAATTGCGCTGTGGTTCTGGCCACCCAGTCGATCTCGGACGCCGAGCGCTCCGGCATCATCGACGTGCTGAAGGAAAGCTGCCCGACCAAGATCTGCCTGCCGAACGGCGCAGCGCGCGAACGGGGCACGCGGGAGTTCTACGAGCGCATCGGCTTCAACGAGCGCCAGATCGAGATCGTCGCGACTGCCCTGCCGAAGCGCGAATACTACGTCGTCTCGCCGGACGGACGCCGCCTGTTCGACATGGCGCTCGGTCCCGTCGCGCTCGCCTTCGCCGGCGCCTCCGGCAAGGAGGACCTGAAGCGTATCCAGGCGCTCAATGCCGAGCACGGCGGCGACTGGCCGGTCCATTGGCTCCAGCAGAGAGGAATAGGCGATGCCGAAACCATTCTTGAACGCGGCTAGGACCGCGGCCGCGGCGTTGGTTGCCGCCAGCCTGTTCAACCCCTCGCCGGCGCTGCCGGGAGCGGTCACCGGGCAGGCGACGGAATGGACGCAGCTTCTGAACAATGGCGAGTTGATCACGATGGTCGGCAAGTCGACAGAGCAGATCAACAATCAGATCACGCAGATCTCGCAGCTGGCAGAGCAGATCCAGAACCAGATCCGCATCTACGAAAACATGCTGCAGAACACGATGCAGTTGCCCAACCACATTTGGGGCCAGGTCGAGAACGACCTCAACCGGCTGCGCAGCCTTTCGGCGCAGGGGCAGGGGATCGCCTTCTCGATGGCCAATGCCGACGAGGTTTTAAAGCAGCGTTTCCAGAGTTTTGCCGATTTCAAGACAGGCCTCGCCAACGGCGAGAGCTTCTCATCAAGCTATCAGAACTGGTCGACAACGAACCGCGATACCATCGCCGGAACCCTGAAGGCGGCGGGACTGACAGCCGATCAGTTCACCTCCGAGGAATCGACAATGAGCTCTCTCCGCTCCATGTCGGAGAGTGCGGACGGCCAGATGAAGGCCTTGCAGGTCGGCCATGAGATCGCTGCCCAGCAGGTCGCGCAGTTCCAGAAGCTGCGCGGGCTCGTCTCGCAGCAGACGACGATGATGGGTACGTGGTTCCAATCCGAACAAACAGATAAGGACCTCGCTCAGGCGCGGCGAGAAAAGTTCTTCAACACGACGCCGCCGAGCGTGCGGGGCGGCCAGAGCATGGAGCCCCGCTGGTGAGCCGCGCGGTCGTCATGGCGCTGAGCGCCGGCGCACTGGTCGTCGTCGTCCTGACGATCGCATGGTTCGTCGTCGCGCCAGATTCGGAGCCAGCGGCGTCGACGCCGTCCGCAACGGAGAACCGTCGTCAGAAGGCGCATGACTTCCTTGGCGGCGATCCGGATCGCGATGTACGCGGCGGGCAGGAGATGAAGCCGCGATGGTGAGGACCCATCCATCCCGCGCGCTCGAGTTGACCTTCGTCGCCATCGCGCTCGTTCTGTTGGCGAGCGTACCGGCACTCGCTCAGCAAGGCAGCGTGCTGACCACTCTGGAGAACCAGGTGGTGACGGCCGCCAAGGGGTGGGAAACGACCGTCATGAACGCGGCGCGCTCGCTGTTCTGGATCCTTGCCGGGATCGAGATCGGCATCGCCGCTGTCTGGCTCGCCATCAACGCCGCCTCGCTGGATTCGTGGTTCGCGGAACTGGTTCGGCGCATCATGTTCATTGGCCTCTTCGCCTTCATCCTTGATCAAGGCCCGGCTTTCGCCAAGGCCGTGGTCGACAGCCTGTTCCAGATTGGAGCAAACGGCGGGTCGGCCTCGCCCGCCAACATCTTCGACGCCGGCCTCCGCGTCGCATCGAAGATGTCCGAGCAGGCTCAGTTCGGGCTGTTCGAAGACAATGCGCTGGCGATCGCCGCGGTGTTCGCAATGATCGTCGTCGTAGTCTGTTTCAGCCTCGTCGCGGCGATCTTTGTTGCCGTTATGGTCGAGATGTATGTCGGGCTCCTCGCCGGCATGATCATGCTCGGCCTCGGCGGATCGTCCTACACCAAGGATTTTGCCATCCGCTATCTGATTTACGCGTTCAGCGTCGGCATGAAGCTGATGGGTCTGGTGATGATCGCGCGCATCGGCTCCGACATTCTGCTCGGGCTGGCCGAGGCGCCGACCGCGACGTCCGACCAGTTCATGACGACGCTGGCCATCGCCGGCATTTCGGTCGTCGTGTTCATCATCGCCATGTACGTGCCGCCCATCATCCAGGGCGTCGTGCAGGGCGCGTCGATCGCCGGCGGCATGGAGGCGCTCCGACATGGCGGACAAGCCGCGACGATGGCCGCAGGCGGGGCATTTCTCGGAGCGAGCGCGGCGCGATCGGGGGCGTCCACGGCGAGTTCGGCGCGCGCCGGCGGCTCCTCAATGGCAGGTGCTGCTCTGCGCGGCATGGCGTCCGGCATCGGCAATGCCGGCTGGGCGGCCGGCTCCGCAGCCAAGGAAAAGGCCATCGCTTCGCCCGGCGCCTATGCCGGTTCGTTGCTCGGGCTTGCCAACGCCAAGCTCGACCAGACCCGGCAGAAGGCTCCGCCTCCCCCTCCGCCGCCGCCCCTGCAGGACAAGTGAGCCGGAGAAAGCTGAAGCATGGCCGCGCGCACCCCGCCCGAAAACCCCTATGTCGCTGCACGCCAGGAGTGGAACGAGCGCTATGGCTCCTATGTGAAGGCGGCCGCCGCCTGGCGCATCGTCGGCATCGTCGGGATGCTGCTCGCAGTGATCAGCACATCCTACGCGCTCTATCAAAGCACGCAGGTTAAGCTCGTCCCCTACATCGTCGAGGTCGACAAGCTCGGCACGGCCGCGAGCACCGGCTTCCCGCAGCAGATCGAATATGCGGACCCGCGCGTGGTGCGCGCCACGCTGGGCAGCTTCGTCTCGAACTTCCGGTCGGTGACACCGGATGCCGTCGTGCAGAAGCAGTATATCGACCGCACCTATGCGCTGCTGCGCACCTCCGACCCGGCGACCGAGAAGATCAACGCCTGGTTCCGCGGCAACTCGCCCTTCGACAAGGCAAGGAACGCCACCGTCGCCATCGAGGTGAACAACGTCGTGCCACTCTCGAACCAGAGCTACCAGATCGACTGGACCGAATATGAGCGCGACCGGAAGGGCAAGGAGACGGCCGTACGCCGCTTTCGCGGTGTCGCGACCGTTACTTTGACCCCGCCGCAGGATGAAGGCGTGATCCGCCTGAATCCGATCGGCTTGTACTTGCGGGACTTCGAATGGACCGCCCAGCTGTGAAAGGCCCGCGCACGCCGATGACCATCACGAAGACAAGAATTTGGGCTGCGCTGATGTCAGCCTCCCTGATCGCGGCCGGCACTATCACCGCCACTGCTCCTGTCCTGGCTCAGGGGATGAGCGCCAACGAAGCGAAGGGCACCGGGATTTCCGGGCAGTGGCGTGGCTCGCGCGGCCTCGTGACCAAGGGGCCGGACGGCAAGGTCATCTTCCTGTTCGGGGAGGTGCAGCCATCGGTGGTCTGCTCGCCCTTGCAGGTATGCGACATCGAGCTTCAGGCTGGCGAGGTGGTTCGCGACGTGCTGGTCGGCGACACGGTGCGCTGGAAGGTCGAGCCGGCAACGTCGGGCGCAGTCGGCGGTCAGGCGATCCATCTGATCGTCAAGCCCTCGGAGCCGGGGCTGGTGACGTCCATGGTCGTCACCACATCGCGGCGGACTTATCATATCCAGCTCAAGTCGCATCAGAGCCAATACATGGCGCGCGTCGGATTCGAGTATCCCGAGGACATCTCGACAAAGCTCGCCGACATCAATGCGCGGCTGGAAGCAAGCACGATCCCGGGCGCCGGCGTGCCGGCCGAGCAGCTCAATTTCCAGTACAGCGTCAGCGGCCGCGCCGGCTGGCGGCCGACACGCGTCTACTCTGACGGGCAGAAGACCTACATCCAGTTCCCGCGCTCGCTCGCTGGACAGGATGCCCCGGTGCTATTTGTCGTCTCCGGCGGCGAGAACCGCATCGTAAATTATCGCATGAAGGGCAACATGATGGTGGTTGACTACCATGTCGACCGCGCCGTCCTCGTCTCCGGCGTCGGCTGGAAACAAGAGAAGATCACGATCCGGCGGGGAGGGTAGGCGATGCGCACCTACCATCTCCTTTCCCGGCTTGCCGGTATCGCCGCTGTCGGCGCATTGGTTGCGGGCTGCCAGACCCTCGGGGCGGACGGTCTGGTCGCCAGCTCCGCGCCGCCGGAACTCTCCGGGCCTGCCGCCAGCGCCATCGCCGGCGACATGGTGAGCCGCCTTGCAGAGCAAGTCGGGCCCGGCGCCGGCACTATCCTGCTGAAGCCGGACGGATCGCCGTTCGGAAGCGCGCTCGAGGCCTCGCTCAAGGTCTGGGGCTACGCAGTGGTGAGCGATCAGAAGACGGACAAGGAGACGCTGGTTCCACTCGCCTATGTCATCGACAGTTTCGAGGGGCAGGTCCTGGCGCGTCTCTCGACGAGCACGATCGATCTCGGCCGTGCCTATGACGCGACCGCAGCCGGCGCGACGCCGGCTAGCCCACTTTCCATCATGCGGCGCGGATAGGGGAGGGGGAGGATGGCGCAGTCCCTCAAGCTCGGCGGCGCGCCCGCGGGTGCGGAGCCGAAGATCCGCAGGGTGAACCGGCTGCCGATCATCATCGCGATCGGCCTCGTCATCGCCTTCCTTGCCGTCATTATGTACGGGCTGTCTTCTCGGGGGTTATATTTTGGGGGCGATCCCGGAATCGGAGAGAGTTCCGGTAACCCCGCCTCAACCTATGCCGATCAGCTCAAGCGTGGCGTCTCCGACGGCATCATCGGCGAACCGGCCGAGGTTCCGGTCTTTCAGCCGACGCCTGTGCAACGCGAGGAAAGCGTCAATCCGTTCACGCCGCAGCCGGCGGCGCGCGAAACTGTCGAGCGACAGGAACCGCAGCTTGAGCCGGAGGCGATCTGGAGGGCACGTCTGGAGCGCGAAGCCGAGGAGCAGTATCTGCGCGAGCGCCACCGCCAGCGCATGGCCCGTCTGCAGGCAAACGATGCTGCTTATGATTCACCGCTCGCGGTGAGCACCGACAAGCTTCAGGGGCAGACAGATGCAGGAAGCGATCCGGGCGCCAACGGTAGTTCGCCCGGAATGGGCCAGGCCGGCTCGGCCGCCGACCTTTACGCAGCGGCGCTCCAGGCGGGGCTCGGTGGGCAGAATCTCGATCCAAACGCCCAGCGTACCAAGGAGGATTTCTACAACGCCGACATCAAGGAGCTTGGCTATCTCCCGAACCGGGTCGTCCCGCAGCAGTCGCTCTACGAGCTGAAGCGGGGATCGGTGATCCCAGCGACACTCATCACCGGCATCAACTCCGATCTTCCCGGTCGCATCACCGCGCAGGTCAGCCAGAATGTCTACGACAGCGCCACCGGCCACCGGCTTTTGATCCCGCAGGGCACGAAGCTGTTCGGCCGCTACGACAGCAAAGTCTCGTTCGGCCAGTCCAGGGTGTTGGTGGTCTGGACCGACATCATTTTCCCGAACGGCTCCACCCTTCAGATCGGCGGGATGGCCGGCACCGACGCCAAGGGTTACGGAGGCTTCAAGGACAAGGTCGACAACCGCTATTTGAAGACCTTCGGCTCGGCAATTCTGCTCGCCATTATCGGTACGGGCATGGACATGGCGGTGCCCGAAAGCTCGACGCTCGCCACCCAGGACACGGCGTCCGACGCCGCGAGGAGAAATTTCGCGGAGACGTTCGGCCGCGTCGCCGAACGCACGATCAACAAGAATCTCGACGTTCAACCGACACTGGAGATTCGCCCAGGATACAAGTTCAACGTCCTCGTCGATCAGGACGTCATCTTCCCCGGCGCATTTCGGGGTTGATGGTGGGACCAGGGATCTTACCAGCGGTGCTCGATTGAGTGCACGAGCGGAATCGCGTTCGCCGCCGCCGGCCATCTGGTGCTGGACGACAGTCCTTCCTGCCCGCGCACAGGAGACGGCCGCCCCGTTGAAGGGACATTTCCATCCGAGGGGAAAGGCGCCGTCGAAATTCACGCTGGAGGTTCTTCATCGTGCCAGGCGATCCTGTCTCGCCGATGAAAGAGGCCTCGACGAGAACAAGAAGGGTCTGATCGCTCCGATGCCGGATTTGAAGATCATGGTGGATGCAGAACATGTCGCCTGGGACATGGAGCGCTCTCTTGCGACTGATCTTCGTGATCGGGTGGAACGCCTTTGAAGTAACGTCTGACGCATTGGTCTCACGACAGAAATCGCTTCAAGCTCAAACCAGCCAACAAAATGTAAGGCGGCATGGCGAGCGAATAGTGACCACAGTTTAATTCCAAAATATTTGGCCTAGCTCCGGCGTCCTTCAGCCTCTGCATGAACCTCTCCGATAGCTCTGGCAACACCACTTTGTCTCTCTTAGCCAACGCAACGTGAAGATCGAGATCAGGCCGTGCCAAACTATGTACGTAGTTCTCCAAGTTAAGGGGACCCCAGGCCCTTCTGAGATCGGTCAGCTCAATCTCAGGCTCAAGGCTCTCACGTATCAATCGTGTCGCGCGCCCCGTCCAAACCATATCCGCTAGACTCCCCGCCGTCAGAAACAGCGAGGCTTTTGACACAGCCGAATCGTGCGCCGCGACCATGCCCGCAACCCAGGAGCCTAAGCTCATACCGAGAACCGAAATCTCTCGATAGCCTTCGCTCTTCAACCAACGTATGAGTTTTCGCCCATCCCATACCGCCTGCCTTACAGATTGGATCGTTCGACCGAGATTAGGGCTAAGCATATAATCGGCGTGCACGGACCCGGGACGGCTGCGCTCGAAGTGATAAGGCATAGCAATCTCGACAACCGTGATGCCACGCAGCGAGAAAAAGTTGGCAATTTGACGGTTCCGCGCGCTTGCATTCCAATGGTGAAAAACCACCATCGCCTGATCGAACGACCCGCTTTCTGTGATTTTCGCCCAGACTACATTGTTCTCTTCGATGTCTGTAGAAATGTCCGATGGAAATTTGAGCCACCCATCTTCCCTTTCAAAACCTTGATCGCTCCCACTCGGCTCATCGAAGAAGGCTGGATCTGCCACGGCCTGGTCCGCAAGGACACAAAATTCCTCTATACTCGCCACCTTCTCCGCGCCTGGAAAGGCGCGTTCCGCGTCAAGGATGAAATCCGTTGTTTTCTTCCCTTCCTCACCGCGTCGCGCCCGCCGCTCATCCCAACGATCAAGCCAACTATGATACACTCTGATTGTTTCCTAACTCACTCGCTCGCCATCGCCCAAACCCTGGATCAAACAGGCCGTATATCGCGAGCAGCACTCCAACGCCCAGAAGGATCGAGAAGCCTGAAAATACATCGATCAGCAAGTAGCTAGTAAGAAGCAGCGCCACGACTGCCGACATCTTCCACAAGCGGAGTTGGAATTGGCTTCCAATACCTAAACGAATGGCACCATACAGAAAAACAAAACAGGTCGAAATAGCGACAAGAAGACTGCTGTAATGCGTCGGCATTCTATAGCTGAAGCCGTTTCTCACATCGGCGCGCTCATACAAGGCTGAAGACATATCGCCGACCAACCAGGTCACAATATTCTCTCCACGCGATGTCAGGTAAGCGCTCTGGACCTTCATGACTATCGCGATCAGAACCCCCAAAACAGTGCACCGAAAAATCCCCCGCATCACCCTGAAGCTGGCCTCATTGAGCTCGTGACGACAATCCACCTCCGGCCGATTGTTCGCTGCTTCTCCAGTTCTCCAAAGATCATGGACCACCGTATAAAGCAAAATAAGACCTACGAAGAACAGATAAAAGCACAGGCACATGTATAGATAAGCGAGACCCGTGAATACGACCGCTTCTGGCACCGAGATGACCTCAGGGCGCACAATTGCTAACGAGCCCCAATCCGTCGCATAGTTGCCACCACCTTTCATCAACGGGATCAATGACACGCCGATCCACTGCAAAAGACCGGCGAACAGCACACAAATCAAAAAAACTGCCCAATATGAATACGAAGAAGATTCAACGTTGCGCGCCCAGGCTTCGTCGCTTTCCACCCGATCGCCCTGCGCTATAAGCTTGAAGCGCCCCTCATCTTTCCAAAAGGTCACTAGCTCGGTCACGACGGCACAAAACAAGGGCAAAAACACCATGAAGACGAATGTCCAATTCGCTGCCCAAAGAAACCCAACCTGTTTGACGACGCCATCCGCCCGGCCATATGTCACGTTGTGAATCCCCGTGATATACGACAAAAACCCAAGAGCGGTGACACCCGCAAACACCGACGCCGGTAAATTCAGGGGAGATCCGTGACTAAAAAACGCCTCCGATTTCCTCGCGAAACTAAAACGTCGACTCGGCACCTTGGCGTCAGCATTCCCTGCTAGCTCTGCCGGGGAGTCTGTCCCGTCATTGAAGGTCGCAGTCAGGGCCGTATCTGGAATCTCCTGTGCAACGCTGCTTCCGGCTCTATTCCATTCTCGCCTCTTGGCCGATAACCGCGATTTTGCCGCACTGAGCTCCATCTGCCATTCGCTGGTTGCCACCGGATCATCGCACCCAAAAATTCTCGCCAGCCAACGAATGTTGGCAGTGCTAATTCCCTTCTCGTTCTCTTGAAACCAAAGCTGCACCGTTCGCAGATCAACCCCAATCCGGTTGGAATCAATCTGTGAAATCGCCTCTGCAAGAAGCTCGGGCGTCCACGGGCCAACAGGAAATCCATCCTTGCCGAATGGCCGGCCCGCGCCAGCTGCGGCTAGTCGTTTGAATAATTCTTTGAAATCACTCCCGTCTCCCGGTGGAGGGAGAAATAATTTTCCATTGTTAAACAATAACTTACAGGCTTTCGTTTCGTTTCGTTTCGCTCGTCTTCGTATCCTATCGTGCCTTCGTCCTTGATCAATGTTTTTATCAACTCGATTTTGGCCGGCACCGGAGAGGATCGAATGAGGGACAGGCGGTTTTGTGGGATGTCGATGAACGCTATGCGCGGCGAGCTCTGCCGGCAACCCGCTGGAGAAGCTGATCACGGTTGTTTGCGTGCTGGTGTTACAGGCACTTTACGGGCTGTCGGATGAGCAGGCCGAGTTCAGAAGAGCGGCCAAAGCCTTGCGGGATGCTGAGAAGGGGAGGGACTGCAGACCGATGGCACTCTGCTGATGCCCTTCGGCTGCGACGGCGCGATGAAGGGGAGCAAGAGCCTCGTTATCAAGGCCACGAACATTGCAGACGACCAGGAGGTGTTCACTGTGTCGCCCGAAGGGTTCGCCAAGGCCATGAACAGAGTCGCCGAACTGGCGAAGTAATCGTAAGGGCAAACAATCGGGCGGAACCGGGGCGGAGACAGTTACATAGGAGAGGCTATCCATTGAAAACATTCTTCCAGAAGCTGACCGACATCTCGTCCTTGGCACGAACGGAGCAAATGCTGAAGGAAGGGTTGGCCGAGCTGGTGCAGGAGCTTGGTTTCGACTGCTACGCCTATGTCAACTTGCAGTCCTTCAGAACCTATGCCGTATCGAACTGTCCGCCGGAATGGCAGGCGCGATACCTCGCCCAGAATTACATCAAGGTTGACCCCGTCGTCTCGATGGCCCAAGCACGGATGCAGGCGTTCACCTGGGCGGCCGAGCGCCCTCATCAGTCAGCAGACAAGCTGGTTCGGCGCTTCTATCGGGAAGCCGGGGATTTCGACATCCGGTCCGGTGTCACCATCCCCGTCCGCACTGCATTCGGGCACATGTCGATGCTCACGCTCGCATCGCACAAGCCGACCCTGTCGCTTGAGAAGGATATCGACCAGATCGCGGCTATCACTGCGGTTGCGCAGCTTCATGCGAAGCTCGAACAGCAGGATGTGGAACCGACGGCAAGCGTTCATGTAGACCTGAAAGCCAAGCAGGCGCTCTGCCTGAAATGGTCGGCGGAAGGAAAGACGATGAAGGATATCGCCGCGATCGAGAACATCTCTTTTGCGACGGTGACGTTCCATTTAAACAATGCACGCAAGGCGCTCGACGTCGGAACGCTGCCCCACGCGACCGCGCTGGCGACCAAACTCAAGCTGATCTGACCGGACGGCGGAGCTCAGTCCCTGGGCACGGACGGAATGTAGCCGAGGACGTCGAGCAGGGTTGACAGCACAGTCTGCTGGGCGTGCATGTCGATCATCGCCGTAATATAAGCGATATGGACCGATCGTGCCGCTTCGGCGGGGGGATCACCAGCCTCTATCGCATGCCATTCGTCTTGCCGTGCCTCTGCAAGGTCACGAAGTCGCCGGTGAGTGTTGATCGCCTGGATTGTGATCTGTTCGAGATCTGATTTTGGAAGGTTCTCAGTCAGGCCGACGACCGGCCTCAGGACGAGTTTGTGCTCTGGCTGCACATAGCCTTTTTCATCATCTGGCATCGTAATCTTCTACAAAAAGGCGTCCGGTACGCCCCCGCCGACAGACATCCTTTGAACCCAAGCCGGGGGTTAGAAAACCGTGTCTACACGGTCCCTGTGACCTTTGAAAAGCCGTTCGGGTTTCCACCCACATCCGCGAACGGCAGCCGGCGAGAAAGTTTAGGGAGATGGGCCGCCTATCCCCGTAAGATCGATGCGTATCCCCGCCTTGTTGGGATCACCGGGTTGGGTGTCGCGCTGCGTGGGGACCCCGCCTGCTACCGCCCCTTCGGAGGCATTCTCTTCCGATGGTCCGATCGGCGCCTGCTTCGGCTCAGCAAGACCCGTCTCGCCGGGATCCGGTTCACTGAACACGGCCCGACCTTCGAAATACCCCGTCCTCCAGGCATAGATGGCATCGTCGAACGCCTCGTCCACCGCATTGCCGTACCATTTCGTCACGATGCGATAGACCTTGCCGAACAGCGTCGTGCCCATGCGGATGTTGGCGCAGGCGTCGAGAAGGTCAGGATTTAGTTCCGAGACGTCGGCGACGCCGAACCCGGCCGGATATTGTGTGACGCCGACCCGCACGACGGCCTTGCCGAGATGCTGGCGAATGAGCGTCATCGCCTCATCCGTCCTGCGTGGCGTCGGCACAAGCACGACACGATCGCCGACGCGGACCGTGACGGCAAGCGGATCGCGCGAGCCGGCCTCGGCGATGAACTTCTCGACGATGGCCGGTTTCAGACCGGGATCGGCGCATTGCTGGATAAGGGCGGCGTCGATCATGGGCAACTCCCTGGTCAAAGGTTGAAGGCGGTCACAAGGGGTATGCGGAACAGCCGGGCCCAAGCCTCGGCGCTGGCTTTCTGGATGGCGACGATCGAGGTGCCGGTCGTCCACCAGCCATTGCCGTTGGCGACGATGACCTCGGGCGCGTGCAGCATCGACTGAAGGACCGGCCAAAGGATCAACTGCTCGTAGCAGATCAGCGGCGCGATCCGCCGGCCGCCGAGCTCGACGATCGGATTAGCGAAGAAATGCGCCCGCGCGCCCCCGTCCTGCCCCGTCCATGCCAGCCATGGCTGCCACATGGAGACGGGGACCGGCATGCGCTCCCGATAGAGAATATCGGCGCGCACGGCGGAGATGGCGATCATGACATTGTCGTAGCCTCGCGCGTCGACGATCGCGGAGCCGGCGATCACGGTGATGTCGACGCCGCGTAACTCGTCGCGCCAGAGCCGCTCGACGGTCGGCGTCCAGAAGCCAAGAGCGCTTTCGGGCAGCACGACGATACTGGCGCCCTCGCCGGCCGCTCGCCGCACCGTGGCGATCAGGTCATGGTGTTGTTCCAGCCTGACATTGCGGCCGAGGCTTTGGCCGAGTTCCAGGTCAATGCCTTTCCAGCCTTCCGGTGGGGATGGGTCCGTCCACGAAGCGGCGGACCAGAGCCATATCCAACCCAGGACAATGGCAGCGGCCGGCCACCATCTCGTCGTCATGGCGAGAAGTCCGGTTGCGGCAGCCGCCAGGCCAAACCACCCCCATCCGGGAAGCATCACGCCGGCCGCCGTCAGCGGATGCGCCCAGCCGACTATCCCGAACGGCGGCACCGCCATCAGGAGCGCCGCCAGCCCATACCGCGCCGCCCTCCTCCCTCCCGGCCGGCTCGTCCACAGAGCCGTATGCACGGCGACGAAGCCCAGCGACGCGGTAAACCAGAGCAGCAGGCCTGGCCAGAGATCGGCGGAATAGAAGCTGGCGACGCCCTGCGGCAGTCCGCGCGAGGCTGCGAGGAAATAACCTCCCGATACCAGTGCCGTGACGATCCGGGACGGCGACCGGGCCCACAGCGCCGGGAAGGCGAAGGCAAGCGGCAGGGTCAGCGGATCGCCGCTCCAGGCGACAGCACCGACGAGCGAGGCGGCCGTCGTCAGCATGACAGCACGCACAGTGTCAGGGACCGAAGGTGAGGACCGGCCGGGCACGGCCGAGGAGGCCGGTTCCGGGGATCGGCCCGAAATATCGTGAGTCATAGGAACCCGCAAAATCGGAGTGAAGAAAAAGGTGCGCCGGCGGAACGATCCCGCCAGCGAAGGGAGCCAGCGGCCTGCCCTCAGCGTCGGCGGCATGCAGCTGCGAATGTGCGAGCAGCCGGCCGTCGATCGCGACGCTGGCGCCGATGTCGACACGCTGCCCTTCGATCGCCGCGACTGTCTTGATGAGCGGGCTTAGCCAGCCCGAGCAGAGGCCGCGCCGGAGATAGCCGCGCTCGCGGGCCGACCTGAATGGCGGTGAGTCCGGAAGGCAAATGAATACGAGATCGCCGACAGCGGCCGCGCGATCGAGCGCCTCGATGCGCCAAAGACCGAGCGGGTAGCTCGGCGTCAGATTGAGCCGGATACCACCTAGCCAGCCCATGCCGATCAGCGTGGTGACGGTCATTGCCGCGATGGCGATCAGGGTGATGGCGCGACGACGGCTCACTGCTTGAGGACCGGGGTCTGGCGCTGCGACAGGCGAAGATCCTCCGTCTGCTTCAGGGTCTCCACCGTGCGTTCATGCGCGGCGATCTGCTGCGCCGCGCGCATGACCGGCCAGGCTTCCGCGAGCTTCTGGCGCTCGCCTGGCGCCAGGCCATCCGCTGCCTTGTCGAACAGCTTGCCGGACGGTTCGCGCGCCGTATTGGTGAGTAGCGTCCGCTCGCCGAACCGCTCCGTGATCGCCTTGTTGAAGCCGTCGATCTCGGCCTTCGCCATCCTGTCGGCAAGCGCATAGCCGAGCGCAGCAGGGAGGTCGTTACGATCGATCGCATCGCGCACGCGCTCCAGCACCTGGATAGCCGCAGGCGACAATGCGGGTATGTCGATCGAGACGCGGCGGCGGAGCGTCTGTTCGTCGGCCTCGATCTTCTGCACGGCCGTCTGCCTCAGCCGCAGATAACGCTCGATGTCGCGCTTCAGCGCCGGCGCATTGACCTCCGCGATGCGCCTGTCCTCGCGATCGGCCTTGCCGGCGAGAAGCCCGACCTTTCCCTTGAGCGGACCGATCGTTGCCGGTTCGCTGAGCAGGCGCTCGAGCGTCGCCCTGGCCATCGACGGATCGGTGAGGACCGCATCGAAGTTCATCGCCCGAAACGCCGTCTCGGGATCGGCGAAGACGAAACGGAAGCGGGTCGAGACCTCCTCCCACTGCTTCTTCACGGCCGGATCGGCAAGCAGCTTTTCCTCGACCGTATCCTGGACCGAAGTCGGGAACTGGATGACGCCCTTCACCATCGGCACGGACTCCTTCAGCGTTTGGGTTTGACGTGTGTCGAGAAGGCCGAGGTGCTCGCCCAATCCCCGCAGGCGCAGCCCCAGGTCTGCGAGGCGCTGCTTCTGCCGGAGCGTCCAGTCCACTCGATCTCGGACCAGCGTGCGGGCGACACGGGCGATGTGCAGGCCGCGGTTCTCGGCGAAGCGGAGGGCTTGGCGGTAGAGCGTGCCGCGCTCATAGTCGAGCGTGGTCTCCTTGGCGTTGCGCCGCGACAGGATCTTCACGAGGCCGCCGTTCATGCCGAACGATCGGCGCCCGTAGTACAGCGCCATATCCTCCCGGTGCCGGGTCAGGGCGACATAGGTCAGGTGACGATCCAGAGACAGGGACGCCAGCACCTTCACCCGGTCGACGGTCGACCCTTGAGACTTGTGGATCGTCGTCGCGTAGCCGTGATCGAGGTTGCGATAGAAGCGCTGATCAACGGAAACACGATGGCGCTGATCGCCCTCGCCGATCTCGGCGACAATCCGGTTCGGCGCGGCTTCGACCACCTTGCCGATCATGCCATTCTTCACGCCGAGGGCGCCGTCATTCTTCAGGAAGACGATCTGGTCGCCGACATCGAAACGGCGCGTGCCGTCTTCCGTCCGGAAGGCATGGCCCTCTCCGACGATGCCGCGCTCGACCAGTTTCTCGCGGGCCATGACGTTCAGCATGCGTACGTCGCGGCGCAGATGGGCGAGGATCAGCGTCGACTTCGTGGCATCGTAGTCGCCGTTCCAGTCGGCGATCAGATTCTCGACGGCCTGTGCCTTCAGGTCCGATCCCATCACCTTGCCGCGGCCTCCATAGGCGGAGATCGCCTGATCGACGCGGCCGCGCGCGAGATCGAGCGATGCCTTGCGCATCCAGTCCTCGCGCTGGCGGTAGATGGTCTCCAGTTCGGCATAGCCAATACGCTCTACGATCGCCCGGAACGCAGCTCCTGCCTCGATCGGCTGGAGCTGCTCTGGATCTCCGACCAGGACCAGTTTGGCGCCGGCCCGCAAGGCGGTCTCGACGAATAGCGCCATCTGCTTGGAGGCGACCATGCCGGCCTCGTCGAGGACGAACACTGTCTTTCCATCGAGGGCGTCACGGCCATCTTTCCAGCGCAGCTCCCACGACGCGAGCGTGCGGCTGGCGATGCCGGCCTCTTTCTCCAGACCCTCGGCGGCCTTGCCGGCGAGCGCCCCGCCGACCACGCGATATCCGGCCGATTCCCACGCCTCGCGCGCGGCCTTCATCATCGTGGTCTTGCCGGCGCCGGCGCGTCCGACGATTGCTGCAATCCGGGCGGCGCCCGCAACATGCTCGATGGCGACACGCTGCTCCTGCGACAGACGCTCATGGCGGGCAAAGGTTGCCTCCAGCACCTTCTGCCGGACGCCATGGCTCGAGCGCTGCGAAAGCCAGATCGCCCGCTTCGCCATCTCCGCTTCGACGCGGATCAGTTCGCGTGTCGTGTAGCGGGCATTTACTCTCTCCCCGGTTGCGAAATCGACGCTTTCGCGTTCGATCCGCAGCAGGTCCGGGCTCTGGAGAATGCGCGTCATCAGATGCTGGAAGGTTCCGGCATCGTCGACATAGCGATGCAGGACCTTGGCGATGTCTTGGTTGGCGAAGACGCTCTTTTCCGAGGACAGGAGGTCGAGGACGATCTCGGGACGGCGCAGGATCCTGCCGGCGTTTTCCTCTCGTTGCGCCTCGAACTGCTCGATCCGGTCGAGCGAGGGCGTCCATCCCTGCTGCACGCCCTTCCGCTGAATCGCCTTGGTGCCGACGCCGATATGGACGGTCGGGACAAGATCGATGCCGCGCTCGGCATAGGAGCGGCCATCGACGCGGATTTCCAGGCCGCCGAGAGCGAGATGCTGGTTCTGAAGGTCGAGCCAGCTGTTGCGTTGCTCGAGGAACTCCTGCTTCTCGCCGGCCCAGAGGCGGTACTGGATCTTGCCCGATTTCGTGCGAACCGGCTGACCATCCTCGCCAAGCACGGCGACTTTCTTGGCGCCGAACCCGGTCTCCGTCAGCGGGCGCAGCGTCGTCATCAGGTGGACATGGGGGTTGCCGGGTTCGTCGTGATAGACCCAGTCGGCAACCTGTCCGCGCGCCAGGACCTGCTCGAACACGAACTGCCGCATCAGCGCGATGTTCTGCTCCTTCGTAAGCTCGGCCGGCAGCGCGATGATGAACTCCTTCGCGAACTGCGCATCCTCGCGCTTCTCGAATGCCTCGACCCTGTTCCAGAAGGCCTCCACCGCACCGGCCACCGAGCGGTCGGCAATCAGCTTGCGCGCCCAGTCCGGGGCGGCGGCCGGCAGCAGGAACTCCTCATGGGCGAGATTGCGCTTGTTGGAATAGTCGACGGTACGCGCCTCCATCTCGTAGGTCATCTTCGCGCAATGCCGGTACGCGGCCGACAGCACGGCGCTACGGCCATTGCCGCGTCCGATGAGCTGGGGCGTGAAATGCGTGATCGCCACGGTGACGACGACTCCCGACATGAACGAACATCGTGTTCGTCAGGACCGGACCGGCCCAGCGGGGCCGGGAGCAGAACGTCGCGTCAGCGACGTATTACTGCGCCCTTGGATCCATTCCTTCGGAACGGCGGGATGATCTCAAGCGGCGTCGGCCCTGCCGACTAGCTTTTTTACTAGTCGCCCATGACGCGCATCCGGGGAATTCTGGACGAGCTCCAGAACGACCAGATGCGAAAGGCCCAACCGGAATGAAGAAACCATCGTCGAAGATCAGGGAAGAGATCGTAAAACTCCAGGATCAACTCAGGCAGGCCGAAACGCGCGAAGCCGAGCGGATCGGACGCATCGCCCTGAAGGCAGGTCTCGGGGAGATCGAGATCGAGGAAACGGTGCTGCTGGCGGCGTTCGAGGAACTCGCAGCGCGGTTTCGCGATCGCGACGAAAAGGCATCCGGAAAGAGAGGGAACGCCGGCAGGAAGGGCGAGGCGGCCGGGGCCGCGGTGGTCGGGGTTGGCGCGGCTGCGAGCGGCGATAGCGAGGCTTGAGCGGATGCGCCGGTCGACATCCTCGGAGGCCAGAAAGAAAGATACGCGCGAGAAGATCGCGCTCGGCGGCCTGATTGTGAAGGCGGGCCTGCGCTACGAGAAGCGCGCGCTGTTGCTCGGCCTTCTAATCGACACTGGCTCGCGCATTCGGGACGACGAAGCAGAGCGCGCGCGGCTAATGGCGATCGGCACGGAAGCCTTCGGCAATGACAGCGAATAAGCTCCTGCTCGCCGGTTCAGCCGCCACGCTGATGCTCGGCGTCTGCATCGGGATTTCAGGCGTCGAGACCTGGCTTGCGGGGTTCGGAAACTCGGATGCGGCGCGTCTGATGCTCGGCCGAACCGGCATCGCCCTGCCTTATATAGCGGCGGCCGTCATCGGCGTGATCTTCCTCTTCGCATCAGTGGGAGCGAGCGCGATCCGCGCCGCCGGATGGGGTGTCGCCGGCGGCGCGGCAGGCGTGATCGCGATAGCGGTCGCGCGCGAGACGGTGCGGCTGTCGGCGCTGGCCGATCGCGTGCCGGCCGGCAAGACGATCCTGTCCTATGTCGATCCGGCGACGATGGCCGGGGCGACGATCGCGATGATTTGCGGCGTGTTCGCACTGCGCGTCGCGGTACGGGGAAACGCCGCATTCGCGGTGGCTACGCCTCGCCGTATCCGCGGAAAACGCGCCGTGCATGGTGAGGCCGACTGGATGACCATGCCGGCGGCGGCGCGGCTGTTCCCGGATAGCGGCGGGATCGCCATAGGCGAGCGCTATCGCGTCGATCGCGACAGCGTCGCGGCCCAATCGTTCCGCGCCGACGCGCGGGAAACATGGGGGGCCGGTGGGCGATCTCCCCTCCTCTGCTTCGATGGCTCGTTCGGCTCGTCGCACGGCGTCGTCTTCGCAGGCTCGGGTGGCTTCAAGACCACTTCCGTCACCGTGCCAACGGCACTCAAATGGGGCGGCAGCCTCGTCGTGCTCGATCCGTCGAGCGAGGTCGCGCCGATGGTCATCGATCATCGAAAGCGCGCGGGCCGCAATGTCTTTCTACTCGATCCGGGCAACGCGGCGATCGGCTTCAACGCGCTCGACTGGATCGGCCGGTTCGGCAGCACGAAGGAGGAAGACATCGTCGCGGTCGCCACATGGATCATCACCGACAATCCGCGCCAGGCTTCAGCCCGCGACGACTTCTTCCGCGCCTCGGCTCTTCAGCTCCTGACGGTGCTGATCGCCGACGTCTGCCTGTCGGGTCATACGGAAGAAAAGGACCAGACGCTTCGGCGGGTCCGTTCGAACTTGTCCGAGCCGGAACCGAAGCTGCGGGAGCGTCTGACGGCAATCCACGACCAATCGGAATCTGCATTCGTGAAGGAGAATGTCGCGCCGTTCATCGCGATGACCCCCGAAACATTCAGCGGCGTTTACGCCAATGCCGTCAAGGAGACCCACTGGCTCTCCTATTCGAACTATGCTGCATTGGTCTCAGGATCGAGCTTCACAACGGACGAACTCGCGGCCGGCGAGACCGATATCTTCATCGCGCTCGACCTGAAGGTGCTGGAAACCCATCCGGGTCTCGCCCGAGTCATCATCGGCGCGCTGATGAACGCGATCTATAATCGCAACGGCGAGGTGAAAGGCCGCACGCTGTTCCTGCTGGACGAAGTTGCGCGGCTGGGCTTCCTGCGCGTCCTCGAAACCGCACGCGACGCCGGGCGCAAGTACGGCATCACCATGACGCTGCTCTACCAGTCGATCGGGCAGATGCGCGAAGCCTATGGCGGCCGTGACGCCACCTCGAAATGGTTCGAGAGCGCGTCATGGGTCTCCTTCGCCGCAATCAACGATCCGGAGACGGCGGACTACATCTCGAAGCGTTGCGGCGACACGACGGTCGAGGTCGACCAGACCAGCCGCTCGTCACAAATGTCGGGCTCGTCCCGCACACGCTCCAAGCAGCTCACGCGCCGACCGTTGATTCTGCCGCATGAGGTGATGCAGATGCGGGCCGACGAGCAGATTGTCTTCACCGCCGGCAACCCACCACTACGCTGCGGCCGCGCCATCTGGTTCCGGCGTGCTGACATGAAGGCCTGCGTCGGCGAGAACCGCTTCCACCGGAAGGAGACCGAGGCGTGATTGTCACCTGGCGTCCAGCCGGCTGGGTGAGCGAGGGGCACCCCTCGTGATGAGGCGGCCGGGCGATCCGGAGGGTCTCATCCCGCGAGAGGATCGTCACCGGCAGGCGGAGACCGCTTGCGGGCTCCGTGAGCGAAGCGAATAGAGCCGTCCGCCGCAGGCGGCTCGCCCAAACCCTCCTGCTTTATGCAGGGCCGGAGCGTGTCCGATCGGTGGCATTTGAATGATCCCGGCAAACAGGACTCAAGCATGAGGTCGTAGTTTCGCCATGACCGAACGGGAGAGAGGGCCGGACTTGAGCAACGTCGCCAGATACAAAAGCCGTCCGCCGAGACGCTTCAGCACAAGGTCCTCATCGTCCGGAAGTTTGAGACGAGGTGCGTCGGTGCGGCAATCGGCGCCGCTCCTGCGTTCCCTCGCAGTTGTGGCCGTCATCGCCGTTGGAGCGTTGGGCGCGTTTCATCTGAAGGAGCCGGGCCGCCTCGACAGCATGCTGACGTCGTTCACGGGTCCCGTTGCAGACGCGCTGTCAGCGTCATTCTCGATCTGCGATGCCGGAGCTCAAACCAATTGCGTCGTTGACGGCGACACCTTCCGGCATCAGGGCGAAAAGATCAGGATCACCGATATCGACACGCCGGAACTCAGCCCGCCGCGCTGCGCGCGCGAGAAGCAGCTCGGCGAGGCTGCAAAGCGCCGGCTGCACGCCCTGCTCAATGCCGGCCGCTTCTCGCTCGTCGCCGACTGGCGCGACGAAGACCGGTATGGACGCAAGCTCCGCATCGTCACGCGCCAGGGCCGCTCGATCGGCGACATACTGGTCTCGGAAGGGCTTGCCCGACGGTGGGACGGATCACGGCATCCCTGGTGTGACTGATGCATCAAGAGCGTGAATCGGTCGGCGTTGATCGATTCACCAAAGTCGTTGGACGTCGCTTCCGGAGGAAGCGAGAATCCGTCCATGCCGAAACCCGAGCCAGGACCGCTTCATCTTCGCCGTATCGATGACTCCCGCAACATGCGACGCTTCTATATGCTGTCCGTTCAGCCGACCTTGTTCGGCGGCGCTTCCTTGATCCGCAACTGGGGCCGGATCGGCACGAATGGCCAGGCGATGATACAGACCTTCGACGACAGTGCGAAGGCGGACGAAGCATTCGGGCGGCTGGAGAGCAGCAAGCGCAGGCGCGGATACCTGGCGCCATAGCGCAGGTGAACGCCGACAATGCTCCCGCAACATGCAGTGAGTCGAGCTACAAAGAGGGCTTACGCCCCTCCACGAACGCGAGCGCTTCATCGCGCTACCGGATGATGTCGGCCCACGTTCGGCTTCGAGCACCTCGCGCTCTTCGGCCGTGAACAGGCACGCGTGCGAGGTCGGGGCAAGGCTCGTGCATCGACCGGTGGGCCGGCGGACGGACGGACCGAAGAGCCGTAGGATCGGGCGTCAACAGAGAGGAGAACCGCGATCTCGATCAGGGATCGCGTCAGCGTGCCGGATCGAGATCTGGCGCCTGCGTCGAACGAGGCCGGGCGCCGACGCCGCACTCTACGCGTCGACGTCGATCCCGTGCTCCTTCAGCCGCACCGCATCTTCGAGGTGCACGATCTCGTAGTCGTCGGACATGAAACTGTAGCCGCCGTTCCAGACGTCGCCGAGATGGGCCCAGGTTCCGTCCGGCCAGATGGCGATATCGTCGCGGTGGAGGGCTCGTGCTGCCGCGGTTCCGGTAGTGGTCATGTCAGGTCCCTTCGGTTGTGGCTGTCCACTCCCAAGAAGCTGAAGGCCCCGCCTTGCGGCGGAGCCCTCTTGCGGGAGCCTCAGTCCCGGTTGGGCCTGGACCAGATCAGCTGCAGGCCCTCCTCGCCTTCGACCTCGATCAGGGTGGCGTAGATCGGGGCGGGGAAGCTCGGGTCGTCCAGCTTGACCGAGAGGTAGTCGCGCTCCGTCTCCTTCGAGGTCTTCTGCCAGGCGGCGCCGAACTCGGTGTTGCGGCTGTCGAGGATGCGGAAGTCAGGGCCCTTTTCGGAGGTGCGCTCGGCGCGGGCGATCTTGGCCTTGACGTTGAGGTTGAGGGTCTTGATGACGCCGGTGAAGCCGTTGCTGGTGGAGGTGAAGGTGCCGATGGTAGCCATTGTCTCATTCCTTTGTTTCTCGGGCCGCGCCCATCGCGACCTCGATAGCGGTCGACAGACCGGAGGCGATCGACCCGCACCCGAGGGGCCGGAATGAAATGGAGGGCGGCCGAAAGCGGCTTTCTTGGCCTCGCGAGGAATGGCGGCGGAGCCGGCAGGGGAAGAAAGTCGCGAAGGCCGTTGCGGGGATAAGAGCGAGACCGAGCGCAGCGAGATCGGCATTCGGTCAGACCAGTCATATCGAGGACGCAGTGGGTGTGCCCGTCGCGAAAACACCCGGAATGAGACAGGCGACCGGCCATCGGCCTCGCCATCCAACCTGGTGGCGGCAGCGCGTCATCCAGTCCCGGCTCGCGACAAGGCCGTCAACCGCAGGACTCACGCACACCGGGAAAGAGCCGTTCCGTGTTCAACTTCGCTGGTCGAAACATGGTGTCCCTGCGCAAACCGATGGAGGCGCGAGACGCGCCACCCCGTCACGCGGACTCAATCCGACTGTTCGACGCAGCCTCCGCCGCGCATCGTTGGTGAATGCCGGGACCGCAGCGATCTGGCCCCGACCGATGTGACGGACCGCCGAGTGCTTCGCCGCAAGGTCGGGGCCTTCAACGTCCGATCCAGAATGGACCGCCAGCACCGGAACCCGTCATGAAGACAGTGATCGGCAGCGCCGCGACGGATCGTGCAAGTGAATGCTGGGATCGAGGCCCAGCGTTCGCCGCGCGAGCATCGAGGAGGCCGTCACGGATATTCCAGGCCGAAACGATATGGACCGGGAAGGGCAAGCGTTCGGTGACATCAGCCAGCGCAGAGCGCGTAGACCGATGCCGGTTCCCCAGCCGGTATCGGCGAAGATCGCATAATCCGGCTGCGCCCCGACGATGCCGTGCGCGGCCAAAAGACCCAGCGTCGTGGATTGCACCCTCGGCGCCGAGGCTCAGCACGCGAAGTCGGATCGGGGATGGCGTATCGCCATCCCCTGTTGCGATCGGAGCGTGGAACATCAGGCCGCCTCCGAGATCGTCGCGGCGTGCGGCTGAAGGCCGTGCAGATAGGTCACGGCGCGCTGCGCGTGTGCAGCAGCCGAGAAGATCGCCCGCTTGTCAGATTTCAGGAGGGCCAACCACGATTCCAGGTAACTGGCATGATCGGGCCGCGGCTCCAGCTCCGGCGCGATGCCGAGATCAGCGCAGAGGAAGCAGCTGCCGAGTTCGGCAACGCATTCCTCCCGCGCCCTCTCCGTGCGATCTTTTGCATAGCGGCCGAGATCGCGCCCGACCCGCCGGGAGTCCGCCGTCCAATGCACTGTTTCGTGGCTGAGCACTGCAACGTAAGAGGCGGCATCGCGAAAACTCTCGAACGGCGGCATCTGGATATGGTCGCTCGATGGCGAATAGAATGCCGCCGATCCGCCATGCCGGATGATGGCCCCGGTGTTGGCGAAGAAGCGATCGGCGTGCTCGATGCGCTCGACAGGATCGGCTACCGCCTGCGGCCGAACGTGGAAACGATCGGGCAGGCCGTCGATCTGTTCGGTGTTGAAGACGGTGTAGGTCTTCAGGAACGGGATATCCCGCTCGACCTCGCCGCCACGGCCGTCACTCTCGGTCTTGGTGAAGCGGCTGGCATAGACGACGATGCTGCCGCTTTCGCCCTTGCGGACATGGCCGCCAAGTTCGCCCGCCTGCTTGAACGTCATCCACACCGGCGAGGCGAAGCCCCGCGCGACCGCCTCCGACCATAGGAGGATGACGTTCATGCCCGAATAGGGCTCGCCATTATGGCGAAGCGGCCGGGTTATGCGCCCGGCTGTGTTTGCCACGCTCCAGGGGCGCATCCAGGGCCGGACGCCCTTTTCGAGATCGGCTACTATCCGATCGGTGATCCTCGCGTAGATGTCGACGCGCGGCTTCTCTTCTTTCCTGCTCATTTTCCTGAACCTCCGTTTGGGAGGCCGCGCCGATCGCGGCCCCGTCACGGGGTCCGACGGCCGGGGCTAGAGGCGAGACCGCGCACCGGAGGCGCGCGACCGCAGGGCGAGAGACGACGGGCCGGAACGAAGTGGAGGACGGCAAAGCCGTTGCGCTGTCCGCCGGCCCCGGCAGGACCGCCATCCGGGACGGGGCGCGCTCGGCGTGTCCTTTGTTCCTTCTCGGCCCTTCGTCTTCTGCGATCGCTGTTGCCTTTGACGCGACATGTGAACAGGCCGGCCCCGCAAGGGACCGGCCTGTTCTGTGGGCCGTAGATGTGATCGGCGGGGCCGGAGCCCCGCCGGGATGGCTAGCCGAGGGCCGCCATCTGGAGTTCGGCCGCCTGGCGGCCGACGGTCTCGCCGGGGTTCTCGACCGGGCGCTCGAAGGGCTTCCAGGTCTCGCCGACGATATGCTCGTAGGAGGCGACGGCAGCCTCGGCCGCCATGCGCAGCGCGTGGGCCTGGAGCGCCATGTCGGCGGCGAACTCGCGCTTTCTCTGCGCCTGGCTGTCGAACCCGACCGGCCCGTCACGGTCTTCGTCGCGGGTGTCGTTGGCGAGCTTGGCCGTGGCGTCCCGCGCATCGGAGACCGACCGGCTGTAGAACTGCCCTGCGCCGTGGGCGGAGCCGACATAGGAGCCGACGATGCGCTGGAGATGGATCTGCATGGCCCGGTCGCTCAGGCCTTCGCGGAGCGAGTCGGCCGTCTCGTTGAAGAACCGCTCATGCAGGCTGCGGATGCCGTCGCTGTCGAGGACGGGAAGTCCGAAGCTCTCCGAGATGAGGGCGGCCTGGTTGCTGTCGGGGCAGGTGAGGCGGACCATTTCGATCGTGGAGCCCTTGCGCAACTGGACGACGCGGGCTGTCTGCCGGGTGCGGGTGGTCTTGGTCATGGGAAAAATCCTTTCCTTCGGTTGCGTCCCTCGGGATCGAGCCGGGCCTTGCCGGTCTCCCCTTCGGGTGCGGTCGACCCGAACCGGCGGAAGCTGGACGCTTCAGGGTCCGGGGACCGGCAGGCGAGCGAAGCCGGCTTGCGGACAAGGCGGGCGCAGCCCTTCGCTGCAGCCCGCCGCGGGACGCGGGCCTGCTTTGCCGAGAATGGCGGCCCCCGGCCGCTCCGCGGCGCGCAGCGGCCTTGAAGCGGCTGGCCGCCGGTTCAGACCGAAGCAAACCCGACGGGGGACCGGCACGGCAGTGGCGTCAGGAAGAGCAGCCGATCGAGGAAGGGCTGAACCGCCCAAGCCGCTCTCCTCTCGGCAGACCGCGAACGTCCAGGCACATGCGTTCCCAATTCGCGCGTTCGCCTTTCGCCGCCGACGCGTCCGATGTCATTCGGGAAGAGGGAAGGAACGGGCTCCCCATGACGGATCACCGCTGCGTGGGCGTTCCGACAGCGTTGCGCCGCGCTGCAAGACCGGACGGCGAAAGGACATGCAAGCCGAGCGAAGTTGGCGCGCTCGTTGTTGGGCCGGCGGCATCAACGCGCAGGTTTTTCAGATGAAGCTGGGCCCGCGCCTGGAACACGGCGTTGCGCTGACCGCCATATGCGCGGATGTGATCGGACTGGTGGATCGGCAGTCGCCGTCAGGACGTCACGCCGACTCGGCGTAGCGCTCCCAGACCTCGGGCCGCCATCGGCGCATGACCGCCTCGATCTCGGCGCGATACGCTTCAGGATACTCGGCGGTGGGCCGGTCAACGAGATAAGAGAAGACGGTGGCCATGTCCCGGCCGATTTCGGCGTCGACGGCGAAGAGATCGGCGATGTCGAAACCACCGTGGTCGGCAGCGTTCCACCAGGCCAGGACGAAGGAGGCGACCCGACTTGACTGCCCGGTGTCCGACTGGGCGATCCTGAGCAACCGCTCGAAGGCTGTGCGCGTAGTGTTATCCATCATGGTCTTCCCTGTCGTCAGGAGGAATGTATAGCCGAGATTTCCCGCGGCTGCACGATGTTGGCGTCACGAAAAATTCCATCGGCCGCGGCAATGGCGGCGAGAGCGCGCAGCAGCCAGGAATCGAAATCATGTCGCGACAGGCCCATGGGCTGGGCAGGCTCCCTCAGCAAGCGCACGAGCGTATCGAAAAGCTCGGCCTTGCGTTGCACTGTCTGGCCGAACCGCCCGGAAGCAGCGACAGGCTCGCCTTGATATGCCGAATCCCGGCCTCGCCAGATTCCGGTGACGAATGTCTGGCCGGCCGTTTCATGATCGGGAAGCTCGCATGACCAGTCATCGTCCTCGATGGCGAGTTCGCAGGCTTCGTTGGCCGACGCGGCCTCATAGGTGCAGTGACGATAGACGGGAAGGTGATAGGTGGTCTCGATCGTATAGAGCGGAATGATGCCCTCCTGTCCTTGATGGTTATGATCGCGCGGATGTCAGGCCACGCAACTGGTCTCGATCCGGAGCCGGCTGCGAAGCGCGGCGATGGCCCGGTCCTGCCGGGCAAGCTTGCGCGACAGCGCCTCGATCTCGCTCCGGCGGGCAAAGGCTGCTCGTTCCAGGTGCTCGCGGAAGAGCCGTTCGTCGCCGGGCGTCCGGGCTGGACCGTCCCGACCGAACGGGCGTCCCTTGACGCGGGCGGTGATGGTCGACCGCTCGGCGCGGCCCTCGATCTGGCGCTCGACCAGATCGAGATGAACGCGCGTCTGCCGGCGGGCGGCTTCCATGCGCGACAACACCATGAGTTCGTTGACCATGGTCATGGCACGGACTCGCGCAGGCGCATCCGGCCGGTCCGTGAAGCGGGCCATTCCAGAAACGGCGTTTCGTCGGGGCTATAGGCTGCGGGAAGGTCGACGGGTGCGATCGAGGCGGCGAGATCATCGCCTGCGACCGCCCAGTCAATCAGCATGGAGCGCGGCCCGGCATTCTGCCGCATGCCTTCGCTGAGGAGGTTGTGCAGAGCGGCATCGATGGCCGCGCGGGGTTGCGGTCCTGCCTCGACCAGGAGATGGACAGCGACAAGATAGGTCTTCATGGCCGGGCCTCCTTTCGGTCCGCCTGGGCAGCCGATGGCGCCCGGATCGAAAGGAGGACGGCTCGCCTCCATGCGTCGGCGCCAGTAAAATGCCGGCGCAGCTTCGGATGCCAGACCACGACGTGGTACTCGTCGTCCTCGTGGGCGGTCCGCCAGCCGAAGGCGAGAGCAATGATTTTCCAGTGCATCGCCGCCTCCTACCGCTGCCAGCCGATGAAGCTCGACGGGCCGTCATAGCGACGGTGACGGCTCTCATCGATGATGAAACCGAAGCGACCGCCGTTAATGCCGTATTCGTCCGAAGGAACGAGGTAGCGGCGGGCGCCGTGTGTTCCCGAGCGATCGCCGCCGAGAGTGGCGGCAACTTCTGTGAAGCCCGGCTCATGGTCGGATCGGATCGCCGATACGACGATCCAGTCATAGGCATGGCGCTTATGGAATTCTCCCTCGTCCTTCGTCGACGACTGGCCGGGCAGGAGAACCTTGCCGTGGATCGCTTCCCATGCCTCCGGATACCAGTCTCGGATCGTGGATTCCGCGCTGGCTCGTTCGAAATCAGTGAAGAGTTCCGGAAAGGCATGGGCGACGGCTGCCCAATGGCAGTCCTCTTCGTACCACGCCGCCCTGGCGCGCAGCAGCGGATGCACCTTGGCATTGCGCTGCGGGCTGAGGTGGAAGCCGCCATGGCCGGCCGTCGAGTGGAAGACGACACCACCGGCATGAACGGTGGCGCCCTGCGAGGTTCCCCATGGCGTGTGCGCGCGCGACGAAATCTCGCGCCGACCGAGGGCCGCGCGTTGCTGCTGGTGCCGCGCGTTTTCTTCGACGCGCGCGCGAAACGCTGCCTCATTGGCCAGTTCGCCTGAATGACCGTAGAAGTCCGAGCGCGACCACTCATCGAGCGGGCGGGCAATGCGCCAGCCCGTGGCGAGATAGTGCCGGCCGTCCCGGCCCGGCACCATGGCGAAGGCGTTGTCGCCGACCAGAGCGACGGGAAAGCCCTCGCGGCTGCGCCCAAAAGAAACCCCCGGGAAGCCGGGGGCAATGTCATCCGCTGATGCTGCAAGAACGGTGGCGTTCATGCTGCCGCCCTCCCCTCCACCGAATCCGCCGCGACGGCATCGGCTGTCACCTCGTCAAGGACGGCATCGGGATATCCATGCCTCGTCAGCCACTCTTCCGCGTCGGCGTGGTGGCTGGCGAGATAGACCAGTTCGGCATCATCGCCGGGTCGGTCGAGCACGCGGACCGTACCGATCGCCGGGCGCTCGGCGACGGTGAACTTCAGATCGCCGTCGACCGAAAACGTCCGATGGACGCGGATCGTCACGATGCCCTTGCTGCCGTAGTCGCCCTCGTGCAGCGTGATGCACGCTGGCAGCGTAGTGTTCCCAATATGGCGTTCCGCCTGCTTGCGGATCAGCCGGCCGACGCTGTTGCGGTTTTCCCAGGCAGCCAGCTTCTTGCGGAAGCGCTCTGGCGGCCGCGGCGTACCGTCGGAATAGCGGATCAGAGAGCCGAGCGGTACAAGGTCGAAGATTAGTTGAGCGGACATCTTGTCCTCCTTGTTGGTCATGGTGGAGACAGAACCGCCGCCGGTGATAAGACCGGCGGCGGGGATCGTTCGGAAGGGGAATGAGACGTGCGGTGGCTATTCCGCCGCGACGCCGAAGGCTGACAGGCGTCACGACACGAAAGTGATGAATCTGTCCGACTTTTGAGAACATAGGGTGATCAGGCTGCCAGCATAGATGCTT
>Ga0209573_1000493_pt1 | contig 82354 bp, 61 predicted proteins | sample TNRBio252014_DNA_FD_185870 | JGI IMG/M metagenome (GOLD analysis project Ga0209573, IMG submission 185870) | Wastewater treatment Type I Accumulibacter community from EBPR Bioreactor in Madison, WI, USA - TNR Reactor_6/25/2014_ DNA (SPAdes)... | ecosystem: Engineered > Bioreactor > EBPR >... | reverse complement strand
TATACTCAGCCTTTATATGCCATTACAATGATAAAACAGGGAGCAAAGGGTTATGTAACCAAAAATTCTTCCCACCGTGAGTTTTACCATGCCATTATAGAAATCCACAATAACCGTACGTACTTGAGCAATGATGTCAAGGCTATCCTGGCTGATCAAATGCTTAGCGACGATAAGCAAAAAGATGGCATTAATTCCCTCACAAGCAAAGAAATTGAAGTAATCAAGTTTATTAAAAATGGTTGCTCTTCCAAAGAGATAGCCAATCTGTTAGGAATAGCTAAAAAAACTGTAGAAGTACACCGTCATAACATCTTGAAAAAACTGAATCTTAAAAATACAGCAGCCATGGTCAATCACATTAATAGTCAACAGCTATTTTTTTAACCTAACCGGTCGAGTAAAACTGATTGCATTTTTGTGCCTAAACAGAATGCTGAAAGTATTTTTCTACGGCAAAATGACCAATAGTTGCTTCTTCTAATGCTCTTCTTATTGTGCTGCCGATGCTAAAAGGTAACGTATTGCAGTATCTACGTAAAAACAAACACCATCCGAAGTGAAGGATGAACTAAAGAAAAAAGGGGTTTATTTTTTCAGGACAACTTTCTCTGAGTCTGTCAGGAATCAATTATACATTGGAAAGATTTTTGTCACCGAAAAGTACTAAAGAAAATGGTTAATATGTTAAGGAATTCGCCTGGGGTTAATTCACGAATCGTTTTTTAACCATGTACGAGGAAACCTTGGAAGAGAAATTTTTGCAAAAGAAGATTGTAAAGACAAAGAGCCTTAATGAGGAATTTTTATTGAGGGGAATTATAAAGGGTGAAAACTGCGGCTTTAATAGGCTCACATAGACAAATGCCAAACATCGAAATTAACGGGCAACAAAAATCCGGATCGTTAATTAACGATCCGGATCGAGCATCTGTAGTCCCGACAGGAATCGAACCTGTATCAAAAGTTTAGGAAACTTCTATTCTATCCATTGAACTACGGGACCAATATCAAAACCATATCTAAGAACTTCTGATCCATTGAATGCTGACGAAGCTATGTTTGTCAGCATCCCGACTTGCAATGCAACGTCGGGACTACGGGACCTGCTTTCAACTTTGCTGAAAGGACGGCAAAAATAATAGATTCCGGGTTAAAGAGGGACCGGAAATCTGGTTAACTTAGGTAATAATAAGTTTATGCAAAAAATCATACTGACCGGATTTCTATTTTTTATGAGTATGGCTGCCTCACCGCAAAACAACGTTTCTCCAAAAGCGACCCTGAATCATATCGCTTTGTATGTGGTGGATCTCCAAAAAAGTACTGCCTTTTACCGGGATATCATCGGGCTGGACACTATTCCGGAACCTTTCCACGATGGAAAACATACCTGGTTTAGTATGGGTATTAAAAGTCATCTGCACCTGATCCAGGGGGCTGTGGCTCCGTTGCAGCATCCCAAAAATACCCACCTGTGTTTCAGCGTGGCTTCTGTGGATGATTTTATCAGGGTACTTAAAAAGTACAAAATTGAATATGAAAACTGGCCCGGCGAGAAAGCAACTATCACCACCAGGGTAGATGGTGTAAAACAGATCTATTTCAAGGACCCCGATGGATATTGGATCGAAATCAATGATGCGAAAGAGTAAGCCGTGATAGCTGGTAAGGTCTTATCTTTGCCCTCCTTTAAATGTGACCTGATGAAGTTTTATAATCTATTGATCAAATACCGCCTCTGGATAGGTATTGTGCTGGTGGTTCTTGGAGTTTATGTGAACTATTCGGCTTCTTTCTGGCCGGCCTTCCCTTTATATCTTGTTGGTGTGATACTGGTAGCCGGGCATTTCTTTTTTGGCCCGCTGCGCCTGATACAGGAGTATATGGAAAATGGCGACATGGACGGTGCTGAGAAGGTATTAAGCTCCATTAAGTTCCCTAATCTTTTATATAAACCTATCCGCTCTGTATATTTTACCCTGAAAGGTAATATAGCCATGATGAAGCAGGATTTTGATGGGGCTGAAAAAATGATGAAGAAAGGCCTGGACCTGGGCATGCCAATGAAAGAGGCTGAAGGGGCCAGTCTGTTGCAGATGGGAATGCTTTCTATGCAGAAAAATGACCTGAAACAGGCAGAGAGTTATATCCGCCAGGCTTTGCGCAAAGGCTTGCCTGATAAAGAAAATGAAGCTGCTGCTTACCTGCAGATGTGCAGCCTGATGATGAATAAGAGAGAATTCCGTGCGGCAAAAGATTTTTTCAGGAAAACAAAAGCATTAAAACCCACTACACCCCAGATCGTTGACCAGATCAAGCAGATTGAAAAATATATTTCGAGAATACCGGGATAGCGGGTAATGGTTAATTAGTTAATTGGCTGACAGAGAAACTTGTCAGCCTTTTTTATTTCTTTTGGCTAAACGAGTAACTTGCTTAGATATAAATTCCTGTATGAAAAAAATATTTCTACTTACGATTGTCATTTCTTTATTCTCCCCGGTGTATAGTCAAAAAGCAGGGCACAAGAAAGAGATAATTTCAATAATACCCCAGCCTGTATCTGTTACCCAGGGAAAAGGTTCTTTTACACTTCCTTATAATATTGTAATAATAACTCCTAAAAATGAAGAGGTAAAAAGGACTGCACAACACTTGTCAAAGCAAATCAGGACAGTAACCAACCAGGTAAGCATTAAAGAAGGAACGACGGCCTCCCCAAAATCAATTTTTTTGTCTTTATCCGCTAATAAAAACATCCCAAAAGACGGATATCAATTAAAGATTACAACTTCCGGCGTTACCCTTATAGCCAATGAGCCATCAGGCATTTTTTATGGTGTACAAACACTTTTGCAACTTTTCTCAAAAGAAATTGCCGGCAACGAAATACATAAAAAACCAAATGAATGGGTATTACCTATTGTCACCATTGAAGATCATCCCCGCTTTGGATGGAGGGGATTGATGTTGGATGTATCCCGTCACTTTTTTACCGTGGCAGAAGTAAAAGATTATATTGATCAGATGGTGAAATATAAATTCAATCTCTTGCATCTTCATTTAACCGATGACCAGGGATGGAGAATACAAATAAAGAGTTTACCCAAACTGACTGAAGTGGGAGCATGGCGGGTAGAAAGAACAGGCACCTTTGGAACGCTGTCAAAACCCAATCCGGGAGAACCTGCTACTTATGGTGGATTTTATACGCATGAGGATATTAAGGAAATAGTGAAATATGCAGGAGACCGTTTTGTCAATATTCTGCCAGAGATTGATGTACCGGGGCACAGCCTTGCAGCCATTGCTTCTTACCCTGAACTGTCCTGCACACCGGGAGAGTATTATGTAAGTCCCGGAGACCGGTTTATGATCTGGCCCGGGGGCGGACAACATTTTTATGGTTTACTGGATAATACCATTTGCCCGGCTCTGGAAAAATCATTTGAGTTTTTAGACAAAGTGTTTTCTGAAGTAGCACAGCTTTTCCCTTTTGAATATATACATATGGGTGGTGACGAAACAGCCCGGAATTTCTGGGAGAAAAGTGAACAGATAAAAGCATTGATGCAAAAAGAAAATCTGAAGAACCTGGATGAAGTGCAAAGCTATTTTGTAAAAAGAGTGGAGAAGATCATCAACAGCAAAGGCAAAAAGATGATCGGATGGGATGAGATACTGGATGGTGGTTTAGCACCGAACGCAGCTGTGATGAGCTGGAGAGGAATGAAGGGTGGTATTGAAGCCGCCAAACAGGGGCATGAAGTAGTGATGAGCCCAACCGATTTTGCCTACATAGATTATATGCAAGGGGATGCTTCTATAGAACCGCCAGTATATGCTACGTTGCGCTTAAAAAAAGCCTACCAGTTTGAGCCCTTGCCCGAAGGAATTAATCCCTCCCTGGTAAAAGGCGGTCAGGCCAACCTGTGGACGGAACAGGTGTACAATATGCGCCATGCTCAATACATGACATGGCCCAGGGCATTCGCCATAGCAGAAGCTTTATGGAGTCCAAAAGAAAAAAGGAACTGGAATGATTTTGCCGCAAGAGTAGAAACACATTTTGAAAGAATGAATGCAGCCGAAGTAAAATATTCACCGGCCATTTATGACCCTATCATTATTGCCAGTAAAAAAGATACCACCACTGTAATGGTGAAATTAGATACTGAAATTGAAGGCTTAGCCATTCACTATAGTTTTGACAACTCATTCCCTGATAACTTTTACCCCTTTTATAAAGAGCCTCTCATTGTTCCAAAAGATGCTTCTTTTTTGAAACTAATAACTTACAGGAAAAATAAACCCATTGGCAGGTTATTGGTAATACCAGTGGCAGACTTGAAAAAGAGAGCAGGGATAAAGTAGCCGGGAGTTTTGAGATATCATCTATTAGATTTCCACATGTATTTGCTGATTACCCGGCCACTCACCAAATATCTCTTCCACTTTCTTAAACCGGTAATTGAAAATGGTTTTCAGCTTATCTTTTACAAATAATAAGTTGGCCAGTTTACCCAGAAACCAAAGCGGATTCTTATAATGAACAATATCTGTCATTTCTACCCCTCCGGGAATGGCTTTAAAATGATGTTGATGATGCCACAATGCATACGGGCCAAAGCGTTGCTCATCAATGAAGTATTCCCTATCCTTTACCTGGGTGATTTCAGTCATCCAGTAAACGGGTATTCCTAAAACCGGCTTAACGGTGTACTCGATTATTTGTCCGGCATACATTTTATCTCCGTGATGCCTGGAGACTACTTTAAATCCCATGTCTCCCGGTGTAATGGCCTGAAGGTTAGCCGGATTGGAAAAAAAATCCCATGCCCTTTCTAATGAAATAGGAATTTTTTGAACTGTTTTAATTGAATGTGCGGCCATAAATTGTAATAAGTTAAATTCGTTTGAATAACCTTTATTAAACAGAAAAGTTCGGAAAAGCAATGTCATTTAACAAAGAAAGATTAGAGAGAAAGTTTGCAGAAGAATTTGAAAGACTGAATGAAAAGCAACAACTGGCGGTCAATACCATTGAAGGCCCGGTGATGGTGATTGCAGGTCCGGGAACCGGCAAAACACAGATACTGGCCAGTCGGATCGGAAAAATCTTGCTGGAAACCGATGCTTTGCCTGAAAATATTCTTTGTCTGACCTATACTGATGCCGGTGTAGTGGCCATGAGAAAAAGGCTATTGCAGTTTATCGGACCTGATGCTTATAAAGTGCATCTCTACACCTTTCATGCATTTTGCAATGATGTGATACAGGAAAACCTGTCCTTGTTTGAGAAGACATCTCTTGATCCTGTTTCTGAACTGGAGAAAATTCAATTCTATAAAGAGCTGATAGACTCTTTCCCCAAAAATCATCCGCTGAAACGATACAGGGGCGATGTGTATTTTGAAGTGAACAACCTGCAGCATTTGTTCAGCAATATGAAGCGGGAGGGATGGACACCGGCTTTTATCAGTCAAAAGATTGATGAATACATAGCTGATCTGCCCAATAGGGATGAATTTATATACAAAATAAATAAAGCTGGCAAATGGAACAAAGGGGATTTAAAACCTGCTTACCAGGATGAAATAGAAAGAATGGAGAAGCTGCGGGCAGCCGTGGGAGAGTTTGACCGCTTTCAGCAACTGATGCGCAAACGTAACCGTTATGATTTTGATGATATGATCAACTGGGTTATTAAAGCCTTTGAAGAAAATAAAAACTTGCTTGCCAATTACCAGGAAAAATTTCAATACATATTGGTGGATGAATACCAGGACACCAGCGGTACACAAAACCGGCTTGTCGAGTTACTGATCAGCTATTGGGAGAAACCGAATGTGTTTGTAGTAGGTGATGATGACCAGAGTATCTATCGTTTCCAGGGAGCCAATGTGGAGAATATGCTGCAGTTTGCTGATAATTATCAAAAGGATCTGCTGACAGTAGTACTCACCAATAATTATCGCTCCACCCAACCTATACTTGATATTTCAAAATCGCTGATCGACCGGAACGAAGAACGACTGGTGAAACAAATTGAAGGATTAAGCAAAGAGTTGCTTTCATCCAAAGAGAAATTGAAACAACTCACTCATCAGCCACTCATCCAGGAGTACGAAACCCAAAGGCTGGAAATGATCGGCATTACCAAAAAGGTACAGCAACTGGTAGCGCAGGGTATTCAACCCGGAAGAATAGGTATTATTTATAAGGAAAATAAATATGGTGAAGAGCTATCACAATATTTTAAACTGCTGAACATTTCTGTCTATAGTAAAAGGAACCTGAACATTATTGAATTACCCCTGGCCAGGAAAATTATACTGCTGCTTAAGTATCTCGTCTCTGAACATGATATCCCTTACAGCGGAGATGAAATGCTCTTCGAAATCCTGCATTTCGACTGGTTTGGCATTCCGCCTGTTGAAATTGCGAAGCTCACGATGGAAGTGGCGGATAAAAAATATACAGGGAACGGCACATCCATCCGCCAGGTCTTAACAGAGAAGGTCAATACTCCTGCCAAAGATCTTTTCAGCCACGGTCTGCACCATGGATTAAAAAAAGCTTCCGGAATTGTTGAAAAATTGATCGCTGATGTTTCCAATGTAACATTGCAGCATTTATTTGAAAATATCATTCGTGAAGCCGGCGTACTCACACATATTATGCAGAGCAGTGATAAGCATTGGCAGTTACAAATACTGACCGGTTTATTTGATTTTGTAAAAGAAGAAACACACCGTAACCCTTATCTGACCCTTGAGCACTTAGTTAATCTTATCGAACTAATGGAGAAGGAAGATATTTCTTTGCCATTAGTACAGGTGAGCGGCAGCGAAAAAGGCATCAACCTGATGACAGCCCACGGTTCAAAAGGATTAGAGTTTGAATATGTATTCTTTGCAGGATGTAATGCCACTTCCTGGGAAAAGAAAAGAAAACCGGGTGGTGGTTATAAACTCCCTGATACAATTTTTTCCTCCTCCCGCAAGGAGGGGACCGATGATGAAGAGCTACGACGTTTGTTTTATGTGGCACTGACAAGAGCTGAACAACATTTATATATTTCTTACAGCAAATACAAAAACGATGGTAAGGAACTTGAGCCGTCCATGTTCATTGCAGAAATACAGGATAAAAATGAATTACCGGTAGAAAAAATAATTATTGATACAGAAGTAGTCAGTGAGTTTGCCGCATTGAGCTTCGCCGAAGCAGAAGCCCCGGAAATTGAGAAGATTGAGGAAGAATTCATCACCCGTATACTTGACAAGTTTGTAATGAATGTAACAGCATTGAACAACTACCTGAAATGCCCGCTGGAATTTTATTTCAAAAACCTGATCCGCATCCCCTCGCCAAAAAATGAAGCAACCGAATTCGGCTCAGCTGTCCACCATGCATTGGAAAAACTTTTCCGGAAAATGCAGGAGGAAAAGAAAAATAAATTTTCCTCCAAAGAAGAATTCATTGCCGACTTCGGGTGGTACATGCACCGGCACCGGGAGAGTTTTACCAAAGAACAATTTGACCGGAGGCTGGAATACGGACAGGAAGTACTGAGTAATTACTACGACAAGTATATTAAAAGCTTTAATAAAATTGTGGCGATTGAAAGAAATATTCGCAATGTGGTGATCAAAAATGTTCCACTAAAGGGAAAACTGGATAAACTGGAGTTTGATGGTAAATCGGTGAATGTAGTTGACTACAAAACCGGCGATCCCGATAAGGCCATTCCCAAAACCAAAGGCCCTTCTGAAAAAGTACCCAATGGCGGCGACTATTGGAGACAGGCTGTTTTCTATAAGATTCTTGTTGACCATTATGAGCAAAAAGACTGGAAGGCCGTAAGCACTGAGTTTGATTTTATAGAACCTGATAAAAAGAAAAACTACCGCAAGGAGAAGGTAATTATTACCACCGCCGACATTACCACTGTAACACAGCAAATCACATCCACCTGGGAAAAGATACAGAACCGGGAATTCTATATTGGTTGTGGCAAAGAAGATTGTCATTGGTGCAATTTTGTTAAAACAAACAAATTGGCCATTGCTTTACATGAACAGGAAACCGAAGAAGAGGAATTATGATTTTAAAAACAAATCATTAATTGCAAACAGGTTAAGTTTGCAGCTCATGAATTATAAGCGTCTTATATCTGCGGCAACTCTGGTTGTGATCATTACTGCTGGTTTCATCAATAACACGGGTTGTGCTAATATTATACCCCCGCAGGGCGGGCCAAGAGATTCTATAGCCCCCGTATTACTAAAATCAAATCCGGGGGATTCTGCTGTTAATTTCACCGGCAACAAGATCACTTTCACCTTTGATGAGTTTATCGACGTACAGAATATTCAGGAAACCCTGTTGGTATCTCCCCTGCCGGTAACCATTCCTTCGGTTGATAACAGGCAACGAGAGGTCACCGTACGGTTAAAAGATACCCTTGAACCTAACACTACTTACACATTAGATTTTGGCAAGGCCTTAAAGGATTTCACCGAGGGAAACGTAATTAAAAACTTTACTTACACTTTTTCTACAGGAAAATACATCGACTCGCTTGAGCTAAAAGGAAAAGTACTGTTGGCAGAAACAGGAAAGACAGACAGTACCCTGATTGTTATGCTTCATACCAATCCGGATGATTCTGCCCTGGTGAAGGAAAAACCAAAATATATAGCCAGGCTGGACGGGGAAGGCAATTTTTATTTCAAAAACCTGCCTGAAAAAACTTTTTATATCTATGCACTGAAGGATGAAGGTGGCACCAAACGTTATTTTGGTGGCAAACAAGTATTTGCCTTTGCCGATAGCGCAGTGGTTGTTCAGCAAAAAAATGAGCCGATTACCCTGTATGCATTTGGCGCTAAACAAGAATCGCAAAGCCAGACTGCAGCACCCCCCTCCTTCGGTCCCGGTATCCGTAACAAACCGGGTACAGCTACCAATGATAAAAGATTAAGGTACCAAACTAACCTGTTAAATAATCAACAGGATCTGCTCAGCCAGTTTGTGATGACATTTGAACAGCCGTTAAAAACCTTTGACTCATCCAGGCTCAGATTATATACTGATACAAGTTTTCTGCCGGTGACAGATTATAAGTTTGAAAAAGACAGTTTAAGCAGGAAATTAACCCTTGTTCATAACTGGAAAGAAAACACACCGTATCGCCTCATTATGGATAAAGACTTTGCAGAAGACTCTTCTGGCAAAAAATTACTGAAAACTGATACGCTTAGTTTTACGACAAAGAAAAAAACCGATTATGGTATGCTGAAACTAAGATTCCGAAACCTGGATCTGGGCAAAAACCCTGTATTGACCTTTTTGCTCAATGGAGCAGCATATAAATCAATTCCTCTCACCAGCACAGAGTTTACCAGCTCACTTTTTTTACCTGGTGATTATGAGCTACGAATTTTATTTGACGATAACAAGAATGGCACCTGGGACCCGGGGCAATTTTTTGGTGCCCGTAAACAACCTGAACTGGTAGTCCCCATCGAAAGAAAGATCTCGGTAAAACCAAACTGGCAAAATGAATTTGATATCAGTCTGTAGAGACTGGCTAAAAACCGATAGCTTATATTTGCCTCATGCAATTTTCTTCTTCTTTGTTGGAAAATGCGGTAAACGAATTTGCCAAATTACCCGGTATAGGTAAAAAGACTGCATTGCGTTTAGTACTTCATTTACTAAAGCAAGATACCAGGGTAGCAGGGCAGTTCAGCGAAGTTATTGCCCGTATGAGAAGTGAGATCAAATTCTGCCAACGGTGTTTCAATGTAGCAGATGGAGATATTTGTTCGATTTGTGCCAACTCAATGAGAAAGCAGGAAGTGATTTGTGTAGTAGAAAGTATCCGTGATGTAATTGCCATAGAAAGCACCCAGCAATTCAATGGTATTTATCACATTTTGGGTGGTATCATTTCGCCACTGGATGGCATTGGCCCGGACCAATTGAATATTGAATCACTCATCAGCCGGGTGCAAAAGGAAAAAACAGAAGAACTAATATTTGCCCTTAATCCTAATATTCAGGGAGATACTACCATATACTATATTCAGAAGAAATTACAACCCTGTCAACTTCGTATAACTACTATTGCCCGTGGCATTGCTTTTGGAGGTGAACTGGAGTACGCCGATGAAATGACGCTGGCCCGGAGCCTGCAAAACCGTTTGCCTGTAGAAAGTTATGTATCAAACCGCTAAGACTTGCGGGCTTGTTTATTAAGTCCATATAACTTAGCTTTGCCTATCAAAATACAGGCGGATTTGTTTATTGTTCGGCCTGCTCTAAAAAACAGAACTAATAAACGGACGAAACTCTTCTTATAGTTTCCCTACGTTTATAGTTCACAAACAATTTGACATGAAGACAATCCAGGATTGTTTGAAAGAACGCATACTGATCATTGATGGTGCCATGGGTACCATGATACAGCGGCACAAACTCACAGAGGCTGATTATCGTGGTGAACGATTCAAAGACTGGCATTGTGATGTAAAAGGTAATAATGACCTGCTGAATATTACACAACCGCATATAATTACTGCTATTCATAAACAATATCTTGATGCAGGAGCTGATATTATTGAGACCAACACATTCAGCAGCACGGCTATAGCTATGGCTGACTATGAAATGCAATCTCTGGCTTATGAATTAAATGTGGCTGCTGCCAAATGTGCCAAAGAAGCTATAAAACAATCTGGCAAACAGGCATGGGTAGCGGGTGCCATTGGTCCGTTGAATAAAACATTATCGCTTTCTCCTGATGTAAACAATCCTGGTTTTCGTGCCGTTACATTTGATGAAGTGGTAAATGCCTATTACGAACAAGTAAAAGGATTAGTAGATGGCGGTGTTGACATACTCCTAATCGAAACGATCTTCGACACGTTGAATGCAAAAGGAGCCATTTTTGCCATCAAAAAATATTTCAGGGATACAAAAAAAGAAGCGCTTCCTGTAATGATAAGCGGGACCATTACTGATGCATCCGGCAGAACACTGAGCGGGCAAACACTGGAAGCTTTCTATACTTCTGTAATGCATGCCAAACCGCTAAGTATTGGTTTGAATTGTGCATTAGGAGCTAAAGAAATGCGTCCTCATATTGAAGAATTATCCCAGATTGCCAGTTGTTATGTATCGGCCTATCCAAATGCTGGTTTACCCAACGCCATGGGAGAATATGATGAACACCCCGAAGATACCGGCCATTACCTGGAAGAATGGGCTAAAGAAGGATATGTAAACATCGTTGGGGGTTGCTGCGGCACTACCCCTGATCATATAAAACATATTGCTGAGCATGTAAAAAGCCTTACACCAAGACCATTACCTGTTATAGAAAAAGAATTAGTATGACAACACCACAATTTTTATTGCTGCTATCCATCCTCATACTCGTTGTAAATAACTTTTCAATGATCAAAAAGTTATTTGTAAAAAAGAGCTCATAAATGCAAGACACCATTGTTATCAGGCCTTACCTAAGATTGTCAGGATTAGAACCGCTGGTCATCAGGCCGGAGACCAATTTTGTAAACGTTGGTGAAAGAACCAATGTTACCGGTTCAAAGAAGTTTGCCCGCCTTATCAAGGAAAACAAATACGAAGAAGCCCTCAGTGTGGCCCGCCAACAGGTAGAGAGCGGCGCACAGGTACTGGATGTAAATATGGACGATGCTCTCCTGGATGGAGTACAGGCCATGACTACTTTTCTGAACCTGGTTCAAAGTGAACCGGATATTGCAAAAATTCCGATCATGATCGACAGCTCAAAGTTCGAGATCATTGAAGCAGGGCTAAAATGCGTACAGGGAAAATGTATCGTCAACTCAATCTCTATGAAAGAAGGCGAAGCTAAATTCATAGAGCAGGCCATCATTTGCCAGAGTTATGGCGCTTCTGTTATTGTCATGGCATTTGATGAAAAGGGGCAGGCCGATACTAAAGAAAGAAAAGTAAATATCTGTCACAGGGCCTACAAAATATTGACTGAACAGGTTGGCTTCGAACCTCAGGATATCATTTTTGATCCAAATATTTTTGCTGTAGCCACGGGATTGGAAGAACATAACAACTATGGAGTGGATTTTATTGAAGCCACCAGGGAGATAAAGCAACTGATGCCATTGACGAAAGTAAGTGGTGGGGTGAGTAATCTATCTTTTTCCTTCCGCGGCAATGACCATGTACGGGAAGCCATGCATAGCGTATTCCTGTACCATGCTATCAAAGCTGGCATGGACATGGGAATTGTAAATGCAGGTCAACTGGTGGTGTACGATGAAATAGAGCCACAGTTAAGAGAACTCTGTGAAGATGTAATACTTAACCGTAACAATGATAATAATGAAGCAACTGAAAAGCTCATTGCTTTTGCAGAAACAGTAAAAGCAAAAGGCAAGGTTGAGGTAAAAGATGAAGCATGGAGGAATAACCCCGTGGAGGAAAGGCTGAAACATGCTTTGGTAAATGGTATTACAGATTATATTGATGCTGATACGGAAGAAGCCCGCCAAAAATATTCCACACCCCTGGAAGTAATTGAAGGCCCTTTAATGAACGGCATGAATGTAGTAGGCGATCTGTTTGGAGCGGGGAAGATGTTTCTGCCACAGGTAGTAAAAAGTGCAAGGGTAATGAAAAAATCTGTTGCTATTCTTACTCCTTATATTGAAGCAGAAAAAGAAGAAAGAAAACAGGCACATTTAGCTGCCGGTACAGTAAATATAGAAGCTGCGGGAGCTCCAAAAGTTTTATTAGCCACCGTGAAAGGTGATGTACATGATATTGGAAAAAACATAGTAGGGGTTGTACTGGGATGCAATGGTTATGACATCATAGATCTTGGTGTAATGGTACCCGCCGATAAAATACTTGATACTGCCGAAAAAGAAAAAGCGGATATTATAGGCCTTAGTGGCCTCATTACCCCATCCTTAGACGAAATGGTGCATGTGGCACATGAAATGAAACGCCGCAATATGAAGCAACCATTACTGATTGGTGGTGCCACTACTTCCAGAATGCATACAGCAGTGAAAATTGCTCCCCAATATAACAATGGGGTACTGCATATTCTGGATGCTTCAAGAAGCGTAACAGCCGTCAGCACCCTCTTAAGCAAAGAGAAAGGAGAATTGTTGCAAAAAACCGCCAATGAGTACGAAGGACTTCGGAACCAGTTTTTGAACAAAAACAAGAAAGATCTGGTTCCGTATACCGAAGCTGTCATTACAAAAGAATATTTCGACTGGAAGAATTACAAACCAGTTAAGCCTGCTGTTGATGGTGTAAAAGTGCTGAAAGAATTTGATCTTGGCACCATTGCAAAATATATAGACTGGGGACCTTTCTTTATAGCCTGGGAAATGCCGGGCCATTTTCCTGAAGTATTATCAGATAAAATATTTGGAGCTGAAGCGAACCGGCTTTACCATGATGCACAAAAACTGGTGCAGCAAATCGTTGCTGAAAAATGGTTTACCGCAAGCGGAGTTATTGGTTTTTGGCCGGCAACAACCAATAATGCTGATACAATAACCCTGCAAACAGAAAATGGAGTAGTAAAACTTGAATCCCTGCGGCAGCAGTTGAAAAAAGCAGTGGGGCAGCCAAGCTACTCCCTGGCAGATTTTATCAAACCTAAAGAACTGGGTGATGATTATATAGGCTCTTTTGCTGTAACTATCCATGGTGCTAAAAAGCATATTGAAAAATTTGCAGCCGAGCATGACGAGTATAATAAAATAATGGTACAGATATTGGCTGATCGCTTTGTAGAAGCCTTTGCCGAGTGCCTGCATGAAAGAACAAGAAAAGAATACTGGGGTTACGAGAAAGACGAAAGATTGAGCAATGAACAACTGATAAAAGAAGAATATAAGGGTATCCGTCCGGCACCTGGATACCCGGCCTGCCCGGATCATACAGAGAAATTAAAATTGTTTTCCCTCTTGAATGTTACTGAAAATATCGGGATTGAACTGACCGAAAGCCTCGCCATGAACCCACCAGCGTCCGTATGTGGCTGGTATATTGCCCATCCGCAAAGCCACTATTTTGGTTTGGGGAAAATTGGTAAAGACCAGTTGGAAGATTATGCCAAAAGAAAAGGAATGACGATAGAAGAAGCGGAAAAATGGCTGAGACCGGTATTGGAGTAATAATTCTATTCCTTATTCCACAACCGCTGATTCAGTTTTAGTTCATCAATTATATCAAATACAATATTGATGGTATTGTAAAAATCGCCCAGCCTGTTATAATCATTAACAGAAAAGATGGCTGGTTCAAATAATTCATCTTTTATCGGAACGGCCACATGAATATTTGTGTTGACAAAAGATAAGGAAGTACCCTCTCCCATCAGTTGCTGCAAACGTACAATCCGTTCCATGAATGAAGGTGTAAGAATATACCTGGCTTCCACCTGGTCGCTGCTGTACACAATGAACCTTTTCTCAAATTCCACACTCTCCAGTCTTACCTTTTCCAGGTTCCACGCAAAGGATGAGAAAAGCTTTGTTAGAAAATTGATCTGGGGATTTCTTTCACTCCAAACATAAGTGCGGCCGGAGAAGTTTTTATTAAAATCTGCAATAAAAAAAAGTCCTCTGAAAATTGTTTCCCAATGAGTACTCTTACCTGAACTCACTTTTCGTTCTGTATGTAACTCCGAAAAACAAAAGAAGGTCTTTTCATGTGTTCCCTCAATATAATCATCCCCTGAATAGCGGTCAGGCTGTTCCACAAACAGCCCGCTGTTTAAATAATCCGTTTTACTGATAGAAAGGTGGGGGGTATACGTTAAAGAGGGATCAATAAAATGAATGATCTTTCGTACAATCGTTTCTTTGAAACCCGCAGCAAATGATTTCTTTTTATTACCAAAAACAATCAGCAGGATAAGTGCTGACAGTATTAATATAAAAGCAATAACAGCCGTGCCACTATTATGAGATGCAGCAGAAATAATAAAAAGTAAAATCGCCGTTCCCAGAAAGAAAAACCCGGCTATCCCATACTTCTTTATCTTTTTCCGATCTTCTTCAAGCGGGGTCAATAAATGCTTCAATTCATTTTCATAAAATAAGTTGAAGTTATTTACTGAAGACATAGGAAGTTTATCAATTAATATTTATAGCGGAAGCTGACTTTTCTGAATCAGGGATATTAAAATACTCTTTTCTTCCCATACCTGCAGCTGAAGCTATAAGTGAGGAGGGAAACGTTTCAATGGCATTATGATAATCATTCACTGCTGCATTGTAAAAACGCCTTGATGCAGCCAGTTGTTCCTCCGTTTCATTGATAGCACCTTGTAATCTCAGAAAATTTTCACTGGATTTTAGTTGTGGATAGTTTTCAAAACTGACAAAAATTTGCTGCAAGACCGTATTGATCTGGTTATCCAGCTTTACTCTTTCATTGGCAGACAAGTTATCCTGCATTACTTTTTGGCGTAATTCCGTAACACTTGTCAGCAATCCCCTTTCATGTTGCATATAACCTTTTACCGTTTCTACCAGCTGCGGTATCAGGTCGTACCTTTTTTTAAGCACCACATCAATTGAAAAAAATGCGTTATCAACGGCGTTTTTCTTCCTGATAAGGTTATTATAAATAAAAACAGGGATCAGGAAAATAACCAATAGTAAGATAATTATCAGTGGTGACATACAGTGCCGGTTAATATGATAGTTTATTTTTTCTAACCCAGATTCAGTCAGCAATTACAATATATGAATATCACTGAACGCTTGTTTTAGTTGGCCGGGACTATGGAAATGAATTGATTTGATGCCCAACTCCTCGGCTGCTTTCACATTTCGTAAGTTATCATCAATAAATATAGCTGTAGAAGGGTCAACATTATACCGGTCCAACAATCGCTTATAAAAATCAGGAAAGGGTTTCCTTGTTTTTTCCTCACCGCTCACTACCCTGCCCTGGAACCAATGTAAAAAATCATACCTCACCAGGGCAATGTCAAAAAGATTAGCCTGCCAGTTGGTTAAGGCATACTGTTTGAACTTATTTGAATCCCTCAGCATCCTGAATATTTCAACCGTATCCTGAACAGGTCCGTTCAGCATGTCGGTCCAGCGTCCATAGTAATCCCTGATGGGTTTTTCCCAGTCTGGAAATTCAGATACCAGCAATTGGGTTGCTTCTACAATTGAACGGCCGGCATCCTGTTCCTCATTCCAGTCGCTGGTGCAGATATGACGAAAGAAATAATCTCTTTTTTCTTCAGATTCAAAATAACTTTCATTAAAAACGTATTTAGGGTTCCAGTCGATCAGCACACCGCCGAGGTCCCAGATAATTGTTTCAATCTTCATAGTTTTCTACTGATGATTATAACGCATTTTCAGCCAGATCATAATGCCAGACATAACCAGCATTACAGCATTGGTAAGGATAATCACCCAGTTATTTATCATTACTCCGTAGACAAGCCACATTATTTCATTTACAAAAGCAATAATAAACATATAGAGTGAAACATCTTTCGCAGATTTTTCCTTCCATGTTTTTAATACCTGGGGTAAGAAAGTAAAGGCAGTTAATGCCCCGGCTGCGTATCCCAACATATCTGCTGCTGTCATTATTTATATTTTTTTATCAGTTTAAGTTCTTCTGTCTTTGCTGGCATTAAACTTACTGCACTACCACCACCCGGTGCCAGTTTAAATTTTAAGATTGTTTTACTATCTACCAAAAATTTCTCAATGACATATGCTTCTGGGTTATCCTTCCAGTGTGCATTATCTGCGTCCCGGTAAATGGTAGCCACATATTTTTTATCTGCATCCAGGAAAGATAAGGGGGTAGAAAAATTTCTTGCATTTTCATCTGTGATTGCTCCTACAAACCAATTATTACTTCCTTTAGCCTTCCTTGATATAATCACATAATCACCCGGTTCAGCTTCAAGTATCCTCGAATCATCCCAATCCACTGCCACATCTTTGATGAACTGGAATGCATCCATTCTGGCTTCATAATTTTCCGGCAGATCAGCTGCCATTTGCAAAGGGCTGTACATGGTCACATATAAAGCCAGTTGCTTTGTCAGCGTTGTATGCACCTGTTCTTTTTTTTCAGGATTATAATAACTCATCCTGATTTTAAAGATACCCGGGGTATAGTCCATTGGTCCCCCCATCAATCTGGTAAAGGGCAATATAGTTTCATGCTCAGGCATATTACCTACACTCCAGGCATTAAATTCATTTCCTCTTGCTGCCTCACTAGCCAGCCAGTTAGGATAAGTTCTGTGTAAGCCGGTGGGGCGAACCGGTTCATGAGCATCCACCATGATATGATGTTTCGCAGTTTTTGCAGCAACTCTTTCATAGTGGCGCACCATCCATTGTCCGTCATGATGCTCCCCTCTTGGGATTATTCGTCCTACATACCCGGTTTTTACGGCATCATAACCAAACCGGTTCATAAACCTGTATGCTGTATCCATCCATCTTTCGTAGTTAGTGGCAGATCCGGATGTTTCGTGGTGCATAATGATCTTTACTCCTTTTGATGCTGCATACTGTTGCAATTCTTTCACATCAAAATCAGGATAAGGTGTTACAAAATCAAACACATCTTCCTTCCATTGGCCAAACCAATCTTCCCAGCCCGTATTCCATCCTTCTACTAACACTCCCTGTATTCCATGAGTGGCAGCAAAGTCAATATATCTTTTAACGTTAGCGGTGGTTGCCCCGTGTGGAACTTTAGTCGATTGTTGAGAACCAACCTGGCCACCGCTATAATCCCAGCTGCTCTTGCCTACATGCATTTCCCACCATACCCCTACCATCTTCTGCGGTTTTACCCATGCTGCAGCATCAGCTACTTTTGAAGGTTCATTCAGGTTTAAAATCAGCTTTGAAGCAAGAATATCAGTTGCTTTATCACTTACAATAATAGTTCTCCACGGAGTGGCAAAAGGCGCCTGTAAGTATGCTTTATTTCCTACTGCATCCGGAACAAGATGAGAAGTGAAAGTAAAAGATGATTTATCCAGCACAAGGTTCATGGCGGGATAATTTAATAAGGCCGCCTCATGCAGATTGATATACAAACCATCTGCCGATTTCATCATTAAAGGGGTTTGGACAGCGTTGTTATCAAAGAAAGTCTTGGCATGTATCTCCTGCGCAAAGCCCCCGCCTGATGCATCAATTTTACTCAAGCTGCTGTTATAATATCCGTATTCATTTGTGTCATAATCACCCGGGATCCAAAAAGCACTGTGATCACCTGTAACAGCAATTTGAGTTAACTCATCTGCAATGATAAAATGATTCAGTTTTGCCTGTGCAGGAAACGAATAACGAAAACCAATACCATCATTAAAGATCCTGAAAATAACCTGGATTTGAATACCTGATCCTGAACGATCTGCAAGTTTCAACACAAGTTGCTTATAATTGTTTCGAATAGAATTGACCTCTCCCCAAACAGGTTTCCATGTTTCATCAGTTACAGATGAATCAATTCCTTGCAGATCAAATTTTATCAAAGATAATTCCGGATTTTTCAGCTTCATGCCCAACCCGGAAGGTTCAATAGCTTTCTTTCCTTTATAAAACACCCTGTATACAAGGTCTCCGTTTGTGCGGTGAAGAATTCCCAGCTGAATATTGTTATCAGGTGAACTGACTGTAATTGACTGATCGGCGGACACCTGCTGTACGATCCCTGACATGAAAAGGATTGTAAGCAATCGTTTAAGTAACATACAAGTAAATTTTTGTGAAGTTACTTAGTTCTGTGTAAAGAGTACACAACCAGATCATCGCTTTTCAAATAACCACCACAAACGTTTCCGGGGCTTTACTTTATAGTTGGTCCGGATATAGTGAGTGATATGAGCCATTGCTTCATCAATACTATCCGTTACTAGTACCAGGTCCATATCTCCCGGCGAAATGGTGCCCTGCATTTCCATTTCCTTAATCGTAGTAAGCAAAGGGGTATAATACTCTTTTCCAAACAACACTACAGGAAATTGGCTGATAGTCTTTGTTTGAACCAGCGTTAATGTTTCAAACAGTTCATCCATAGTCCCAAACCCGCCCGGCATGATGATAAAAGCATATGAATATTTCACCAGTAGTACTTTACGGACAAAAAAATGCTCAAATGTTACTGATTTATGCAGGTAAGGATTTTCTTTTTGTTCAAATGGAAGCTGAATATTACAACCAACCGATTTGCCTCCATTCTCAAATGCTCCCCGGTTGGCGGCTTCCATAATGCCGGGTCCTCCACCGGTCATGGTAGTCATTCCAGACAAGGCAATTCGCTTTCCAAACTCTCTTGCCTGATCATAGTAAGAATGATTTTCTTTAAATCTTGCTGAGCCGAAAACTGTGACGCAGGGGCCTATAAAGTGCAAGGCCCTAAATCCTTTTATAAATTGCCGGAATACCCGCCAGGCAAATAATAACTCATACCCCCTGCTTTTAGGGCCTTCGAGATACACAGGTTCTTTAGGTGGAATAACAGGATTTATCTTTGATTTAACTGAAGCTTCCATAGAAAATGTAAATTGCCTGACAATTTAATCATTATTACAATGCGAATAATTTCTTATAATGTAAATGGAATAAGAGCCGCTATAAAAAAAGGGTTTCTTGATTGGCTGAAAACAAATCCGGCAGATGTAATATGCCTGCAGGAAACAAAGGCCGTACAGGGTGATGTGGATACAAAAAAAATAAATGAATTGGGCTACCACGACTATTGGTTCAGTGCACAAAAAAAAGGATACAGTGGCGTAGCCGTATTTACTAAAGTAAACCCTGATAAAATAGAATTAGGTAACGGGCATGGTCCAAGTGATGATGAAGGAAGGGTGATACAACTGGATTTTGGAGATACCCGGCTTATTAACGCTTATTTTCCCAGTGGTACCAGTGGTGATGAAAGACAAGATTTCAAATACCAGTGGCTTGATGAATGCTTTAACTGGCTGACTAAACTGAAAAAAAAATATCCCAAACTTATTTTGTGTGGTGATTATAATATTGCACATACTGAAATAGACATACACGACCCAAAAGGAAATAAAAAATCTTCCGGCTTCTTACCGGAAGAAAGAGAATGGATGACAAAATTTCTTGCTAGCGGCTGGATTGACACATTCCGGGTCTTTCATCCTGAACCTCATCGATATAGCTGGTGGAGCCAGCGTTTTCCTTCAGTACGATTGAATAATAAAGGCTGGAGAATTGACTATATAAATGTTACAGAACCTTTAAAAAAGCAACTGAAAGATGCAGAAATCTTCCCGGATATAAAACATTCTGATCATTGCCCGGTATATTTAGATATCAAATTATGATCACTGCCGGCAACTGATATTTTTCATTCTCTTCTCTGAGTACTAATCATACGACAGGATTACTTCATTAATTTTTTCATTACTTATTATAAAGTTTCTACAGTTATAACTATAATACAACTGAAATATAATTTGATTTATGATCGTTTATAACGTTACCATTAAGGTAAATCATTCAATAGCTGCAGCCTGGCTTATCTGGCTAAAACAGGAACATATCCCTGATGTAATAAATACCGGTTGTTTTACTCATGCCGTACTATTACACCTTATTGAAGCTGATGATGAGGAAGGTATAACCTATGCTGTACAATATTATGCAGAAAGTAAGGGGCTATACAACCAGTATATAGAAAAATTTGCAGACGAAATGAGAAAAAAGGGAATTGAGAAATGGGGCAATCAATTCATAGCTTACCGCACTGTAATGCAGGTTGTGAATTGAGTGTGCAAAAGAATATTTACAAGCCTCTCTATATACGAAACAGTTGTATATTTCCCGCAAACCCTTGTCCGGCCTGAATTTCATTGATCATTTTACAGAACCCGCTACAGTAAAGACTTTCAGCGTTTGTGGCAGATAATGCGGCAAAGTGCAGGAAAATGACAAACCGCTAAAATCCTTGTCCCTTGCGGTTTCGGGGCTTTTAATACAAAAAAAATGGAGAATAAAAATTTTTTGCCAGTATCAAAAACCGTCTAAATTTGTCGCCGTTAGCAAATCATATAAAAATACAAATCATGAACAAAGCCGAATTGATCGCAAAGGTGTCCGATGATACAGGTATCACCAAGACGCAGGCAAATGCTGCCCTTGATTCTTTTGTAGAAGCAGTTACAAAAACATTAAAAGGTGGTGGTAAAGTTACCCTGGTTGGATTTGGTACATTTTCCGTATCGAAAAGAGCTGCCCGCAATGGCCGAAACCCACAAACTGGTGCTGTAATTAAAATCAAAGCAAGAAAAGTAGCTAAGTTCAAAGCTGGTAAAGAACTTGCCGGTAAATTGTAATTGCACCCTTACTGTATTAAGAAGCTCCTGTGCTTATATCAGTGCCGGAGCTTTTTATATTAAAACAGCTTTAATTTTGTATCACATATAAAAAATCAATTATCATGGGAAGAGGAGATAAAAAAACCGCAAAAGGAAAACGCTTTAAAGGTTCATTCGGTAAAAGCCGTCCGGCTGTATCCCCGGCAGCAAAAAAGAAAGCTGCTAAAAAAAGTAAGTAATTACCCGGTAGTACAAACTACAAGTTAAAAACGGGTAGTTTGTACTACTATTCTCTGCTTCTCATTACCTGTGTATACACGGTAGTAATCTTTGGTTAACTGAACCAAACAAAAACACCCCTTCGCAGGGGCATTCTGAAATTTTTTGACCCGGTTTTTACAAATTAGTCTTTCGTTGTATCAGTTGATCTCTCTCTTCGGCTATCACATTTAGCATACTCTCCAGTTCACCAATTCTTTTAAGCTGCCCTTCAAGTTTCTTATTGGTTTCCGTCATAGCCTGCATATCATTATTCAGCTCTTCGAGGTAAGCAACTCTTTTCTGCAATTGCTGGCGTTGAAAATCAGATTCTTTCAGTTTGCTTTCGGTTTCTGTCATTTCCAGCTGTAATCGCCTGTTTTCTTCAACAACTGCCTGGTATTTCAACTTTTGTTCTTCGAAATCACGGGTCATTTTATGTTGTACTTCCTTTAGCTCTTCGTACTCAAGGTTAATTCTTTTAGAAATATTTACCTGGTTTTCCAGCTTATGCATTTTATCCTGCAGCACATTGAACTCACTATAGGCGCTGTCAAGCATAGCATTCATCTCAGTGGTCAGGTGTTCCTTCTGCCTTATATTATTTATCTCTTTTTCCTTTTGAGAAAGCCTGAACCGTAAATCTTCAATTTGCGAAGAAAGCTCTTCATTTGTTTTAATGATCTCCTGTTGTTTTTCTTCCGTTTCTTTTACAATGTCTATCTGTCCAAGTAACTGGTTTATCTTCTCATTGTGTTCCAGCAGGCTGTTTTGAGCCAACCGGAGTTGTTCTAAATAATCCGATTTTTCTGCCTGCACAGCAGTTGACTGTAAGGGAGCCTTTTTTCGCATTGATTCCATTTCGGTCTGTAACTTTTTGTTCACAATGCGCATCTCCTCCGCTTCAATAGAATAGATATTACTGTTCTCTTCCGCATCAGCTAATTGTTTTCTTAGCTTATCAAGTTCTTTGTCTCTTAATTCAGTATCGTTGAAATACTTTAGTTTCCAGACTTCCAGTTCTTTATTTAGTTTTCCGGTAATATCCGACGTAGCATCTTTGAGAGATTTACGACTTACAATAAAAAAATGGATAGTAATGCCCAGGGTTATAGCACCCAGCATGAGAACAATTATCTCAATGACTGATAAGGAAAGGGTGGGCATAAGCTGTTAAGTAAGGTTCGTAAACTATTAAAAATCCGGCAAATAGCCGTTAAATAGTTTTTCACAGGTGTGCTTTCGAAGCTGGCACAAGATAGTATTCTCTGCGAAAAATTAAATAGTAAATACCCCCCGGAAAAACACCTTAACCTCTTACCAGTGTGCCTACTTTTTCTCCGGTTACCACCCTTCTAAGGTTATCGGGTTTATTCATATTAAATACAATAATAGGGAGATTGTTTTCCATGCAAAGCGTAAAGGCTGTCATATCCATCACCTTTAAATTCTGTGACAGACACTCCTGGAAAGTTATGACGTTGTATTTGGTAGCTGAAGGATCTTTTTCAGGATCAGCTGTATAGATACCATCTACCCTGGTACCTTTTAAGATTACATCTGCGCTTATCTCAATTGCCCGTAAAGACCCTGCTGTATCTGTAGTAAAGTAAGGATTTCCTGTACCAGCCCCAAAGATTACCACACGGCCCTTTTCAACGTGGCGGATAGCCCTGCGCCGGATATAAGGTTCAGCGATTTGCTCCATTTTAATGGCACTTTGTAACCGGGTATAAACCCCAATTCTTTCTAATCCTGCCTGTAAAGCCATACCATTAATAACAGTAGCCAGCATTCCCATATAATCGCCGTGTGCCCTTTCAATTCCCGTTTCCGCCTCATTCATTCCCCGGTAAATATTACCACCGCCGATTACGATGGCAACCTGCACACCCAGATCTGTTATAGATTTAATATCCTGTGCATATTGGGCTATCACATCGGTGTCGAAACCAAAGTTCTTATCACCCATTAAAGCTTCGCCTGAAAGTTTGAGAAGAATTCGTTTGTACTTAGGTAACATGGAATAGAAATTTCGCTGCGAAGATAGGGGTTTTGCCTATTGTTTTACGGCTCTCAGACTGTATACCATGGGTATCTTTCCTTCTAATCCTTTTATATGCCATTTACCAGCTTCAAACTCTATTACATTCCTGAAACATGGATAAGGTGAGTACATATGTTCATTAAACATTTCTATTCTCAATCCTGCCCCTATAAGCGCATTCAGCACTTCGCTAATACTGTGATTCCAGCTATACTCTTTTCCCTTTATATCAGCATTTCTGTCAGTATAGGTTCCTTCGTTTTCTGTAACAATCACTTCTGCTTTTTCATAAGAATACTTAATATGGGTAAAATCATCATCAAAAATCCATACCATGGGATGGAATTCGGCAATGTAAAAAGTACCGCCGGGTTTTAGTCTTTCCGCTATCATTTTACCCCATGGTTCCAGATCGGGGAGCCAGCCAATAGTGCCGTAAGAAGTAAATACAATATCGAATTGCTCCTTTACGAATTTACTGGTGTCTAAAACATTACAACATACAAAAGAAGCATTTAACCCCAGCTCTCTATTTAACTTTTCGGCCTCTTCAATTGCCTTATCAGACAGATCAACGCCAGTTACTTTGGCTCCCTTTCTCGCCCAATCAAGACTATCCATTCCAAAATGACATTGCAGATGAAGAAGTGTTTTATCTTTTACATCACCCAGCTCTGTTAATTCTATTGGTGTCAATACTGTTTCACCATTCTTAAACCCTGCCAGGTTGTAAAATGCCGAATCCCGGTGAACAACAGTTCTTTGATTCCACAAATCCCTGTTGGCATCAAAATATAAATTATAGTCTTGCATAAGGATATAAAAATAGAAAACATTGGTATTGCTGAAGTATTTTCATACAAACTATCCGGTTCATTCTTGTATTACCCTTGAATCTCCGGTTTGTATGATATTTTTAATCAGCGGATTGCCCTGGTAATAAATCCTGCTCTGGCCTGATGCGTTAGCAGTAAAAATGTTACCCACTTTTACTTTTATTGCAGATTGCCCGGTAGCCGTTACATCTGCAGCTACAACTGTCGATAGTCCATAAGCCAGGATTTCGGATTGGCCGCTTGCGTCAGCCTCAAAGCCCGTCGCTGTACCCCCCTGGAATTCAATTTTTGCCTGGCCGCTGGCTTGTAACAGAAACTTCGGGGCACTCATATTCACCCAGCAGGCACTTTGACCCGATATATTAAAGCTCACCAGATCTGTTTCTGCAAAACCTGCTAATGTAGCCTCCGACTGACCAGAAAGAACTAATCCTTCAATAGAGGGAAGGGTAATGGTAAAGTACACCCTTTTCCGGTTAGACCTATAATGGTCGTACTCAATTTTAAGAGATGAGTCAGTTATGCTTAGTACAAGATCATTGATATCTCTTTCTTCCCCCCTGGCAAGAATAGAATACGATGTTCCTTTTGTTATAGTAAACCGATGCTGGCTCCCGGCTTCAATTTTATTAAAATCAGCATAGTTGTAATTTCTTTCTATTGCATTTTCGGGCTCTTTTGAACAAGACAGCAAAATGACTGTAAAAGAAATAAGGAGAATAATTCCTGTGACAGCTTTTTTCATAACAAGGTTAAAAGTTTAATGATTAATGATTGAGCAAAACTCCTGATAACAATAAAGCAAAACAATCGCATGAAGATGTGAAAAAAGAGAGGCCCTCTCTTGACAAAGAAGGCCGTGATTGATTGCTTATGTAGGAGTAATTAAATACGTATTCCATAATTCAACCAGTAAAGTCACAATAGCTGTTTTTTCAGGCTGCTTGTGGCCCTGTAAACAACAGCCAGGTAGAATTATTTACAACATCTGGCTGAGTAGCAGAAATTGTCTTCCGATAGGTGGTAATCGTTTCTGCTAATTCATTATGAATATCTTTTTCAGCGAAAAATAATTCATAGAATTTTCTCATGATCTTTCTGTGTATCATAATGGTTTCAGCCAGTTCCTGGTGAATATTTTCAGACCCTTGAGATTTTTTCGGATCATTTGTTCCGGTCGTACCGGCACTGTTCGTTTTCTTCATACAATCAGGTTTAATGGTTTAAGGTTTTTTGTTAGCACAAAGATGATTATTGATTAAATAGTATACAATCACATATTGGGGTGAAAATCCAAACTGGTACAAAACAGGCATTTGTACCATTGCTATATTTGCCCCCGGAAGACTAATACATTCATTATTCGGTTTTTTTTCAAAAAAATCAAAGATCAAAAAAGGTTACTCAGGCAGGACCACATAAACATGTTATTTTATACTGGTCGCTTCCAGAATAGGAAAGCTCTCATTAGATTTGTATACATGAAAAAAATCCTGTTGCTTACCGGATTAATTTATTCCTGCATTGTCTGCGCACAACAGGGATACACTTTCAACCGTATTAGCACAGATGACGGAACAGGGCTGGCATCGAACGTAGTGTATTGTACTTACCAGGATGCCAAAGGATTTATATGGGTAGGTACTGCCAACGGCTTACAGCGTTTTGACGGAAATAAATTTATCACATTCGGCACCAGCAATCCAGGGAGTAACAAACTACCTGTTGCTGACCTGGCTCAGATACTTGATGCAGGCAATGGTAACATCTGGTTGTTCTTTAATACCCGGAAAGAAGTCGGGGTTTTTAATCCCATCACCTTTGACTACCATATTATCCCGATAAAAAACTCACAACCGATTCCTCCAAGAGCCAATATGAGATTATGGAAGGACAGTAAGAAAAATGTTTTTCTTTCTATCTGGAAATACGGGATCATCCGGTTTGATGAAAGACAACAGGCCTTTACTGATGAAAATTATTTCCCCTTACCAGCAGGCTGGAAGGCCAGTACCAGTGTTTTTGAAGATACTCTAAGAAAGAGGTATTGGTTTCCCTGCCCCGATAGCGGCTTGGCCGTATATGACGCAGATGCAAAAAAAGTATATACCCGTCATTACAACCCGTTACATATCCCCCTGCTTGAAAATAAAATAATCCAGCCAGGTGTGACAGAGTTTTTCATTGACCGTAAACGAAGGCATTGGGTATTTAACTGGACCGGTGGCCAGAACAAATGGTGTTTTAATGAAAGCGGAACTCAACTAAAAGATACTGCCGGTATAAATGATAATCCTGAATACTCAGAACTGGTAAATTTCTATGAGACTAAAGACTCTGTATTATGGGTGTATGGCGCCAATGGTCTTTTTAATTACGATAATAATATTGATCGTTTCTATTTTTATGAAGCTGCTTCTACTATCAGCGCCACAGGTATCAGGTATCAATCAGCCAACCAGGTAATGGAAGATCGTGACGGAAGTATCTGGATTGCCACTGATAACGGTTTATATTTTGCGTCTACAGGCAGCGGGACATTTAATGTGGTTAACCTGCTTTTTGATGAAAGCAAAGGCGCTGTAGATATAACAGACTTACTTCAGCTGCAAACCGGCCAATACTGGTTTAGTACCTGGGGCAGAGGCATAATAACTCTTGATAAAAACTTTGACCGGTATGATGCAGGCATCTACAATAATGTGCCGGCAATGGATAATGCGAGACGTATAATGTATAACCAGGTATGGGCATTATATCAAAATACAGATGGCAAAGTATGGATTGGTTGCCAGGCCGGTAAATATATGATTCATGATGCTTCCACCCGTAAAACCAGTTTCCTGGATTTGAAAGAAGCAGAAGATGCCACCATCCGGTATATCACAGCTGACAAAAAAGGAACTATCTGGATAGCCACCCAGCGGGGCCATATCATTAAGTATGATGGAAAAACATTTACAACTGTTCAAAAATTTGGAACCATTATTCCTAAAATCTTAATTGATAACAGCGGGTTATTGTGGCTCGCTACTCATAACCAGGGTTTATACTGCCTGAGCAGTGATGGTACAAAAATACTGCGGCATTACACCAGTGACAGTAAAACAAACCCGCTTTTCATTAACTCGGGCAGTGATATTGACCAGATCAACGACAGCACCATTGCATATGGCGCCGGTGCTCTTAACCTTATTAATCTAAAAACAGGCAATGTTACATGGCTTACGTTTGATGATGGATTACCCGGAAATACTATACAACGGGTAAGGGCAGACAAAAATGGTAATTTATGGATCATCACCCTGAACGGACTTTGCCGTTATAATTCTAACACAAAACGTTTTACCCCTTATGGCCGAAAAGATGGCATTACACTGGCTAATATGACAACAAAAGCCGATTATCAATGTACTGAACACTACATCATGTTTACTGGTTCTAATGCCGTTATGTTCTTTCTGCCTTCAATCTTTGATAACCTGGAGCCCCCCCCTGATGTTGTAATAACAGACTTTAAGCTTTTCAATGATTACGTTCCTGTTGACTCTTTGCTGGCTTTACCCAGACTACAATTAAATGCTCATCAGAATTCATTTACCATCTATTTCTCCTCATTGAGCTATTTGCAAAAAGAAAAGCTTACCTACTACTATAAAATGGAAGGGATTGATAAAGACTGGATAAAAGCAGACTGGCAAAGCTTTGTAAACTATTCTTTGCTCCCGCCGGGATCTTACACTTTTTATGTTTATTGTGAAAATATTGATGGAATACGGTCAAAAAATATTACCTCGTTCAAGATATATATCAAACCCCCGTTCTGGAGAACCTATTGGTTTATAAGCAGCGGGCTTTTTCTGCTATCACTTCTTTTATACACATTGCACCGGATGAGGGTTAATCGCATACTGGCTGTAGAAAAGATAAGAAACCGGGTTGCCAGAGACCTGCATGATGATATGGGATCTACTTTGAGTACGATCAATATCTTAAGTACAATGGCGAAGAGCAGGCTAAATACAGATACTGTTAAAACAAGTGAATACATAAGCAAGATCAGTGAAAACAGTCAGCGGATGATGGAGGCTATGGATGATATTGTATGGAGTATCAAACCCATGAATGATAACATGCAGAAAATCACTGCCAGGATGAGAGAGTTTGCCACCAGTGTACTTGAAGCCAAAGACATTGAAGTGGATTTTGATATAGAAGAGAAAGTATATGACGTAAAACTCGATATGGAAGCAAGAAGAGATTTCTTTCTCGTATTTAAAGAAGCTATTAATAATGCAGCCAAATATTCTAAAGCAGACAAAATTTGTGTTGTACTAATAACAAAACCGGGTCGGCTGGAGCTTACTGTAAAAGATAATGGTAAAGGTTTTATTGTGGCTGAAGCAGATAGTGGAAATGGTTTAAACAACATGCAAAAAAGGGCTGACGCTATGAAAGGAATATTACAAATTACATCAAAACAGGGCGAAGGAACTACAGTAAAATTAACTGTACCAGTTCTATAATTCAGAATAAAATGAATAAAGCATTAAGTCAAAAATTTCGTTTTTTCACATTCATCTGTATAGCGTTGCTGGCATATGTTCATGGCTACAACCTGAAAGAAACATACCTGGCTCCTTACAGCACCGTTAATGAGCCCCTGACTTTTACTTCCTTTTTTGAATACTTCGTGGCTAACGGCCTGCTGCGTTTCAGGATACCGATGCTTTTCATAATATCCGGGTATTTATATGCCGCATACGATCAGCGGCCATACCTGCAGCAAATAAAAAAAAGATTCAAAACGCTTATCATTCCTTTCTTATTGTGGAGTGCTGCCGCCCTGTTGCTCACTTTTGTACTACAACAATTTTCTTATACGGCTGATATAGTAAGTACTGCTAAGCTGGACCAGTTGCAAGACAACAGGCCTTATACTGAAATTGGCTGGAGAGGAATGATCCAACGTTGGTTATCTGCTCCTGTTGCTTACCAGCTTTGGTTTATTGTTTCTCTCTTTATTTATAACCTGATCTATCCATTAATACGCTGGCTGGTTATAAAGATTCCTTACATATGGCTACCGCTGACTTTCCTTTCTTTCTTCTTAGGATTTCAATTTATATATATAGATGGCCGGGGGCTTTTTTTCTTTTCCCTAGGCATATTCCTGCAAAAGAAAAAAATATCCATAGAAAATCAACCTGCCTGGTTTAGCACCGGACTTGCTTTTATTTTCTTTATCGGATTCACAGTGATCAAGACATTTATGGCATTCGAATTGGAGCCTAATACAATGGGTACATCTTTGACCTTATTGATATTTTACCAGCTTTCGGTACTGGCAGGCATTATGGCCATGTGGTTCGGATCGGATAAAGTGATCAAATGGTGCATGAATAAAAAATGGTTTCACCAGGCAAGTGGATTCTCTTTTTTCTTATATGGAATGCATGTGCCCCTTCTCCCATATATGATGACTATGGCCGTAAAGGAATTGAGTTTTCTGCCAGGTTATCGTTTACTCAGTTATATCATTATTCCTGCATTTGTTGTCGTTTTTTGCATCGGCGCCGGTCGTGTATTAAAAAAATACCTGCCCTCATTCTATGGAATATTGACCGGGGGACGAGGTTTTTAAGCAAAATGGCTATCTAAGCACCCTGATCAATCGGCTTAAGCTACTGGTATAGTGGTAGTTAGAAATTACTGGGCATTTCACATTAATATGTGATTGGGAGCAGGTTGTCAGATAAGTAGATTTGTATAAAGGCTTGATTATATAAATACAAACACCACACATGATTAAGGTAATTCTGTACGAAGATAACCCTCAACTCCGCGAAGGGTTAACCATGCTTATTGATGGCAGCGATGGTTTTGAGATTCTGGCTTCGTTTAAAAATTGCAGCAATGTGATACAAGAAGTAGAGGCTTTTAATCCTGATGTCATCCTGATGGATATTGATATGCCCGTAGTTAATGGCATTGAGGGATTGAAACTTATACGGCAGCATAACCAGGAAGTAAAAGTATTGATGCTGACAGTTTTTGATGATAACAAAAATGTATTTGAAGCCCTTAAAAACGGGGCAAACGGATATGTATTAAAGAAAACACCACCGGCAAAACTTCTTGAGTATATAACAGAAGCTGCAAGCGGAGGGGCCCCTATGACATCCTCCATCGCCACACAGGTGTTAAAAATGTTTTCAGAAGTGCAAGTACCTCAAGGGGAAGATTATAACCTCAGCGACAGGGAAAAAGAAGTATTGCAACATCTTGTCAACGGCTACAGCTATAAAATGATAGCCGCTGAAATGTATATTGCTATTGATACTGTAAGAAGCCATATTAAAAAGATCTATGAAAAACTACATGTAAACTCTAAATCAGAAGCTGTGGCCAAAGCTTTTAAGGATAAAATTGTTTAACACGGTTAAGTACTGCTAAGCAATGTTAGCAGTGATGTTATATTACAACTTCCGATACAACTATACAACTGACCGTCATCTCATTTTATAAATTAATGTAAGAGTGTGTGATAAGCCATCACATACTCTTTTTTTTAAGCCAATTCTTTTCACATATACATGGGATTGTACAGGTAAAAAAATCAAGCCATTTTTAAGCCAACAAATAACCATTAAAACCTTTGTTATGCGAAAAGTAGTATTGATCATTTCTATTTTTGTTGCTGCAATGGCGGTTATCGCCACTGCCTGTAACAGTTCAACAGCCAAACAACAGGGTCCGGTAAAAATGGATCCTGCTTCTCTTGTAAAACGTGGAGAATATCTCGTTACTATTGGAGTTTGTGACGATTGCCATTCTCCCAAAATTATGGGACCAAAGGGTCCGGAGATTGACATGGAAAGAAGACTATCGGGTTTCCCTTCTTCAAGACCCGTACCTTCTTTTGATCAGGCATTGGCCAAAAAAGGGATCGCCCAGTTTAATGAGGACCTTACATCAGCAGCGGGACCCTGGGGTATTTCCTTTTCTGCAAACCTTACCAGTGATCCTACAGGAGCATCAAGCTGGCCATTAGAAAATTTCAAATACGCATTACGTCATGGAAAGCTAAAAGGTATTAAAGAAAGCAGGGGTCTTTTGCCACCTATGCCATGGCCCAATTTTGCAAAAATGACTGATGAAGATCTGGAAGCGGTCTATACATATCTTAAAACACTACCACCGGTGGAAAACAGGGTGCCTGCACCTATACCGCCTTCTTCAAAATAGTATTTGAATAAAAAAAGGGAGTCCTTCGACTCCCTTTTCAATTCTATAAAACTAAATTATCCCAACGCCACTCTCTTAAACTCAGTTACCTGTACATCTCCCGCTTCTTTCAGGTAATCACCAACAGATTTGCTACTGTCTTTTACAAAGGCCTGGGCTGTTAATGTTTGCTCCTTGAAAAAAGCACCCATTTTACCTTCCGCAATTTTAGCCAGCATTTCATCAGGCTTTCCGGCCATTTTGGGATCCTGCTTCATCAGTTCCATCACAATGTCTTTTTCACGGGCAATAACATCTGCAGGCACGGAAGCTGCATCGACTGCTACAGGATTTAATGCAGCAATTTGCATAGCCACATCTTTACCAGCTTCAGCTGCTTCTTTATTTAAACCCACCAGTACACCAATTCTGTATGCACCGTGAATATAAGAAGCCACATAAGGGGCATCTACCCTTTGGAATTTTGTAACGCCAATCTTCTCCCCAATAGTTGCCAGCTTTTCGTCAACGAGGGCAGCAACAGTCAGGTCTCCAATTTTTACTTCCATCAACTGCTCCAGGCTGGTAACATTATTAGTAATGGCAGCATCAGCAATGCTTTTGCCAAAGGCAACAAAATCAGCATTCTTAGATACGAAGTCGGTTTCGCAGCTTACGCAAACAACAATTCCTGTTTTGTTATCAGCTGTTGTTTGAGCGATCACCACCCCTTCTTTTGCTTCACGGTCACTTCTTTTAGCAGCCACTTTCTGACCTTGCTTGCGCAACCAGTCAATCGCTGCTTCAAAATCACCATTGGTCTCAGTCAGTGCTTTACGGCAATCCATCATGCCGGCGCCAGTAGCCTGGCGAAGCTTATTAATATCTTGTGCACTTATAGTTACAGTACTCATGATTAGAAATTGAAGTCTGAAGTAAGAAGTCTGATAGGACTCCGCTCTTCAGGGTTTAAAAAATTTATTGAATGAATTTTCCTTTTGTCAGATTTCATACTTCTGACTTCCGGCTTCAGCTTTTATCTTCTTCCACCACCAGGTCCGCGGCCACCAGGTGTTCCGCTACCAGAACGACGTCTTTGACCACCACCGGCTCCACCTGCACCACGACCTCTTCCTCCCCGACCACCTTCAGCTTCTGCTTCAGCCAGCAGCTTGGCTGCTTTTCTTTCTTTTTCATCATCCGTCATTTCTTCTACTTCTTCATCTTTTGCAGCCTGTCTTTCAGCAAGTCCTTCTGCAATAGCAGCGGTGATATAATTAACTATGATAGCGATAGATTTAGTAGCATCATCGTTTGCAGGAATTGCAAAATCAACTTTATTCGGGTCGCAGTTGGTATCTACCACTCCGAAAGTAGCAATCCCAAGACGCTTGGCTTCAGCCAGTGCAATATGCTCATGCCCGATGTCGACAATGAATAAAGCAGCAGGTACACGGCCCAGTTGAGCAATACCGCCTAATACTTTCTCCATTTTATCTTTATCACGGCTCAGTGTCAGTCTTTCTTTTTTAGTAATGCTGTCAAAAGAACCGTCACCCAGCATCTTTTCAATGCTCTGCATTTTCTTTACACTTTTACGAACAGTGTTGAAGTTGGTCAGCATACCACCTAACCACCTTTCCGTAACAAAAGGCATGTTTACCTTTTTCGCAGACTCGTTTACGATGTCCTTAGCCTGTTTTTTTGTACCAACAAACAAAATTTTCTTACCGCTACGGGCAATCTGCTTCATAGCAGCGGCAGTTTCCTGCAGGCACTCCACAGTCTTGTTCAGGTCAATGATATGAATGCCTTTCTTTTCAGCAAAGATGTAAGGTAACATCTTGGGGTTCCACTTCTTTTTCAGGTGACCGAAATGAACACCGGCTTCCAGAAGTTGCTGTTGTAAGGATGTATTATTTTCCATTGTATTTGAATGATCGTTTTTAAAAATTGTTTGCTGCGATTAACGTTTAGAGAACTGGTAGCTGCGACGGGCTTTCTTATGACCGAATTTCTTACGTTCAACAGATCTCGGATCCCTCTTCAAAAGACCAGCTGCTTTTAATGCAGGACGAAACTCAGGATTGATTTCCAGTAATACCCTGGCGATACCCAGCATGGCTGCCTCTGCCTGTCCTTTTACTCCACCACCGGTAGCATTAATTTTTACATCAAATTTATTAAGCACATCTACTGTCTTCAGCGGACGCTCCACCTGATTTTGCAGATATACCAGTGGGAAATACACTTTATAGTCCTTATCGTTTACTGTAATGCTGCCTTCTCCTTTGGAGACGAACACTCTTGTTACAGCGGCTTTACGACGACCAATTCCGTTTTTTTGCTTTTCCATTTTATTTTATTTGGAATATTTAAAGTTTGTTTTGTCAACCCGAGCCAAAGCGAGGGTTAGAATTTTAATTCTTTAGGTTGTTGTGCTCCATGCGGATGCTCAGCGCCTGCATACACGAATAATTTCTTGTACATCTTACGGCCCAGGCGATTTTTAGGCAACATACCTTTTACCGCCCTTTCAATAACAACTTCAGGGCGACGCTTCTGCAGGTTAGCTGCAGTTTCTTCTTTACGTCCGCCGGGATAACCGGTGAAGTGATCGTAAATTTTTTGTTCCAGTTTGTTACCGGTGAAAACAACTTTTTCGCAGTTGATCACAACGATATAATCTCCTGTGTCAACGTGGGGGGTGTAGCATGCCTTGTTCTTACCACGGAGTACCGCAGCAATTTTAGCACACATACGACCAACGGTTTGATTAGTACCGTCCACAACATACCAGTTGCGCTTAACGGTAGCCTCGTTCGCATGTTTGGTAGTGAAATGTAATTTGCTCATTTTGATTTTATTTATGTTACCGCTATCCCGGCAACTGTTTTTAAATGGGGTGCAAAGATAGGTTTAGGCATAATTCGAACCTACTAAAAACGGAAGTAATTTTTATTGAACCTTCACAATATATTGATTTTCAATAAATTTTTTGCTACTAAATTTTCATCCTTGAGTAAGGTAGTGCTTTAAGAGGCTGGATTTTCAAACCGCTTAACGACTACCCGGGTAGCAGATAAATGGGTAATGATCACGGGTATTATATCACCCGCTTTTACTGTGGTATCGTCAGGAGAAGCAAAAGGGAGTTTCGCCCTGATTTTGTCATCAAATAAATTGAGATAAATAGCATGCGGCGATACTTTGAAAACAACCGCATCAACAGCAATCTCGTTCCTATAATGTTGCAGCGCTTTTCTGTATTCAGATATATAATTATGTGAAAAAAGCTCAGCAACGATAGCATTTGGTTTTTCAAGGTTCAGCAACCTGAAACTGATAGCTTCGTTTTCAGCGGTTTCAACAGGTGGTTTTTCCCAGGGAGAAAGCTGAAGGGGGAAAAAAATATAACTATTCCATTCCTTGACGAAATACTTATCATCAGCTTTTTTCAAATAACCCGAAAACCTGTTCTCAATAGTCGCTCTTTGTATCAAAAGGTCCAGCTCTGTATTATGCAGGTATTTAATATTGCATGCAGTCATCTTATCACCGCGGTCTGACAGTCTTAACTGAAAACTTACTGTATCTCCTACCCTGAAATGGTGAGACTTTCTCCCGGTTGATTCAATATCAGTTTTACAGTTGACAGATTTTTTCTTTGCTCCCTGTTCATATTCTATTGTAGCAAAATTTTTCTCATAATTGACAAATGAAATAGTTCCCTTTAGTATCTTTTCTTCCATAATAATAACTTTCCTTCCCGGTAAAGGTATGCATGATGCAGAATAGCCGGGTTGGTTTTAATTTTAATTAAAAATGTCAACCCGAAATCTTGGCCGCTCTGAATTTGGCGATCCTAAAAATACCGGCCACCTGATGCCATTAAAAGAGGCTCATGAATTATTAAATGAATGGGTACCGAATGAACGCCTCCGCCTGCATATGAAACAGGTTGCGGCTAATATGAAAGCTTGGGCCATAGAAAAAGAAGGTGCGGATGAATTAACAGCATCAAAATGGGAATTGGCGGGTCTGCTGCATGATGCTGACTGGGAAAAATACCCGGATGATCATTGCCGTATTATTATAGCAGAACTCGAAAGAAGAAATATAGACCCCGAAGTAATTCACTGCATCGCATCTCATGGACCCTCTGTTTTCGGGGTTGAGCCGGTTAGTAAAATGGATAAAATGATCTATGCCATTGATGAATTGTCAGGCTTCATTCATGCTGCTGCTTTAATAAGACCGACTTTGTATGAAGGATTGGAAGTAAAGAGTGTGCTGAAGAGATTAAAAAGTCCTGCTTTTGCAGCGCAGGTTAGCCGGGAAGATATAGCCGATGCCATTTCAAGGATTGATACAACACTGGAAGAGCTGATACTGTTTATTATTGATCACCAGAAAAATGTAAGCTGATTAACACAGCAAATAAATCAGTATTAACCAGCTTCACTAATTATAACTGACCTGAATTAAAAAAGGCGAAACACTATCCTTTTTTCTTCCTTACTGTTAGCAGCATTATTACACCAAATATCAACATGCCTAATCCCGACCAAAGATTGACATTGAACTGAAAAGATTTTGAATAAAGCTCTGTATTGGCATTAGTGTATATACCGTAGGCTGAGAGTAATATGCCTAACACAGTAAATAATAACCCGATTGGAATTCTAATATCTAACATAATTATTTCGTTTTATTTTTTACCAGAATAAAATGGATAATATCACCATCATAGTTAAAACAAAAATGGCAAGGGTATTGGTACGCATATACCACACCACATGATCCTCCTTAATTTTTGGTGTCAGTGAATAAACAAGTCCACGCAGCTCATCATCGGTTTTCTTTTGCGTGGTTGTTAAAGACACAACAACAGCAATAATTGCCGAGGCTGCACAGGCATAAATAGCTGTCCAGAAATTCTGTGCCATTTCAACCGGGTAGGTATGCAATACACCTAACCAACCACCTTTAACCAGCGTAGTGGCTCCGGCCGGAACAGTAAGACCGTGGTGCAATAAAGCTACAAGGAATCCTCCCAATAGACCGATAAAAGCCCCATGACCTGTAGCTCTTTTCCAAAACATTCCCAGGAAAATCACGGCAAATAATGGAGCATTAATCATCGAAAAAATCGTTTGCAGGAAGTCCATGATATTTCCAAATAACCCGGCCAGGTATGCCGCAGCAATACTGACTAAAACACCAAATACGGTGGCCATTCTTCCCACTTTAAGATAGTGTTTTGAATCTGCTTCTTTATCACCAGTGGCTGGCCTTATATAGCTTTGGTAAATATCATAGGTCCATACAGTATTGAATGCCGAAACATTACCCGCCATTCCGGACATGAAAGAGGCTAATAATGCCGTTATCCCGAGGCCCAGCACACCTGTTGGTAAATAGTGCTTTAACAACATGATAATGGTAAGATCATAATTAGGTTTACCATTTTCAGTGATTGAAAATCCTGATGACGGATTATTCATTAATACAAGGGCAATAATACCGGGCACAATAATTAAAAAAGGAATGAGCATTTTTGGAATAGCACCGATTAATGGTGTATTACGGGCTGCCGTTGTAGATTTAGCAGCCATTGCCCGCTGCACAATCAGGAAATTGGTACACCAATAGCCAAAAGAAAGTACAAACCCAAGTCCAAAAAGAATTCCATACCATTCCACACCAAGAGGATTAGATGTTGCCTGGTCTGTATATTTCCATGTAGTGGTAAAACTATCAGCCGCAAATCCTTTTCCCGATACAATCGGGGCAAGCCCTTCTTTTAATCCGCTCCATCCACCTACCTCATGAAGGCCCAGGAATACAATTGGCAATAAGCCTATCACAATAATAAAGAACTGCAGCACTTCATTATAAATAGCAGAGGACAATCCTCCCAGATAGGTGTAGGCTAATACAATAGCTGCAGATAATAGCAGACTAAGATTAAAATCCCATCCCAATACTTTTTCCATCAATAATGCCAGGGCATACATAGAAATACCTGATGCAAGCACTGTCATGACAGCAAACAGAATGGCATTAAGCCCACGGGTCTTTTCATCAAAACGCAGTTTCAAATATTCAGGAACAGAACGGGCTTTTGAACCATAATAAAACGGCATCATAAAAATGGCCAGGAAGACCATTGCAGGTATTGCTCCAATCCAGTAAAAATGTGTCGTCAGCATACCGTACTTGGCTCCCGAACCGGCCATACCCATCACCTCAAGGGCACCAAGATTAGTAGAAATAAAAGCTAATCCAGCTACCCAGGCAGGCATAGATCTTCCTGCCTCCAAAAAGGCATTTGCATCCTTCATATATCTTTTCAAAACCCATCCAATCCCAAGCACAAACATGAAGTATATGATCATGATGGCATAATCGATCCACTCCAGGTGAAATAAAGCATTTCCCATTTGTATTGTTTTATATTATCAAGTAGTTGATTTTACAATAAGGAGAACCAGATCTATCAATTTATTACTGATGTTCCGTCTTCAATATTGACCATATAATGTTTCAGCTCTTTACCCATATTTTTTAAGTAAGCAACAGTAAGATCATTAACCAATCCTTCCACAAAATCCTTCTTAATAATATTAATGCTGCAGCCACCAAATCCGCCACCCATCATCCTTGCACCAATGACCATATCATATTGCTTTACATATTCAACAAGGTAATCCAATTCTTTACAGCTTACTTCATAGTCTTTGCTTAACCCCTCATGGGTAGCATACATTTTTTGTCCGAAGGCTTTCAGGTCACCCCTTTCCAGGTCTTTACATCCCTTTTGTAACCGGTCAATCTCTTCTACAACATATTTGCAACGCCTGTGAGCTGTTTCGAACTCACCAATGCATTCATTCACCATTTCTACAGTAGCATCTCTTAAGCTGTGTACAGAGGGATAATTTTGCCCAATCAGCATCACACCTTCCTCACATTGCGATCTGCGGATATTATATTCCGATGAAGCAAGTGAATGTTTTACCATAGTATCAAAAAGCACAATTACATATTCACCAAGTTCCAGCGGGAAATATTCGTACTCCAGTGAACGGCAATCCAACCGGATCACATGATCTTTTTTCCCAAACAAGCTGGCAAACTGGTCCATAATGCCACACTTCACCCCTGCATATGTATGTTCTGCCGCCTGTGCAATTAATGCTAACTCTTTTCTTGAAAATCCTGCATTCAATAATTTATTCAATGCAAATGCAACAGCACATTCTACTGCTGCCGATGAAGAAAGACCGGCTCCCAACGGCACATCACCATAAATATTCAACTTAAACCCGCCAATCTGTTTCCCCTTCTGTAAGAACTGATCTGCTACACCCAAAATATATGTTGACCAATGACCGGGTACAGGTTTAATAGCATTTAATTCAATTTCAACAGTTTCGTTGAAATCAACTGAATGTAAAAATAATTTTGTCCCCGACACCTGCTCAATGGTTACATAAACTGCTTTATCAATAGCTGCGGGTAATACAAATCCGTTATTATAATCTGTATGTTCACCTATCAGGTTGATACGACCGGGAGACCTTACCAGAATAGTATTGTCAGTAACAAACTGTTTCAATTGATCCGGAACCCTGTACTCTCCCACTTTTATGATTTTAGTTCTTTAAATATTTGTTGCTTATTTCATCATATAATTTCAGCAGTTCATTGGCCTTTCCTTTATCATCAAAGAATTTTTCCCAGGTACTAAGCGGCTCCCAGATGCAGGTTCCTTTGCCTTTACCCCCGGTTACTTCAAAAGCAATCTTATTCACTTCTTCCTTACGGTGTGAATATTCCACAACTATAACATCCCTGTTGTACCTCCTGGCTAAATCATCGAGATTAGTTTCCAGGTCCTCCAGAGTTCCATGCCATTTGGGATAATAAGATTCGCCGATTACATCAAAATGCACACCACGAGCCACCATATTATCAATGAAAAAAACTGATTCATCATTCTGTCCGCCAAGTGCCACATGCAGCATCATGACAACAGCCGGGTCAACTGATTTTACGGCTGCTGTGCCCGCATTGATCAGTTGCGCCAATCCATCAAAATTGCTGACATTTCCTTCCGGCCAAACGATACCGTGGTTGATCTCATTGCCCACCTGTACCATATCCGGAGTAGTACCCTGGTCTTTGAGTTGCTGCATCACATCTTTGGTGTAGTCATAAACAGCTTTCTTCAATTCCTCAAAAGAATATTTTCTCCATGCTGCCGGCTTATATTGTTTTCCCGGATCAGCCCAATAATCACTGTAGTGAAAATCGAGCAAGAGTTTCATTCCGGCAGCTTTCACTCTTTTTGCCATCTTCAATGTATTGCTCAAGTCGCAAAAACCTTTACCTGGAGAGTAACCGCTGTCTCTCGCAGGGTCGTTAAAAATTCTCAACCGCACATAATTCAGGCCATGGTCTTTTAAAATCTGTATAGCATCCTTCTCAACTCCATTGTCGGAGAATTTCATCCCTCTTGCTTCCAATTCCGGTAAGAAAGAAATATCGGCTCCAAGCATTTTTCCCACTTCTCTGCTTTTTGCCTGCTCACCGGTTAGTTTGTATTTCTTATCTGTACTAACTATCGCTACACTTTCCGGAGATATCGTTTGTATATCTGTGCCACCTAGCCAGAGGCCAGTTGCTTTAGCATCAAACTTTATCATCCCGGGTTGCATTCCTGACTGTATAATAACCTGGCATCTACCATTGAACAGCGTTCTCTGCCATGCCCCATCTGCACATTTATCAGGCTCATGGCTACTTGGATCGCCATTACCTGTACCAATAATCTTACCGGGGCCTTCGATACTAAACTTAATGAGGTTATCTGCATCAGGTACTTCTCTTCCTTCCCTGTCAAGCACTGTTATATTTAAGACAGTCGCATCTTTCCCATCTGCAAGTATCGTTGTTTTGTAAGGTGTAACAACTACTTCAAAAGGTAACCCGGTTGTTTCTATTTTTCTGGTTAACCGCTTTCCTTTTTTATAAGCAACAGCTTCTAACTTGCCCGGTTCATAATTTACAGCCCATTTAAGGTGACTGTTGCGGGGCATATCATTCTTACCCAGGCTCTTTCCATTCAGAAATAATTCAACATTATCTGCATTACTATTTACCCACACATCAATAAGATCGCCTTTCGGTTTATTCCATCCCGGTGCTTTATCTCTGAAATTCCAGTGAGGAGAGATATGCAATACATCTTTATCTGTCCACCAGCTTTTATAGTAATAATAAATATTTTTGGGGAAACCACACATATCCATAATCCCAAAATGTGAATTGATATTGGGCCATTGATAAGGGGTTGGCTCCCCTCTGTAATCCATACCAGTCCATACAAATCCGCCTAACCAATAGTTATTTGTGGCAGCCAACGTCCACCAATCTTCTGCTTTGCTGGCCCACCAGGGTGCTGTTATATCCTGGTCAGGTACATACCCTTTCACAGTATCTTTTTCATATATCCCCCGGGTAGTAACAGTGCTTCCCATTTCTGTACCAATAATTGGCTGACCGGGATGGTCACGATGGTAATCAGCTACTGCAAATTGCCGGTAATTAAAGGAACGAACAGGAATAACTTCATTAATACCATTATACACATTAGCGAGATCAGCAGCATAAGTACAGGTTCTTGTCGGATCTAATTCTTTTTGTTTTGCTATAAATGTTTGTGCAATTCTTTTACCGATGCTGGTCGTATGTATCCAGCCTTCTTCGTTGCCGATAGACCACATAAAAACAGATGGCCTGTTGCGGTCTCTTCGTATGAGCCGTTCAAACTGATCAATATACTCGGGACTACTATTCAGTAAACGCTGTTCATCCATCACCAGCATACCCAGACTATCGCAGGCATCAAGAAGTTCTGGTGTTGGTGCGTTATGACTGGTACGATACGCATTCACACCCATTCGTTTTAGTAAGCTGATCCGGTAATATTGAAGGTAATCCGGCAAGGCACTGCCCACTCCTGCATGATCCTGGTGGTTGTTTACTCCTTTCAGTTTTACATATTGACCATTCAGGAAAACACCATTCGGTTTTATTTCGATATGACGAAGCCCATAACGAATTACCTTCCTGTCGACCAGCTTACCTCCTGCTTTAATCTCGACGATCACTCTGTACAAATAAGGATCATCCAGCGTCCACTCTCTGAAATTAACCGTTGAGATATTGTTTACAGCTATTACCTGCTTATTAACATCAATGAACAGTTTCTGCTCTTTTGATACGGATACAACTTTTCCACTCCTGTCCGTTAAATAAGCCGATACAATACAATATGATGCTGATGGTGATTGATTTTTTATAACTGTTTCCACATTTACAACAGCCTTATTACTGACAATAGCCGAATAAACAAATACACCATCTGTTTCAATATGAATATTATCATATTTATTGAGCCATACATGCCGGTAAATGCCCGCTCCTTCATAAAACCATCCTTCATATTGTGTAGCATCTGCTCTTACAACTAATACATTTTCTTTTTCAAAATTGATGTAATCAGTAACATCATAAACCACTCCCACATAACCACTCTTATTGTTTCCCAGGTAAAATCCATTAAGCCAGATATTCGCATCCCGAAAAATACCATCGAATTGAATTTGAAACCGCTGACCAGAATCTGCTTTGGCTACAGTAAAGTGTTTTCTGTACCAGCCGATGCTTGTTTCTGGGAACAGGCCTCCTACCGGTTTATACCCATGGGCCATTACATCAAAATTATCTTTGTAAACAAATGGCAGTTCTACCGCCCAGTCGTGCGGCAAATTCAATTGCCGCCACTTGCTATCATCAAATTTTGGGTCTATGGCTGTTTTAGCGGCTCCACCTGATTTTGAGAAAATAGTGGCGATGGTGTAATTAAAATCTTTTTCTGCATTAGCTGCATGTCCAAACTGAAACTTCCAGTCAGCATCAAAATTTAGTTGCTTTCTTTGAGCCGAAATATTAATTGTCAGACAAACCAATACTGCGAAGAAAATACCTGTCTTTTTCATACAGGAAAGTTAGTGAAGTATGCCAGTAAGAATATCAGTTAAAAGCATTTAACGCAATCGTTGGCTTACCAGAATTATCAAATGCTCCTTTGGTGTAGCCCTGCCAGTTACCATAGCTTTGCGGTTCCCAATAAAATACACCAAGGCCTTTATTACCGGCTAGAGATTTTACTTTGGTAATAAGATCGCTGATAAAAGCCTGGCAAGCCGAAGCCTGATCCCAGCTCATTCCTACTTCCACAATCATAACCGGTTTATTATACCTGGCCACCATATCATTCATATTAACAAGGCATTGTTCATTGCGTATCTGCCAGTCACCTGGCTCCGGGTATAAGGACATACCAATAATATCCCAGCTTACTCCGTTGTTCTTTAACCCGTCAAAAATCCAGCGATAAAGACTATTGTCGAATCCATTGGATAAATGAATAACCACCTTAATTGAACTGTCAACCGCCTTTACTGCATTATATCCCTGTTTCACCAACGCAGAAAAATTGGTCATACTGAGAGAAGCTTTTCCCGTAGGCCAGAGCATACCATCATTCGTTTCATTGCCAACCTGTACCCATTCCGGGATTACTCCAGCCGCCTTGAGAGCTGTCAATACAATGAAAGTATGATTATAAACAGATGTCTGTAAAGCAGCAAAATCCTGTGCTGCCCACGAAGCTGGCTTCGTCTGTTGTCCGGGATCAGCCCAGGAATCACTGTAATGAAAGTCGATCATGATCCTCATACCAAGATTCCTGGCCCTGACTGCTTTTGCTACCACATCAGCTGTATTATTCCATCCACCAGCGGGATCCACCCACACTCTTAACCGGATTGAGTTCATTCCGGTATTTTTTAATATCTGTATACAGTCCTGTTCTGTTCCTGCCGAGTTATAAAATTTCTTCCCTGCTGCTTCCATCTGGGTAAGCCAACCTACATCGGCACCCTTGGCAAACTGTACAGCCGGCGTTTCAGGCGGATCTTCCTGTTGTGTTTTAGAACCACAGGAAAAAGAAATCAATAATAAAAAAGCAATCCTGGTTGCAGCAGTACCTAAACTGATTAAATAAAAACTCTTCTTCATTATTATAAAGATAAAACGTCGCCCTATAAAGAGCGACGTTTAGTTAGTATTTGTAAAACAAACATTCTAATTAATAGATACCGTCTGAGTATACTCATTTAATGTAATCGTGTAGCTACCTGTAACAGTTGGTGTTTTAAAGTTATCTCCTCCTTCCCATTTGATCTTTCTTGGAGTTCCGGTAGCTGTACTTCCTCCGCTGTTATCTTCATAATCGAAGGCGCCCCATGCGTTTCCTGCAAGGAATTTAATATCCTTACCTGCTATTAAAGTAAGGGTGATTGTCCAGACACCATTACCGTTATAGGTCATTTGCGGACTGGCGCCCGGATCCCATGCATTTACTCCCTGGATACCATCACCAACGACTCTCATTTCTGTAGCCGGAGACATTTCATACTTAATATTATCTACGTTTCTGCCATCCCACATTACCCTGTAACGGCCGGCAGAAGCTACATTGGGGAAATTACCGCCATTGATTTCCATTGTACTTCCACTACCACCCGCAGCCCCATAGCTTCTAGTATTAACAACTGTTAAATCGCCACTGTTCCACTGGTTATTATCAATCAATTTCCATCCGTCAACAGTGAAATCTGTCAACCCAACAAATAAATTTGTTGCGGCTGCCCCCATTGCATAATTGGGGAAAGTATTAGGAGGATTCCATCCGGCTCCTGTTCCTCCGCCTACAAATCCCATCCGGCCTTCCCTGATATCATATTGCAATCCTGTTCTGTCAATTGAAATTCTGTAATATCCGGCTGTTGCAACAGTAAAGTTTGCACCGCCAGGTGATAATACGCCTCCGCTTCCTCCATAATTTACATCCCATGCACGGCCTTGTGTGACTTTAAATTCAGCACCAGCAGGCAGATAGATATACATATAATATAACTTATTGAGTGCTCCGGCCCTCAGGTCTCGGATGAACTCAGGGGCTGTACCCGGATCCCAGTTATTACCATTACCTGTTGCTGCCTGGTAGCTACCGGGTAAATAGAACCGAAGGATCGGTACATAACTCTGAATTGTTACATTAACAACATTCGAATAAGAGACAGCACCCTGGGCAGTTGTTGCCTTTATTCTGTACTCCACTTTTCCTGTATTACCACCGGGAATGCCAGAGGTTAAGGCTGTCTCATTCATTTCGCCTTGTGTTAACGCTTTTGTATAAAGGTTGGTACCAACAGGAATTTCAATTGGGGCTACAAAATTCTTTGTGGCTGAATCATACTGCAGCACATAATTAATATTTCCTGTATAGCCATTGAATGCACCATTCCAGTTAAAGGTATTTGACAATTGTGTTGAGGTAGCCAATGCACAGGTAACTGAAGTGTTAACTGTAGTTAATACTGCTGGATCATTATATGGTGTTACCCTGACTTTTACAACATTTGAAAGATACCTTTCATTGTTATTTCCATAAGAAGAAGTAACTCTTACATCCAGGTCATAAGGCACTCCCAGGGAGAATCCATAATTCAGCAATATTGCATTCAGCTCCTTACCAGTAAGACTGGTAGTAAGAACTCCTCTAACTATTTTGGTAGTTTCTTTAGCAAAATTTCTTCCGGTAGAATCTATCTCCAGAATAAATTTATACAAAGAAGTATCCTGCTTATACTCAGGGCTGGTCCATGAAAAATCAATGACAGCAGCAAGAGAATCTGCAGGAGTGGGGGCTACAGAAGCTTTGGATGCCGTGAGTACAACAGCAGTGCCATTATCGTAATACGGAAGATCCGCCACTTTTTTACAGGCTGTAACTACAAATACGGTCGTAACAGCCAGTGTAAGTATTTTAAAAATATTTCTCATTGTATATTTTTTAATATCCGTAATTATAGTTTTGTAAAGGTGTATTTACCTGTTTTGAAGCTCACTACAATCTTGTAGTTACCGGCCAGTGAAGGAGATTTAAAATCATTTCCTCCGGGTTGAAAACTATCACCGTTAACATTATTAGCCAGCCCAGCTCCGGTAAAGCCATACTTATTTGACCAATCACCATACACAGGCACAAATAAAAAGCCAGCATCAGGATTAATAGCCAGGCTGTTAATTTGAAATTCAGAAGTAGAAATCTTGGTAAACTTCTGGCTTAATAATTCAGGATCACCTCCACCCATCCAGTTACCTGGTGTTGCAGCTCCAGTTATATACAAATTAGCTGGAACAGGATATACAACATCCAGATAGGGGGTCATTTTTATAGTTATCACATTAGAATACAGCGGCACACTATTATTAACAAGGGTTGATTTAACCCTGATTTCAATATTGTGAACCACATTTTCAGGAAGATCCATTGCTAAAAGTGCCGCATTGAGATCTCTCACAGTAAAAGTGGAAGTCAGTTCTCTTGCAATAGCCTTCTCATATTTTTTTGCACTGCCGAAGTTAGCACCCGCTACATCAAACTGCATTGTATACGTAACATCCTGGGAACTGACCCCTGTTGTAAACTTATAATCCGGATTAGTCCAGTTGAAAATAATTGCAGGATTGTTCTCATTTACTTTCAGCAGTACCTGGTCAGCGGTTGTCGATGCTGTCAATACAGGGGCTGTTCCCCCTTCAAAAAAGATTTTATTTTCATCTTTTTCGCAGGATGAGATGAAAGATCCCAGGAACAAAGACCCAAGAAGTATTTTAAAAATATTTTTCATAATTTAAACAGTTTATGTTGTATTAAATTAATAACCGGTGTTTTGTGTCAGGTTAGGGTTAGAGGTGATATTACTGGCAGGTACCGGAAAAATATTATACTTACTGTCAACAGCAGTACCTGAAGCTACACCACCTTTCCAGGGCCACAAATAAGTGCCTGTAGTAAGAAGACCGTAACGGATCAAATCAGTCCGGCGATGACCCTCCCAATAAAGTTCTCTGGCCCTTTCATCAAGAACAAATGGTAATGTTAGCTGGGCACTTGTGATATTCCCTGAAGTATTGCCATATGCTCTTTCCCTTATCAGATTAATATAATTAACGGCGTTAGCGACAGAACCACCAGCTCCGCCACGTAGAACGGCTTCGGCATAAATCAGGTACATTTCTGACAATCGAAATACCGGGAAATCAACATCAGAAAAATCCCTGTTCGGATCAGAAGTAGGACCACCATCTGAACGGATATTTCTGTATTTTCTTACATGAAGTCCGTTGGAAAAATTGCTTACATCATCAATTACTATTTGTGCGGGGCTTGTGCCAAAACTAGATGTAGTGAACAAAGCTCTTTTATCAGTAGCGCCTGTCAGATCAGAAAATTTATCAGCCAATCCTTTTGTTGCCCTGTAACCATACCAACCTCCACCTACACCAAAATCATTATGATCATCACCGGCTGCACAATGAACAAAAAATGTAGTATTGCCATATGAGCTTGTACGAAGACCGTCACAGTTTATAGCATAAATGATCTCGTTTGTCCGCTTATCATTATCCGCCATAAATAGCTGCGCATAGTCATTATGTAATGTATATCCGCCACCAATCACTTTACTGGCATAAGTAATAGCTTCTGTATACTTTGAAGCACCAATATATGTCTGTGCATTCAGGTACATCCTGGCAAGTAAAGCCCAGCAAGCACCCTGGTCTACCCGGCCATATTCAATGGTCTTTACAGGTTTCAGTTCAGATTCTATCGCCAATAACTCTGTCTCGATAAAAGCAAACAGTTCTTGTTTTGACTTTTCAGCAGGAAGAGAAGTTCCGACTACGTTTGTCTCATCAATAAATGTTGATTTTCCAAAGAGATCCATCATAGCCCAATAGTTGAAAGCCCGCAAGAAACGAACTTCTGCCCTTGAAGCTTTGATTTCATCCGCATCAGCACCGCTTATTCCTCTGGAAGACAATTTATCATCTGTTGATTCACGCAGATACTCGTTTGCTACCATTATATTATAAATAGGTCTTGCATACATTCCTTTTAGAAAAGGATCGCCACTGGACCATCTCAGGTTATGAAAATCTTTGATAGTCTGGTCATTCCAGGCAACAACTGCCTCATCTGTTGGCAATTCCTGACAGTTAAAGAAACCACGGATAAATGGCGACTGGGAGCCCTCATCTAACCCCTGGATATCTGATGAACCGGCAGGACCGGTATTTCCGGTTGTTGCTAATCCCCCATATACTTTGGCTAATACGGAGCGATAACCGGCGGCATTAGCATAAGCCGTTTCTGAAGTGAATTCGTTTTGGGGAAACAAATCCAGCTTTTTTGAACAGGATGCTAAGGAAACAATGACCGCCCCTGCTATTAATGTCTTTATTATTGATATATGTTTCATAACTCAATATTTTTTTACAATTAAAAATCAAAATTGAATCCAAGTGAGAAAATACGGGGTCTTGGATAAATATTATTATCAACACCGCCATCACCTGCATTCTCAGGATCAAGTCCTTTGTATTTTGAAATAACAAATACATTCTGGATGCTTGCCGCCACTCTGAGAGTAGCTTTATCATTAAATACCTTGCCTACATTATATCCCAGGTTAATATTGTCCAGGCGGAAGAAAGAAGCATTCTCAATATAATAATCAGACAAATACTGGTTATTAACAAAACGGGTATTCAGATAATCCACTGAAGCATTTCCAATAAAATTAATCGGATTTTTAATTGCCCTTAGCACACCATTATTAGAGAAAAAATTATTATACAGGTAGTTGCCAAATGAGCCATGGCCTGCGAGACCCAGGCTGAAATCTTTATAAGTAACCTGTGTGTTAAGACCCAGCAAAACATCGGCAGCAGGCTTTTTATACAAATACCTGTCATCGTCATTTATGATGCCATCACGGTTTATATCCTCATACAAGCCTTCGATGGGTTTATTATTATTATCATAAATCTGTTTGTACACCAGGTAAGTGAACGGTGTATTATTAACGGCATGTATTCCTACAAAGTTGCCCGTACCCCCTGAAATACCACTGACTTGCTGTCCTTTAAAATTAGGATCAGGGTTTTTAAGCAGGTTAGTAATCTCAGCTTCATTATAGGTATAATTAATCCCCAGATCCCAGGTCAGGTTTTCTGTTTTAACCGGTGTGGTATTAAGATTAATTTCTACTCCCTTGCTGATTACGTTACCTACGTTGGTAGTAATACGGTTTACAAAATTGGCCCCGGCGGGTACATCTACATCTGCCAGCAAGTCTTCAGTCTTCCTGTAGTAATAATCCACCGAACCTGTTATCCTGCTCTTCAGAAAACCGAAATCAAGACCAACATTTGAAGTTGTTGTGGTTTCCCATTTCAGATTAGGATCATACCCTTCAGGTCTCAGATAGCTAACAAAGCTGTTACCAAACTGGTATTGAGCTGTATTGGTGCCAAGTGAATATCTTGGCAAGTATGAGTAATAACCAATACCATCCTGTTGTCCTGTTTGACCCCAGCCCAGGCGAAGTTTCAATTCGGTCAGCACATTTGCGTTTTTGAAAAATTCATCTTTAAGCTTCCATGCAAATGCTACAGCAGGGAAATAGCCCACCCTGTCATTAGGATTAAGTTTTGAACTCGCATCACTCCTGATAGAAGCAGTGATGAGATATTTATTCATTATAGAAAAGTTAACCCTTGCCAGGTATGATTCCAAACGGAACCTTGGATTGTCATCCGGGAATGTTGGTTCTGATCCCTGGATAGTATCCTTTTTGGCAGGGTTATTTGGGTCAGCAATAGTCCTGTAACTAAATGATGGATAGTTATACACTTTAGTTAAAAAATCCTGGTAACTATGACCAACCAGCACATCTATTTTACTGTTGATACTGTTAATATTTTTTTCATAAAACAAGAAGATATCAGCCAGTGTATTTACCTTCTTCTGTTCATAGAATGTTTTCCTTCCTCCGGTTTTATAGTTAGTAGCCGAAACAGAATCAATATTATCATTACCACTGCCGCTTAAATAATCAAGACCCAGGTTCATTTTAATATGCAGATCAGGGAAAAAGTGCAGTTTATAATCAAGATCCACATTACCGATAACACGACCAACTTTGGATGTATTATCCCTGAGATTTAAAAGACCCATTGGATTTCTGGTAGACAGATCGATAGGCAGATTATTCGCCTGCAGCCATTCGTAGTATCCTCCCCATTCCTTATTACCAGACATTACCGGCTTAGTAGGATCAAAGGCTATAGAAGAGCCTATTGCTCCTTCGTTGGCAAATGTGTTTCTTGTCTGGCTGGCTTTAACAGAAAAATTAACTGCTAAATGATTTTCGAAAAGTTTAGGTGACAGATTCAGTGCAGTTGAAAAACGATTGAAATTATTTGTTTTCAGGATACCATCCTGGTTCAAATAACCTAAAGAAGCCCTGAAGGGAACATTACCCAATCCACCGCTTACACTAATGGTATTATCAAAACCAAAAGCTGATTGGTAGATCTCATCCTGCCAATTAGTATTGGAAGTGCCGAGAAGATCTTTATATGTATTATTACCTGTTTCAGCAGCATCATTATTGATAATATCAGTTACCTGGCTGGCTGTAAGAACCTCTACTGTTTTACCAACTGTTCCAACAGAAAAAAGGTTATTATAATTAAATCTCAATTTTCCTTTAACTCCCTTTTTAGTTGTAACGATCAAAACACCATTAGAGGCTCTCGACCCATATAGCGCCGTAGCTGATGCGTCTTTTAATACAGAGATAGATTCGATGTCATTCGGATTAATAGAGTTCAGTACATTGGCAGAACCGGCAATGCCATTTCCTTCAACCGGCACACCGTCAATAACAATCAACGGATCATTACTGGCATTAAGTGAAGCGCCGCCGCGAATACGGATACGGCTTCCACCACCTGCAGAACCACCACCTGTCGTAATCTGTAAGCCGGCTACTTTACCTTGTAGCAATTGTTCCGGCGAATTAATATTTCCTTTTTGGAAATCTTTCGCAGAAACAGAGGTGACAGAGCCTGTGAGGTCACTTTTTCTTCGGGTTCCGTAAGAAACTACCACTACTTCGCCCATCGAAGTATTAGTAATGACTAATGCCACTTCTATAGAATTTTTTCCCTCGATCGATACCTCTTGTGTGGCAAAGCCAACAGAAGATATCACAAGAGCATTTACAGAAGCAGAAACTGAGAGGCTGAATGTTCCGTCGGCACCAGTTTGAGCACCACTACGACTGCCTTTGGCAGCAACAGTAGCCCCCTGCAACGGAGACCCATCCTTAGAATCAGTAACTTTTCCGGTAATCACTCTGTCTTGCGCAAAGGAGATTTGCGCCATAAAAGCCAGTACAATAAGACTGGCTGTCTTAAAGAGTTGTTTAGGCAACATAAGCAATCATTAAAATTTTAGCAATCTGATTTCAAATACACAATGTCATGTATCAAGGACACATTTAAATGTGTATTAAACACACAATATTATGATAATTTTCAAGCTTGCAAAAATTAATTTTTAACAGTTTATAAAAATATTGCTTACCCCCGGATTTTTAAATAGCTTGTTTAAGGCTTTAATCGACTGATTATTAATGATTAAACAAATTGCCTTTATTGATCTAGCAGCAACCAGCAAAAATGAAGATGACGAAAATCATTCCCCATAGTGCCTCAATTCAAGTTCTTATTTCATTTCTTTCTTTTCCACCGAAAACGTTTCCGGTCACTCATTAGCAAGAGCAGTAATGTCAGAGTCACTAAATTTCCTAAAACTTATTGTATGATTCGTGGATTGCTTGTGCTAACCGGTTTTATCATATTTCTGTATACTGATGTTTTCGCTCAGCCTGATCCCTGGAAAATAACTGCAGAAAAAATAGACCCTTCAAATTATTATGGAATTACAGTTGCCAATGGTATGATAGGGATTGTGTCGGCACCAGAACCATTTAAAATTAAAGATGTGGTACTGGCCGGAGCCTATGATCTGTATGGTCGCGGCAGGGTAAGTAATTTTCTTCGAAGCTTCAATTTATTAAACATGAGGCTGGAGATTGATGGTAAAGGTATTGGCAGTAATGAAGCGACAAACCTGAAACAGGAACTGGAAATGAAAAAAGCTTCTTTTACTTCTACATTTGAATACAGAGATAAAGCCACAGTCAGTTATACTTATTACTCTCTCCGGCATTTACCCTATTCAGTATTGATGGATGTATCTGTAACTGCAAAAAAGGATATTACTATTAGTAGCGCCAGTGTAATGGAAGCACCTGATGCATTAAAAGATGTTCAAAACTATTATAACGAAATAGACAGGCCACATGTTACCATTAGCCTGCTTACTTCATCAGCCAGGAGCCCGACAGGTAAACTACTAATGTGTGCCAGTAATACTTTCTTGTTCAGTGAAAAGCATGGTGCAGAACCCAGGGTCATCCACGAAATGTGGGATAACAATATGCATCTGATGAAATTTTCTAAAAAGATAAAGGCTGGTGAGACGTATCGTTTTTCTATTACCGGTTCCTCTATTACTTCCGCTCATCACGATGATCCGCTGAATGAAGCAGAAAGAGCAACAATTTTCGCCAAATTGGAAGGAAGAGAGAGGTTATTGCAGTTTCACCATAAAGCCTGGGAAGAATTATGGAAGAGTGACATAACGATTGAAGGTGATCCGCAGGCACAGCAGGATATACACAGTATGCTTTATCATTTGTATTCTTTTACAAGAGAGGGTACTTCACTGTCACCCTCGCCAATGGGATTAAGTGGTCTTGGTTATAATGGGCATGTGTTTTGGGATACAGAGCTGTGGATGTATCCGGCAATGCTGGTGTTGCACCCTGAACTTGCCAAAAGTATGATAGAGTATCGTTTTCAACGGCTTGATGCGGCCAGGCGTAATGCGTTCAGTAAGGGATATAAAGGAGCTATGTATCCGTGGGAAAGTGCAGATAGTGGCGTAGAGGAAACACCTGTATGGGCACTGAGTGGACCTTTTGAACATCATATTACAGCCTGTGTTGGTATAGCCGCATGGAATTACTATTGCGTCACGCAGGACAAAAACTGGTTGAAAGAAAAGGGATGGCCGATATTATCTTCCACGGCAGATTTTTGGGCCAGCCGGGTTGAGAGAAATGGATCTGGTAAATATGATATTAAAAATGTTGTAGCTGCAGATGAATGGGCCGAGAATGTTGATAACAATGCATTTACTAATGCTGCCGCGAAAGCCAATCTTCAATTTGCTACTGAAGCTGCCAAAATCTTAGGTATTTCACCAACTGCTGACTGGATGCATGTAGCCGACAATATCCCGATTCTTAAATTTCCGGATGGAATAACAAGAGAACATGCTGATTATAATGGTGAGGGTATTAAACAAGCTGATGTAAACCTGCTGGCTTATCCCCTAAAGGAGATAACAGATCAGAAGATCATCCTTAAAGATCTTGAATATTATGAAACAAGAGTGCCCAATGAAGGTACACCTGCTATGACACAAGCAGTGTTCACCACGTTGTATGCCAGGCTTGGGAATGCAGACAAAGCATATCATTGGTTCAAAGACGCCTATCTTCCTAACCTGAATCCCCCATTCCGGGTAATAGCAGAAACCAAAGGAGGAACTAACCCATATTTTGCAACAGGTGCGGGCGGTATCTTACAAAGTGTATTAATGGGCTTTGGCGGAATCGAGATCACACCAAAAGGACTTATTCAGATCAAATCAGTACTCCCAAAACACTGGAAGAGCTTAGCCATTACTGGTGCCGGCCCGGAAAAAAAGACATATATTGTGAAATAATTCAATCTGACGATTGCTGTTTTGAGAAAGATAATTGCCATATTTTTTTTCCTCATACTCCTTTTTAATATCGGGGGATACAATTTCGCCATTTCAGCTCTTGAAAAAAAGTCTGACAGAAGCCTTGAAGCATTGCTTGATGATGAAATATATGATGAAGCAGATCTTGTTGAAATAAGAGTTTCTCTCAATATGCCTTATCAGCAGCGCTTTACTGATTACGAAAGACATTATGGGAACATTGAGATTGATGGTACTTCATTCACTTACGTAAAAAAGAAAATACAGGGTGATATAGTAATTTTCAAATGCATTCCTAATCAATCCCGTCAGTTGCTCAAAGACATGCGGTATGATATTACAAAGGCTAATAGTGCGGCTGACATGAATGAGCAGGGGACACAAAAACAGCAGCAAACTTCATTTGCCAAGAATTCACTTACCGAATATGATGATCAGTCAGCCCTTCCATCCTTGAATCAATACAATAATAACTCACTGTCTTATAATGTAAATTATAACTTCTTTTTGCCGGTATTGAATACAGTTGTTCCTCACCAACCGCCTGAGTGTTGATTGTCTTTTTAGTTTCCTGATTTTCCATTTTTATTTTTTAAACGATTATTTATGCGTATAGCATTAGTGGCTATTGCAGCTATGCTGCTTGCAAGTGCCTGTAATAATAGAAATGATTACAAACAAATTACCAGCGATCCGTTTCTGTATTCCAAAACAGTTAAAGAACTCAACAATGTGGTGATGCAGAATAACTTTCCACCTATTATTGCATCAAGGAATTATCTCTATGCGAGTATCGCCGCTTACGAAGTAATAGCTGCCGGTAATCCCGGTCAATACCAATCATTGGCCGGTCAGGTAAACGGACTGACATCCGTTCCTGCACCACCAGCAGGCAAGGAAATCGATTTCAACTTTGCTGCGGTATTGGCTTTTTGCAAACTTGGTGAGGCCGTTACGTTTCCTGAAGGAAGTATGAAGGAATATGTTGACAGCCTGAAATATCTTGTAAAAGATCATGGCATGCCCGGCAGTGTATTTAATAATACTATTGAATATGCTGAAGAAGTTGGAAAAATCATTCTTGCATGGAGTAAGAAAGACAATTATGCCCAAACAAGGACAGCTCCCAAGTACACAGTAATAGATACACCCGGCAGGTGGATACCTACCCCGCCGATGTATTCACAGGCTCTGGAACCACACTGGAGAGAAATAAGAACAGTCGTGATGGATAGTGCCAATCAGTTTGTTCCTCCTCCTCCCCCGGCCTTTAATATCAAAGACAAAAACAGCAAATACTACCAGGAAGTGATGGCAGTCAAAAATGCCGGAGATAGCTTAACGGATGAGCAAAAGCATATTGCTGAATTCTGGGATGATTTGGGGACCAGGTTAAATGTTTCGGGCCATGTTATGTTTATGACCAAGAAATTTTCTCCCCCCGGACACTGGATGAATATTGTTGGGATTGCTGCGCAAAAAGCAAAGGTTGATTTTGCCACTACAGTATACGCTTATGCGAAAACAGCCATCGCCATGTTCGATGCTTTTATTCAATGCTGGGATGAGAAGTTCAGGAGCAATGCAGTACGTCCTGAAACAGTAATAAATAAATACATCGATCCTGATTGGGCTCCTTATTTGCAAACCCCTCCCTTTCCGGAATATACCTGCGGGCATAGTACAGTTTCCTCCTCTGCAGCAGAAGCTTTAACCAGTGTGTTTGGTGACAACTTTGCTTACACCGATACATCCGAATTGGAGTTCGGTATTAAAAACCGTTCATTCACTTCGTTTCGCCAGGCTGCTGAAGAAAATAACTGGGCAAGGTTCTATGGAGGTATTCATTTTCATAATTCCTGTATTATCAGTACGGAATATGGAAGAAAGGTTGGAGAGCTGGTGAACCAGCGTCTCAAGATGAAAAAATAATTGAAACAAAAACCAACGATTTAAAATGAAATATGCATATATCTCATTAGTTATGGCAGTTATTGTTGTAACTAATACAAAAATCAATGCACAGACGGATATTGATGGTGTCATGATGGAAAAAAATGCCTTTTGCATTGGTCCTATGGCAGGCTATAGCAGCTGGAAAAACTATTGGGAAGGTTCTTTGAAAAGAGAAAACCTGAACCTGGGAAAAGTCTCCACCACCATGTACAGTCTCATGGGTAACTATGGTATTACGAACAAGCTGAATGTTATGTTTGGCCTGCCGTATATAAAAACAAAAGCATCTGCCGGTCAGTTAAAAGGCCTGAAAGGTATCCAGGATCTTTCTTTTTGGATAAAATGGAAAGCCTACAGTAAAAAGACCGGCCAGGGTCGCTTATCCTTATTCGCCATTGGTGGTTATTCATTGCCGGCATCTGATTATACGGCTGACTTTCTACCCATGTCAATTGGCCTGGAAAGTAAAAATCTTTCCCTGCGGGGTATGGCTGATTTTCAAACGGGCATTTGGTTTGCCACAATATCAGGCACCTATATAAGAAGAAGCAATATTGAACTTGACAGGACAGCTTACTACACAACGGAGATGCATTATACCAATAAAGTAGAAATGCCGGATGCTGCTTCGTATAATGTTAGAGCAGGTTATCGCAATAAAGGAGGCTATGCAGAACTAGTACTGGATGGCTGGAAAACATTAGGTGGTTTTGATATAACCCGCAACAATATGCCTTTCCCAAGTAATGAAATGAATGCGACCCGTATTGGGATCAACATCAAGTATCCGATGGCTTTTCTACCACAACTTTCTATTACCGGAAATGCTTTTACCACTATTGCCGGCAGAAACATGGGCCAGGCCAACGGATTTAATGCCGGCATATTTTATGTAATAGATCTTTCCAAAAAGGAAAAAACAGGTTCTGATAACTCCCAAAAATAACTGCCATGAAAAAAATAAACATACTATACATCGCTTCTGCTATACTATTACTTCACTCCTGTTCGAAAGATATTACAGAAACCAACCTGCAGTTCCCGGCATTACAGCCAGCTAATACCGATATCAACGGTGGCACCTGGCTGCCTATTTTATTGACCGGCCCTGCAGAATTTGCTGTCGCGGCTCCCATAGCCACCACGGCACCTGATTATATCGCTCAGGTGAATGAAATCAAAAGCTTTCAGGCCCATATTACAAAAGAAGAAAGAAGAGCGGTAAACTATTGGAGTGCCGGTGCCGTCCTTCGCTGGAATGAGATCATGAGAGAGCTGGTAGCCTTACATAATTTACCTCCTTATCAAAATGCGGATGGCACTTATCCTTTTCCCAGTGCTAATAACCCATTGGCATATCCCCAGTTCCCTTTCGCTAATCCTCCCTATGCAGCAAGGGCATATGCTTATGTGGCTGCTGCACAATATGATGCATTGGTGGCAACCTGGCATTATAAAAACTTGTACAACCGGGCCGCTCCCTATTCAGTAGATCCTGCAGTCAATGCTTTGATACCAAAATCAAACCTGCCTTCTTATCCTTCCGAAGATGCAGCCGTCATCGGAGTAACAACTGAGTTATTGAAATTATTATTCCCCGGCGACCAGGAATTCATCCAGTTAAAAGCAGAGGAACATAAAAAAGCAAGAATTATTGCCGGTGCTAATGTTCGCAGCGACCTGGAAGCGGGTGAAGCATTGGGTAAATTAGTAGCACAAAAATTTGTAACCCGTGCCAGGGGCGACAGGACCGGTGCTGCTATTGGCAACCAGGCATTATGGACACAAATGGAAAATGATGCGATTGCGAGAGGAGAAATTCCCTGGATAAGCCAGGAATCACCGAAACGTCCGCCGATGCTTCCGTTATTTGGCAGGGTGAGAACCTGGTTATTCGATTCCCTGACCATGGTAACCACTATTCGTCCCGTGGCTCCGCCTTCCACATCCTCTCAACAATTCAAAGATGAAACAGAGGAAATTTATAATTACAGTAAAAACCCAACCAGGGAACAGGTTCGCATTGCTCATTTCTGGGCAGACGGTTTGAGTACCTATACACCACCGGGCCACTGGAATGCAATTGCTGCAGAAGATTTCGTGAAAGCTAATTTCAGTGAACTGCGATGGGCCCGGAATATGGCACTCCTGAATATGTCGTTAATGGATGCTGCTACAGCTTGCTGGGATGCCAAGTTCTATTACTTTAATCCTCGTCCGTCACAGATAGACCCAAGGATCAAAACAACAACCGGTCTTCCTAATTTCCCATCTTATATTTCGGGGCATTCTACATTTAGCGGAGCAGCAGCTACCATACTCGGCCATATTATTCCATCCCGTGCTACAGCCTATACGGCTATGGCACAGGAAGCTTCTGTATCCCGCATGTACGGTGCAATACACTACCGCAGTGATTGTGAAAAAGGATTAGAAACCGGTAACAAAGTTGGAGCCTATGCTGTTGCAAGAGCCCGAATTGACGGGGCTGAATAATTTTTTACAGACTAAGCATTATACGGCGTTGTAAATCTTTACTGACGCCTCCTTTTTAAAACAAATTATCAGGTAAATAGCACTGCAAAGCAGTTTGAATACACCATAACTTTTTTACAGACAAAGCAAATACGGCGTTGTAAGTCTTTACCGACGCCTCTTTTTTACTCCACTAAATAAAAGCAAAAGATGAAAAAAATATTCTGGCTGGGAATAACTGGGTTAATTGCTTTTGAAGTACTGAACGTTTATTTCATTATGCCCATGCCGGGCAGCCAGCGAATGAACAGTATTGATACCGCCTATTTCCTATATCAATGGCGCTGGTTATTCCGTGGTTTATTCGGGCTTATGATCGTAGCCGGGTTGTTCAAATCCCGCTGGAAAAGAAAATGGATACTTGTATTCCCGCTGGTATTAACCGGGGCTGTACTATATATGGCCAATTTTAAAATGGCAGCTGATGCTATGTTCAGGCAACCCAACCAGTTATTGCTGGAAGATGCCGGTAACAATAAAGTTGATCCCGGCCGCCTGGTGTTGGGAGTTTCTGTTAATGGACAGGCCAAAGCTTATCCCATTCAATTCCTCGGATATCACCATCATGTGCAGGATACGGTAGGAGGCAAAGCAATACTCGTTACCTATTGTACCGTTTGCAGAACAGGCCGTGTATATGAGCCATTAGTAAATGGTAAAAAAGAAAATTTTCGACTGGTGGGTATGGATCACTTTAATGCCATGCTGGAAGACGCTTCCACTAAAAGCTGGTGGAGACAGGCCACCGGGGAAGCGATCACAGGGACACTGAAAGGACAAAAACTGCCGGAGCTATTAAGTGTACAAACATCACTGGCCAACTGGTTACATTTATACCCCGCTTCACTTATTATGCAGGCTGACCCGGCATTTGTAAGATCCTATGACAGCACGATGAAATTTGAAAGTGGTACCAGTAAAAGTAAATTAACAGGAACAGATAGTAGTTCCTGGAAAGAAAAATCATGGGTGGTGGGTATTAAAGCCGGCGATAAAACAAAAGCATACGACTGGAATGAACTAAAAACAAAACGCCTGATCGCAGATCAAATTGGTGAGAAGCCTGTACTGCTGGTGCTGGCCGGAGATAATAAAAGCTTCTTTGCTTTTGAACGGCCGGATTACAGCAACGCTTTTTTTCTTCATAAGGATACATTATTATATAAAAATCATTTCTTCAGAATTGATGGCAAGGGCATTGATACTTCGTTTTCATTAAAACAGCTGCCCGCATACCAGGAATTCTGGCATAGCTGGCAAACTTTTAATCCCGGCACTACAAAATTCTGAGTTGGAGCATCCGGTATAGAAAAATATTATCTTTAGCTGCCTTTTGAACGATTGCTAAAACCTGATGAATGCAGCAAAGTACACTGAAAAAACTCTCCGAAGTCCTTGGCATCAGTATCTCTACTGTTTCCCGTGCATTAAAGGATCATCCTGATATTTCTGACAATACCAAAAAAAAGGTAAAGGAACTGGCAGAAGCACTGGAGTATGAACCGAACACCTATGCGGTACAACTGAGAACCCGCCAGAGCAATGTCCTTGGCATCATGGTGCCAACCATCGATAATTTTTTTTATGATTCCTTCATCGCTGCCGTTGAAGAAGAAGCAAGGCTTCATGGATATTCTGTGATGATCATGCAATCGAGGGATAAAGTGCAAACCGAAACAGCTAATCTTCACCTGTTTCGCAAGAATATGATAATGGGTTTGTTTGTATCCGTTTCTATCGAAACAGAAGATATGTCTCCCTTCCGTAAACTGGAAGAAATGAAAATCCCGGTTGTTTTCTTTGACCGGGTGGCTGATGTGGAAGGATCTCATAAAGTATGCCTGGCAGATAAAGAGGCCGCCAAAATAGCTGCTGAAACTATTATTGAAAGGAAAAAGAAGAATGTACTGGCCCTTTTCGGCCATCCACACCTCAGCATTACTAAAATAAGATGTATATCATTTAAAGAAACATTTGCCAGGTATGCACCTGAAACGAAGATTACAATAAGTTACCCTGAAGGTATAGCTGAATCAAAAAGGGTGGCACTGGATGCCCTTAAAGAAATGGACCGGCCTGATGTTATTTTCTGCATGGGTGACCTCATATTGATCGGAGTGATGTCTGCTATTCATAAACTAAAACTAAAAGTACCAGATGATATCTCTGTTATAAGTATAAGTAATGGGTTAATACCAACCATGTACGACCCTAAAATAACCTATGTAGAAACCAGCGGCTATAAATTAGGAAAATTATCATTCGCTCAAATGCTTTCCTGCCTCAGAAATGAATCGACACCTGAAGAAGTCATGGTAGAATCATTATTAGTGGAAGGTGGTTCAATATAGTATTCTATTCTATAGTAGTTTATCCTCAATCATCTGCTATAGAAAATGATAACGATAGAATTAAATTACACAAAACAGGTGATTTTTACACCGCAAACGTTATAGTTTTTTCAGCCACCTTGTGGTTCATTTTATGTAGCTTATTTTACTATCAAACGACTACTGCATGTCCACCTTTAAGATTAAACTATCGCTGTTTCTCAATTATTTTGTTTTTGCGATATTACTCAACAGTGTTGGTACAGTGATATTACAGGTGCAAAATAATTTCGGAATCTCTAAAGGATCTGCAAGCACTCTTGAAGCATTTAAGGATCTTAGTATAGCTATTGCCTCTTTTCTTCTTGCCTCATATGTTGTTCGGATAGGATACAAAAAAGCGATGCTTTTTGCCCTTGCATTAGTATCCGTTATGTGCCTCATTATACCATCAGTAAGTACATTTCTTATGACCAAGCTGTTGTTTGCTGCAGTTGGGGTAAGTTTTGCCCTTATTAAAGTAAGCGTTTTCGCAACACTCGGACTTATAACAAAAAGTAAAAAAGAACACATTAGCCTGATGAGTTTCCTGGAATCCTTCTTTATGATAGGAGTCCTCGCAGGTTATTTCATTTTTAGCGCTTTCGTAAATGATGCAGACCCAAAATCAACTGAATGGTTCATTGTATACTATATCATTGCGGGACTATCAATCCTTGCCTTTTTATTATTACTATCCACAAAACTTGATGAATCCCCCGTTAAAAAAACTGAATTGGAGGAAACAAAATCATTAGCTGATGATTTTGCCGGTATGCTGAGGCTGATAATCCTTCCATTAGTACTTGTCTTTATTTTCTGTGCTTTCTTTTATGTGCTTATCGAACAAAGTATAATGAGCTGGCTGCCTACGTTTAATAATGATGTATTAAAATTATCTACCAGTCTTAGTATTCAAATGGCAAGTATTATGTCTGCATCCATTGCGTTGGGGAGATTTTTGGCAGGTTTATTACTGCGTAAGATTGATTGGTTATTTTTTTTAGTGGCCTGCCTGCTTGCTGCAGCTGGTTTGGTACTGCTCACAGTGCCGCTTGCAAAAAATGTTTCTAATATCCCGGTCAATAGTTTAAGTGATATTCCTCTTGTAGCTTTTGCTTTTCCTGTTATTGGTTTATTCCTCGCTCCTATTTATCCGGCCATCAATTCTGTCATTCTTAGTAATCTTCCGGCACATAAACATGGGGCTATGTCCGGTCTTATTGTCGTATTCTCAGCGCTGGGAGGAACCACCGGTTCTATTATCACAGGTCATGTGTTTGAAGCATATGGCGGACAAACTGCTTTTTACTTTTCCCTGCTCCCTATTGCAATACTTATAATCCTTCTTTTTATTTTTAAAAAACTACAACCAAAATCTGTTATCCCGGAAATTAAAGCGACGGGTAGCCCCCATTAATTGTTTTAGCCGATGGCACTACTGGAGATACAACGATTAAATCCGCTTTTCGAAGAGGTACAATTAAACAGGGTGTTTCCTGATGGAAAAACTTTTGTGGATTGCCTTCCAAGATTTTCAACCGAAGAAATAATTGCTGCATACAGTAAGCAAAAAAAAGAACCTGGCTTTTCCTTAATAAAATTTGTAACAGAGCATTTTGATTTGCCTGTGCCGCACTCCAATGGTTATAAAAGTGACCAAAGCAAAAGTGTTGAAAGTAATATAGAAGATCTATGGTCGGTACTTACAAGGGCGCCAGATAAAAAAGGCGGTTCACTAATTGCATTACCTTACCCTTATATTGTTCCGGGTGGCAGATTCGGGGAGATTTATTACTGGGATAGCTACTTTACTATGCTTGGTTTAAAAGCATCAGGCAAAACAAAAATGGTGGAGAATATGGTTAAAAATTTCTCCTACCTGATAGATACCCTGGGGTATATTCCCAACGGTAATCGCAGTTATTTTATTGGTCGTTCGCAACCACCATTTTATTCGCTGATGATAAAATTATTAGGTGAACTAAAGGGTGAAAAAATACTGATACCTTATTTACCACAACTGGAAAAAGAGTACCAGTTCTGGATGAAAGGAGCAGATAGCTTAAACGAAGCAAACCCGGCAAAATATCATGTAGTCAGAATGCCAGGAGGAGAAATACTAAACCGCTATTGTGATGAAAACAATACTGCCCGGCCAGAATCTTTTCGTGAAGACATTGAATTATCTCATCAATCATCACAAGATCCGCAAATACTTTATAGTCACCTTAGAGCTGGTGCAGAATCTGGATGGGACTTCAGCAGCCGGTGGTTTAAAGAAAAAAACTCTTTTGAAACAATACATACTACCGATATCATTCCGGTTGATCTGAATTGTCTTTTATACCATCTTGAACAGTCTATTGCAGAAGCATACCAAATGAATGGAGATAAAACTAATACCCGTAATTATGTAGCATTAGCAGAAAAGAGGAAGAAAGCCATTGAACAATATTGCTGGAATGAGGAGGTTGGTTTTTATTTTGATTTTGACTGGTCAGGTAATCATCAAAAAAAAACAATGACGCTGGCAGGAGTAACCCCGCTCTTCTTTAAGATATCTTCAGCAGAACAGGCGGAAAAAATCAGCCTGCATATACAAGAAAATTTTCTTCGGCCCGGCGGAGTGCTTACTACATTAGAAACTACAGGGCAGCAATGGGATGCCCCAAACGGCTGGGCGCCTTTACAATGGATGACTATTACCGGATTGGAAAATTATGGGCACACTTCTCTTGCAAAAGAAATAGCAGTACGATGGATCAAACTAAATACCGCTGTATTCAAACGTTCCGGCAAGCTGATGGAAAAATATAATGTTGTTGATACTCATCTTGAAGCCGGAGGTGGGGAGTATGAAGGGCAAGATGGTTTTGGCTGGACAAATGGAGTGCTATTGGCTCTTATCAAAAAATATGGTCCTTGTGATTAATAATTTTATGCAGGTTCCAATAATAAAAATCCGTATGGCTTGATAATAAGATATTCCCTATCCTCGCCGATATCATATACTACATTTTCCCAATGATCAAATAACTTAGTTGCAGTAAGGTCATGCTCTTTAAAAGCATACCAGGTGAGATAGGAAGGTTTATCTTTAAAATTAAAAATTCCAAATAGTTTTCTTTCCTCAATAGCCCTTATAAAACCTGCTACATGAATATTGTGCGGCGTCATCCATACAAGATTACTGTAATCAGCCACCATATCTAACTTCCGCCGAATAGCAATGAGTCGTTGTGTAGCACTAAAGACTTTATTTTCTATAGTATCCGGCTCATCAATTTTTTTATTTCTTTCCCAATCTATTACAGGCCGGTGCATCCAGCGATTGTCATAACTTTTCCCTTCTTCCTTCAGGTACGAATAGTCATTTGTATAACCAACTTCATCACCATAAAATAACATTGGTAATCCACCCAGGAAAAAACTATGTGCCTGCATCAATATAATTTTTTGAATTGCTGTTTCTACCAGGTAAGGATCATTTAACTCTATTGCTTTTTCCAATCCACAAAGAGATGCAAGTGAACCGCTAATTCTTGCATCACCCGTTTTAGGATTACTGGAAAATAAAGCGCCGGTTGCCGGAGAATCAGTATAATTGCCTGAATAATAATCCTTCAAAAATTTGCGATGCTCATATGCATTATATCCGGCTTGTTGAATCATATAATCATCATATCCCAGGCCAATATCATCATGGCACCTTGTATAAGTAATCCATGAAGTTCCAAACGGCTTTTTTAATAGCTCATGCTGTGCGGCCAGCATTACTTTCGTATCACCTGTGGCAAGCATATCCCATTGCAGTGCCATATGGGTGGCATTATAAGCAAAATCACATTCCCGGGCTGTATAATTTCCTGTACCGAAATAATTTAAGATTTCTTTTGGTGCAACTATTGCTTCGCCTAACAAAGCCATTCCCGGAGCGGCCACTTCCACACATTGTTTTATTAATCGCAATAATGTATGCGCCTGGGGTAAATTTTGACAAGTTGTACCTAATTGTTTCCAGATAAATGCCGGAGCATCTATACGAAGCACATCTACCCCAAGGTTGGCGTAAAAGAAAATAGTATCTATCATTTCTACCAGTACCTGCGGGTTCTTGTAATTAAGATCCCACTGATAATTATGAAAAGCAGTCATCACCCATTTCTTACATTCTTCGATATATGTAAAGTTGCCAGGTGCAGTTTCAGGAAATATTTCAGGCATGGTCTGATCATACTGATCGGGCAGGCTTCTGTCATTATAGAAATAGTAATAATCCTGGTATTTCTTTTCCCCCTGCCGGGCATTTTGTGCCCATTCATGCCTTTGTGAAGTATGATTGAGTACAATATCAAGCATCAGGTACATATTTCGTTGCTGCATTTCCTGCTGCAATACCTTCAGATCATTTAATGTACCAAACCTGCTGTCTACCTTTCTGAAATCAGATACTGCATATCCCCCATCGCTTTCACCAGCCGGGCTTTCAAAGAGTGGCATCAGGTGCAGAAAGTTTACTCCGAGTTTTTCAAAATAATCAAGCTTATCAATTAATTTCTTCAGGTCACCGCAAAACCTGTCCACATATAAACTCATACCGGTGATCTGGTTACTTAAAAACCAATGGGTCGTTTCACTTTTTACAATATCCCGTTGTTTCAGCGCTTCAGGTCGTTTTTTATAGCCCTTTATTATGGTTTGCATAAGTTGGCTGAAATTCTTTTCTGCTTTTGGATGATGCTCGTATAGCTGCATATACAGATCAAAAATTGCTGCTGCATTTGCCATGAACCGGGTGTAGAATAAATTATCCTTATCACTAATATCCATGCCGGCATCTTGTATGGCCCGGTTGATCTGCTGGTGTAACCCGTAATTATACATCTGATCGATCTTTTAATTAAAAATATCGTTACTCAGGTGTTTGAATGCTTCCATTGCTCCCATATACTCACAGGTTCTTGCTCCTGCTTTATTTGCATTTTGGATGATATGCTTCCACTCATCATCAGTTAGTAAATTAATCTGGTCAAGTGATTTAGCGGACAACTGATATAATACAGCTCCGACAAATGCATCTCCTGCGCCAGTGGTATCAACGGGATTCACTGGTATGCTGGGTATTATCTCCGTCTTACCATTGATTCCCAGCATCGTACCTTCTTTGCCCAATGTAATAGCGAAAGTTGATTTTGTATATTGTAACAATATACTCACGGCAGCCATTAATGTGGATTCTCCTGTCAACAGCATTGCTTCCTCATCGCTGACTTTAAAAAAATGACAACGTTCTAAAAAATACCTGCTTTGATCAATGAATGATTGTGTATTATTCCGGAACAGCAGGTGGCGGTAATTAGGATCAAAACTGACATAAATATTCCTCACCATGGCCTCCTGTAAAAGTTTTTTGTATGCTTGCTGTAAAGGCCCGGGTAAAAAGCCGGTAGCTGAGCCGAAGTGGATAATGGAAACGCCGTTTAAATCAATATCTTCAATATCCGTCTCGCTCAATTGACCATCGGCGCCACGGTTAAAATAAAAATCTCTTTCTCCATTTTCCATTAAAGACACAAATGCAAAGGTGGTAAAATGAGCAGCATCCTGCAGCATATAAGATGTTCCTACGCCAAAATCTTTCATTACACTGACCAGGTGTTTACCAAATGGGTCAACCCCTACTTTAGCAGCAAGTTCCACCTTCCCGCCTAAGGCGGCAATAGCTGCGGCTACATTGGTTGGTGCACCGCCTGGTTTCTTCAGAAAGTTCTCTCCATCACTTAATGTGCTTCCCTTATCTGTGCAAATCATATCAATCAGGGCTTCTCCAATACAAAGTACCTTATTCATATATGCAATACAGTTGTTTTATCCATATCTTCCAGGGCAATTCCTTTTGTTTCCGGCATCATTCGCCATACAAATAGTAATTGGAGTACCATCATAAAACAAAAAAATCCAAATATATAACTGCCCCCGACTTTCGTAGCAAAGAAAGGAAATGTTTGAGCAACAACTGCCGCCCAAGCCCAATGCGTTAAGCATCCAAAAGAAGTACCTGCAGCTCTGACCGAATTGGGAAATATCTCAGAAATAAAAACCCAGATGACTGCGCCCTGGCCAATTGCATGCGCAGCTATGAATAAAAAAACATAATAAGTAATGAACTGCGTAGCTCCATTATTGAAAGAAACAGCGATTAACCCAAGGGAAACTATATATCCGGCTGAACCGATAAACATCAGTGTTCGTCTTCCAAACCTGTCAATCAGCGACCAGCCAATGATAGTAAAAGCCAGGTTCACTACACCAATACCAGCGGTACTTAAGAAAGCAGCATCTTTACCAATACCTGCCATCTCAAACACCCTTGGAGCAAAATAAATAATAGCATTGATCCCTGATAACTGATTGAACGTAGCCAGTAAAAAAGCAAGTAATAGTGGTTTGTAAAATTTTTTATTAAATAATGGCTCTTTTTTTTCCGATGCACCGGCTTTTATTTCATTGATTGTTTTATCCACATCATCTTCAGTAATAGATAGTACCTCTCTTGCATGCGCCTCATCATTTTTATGCAGCAATAACCATCTTGGAGTTTCAGGTACTGCGAGCATAAACAAAGAGAAAAGTAAAGATGGCACAGCTACAATACCAAGCATCCACCGCCAATCGTTAACCCCGCCAACTCCCTGCAGGAGGTAGTTGGATAAATAGGCTATAAGTATACCACTTACTACATTTAACTGAAATGAGATCACCAGGCGGCCCCGATACCTGGCCGGGGCTATTTCGGAAATGTAAACAGGCGCTACAACTGAAGATGCCCCAATGCTCAAACCACTTATAAACCGAAAAAACATAAATGAGTATACTTCCGGAGACAATGCCGCACCTACAGATGAAATAAAGAATAGTACCCCGATCCATAGTAATGTTTTTTTTCGACCAATCCTGTTTGCCGGAACGTTGCCAAAGGCAGCACCAAAAGCAGTACCGTATAAAGCCATGGCAATAGCAGTGCCATGTTCCCACTCACTCAGGTGCCACAACTGCTGTATAGCCTTTTCAGCGCCGGAGATCACCGCCACATCTAAGCCAAAAAGCAAACCGCCAAGGCCTACTGCAATTGACCAAAGAATTATTTTTCTATTCATTGATTTTTACAATTGATAAATTATTGCTTCGTATGGTTTTAGTGTAGCACCAGCAGAAGGTGTTGAGTAATTACTAATAAGGACTATCCCTTTGTTTACATTAATACCGGTATTTACAGAAGCTATTTTCCCAGTGAAATTCAGTAATACCAGCAGTTTTTTGCCATTTAACTCCCTTGTATAGGCAAATACATCAGGATTTGTTTTATCAAGTAAGGTATACTTACCATAAATCAATACGTCATTACTCTTCCTTATTTTTATCATCTTACGGAAGTAATTGAGACAACTATTTTCATCATTTTCCTGCACCAAAACATTGATCGTTTTGTAATTTCCATTCACCGGTAGCCAGGGTTTTCCATTACCAAAACCAGCATTGGTAGTTGTATCCCATTGCATGGGTGTGCGGCCATTATCCCGGCTGGATATTTTCATTCCTTCCAGGAAACGCTTTAAGTCACCGCCCTTTGCTCTCACCTGCTCATAATTAGTAAGCAACTCCACATCATTATACTGTTCTACTTTATCAAACCTGATATTGCTCATTCCTATTTCGTCACCATAGTAATAAAAAGGGGTGGCCCGCATACTGAGAATAAAAGTGGTAAGTAATTTGGAAGAGTAATCTCTGAACTCCGGTGTATCATTTCCCCAACGGGTAAGCATACGGGGCTGATCATGATTAGCCAGGTACATGGTCCCCCATCCTTTGTCAACAAATGCACTATCCCATTTAGCATAGATAGATTTCCATTTTACAAAATCATACCCATTTGGATCAGGCATTTTATATTCACCGGGGAGGTATCCAAAATCAATCGCTTCAAAATTGTAAGCCATATTTAATTCCTTCCTATCCTCATCCACAAACATTTTTACTCTCGGGATATCACCCATTGCCTCTGCGACAGTGGCAAGATTATACTTGCTAAGTACTTCCCTGTTCATTTCCTGGATATAATCATGCAGGTAAGGGCCGCTGGCATAATAAAGGCCCCAGTTACCATTGTACTCTTTTGGTAAAGGAGGCCAGGTAGTATCTTTTGAAATAAAAGCCAGTGCATCCATACGAAAGCCATCTACTCCTTTGTCACACCAATAACGCATCATTTTATAGATATCCTGGCGCAGTTGTGGATTCTCCCAATTCAGGTCAGGCTGAAAATCGGCGAAATAGTGCAAATAATATGAATTTGTTGCCTTATTAAATTCCCAACCATATGCCTTTTCGTCAAAAATGCTCCAGCGATATGGCGGTTCACCTTTTTCTGCCGGCCACCAATGAAAATAGTTATAGTAAGGACTGCTCCTTGATTTCTTTGCCTCCCGAAACCATTGATGCTGATCACTGCAATGATTCAGTACCATATCCATCATCACTTTTATACCCCGATCATGAAAGCCTTTTAGCAGTTTATCAAAATCATCCATATTGCCAAACTGCTTCATGATGTTTTGATAATCGCTTATGTCGTAGCCATTGTCCTTATTAGGCGATTCATATATCGGGTTTAACCAAACTGCGTCAATGCCGAGGCTCTTAATATAATCTAACCTTGAGATAATGCCTTTCAAATCACCAACCCCATCTCCATCACTGTCCTGGAAACTACGGGGATAAATCTGGTAAACGGTTGCTTCTTTCCACCATTTACGTTCAGTGCCCCCATCAGCCTGTACTGGCTTATTCTTTGTTTTACATGAAAAAAAAATGATAGTGCTGAACACAAAGAAAAATATTCTAATAGTGAGTTTCATTTATATATCGATTTAATGCCCAGGTGATGGCGCCGGTAATATTATATCCCCTGCCGGTCTTTTTGTTTTTAACAGGGTGGTGAAGAGTGCGGCAATCAGCAGCAATACACCAGCGAACAGAATTGCATTTCCAGGGTTGTTGTTCAAAAAATGCTTCAGGATATAGCCAAAGGTTATTGTTTGAAGAAACATGGGTATAACGATCATCATATTGATAATACCCATATAAACACCATAGCGTTCTTTGGGAATTTGGTTTACTACCATCAGGTACGGGATTCCCATCATACTGGCCCATCCAATGCCAAAACCGGTGATGGCAAAAAACAAAAATGTTTTGTTCTCAATATGCGGAAAAATTATAAACCCAATACCAGCCAGTGCCAGGCATGTAAAATGAACCCATTTAGCACTGTATTTTTTTGCAAACCATACCAGGCCAAAAGCAGTAAGAAAGGTAACCACATTGTACCAGGCATTTACCAGCCCGGCAAGGCTTACCGCCTTTTCATACATCGCTTTATTTTCGGGAGTAGTGTTATATACAGATAGTGCAATACTCTTGGAGCTGTTTTGCCAGTAGCAAAATAGTGCATACCATTGGAAGAGATAAACTAATGCCAGTTGCCACATCACTTTTGGCATAACAGAAATAGCCTCTACGATTTCAATATTCTGTGCAAAAATTATTTTTAGTGATTGGTGCTCCTTTGTGTATTTAATAACATTCCTGATAATCCGGCCACCAGTAAGAATAGAAGGTATCAGCAAAACTGCGAGAACCAGGTAAGCGATTACCGTTGTAATAATCGAAAAAAGGAACTGTAATGCAGGATGTGGCATACCCGCATTCCTTTTTTTAATAACTGCCAGCTCTTCCACTGAGGGGGGAATTTCAGGAGTAGTCCGGATGCTCCACCACACCGACCCTATGGAGCAAACGGCACCAATAAAAAATGATGCAAAAACCCAGTTGGGTATTTTTCCTGTATATCCCAAAATAATTGCAGGGAATATAAAAAGTGAAACATTGGCCAGTGTTTGCCCGAACCCGGTAAAGAAACTTTGAGCCTGGAAACCTGTTGGTTGCTGGCTGGCATCCAATTTATCTGCTATAAATGCCCTGTACGGTTCCATTGCTGTATTGTTGCCAACATCCAGTATCCATAATAAACCAACCGCCATCCACAACTCAGTACTGTAAGGGAACAAGAACAGGGCCATGCTGCAAAGAACAGCTCCTATAAAGAAATAAGGTTTTCTTCTTCCGAAACGAGGATGCCAGGTCTTATCGCTAAGAGCTCCGATAATTGGTTGGATTATCAACCCGGTAAGTGGACCAGCTAGATTTAATATAGGTATTTCTTCCGGCTTCGCTCCCAAGAAATCATATATTGGGTTCACGGCGCTTTGCTGTAATCCGAAACTATATTGAATGCCGAAAAACCCGACATTCATATTGATTATTTGCCAAAAACTAAGCCGCGGTTTGGTTAGGGACATAAACAATCGTTTCAGTTCTTTAAAAATACAAAAAGTAAGAATGGTAATGATGGGATTATAATCGTTGCAAACGTTTGATGTTGGGAAAAAAGAGCCATTCTTGCCATGATTTTTTTTGCAAAACTTTTCCGTCCAAATACTCTCAATTATATATTTTGCAGCACTAAAATTGCCATAAGATGAAAAGAAAGATTATTACAAGTATTGTTTTACTGTTGGGTTCGTTTTTCTTGTTTTATGTAATTTTTTTTCAGGCTGAATTTAAAGAAACTATTCATCTTCCTTTGCCAATTTTAACGGTTACCGAACAATTCAAAAATCCCGAAAATCTTCAAAAATGGTTTGCTCCGTTTGATATTGGGGGATCCGTTTCATTTGATTCTTCCAATAAAAAAATAAGTAACGGTGAATACCAGGTTCAAATTAAAAACCAATCTCTGTATAGCTCCCTTTTGATTTATTCAAATAGCAAAAAAGAAAAACAATTTATTATTTCTGCCTTACCTGATACAGTAAAAAACAGCATAACCTCGCTTTCCATTATATACAAAAGCAGTTATTTTAAAAAATGGTTTGGCCAGGATGATCTTACAAAAAATGCGCTAAGCAGTTTTAATAATTTCCGTGAATATATTGAAGATTCAAAAAGAGTATATGGCTACGAGATAAAACCTGTAAAAGTAGTTGATACATTATTTCTTTTTGAAAGAAAAACCGTTCAACAGGTTGACAAAAGACAGGAAATGAAGTCTATTTTTGAAAACTTAATAGCATATGCTGCTAAAAATAATTTGGGCTATAATGGTAATCGTATTTTTTATTCACAAAAAACCGGAGATAATATTACTTTATTTGCCAGCATTGGTATTTCCCGTGAAATTGAAATACCTGAAAATGCAGCAGTTGAAATCAAAAGGATGCCCTTTGAAAAAAAATTATTGGAAGCTACTTACCAGGGTGCTTTTGGAGAATCGAATAAAGTATTTGATGCATTAGAAAAGTTTATAAACGACCATTATTTAGCCACCATGGGAATACCTTATCAAAAATTTATCAGTGATGGATATGATTTTGCAGACGACCAGGTTGTGCAAATGAAAGTTTATTATCCTATACTTTAGTTTCTTATTACTTAGTACTGATCATTGTAAGGTTATCATTATTTTTTGCCACAATAAAAGCATCCACGTTTGTAGCCAACCGGATTCTTTGCAAATGCCTTATTTCTCCTTTGATCTCAATTCCATTTAGTTCTTCATATTTGAAATTCCCCTTACCTCTGTTTATTAATACTGAGCCGAAATCGGCATCATATCTTCCCAATTGAATATTATTTGAATAATAATTACCCCCCAGAAGGATATCAGGCAAAGTATCATTGTTAATATCCAATATTGTTGCAGTTTTATACGCAGTCAATTGTGCTTCCCACGGTAAAGGCTGTACTTCAAAATTCATCTTTCCATCATTGATCAAAACAGCATTTGAAAAGTAGTGAGCCGAAAATATATCTGCTTTTTTTAATTTATCTGCCCCGAATATTTCGTTTAATGAGGCATTAGCAAAATCTTTTGCGTATAAAAACTTCTTTTTGAGCACTGGAAGTTGTTTTTCCAGATCCGATATACTAGTAAAAGGAAGTTCCTTATTATCCAGATAGTAAGTTAGGACCTGCTCTTTTTTCCCATTACCGTCAAAATCGTAGAAATACATCCTTACAGGTTGTTGTTCACTTGCCATTAGCCGGCTATTCAACCCCTGGTTTCCGGCAATGAAGTCTATATCTCCATCATTATCCACATCACATGGTAAAATAAAATTCCACCAGCCTTTTAACGAGGTAATATATTTCTTTGAAAAGAAATCTTTATTATTAAGATAAACAGAAATTCCATCCCATTCCATTGCCAGTACCAGGTCTTTCCTTCCGTCTTTATTAAGATCGACCCAATCCGCATCTTTAATAAAGCCAGCTTCTTTTAAACCAGGTGCAAATTTATCAGTAACATCAATAAACTTTCCCGTACCATCATTTTGTAATAAATAAGAATCAGGGACCTTTCCATACTCCCATGAAACTGACCTTCCCCCTATAAACAGATCAGTAAAGCCATCTTCATTAAAATCGTTCGCTACTACTTTAGATGCAGTTAATAAAACATTGGAAAATGCATCCTCCTTTTTTTTCAAAATGCCTTTCCCATTATTTATATAAACTCTGGGCTTAAGATATTCACTTTGACCATAAAATTCATTTCCTCCACTTGCCACCACCAGGTCGGGATATGAATCATTATTGACATCTGTCCAGCAAGCATCTACATCTTCATACGTACTGTCCGCATCAACAGCCGGTTGTGGTAATTTTTTAAATGTTCCATCAGGCAGTTGTTCAAACACTGCACTTTTTTCCCACTTGGATGAGCCGATAAAAAAATCTTCCAACCCATCCTTATTAATATCCCCTGTCGCAAGAGCGGGGCCCTCGGTTGAGGTCATAAAAGGTATTAAAGGCTCCCTGTCAAACTCTACAAATGTATTCTCCGTATGCAAAAAAGAGATATTGGTTTGAGCAGTTACATCATAAAATTTTGCTGATTCTTTAGTTGAAAAATCACGAACTAAGGAATAGTCAAATAATGGTAACCCTTTCGTGTAAGCAAATTTCTGTTGTAGTGAACCACTGCTTAAATTAATCCTTTGAGTTGTGTTATCCGGCCATACCAGAAAAACAGAATCTGGTTTTCCGCTGCCTGTACTTACCTGCATGGGCACTTCCATACTCGATTGAAATCCTCTTACCGGGAATTTTTCATAGCTTATAACAGATGTTCCTGAAAAAATATATAGTTTAGCACCCACAGCTTGATTATTACCTACAGGCCCTTTCAGCAATATCTGAATTGCAGGATTCTTCTTATCGTCATTTATCTTATTTTGATAAACCAGGGCAGGTTCATCAATATTATTTACAACAATATCTATATCTCCATCATTATCAAGATCGGCATATACTGCACCATTTGAGTAAGTATCTTTATTTTCAGGAATTGCTTCACTTATATCATCAAATGAAGCATTCCCTTTATTCCTGAAAAAACGATTTGGTATTTTAATCTGCGGAAACTTATTGATAAGATTCATTTCTCTCTCACCAATTTTATTACTCTGAATTTTCGATTGTACTTCTTCATTTGATATATAGTTGATATAGTCAATATCATTGAGTCTTTTGGGAATTCCATTAGAAACAAACAGATCTTTTAAACCATCATTATCAAAGTCCAGCCAAAGTGTTGACCATGACCAATCGGTAGCGTATACGCCGGCATACAATCCTATTTCGCTGAATAAACCATTGCGTCTATTAAGTTGTAGCGCATTTCTTGCATATTGAAAATTATAGCCATTTCGAATTTTGGTTAAAAAAGTATTGTACTCATCAACTCCCAATGAACTTTTTAGAATAACCGGATCAGATGGGAGCATATCTGCCGATATAATCTCTGGATAGCCATCATTAGTTATATCAGCCACATCCACCCCCATAGAAAACTGGCTGGTATGCATTATACTACTATCCAGCAAGTCATCAAATCCTCCTTTTTTATTGTTGATATAGAGATAGTCATTCTCATGAAAATCATTTCCAATATAAATATCAGGGTACCCATCGAGATTAATGTCTGAAACAGCAATACCCAGTCCATAACCGATCACGGTCTGATTAATTCCTGCCGTTTTAGATATATCGGTGAAATGATCCCCATCATTTCTGAAAAACCTATCGCCTGAAAGAGAATCTATAGTTTCTTTGAAACTATCCCTTGGTGCAAATGTGCTGCTATAACGCAGGGAGTGATTGAGTAGATACATATCAAGATCGCCATCAAGATCAAAATCAAAAAAAGCAGCTTGAGTACTAAAGCCGGAAAAATCAACTCCGTATTTTTGGGCTTCATCATTATAATATGGAATTCCGGTATCACTTATCCCTTTACAAATTAATAACTGATTCCTGCTTTGCAGGGATTCAAAGTGACCAACCCTGCAAACATAAATATCCAATAGTCCATCATCATTCACATCTGCTATTGACACTCCTGTAGACCACCCTCCATCATCAGGTATCTTTGCCGCCGTTGTTACATCCGTAAATTGTAAATCGCCTTTATTGAGGTATATTTTATTCTGTGATTGATTGGAAGCAAAAAATAAATCGATCTTCCCATCATTATTGAAATCACCTGCTCCTACACCGGCTCCATTGTAGAAATACATATACTTCAGCATATTGAAATCCGGGCTGGCTGAAAGATTGTTGCTAAAATCGAGCCCTGTTTTGGTATTATCCAGTACATCAAATAATACGGGGATATCATTTTTTTTACGGCCGGTACAAGCCGTTAGAAAAAGGACGCAAATGCCGATCCAAAAAATCCAATTCCGCTTTTTCACAATAAATAACTTGAATAAGATTTTATTCATTTAATTTGTACAAAACAGGGGGGCTATCATTTTGAAGAAACAGTACCTGTTTTCTTTCTTTTGATTGAAAACATACGATACTTTTTACTTCCCCTCTTACTTCAATTCCTGACTTTTGGGGCATTACCAATTCCCACTCAGCTTTTCCTTTATTTATTAGAACATGCCCATAACTTGCATCCAACCTGGAGAACTGCGGTTGAAAATAAAAAAGATTCCCCCCAAGAATAAGATCCTTTTTGCCATCAGTATTAATATCAGTTATCAATATTGCATTTATACTTGATAGCTGAGTAAAGGGTGGTAATCTTTTTATCTCAAAATTCCCTTTGCCTTTATTGATTGCCAAACAACTTGCATTATAATTAAAATTATAAACTGATGCCTTTTTAATTAGTACATCTGAAAACAATTCCTGAACAGATCTTTTGGCGTATTCCTCAAATTTCAAATTTTGCTTTTTTAACCCAGGCATCTGATCTGTTAAATCTCTTTTCATAAATACAGGTACGTCTCTCCTATTAACGGTTCGTGTAATAATTTTGTCAGCAGTTCCATTACCATCAAAATCATTGATCCATAATTTAACCGGACTATCCGCCGATGGCTGTAAATAACAATTTTCTCCAATATTACCGAGCACCAGATCGTTTAAGTTGTCACCATCTATATCAGTAACTGCAATAGATTGCCACCATCCTTTCATTTCTGAAAGGGAAGTTTTTATTTCAACAGGTTTCCCATTTGCTAATGAAAACACTTTGGGCTCCATCCATTCGCCCACGACAATCAACTCTTTCGTGTCGTCCCCTTCCATGTCAGCAAATACCGCATCTGTTACCATTCCGGGGTTCATTTTCTCACCAATCGTGAATTGCGCTTTCCCATTATTAATATATAAATAACTTTCTGGCACCACTCCGTAATTTTGAGGAACACTTCTGCTCCCTACAAAAACATCAATATCTCCATCACTATCAATATCAGCAGCTTTTGCAACTGCAGCATTCATCATGTAATCCGGAAAAGCTTTAGCAGATAATTCGAAATTTCCTTTGCCGTCATTTTTATATAACCGATGCTGCAATAAAAAACTCCCGGCAGGTTGCATATTTCCACCGGAACCAATAAAAAGATCTTTGTCGCCATCACCATCTGCGTCAAAAAATAATACAGCTACATCCTCAAAATCTTTATCCTTTTCAAAAACTTTTATTGTGCTTTTTTTAAACCCGGATGCAGTTTGCAAGTATAATTGCCCTGGCTGATTAGCCGCTCCCCCTATAAAAATATCCACTAAACCATCTCTATTAACATCGGCAGTGTCAGCATGTGGTCCCTCTCTTGAAAGCATCAGCGGAATATTTCTTTCTGTATAAAAATCTATATACTCGTCTTCCTTGTGCGTATCAAAAACAAGGCTTGATTCAATAGAAAATAAAACATCCGGTATTTTGGTATCAGATCCATTGCTTACTAATTCTTGTGCATAAGCGATCTCATGGACTTTATTTATTTCCGGTCTTATAAATTTTGTAATTTTTTTGTCGGGCCAGCAAATTGTCATTGAATCAACAATTCCCTTTCCTAAACCAATAATTTGTTTATAATCAACTGAAGACTCAAACCCCCTCGAGGGTATCAATTCACGACTTAACACCTGGGCACCCTGAAATAATTTTATTACAGTGCCTACGGCAAAAGTATTTTTTGCACTTCCTTTTAACCTGATCCCGATGTAATTATTTGCATTCTGCTCTCTGCTTTGATTTTTATAAACAAACGACTTTTCATTTACATTGTTTACAACCAAATCAAGGTCGCCATCATTATCCAGGTCGCCATACGCAGAACCATTGGAGAAAGAAGGTTGCCCCAAACCCACATAATCTGCTTTTTCATCAAATTGAATATTGCCTTTATTGTGATAAAACTTATTGGGAATAGGCGTAGAAGGCATTTTAGCTACTATTTCATCAAACTGATCTTTTTTACCGGTTGTCACCATTTCCTGTATCACATCATTAGCAAAAAAGTCAATAAAATCCTGGTTGGTCACATCATTATAAATGCCATTGCAAACAAAAATATCAGACAAGCCATCGTTATCTGCATCAAAGATCAGTCCTCCCCAGCTCCAGTCAGATGCGGCCACTCCGCTATAGAAACCGGTTTCCATAAACTTTCCGTTCTGGTTATTGATCTGCAGTGTATTTTGAGTGTATTGGTAATAAAAACCTGATTTTTGTTTTAAACGTTGCACATCGATATTATCAAATGAAGTGGTTGTTTTAAGCCTGTAGTCATCATCAGGCAACATATCCGTTGTAAAAATATCAGGATAGCCATCATTATTTATATCGGCCATATCTGCCCCCATTGATGAATGACTGAGATGTTGGGTCCATTCTTCTATCTCATCCTTGAAAGTGCCATCTTTTTGGTTGATATATAAATAGTCTCTTTCAAAAAAATCATTAGACACATATATATCCGGGTAATGGTCACCGTTCACATCACCTACGGTTACCCCTAATCCGAAACTGATCAGACTCCCATAAATTCCCGCTTCCTTACTTACATCTGTAAATTTTCCATTATCATTCCGGAGCAAATGATCTCCTCCTCCTTTTAAAAATTCCGCCACGGGCCAATCCGGAGCCCTCAATCCCCTTTTATTGGCATAATTGAGTGTATTAACAGGAATAAAGCTGTTATTGATAATAAAACAATCCAGATCACCATCTGCATCATAATCGAAAAAGGCTGCATGGGTTGTATAACCACCTTCATTTGTTAATCCGTACTCTGCTGCTTTATCAGTAAACGTAAGATCCTTATTATTGATGAAGAGCTGGCATTTAGGTTTCTTCCCATCAACATACCCGGCATTGCAGACAAAAATATCCAGCCAGCCATCGTGATTTATATCAACAAAAACCACCCCGGTGCTCCAGTCTTTCTTATCGACAAAACCTGCCTTTACAGATATATCATCAAACTTCCAGTCCCCTCTATTCAAATAGAGTTTATTAGCGCCCATATTAGCAGTAAAGAAAACATCCGCCAAACCATCATTATTAATATCACCTATGGCCACACCTCCCCCATTATAGAAATTACGATAACTGAAAATATTGAAGTCGGGAGAATTTTGAATAGTATTGACAAATTCGATACCTGTTTTTTCCTGCAATGAAAAGAGAGGTTTTTCTTTTTGTTGTTTACCACAACCAGTAACAAAAAGAAAAACAAAAAGCAGGAAGGGCAACACAATCTTTGACACAGCGCTCATTAGTTTTTGTTAACGATAATCATCAAATCTATAGCATTTGTTCCAGTAAAATTCATACCCGTTTACTATTTCACGGAAGTAGTATAAAAAGAAAAAAGCCATTAGAAAATGGCCTTTTTTAATTGCTAAAATCGCTAACTGCTTGCTCGAAAAACACTCTTAATAACCCGGATTCTGGGTTAAATTAGGATTAATGATCAATTGTTCATTAGGTATCGGGAAGAGCAACCGCTCATCCCCACTAACTAAAGGTTTTAATTCTCTTGCAGCCAGGAACTTTCCAAAACGAATCAGATCGTTTCTTCTCCATAATTCCCAATAAAGTTCACGGCCTCTTTCATCTAATAATTTATCTAAAGTCAAACTTGGCAAAGGTCCTGCATTACGACTTGGAAGAGTTCTGATATAATCAACTATAGCCTGGGCAGTAGAACCATAAGGACCGGCTACAGTACCTGTAGCACCACGCAGGATAGCTTCTGCTTTCATTAATAAAACATCAGATAAACGGAAAATAACAAAATCATTATCCCAGGGAAATTGATGAACCAGATCCGGCACATATTTCATAACACGGATACCCGTTATTTCCAGGTTATTACCTGTTTCTTTTAAAGCAACGGTCTTTGTGAAAGAAAGGGGATTACCTTTTCTATCATTCAGCGCAACACCGCTTTGATTATATTGCTGACCGAATAAAAAACCAACCCATAATCCGGTAACATTTGTTAAACCGGGATAATATCCTGGTTGCCCCGCAGCAGGAGGTCCCGGTGTTGCACCCGGGCCACCTCTTCTTTTATCTGTAGCATCAAACTTGTCATAGAAATCACCCAAGGTTGAAAAACCGTTCCAACCACTGGGGTTCATATTGTAGTGCAATCCCTGGAAATCCATGAACATGGCACCATTTCCGCCTATACCTTGTCCATTATCATTTTTTTGAGTATAGATCAACTCGCTGCCAATAGCATCATTATTAGGGGCGAAGTTGTCAAAGTAGTTTGGCGTAAATGTATATCCAGCCGGGCTATTTATAATCTGATCTGCCAGGGTTACTACCTGGTTCATGTCTGCAGCAGCAAAAGTGGGAGCTGCTCTGTTCGCATACACTCCTTTGTTTAAATAGATCTTCATCAAAAGAGCCCTTGCCGCATTTTTATTAGCTATACCAAGACCAGACTCTGGTAAATTTGGAATAGCGGCATTCAGCTCTGTTATTAAAAAATCAGCACAGGCTGTTCCTTTTTTAACTTCAGGTAATGAAGCTGTAAGGTCCCCTAAAGAAGTTGAACGAAAAGGAACCTGGTCCCAGCCGTCCAGTGCATACCACATAGCTAAAGCCCTTAAAAATGTTGCCTGAGCTTTTTGCAGGGGTGTTGCAGTAGGTACATCAAGGACTGTTGTAGCAGCAAACTGAGACTGTGCTAATTGGCGATATGTTGCTGTTAAATACGCATGTTCATCGTTCCATTTGTGGCTACTATAAACTCTCCAGATACCGTTATCATCCCAGTCTCCGCCTCTTGTCGGGCCTACAGACTCATCAGTGGTATGTTCAAATGATGCAAAAAGCCTTTCCTGGTTATTATAAAGGTTTTCAATAGAACGATAAGCTCCGACCAGCAAAGCTGCAGGGTCGGCTACACCGCCTCCACCCGAAGTACCGGATGTGGATTCACTTCTGAAATTCTCATCCAACTTTGTACAGGAACCAAGTGTAAGAATTGCAGTAAGTATTAAAATTATTTTTGTGTATTTCATATTACTTAATTTATTCAATTTCATAATTATTTTAGAATCCTAAATTTATACTGAATATGAATCTTCTGGCAGTTGGGTAAGGGATATATTCAATTCCATTGGATGGTATTCCCCCAATGTTTTTATCGACATTCACTTCCGGATCAAATCCTGAGAAGTCGGTTAATATAAACAGATTCTGTCCGGTAAGAGAAATACTTGAACTTCTTATAAATTTTACAAACTTACCCAGGTTATATGAAAGAGTAGCGTTTGCCAATTTCAGATAATTTCCTTTTTCCAGGTACCTGTCCGATGTTGTAATTGGATTAGAAAGATCTTCTTTAACCGGGCTATTTATCAAAGTACTTACCACATTTCTTGTTCCAAGGTTAGTAATGGGAACAACTGAAGTAGCCGTATTGTTGTATATATAATGTCCGAATGCACCATTCATGTTTATACCTAAACTGAATTTCTTATACGAAAAGTCAGTACTGATACCTAATAACATATTTGGATTCGGGTCTTCTCCATAGTAAGACACATCACCATCTTCGGTATATATACTTTGTCCTGTTGTTTTATCTATCCCTTCAAAATGACGCAGGTAATAAACATTCAAAGGATAACCAGAAGCCAATTTCTGGACGAAAGCACCTGTACTACCCTGGCCTGATATGGCACCTGTGTTATACGTACCATTTAACCCATCAATCTGGTTCTTCAGCCAGGCTGCATTGATGCCAAAATTCCAGTTCATATCCCCTTTATTAAGGATAGTAGAATTTAATGTTACTTCTAATCCCTTATTGGTAATAATTGCCGGGAAATTCTGCCATTGCTTTGCACTTGATGCTCCGGGCTGTGGGAAATCAACTTCAAATAATACATCTTCGGTTTCCTTGTTAAAGTAATCAACTGAAAGATTTACTTTGTTTTTAACCAGAGAAACATCTAATCCGGCATTAAAAGTGGTAGAAGTTTCCCATTTTAAATCAGGATTACCAACATTTTGTTGTGTGATAGAGCCAGGTCCAGATACTCCAAATCTTGTTTGGGAAGCTCCCGAAGGAAATTCCTGGTTACCAGTTTGTCCCCATCCAGCCCTTAGCTTAAGGTTCTGTACAAAATTCACACTCTTCATGAAATTCTCATTACTGATATTCCAGGCCGCAGAAAATGATGGGAAATAACCATACTTGTTGTTTTCACCAAATTTGGTTGACCCATCGGCTCTAACCGTTATGGTCAACAAATATTTATTATTATAACTGAATGCAGCTCTTCCAAAGTAAGATTGTAATTCATTGGTAGGTGATTCATAATTATTAATCGTACGGGAAGATTGTGATGAAAAGCCAAGCATATTATAATAAGGTATGCCAATATCATTAAAATCCTGTGCTGTAATTGAATTGCTTTTGAATTCAAATTTCATATACTCATACCCCAAAACTGCATTTAAACTTAGCGCAGGAGTAATGTTCTTATTGTAACTTAAAGTATGAGTAAACTGCTGTGTTCTTACACGATTATTGCCTATTGCAGCAAATCCCCTGTCTTTATACCTGTCAATGTTCAACATCTGCCTTCCCACCATTGTTTTCCTGCTACCATCACTTTGATTGACGGAATAAAGAAAACGATATTCCAGGTCGCTGGTAAATTTGTAATAAGGAGACAAGCTTCCATAAATAGTTGATGTGTTTACCCTATCCTCATACATTTTCAAAAACCAGAGCGGGTTAATAGAACTTGCACCAAATTGTGGCTGAATCCAGTAAGTACCATCTGACTTTATTAAGTCATGTGTCGGATTCC
>Ga0209573_1000492_pt1 | contig 82423 bp, 71 predicted proteins | sample TNRBio252014_DNA_FD_185870 | JGI IMG/M metagenome (GOLD analysis project Ga0209573, IMG submission 185870) | Wastewater treatment Type I Accumulibacter community from EBPR Bioreactor in Madison, WI, USA - TNR Reactor_6/25/2014_ DNA (SPAdes)... | ecosystem: Engineered > Bioreactor > EBPR >... | reverse complement strand
GGGCGCTGCTTGAGGGCATGCAAAAGACGCTTGGCTGGGAACCAATTATCGACGCGGGCAATATTATCGGGCTGGTAGAGCCGACCGGTCAGGGCGCCATTTCGTTGGAGCCTGGCGGTCAGTTCGAGCTTTCCGGCGCACCGCTGGAAACGATCCACCACACTTGCCGCGAGAGCAACCGGCACCTGGCGCAGCTGCGCGAGATCGCCGAGCCGATGGGAATACGCTTTCTCGGCCTTGGCGGCAGCCCCAAATGGACCCTGGCCGAGACGCCGCGCATGCCGAAGTCGCGTTATGAAATCATGACCCGCTACATGCCGAAGGTTGGCAGGCAGGGTCTCGACATGATGTACCGCACCTGCACCATCCAGGTGAATCTCGACTTCGAGTCCGAAGCCGACATGCGCCGCAAGATGCAGGTTTCGCTCAAGCTGCAGCCGCTGTCGACCGCACTGTTCGCCAACTCGCCCTTTACCGACGGCGAGCCGAACGGGTTGCAAAGCTGGCGCGGAGAGATCTGGCGCGACACGGACAATCAGCGCTCGGGCCTGAAAGAATTCTGCTTTGCGCCGGATTTCGGATTTGTCGACTATGTTGAGTGGGCGCTCGATGTGCCGATGTATTTTGTCATTCGCGATGGCCGGTATCACGACATGACGCACATGACCTTCCGCCAGTTCATGGCTGGCGCTGCGCGCAATGAAGTGCCGGATGGTCTGGCGACCATGGGCGACTGGGCCAACCACCTGTCGACGCTTTTTCCGGATGTTCGGCTGAAGCGCTTTCTCGAGATGCGCGGGGCCGATGGCGGTCCATGGCGGCGCATCTGCGCCTTGCCCGCCTTCTGGGTCGGGCTGCTATATGATTCCGAAGCTTTGGATGCGGCCGAAGCGTTAACGCGAGACTGGACCTTTGAAGACGTGCGCGCCATGCGTGACGCTGTGCCTGTCGAAGGTATCGGCGCCGCTTTTCGCAAAGGGACTTTGCGCGATGTCGGCCGCGTCGTGCTGGATATCTCCCGTAATGGTCTGAAGCGGCGCAACTTCACTAACAAGGACGGCTACGATGAGACTCATTTTCTCGGCACCCTCGATGAAGTGATCTCGCGCGGCACCACCAGCGCTGAAGAAATGCTTCGCGCCTATCATTTGCGCTGGGGCGGATCCATCGAACCGGTGTTCATGGAATACGCCTATTAGCGTGAACGCCTGCGGCAAATATTTCGGCCCAGCCCTTCAATGGCGCTTTGAAAGCCACTACCTTGAGCCTCCGTTCTGAGGAGGACACTTGAAATGAACCTGTTTGACATGCTGGCGCAGGGCCAGGGCAATAACGGCTTGCAGTCGCTCGGCCAGCAATTCGGCCTTTCGCCGCAACAGACGCAGGCCGCCGTCGAGGCGCTGCTGCCCGCCTTCAGCAAAGGCCTGCAGCAGACAGCGTCGACCCCGCAGGGACTTGGCGCGCTGCTGACGATGCTATCGGGCGGACAAAGCCTTTCCGGCTCCGATGCGGGCAATGGCGTGCTTGGCCAACTGTTCGGCTCAAAGGATCTTTCGCGCGCAGTCGCTGCGCAGGCCAGCCAAGCGACGGGCGTCAGTCAGGATGTTCTCAAGCAAATGCTTCCCGCCATTGCCACAATGCTGATGGGAAGCATGGCGAAACAGACCAACCAGCAGATACAGGCTGGCACATTCGCCGCATCCAATCCGCTCGGCCAGATCATCGAACAGATGATGAAGGGTCAAGGGGGCCAGGCCCAGTCGAACAATCCGCTCGGCGATATTCTCGGTCAGATTCTTGGCGGCGGCCAGCAGCCTCAGCAGCGTGCGCCGCAGGGGAGCAACAACCCGCTAGGCGACATTCTTGGGCAGATACTCAAGGGCGGCGGCGCAGGACAGCCGCAACAGCGCGCGCCTCAGGGCGGCAACAATCCGCTGGGCGATATTCTTGGACAAATACTTGGCGGCGGGCAGCAAAGCCAACCACAGCCGCGTGCGCCGCAAGGCGGCAGCGGGAGCAACCCGATCGGCGATATTCTGGAGCAGATCCTGCGTCAGAATGGCGGCGGACAGGCCGTGCCCCAACCTGACGAACAGCCGGCGCCCCAGCCGCAGCGACGCGCCCAGCCGCGCCAGCAGCCGCAATCGTCAAACCCGCTGGAAGACATCTTGGGCAAGATGTTCAACCCCGGAAACCAGCAGCAACTGCCACAGGCCGAAGACTACCAGCGCGGCGTCGACAATATCTTTGAGCAGTTCCGCCGCGGCGTCGACCGTCAGACCGGCCGCCGATAACGGCGACACGCGCTCTTTGCAAAAGAAAGCCCGGCTCGCGAGAACCGGGCTTTTTAATGCGCGGGCGCCGGTGGGGTAACCGGCAGGGGTGTCGGCCGCGCAGACAGAGATCAGCCGACTCAGCTCACACTGCGGGCGGCGATTTCCATGCGGTTAATGCGCTGGCGCGCTACTTTCCCGAGATGTTCAGTCGGGTCGAATGTCAGGTCGGCCGGCACGGCCAGATCGCTGCGGGTCAGCCCGATGTCCTGCAGTTCGACATCCGTCATTTCACCTAGCTGATAGAATTCACGGCGGTTTTTCCAAATGCGGAATGCGTTGGATACCCAGGCTACCGCACGCCTTGCAAGCGTCGGACGCGTCGCGGAGAACGGGTCGGAGCGAGCGTAGTCAATGGCGGTCATTGTCGTCTTTCCTTCTGGACGGTGGACGCAATTTTCCGAAAGCGGGCGGGGGAGGATGCGCCACTTCGCGAAACAATTGCTGTTCGATTTGAACGATCCTTATTTCGCAAACTTAGATTGATTAATCCAACGAATGTTTTAGATATATATCATCAATCCTCGTGATAGGTGCCTCTAAATGCGACCGCCGCTAGACCTCGACCAGCTTCAAACCTTCATCTCCATCGCAGACATGGGTTCATTCACGAAGGCGGCTGAAGAGGTCCACCGGACACAATCGGCTGTCTCCATGCAGATGCGGCGGCTTGAAGAAACCATCGGCAAGGCGCTGTTCGAGAAGGAGGGCCGCACAAACCGGCTCACCGAAGACGGCGAAAAGCTGCTGGCCTATGCGCGGCGGTTAATCCGGCTCAATCGTGAAACACTGGCCGCCTTTGACGATTCCTCGCTTGAAGGCCATATCCGCATCGGCACGCCGGATGATTATGCTGACCGTTTCCTGCCAGAGATCATGGCGCGCTTCTCGCGCTCCAACCCGCGCGTCGAATTGTCCGTGGTCTGCGAACCGACGCCGAGCCTGCGCGAACATATCAAACGCGGCAATCTCGATATCGCAATCGTCACCCACAATGACCAGCAAGCTCCTTCCGAGGTTGTCCGGCGCGAACCCCTCTTGTGGGTTACATCGGCAAACCATGCCGTGCACGAAGAGACCCCGCTGCCAGTCGCCTTCGGCCGCCCGAACTGCATCTGGCGGCGCGCCGGCGTCGATGTCCTGGAGGACATGGGCCGCGAATACCGCGTCTTGTTCACCAGCTTTTCCGCAACCGTCATTACTGCTGCTGTCTTATCTGGCCTGGCCGTTTCGGTGATGGCCGAATGCGCCCTGCGACCGGGCATGCGGGTGCTTACGGAGGCCGACGGTTTCGGCGACCTGCCAGAATGCCAGATTGGCATCATGCGCGGCCACTCCGAACATCCTAAACTTGTCGACGCGCTGGCGCAGCATATTGCCGAAAGCCTCGACAATATCACTGTGCCGCTACCCGACGAGGCCGGCGCAATCGATTTTGCCGCCTTTGTCGCGACCCGCGCAAAGCGCATCAGGAACGGCGCCCTATCGCAGGGCTGGTAGTCGACGCGAAACGCAACCGGCGTCGACTGACCGTAGCGCAGCAATTTGTCATCGCCACGGAATATCGGCGCACGCCCGGCGGGCGGCTTGACGCCGCGCCGCGCGCGCCGCTCAATCGCCCCATGTCTGATTCTCTGTTTGACGCGGCGCCTGTGCAGACAAACGCGCCCGAATATACCGTCTCCGAACTGTCAGGCGCGCTGAAGCGCACCATCGAGGACACGTTTGGCAATGTTCGGGTGCGCGGAGAAGTCTCCGGCTATCGCGGACCCCATTCGTCGGGCCACGCCTATTTTTCGCTGAAGGACGACCGCGCCAAGATCGACGCCGTGGTCTGGAAGACAACCATGTCGCGGCTGAAATTCCGGCCCGAAGAAGGCATGGAGGTAATTGCGTCAGGCAAGCTCACCACCTATCCCGGCAAATCGGCCTATCAGATCGTGATCGACCGGCTGGAGCCGGCTGGCGCGGGCGCGCTGATGGCGCTGCTGGAAGAGCGCAAACGCAGGCTGCAGGCCGAAGGCGTATTTGACCCCGCTTACAAAAAGCCCCTGCCCTTCATGCCGCGCGTGATTGGCGTCATAACCTCGCCCACTGGCGCTGTCATCCGCGACATTCTGCACCGCATCGCCGACCGCTTCCCGCTACATGTGATCGTCTGGCCGGTGCGGGTGCAGGGCGAAACTTCCGGCGCAGAGGTGACGGCGGCGGTGCGCGGCTTCAACGAATTCGCCTGGGACGACCCAGTTCCAAAACCTGACGTGCTGATCATTGCGCGCGGCGGCGGCAGTCTCGAGGATCTCTGGGGGTTCAACGACGAGGCGCTGGCGCGCGCGGTCGCTGCTTCCGAAATCCCGGTGATATCAGCAGTCGGCCACGAGACAGACTGGACGCTGGTGGACCTTGCCGCAGATATTCGCGCGCCGACGCCCACCGGCGCCGCCGAATTCGCTGTCCCCGTCAAAGCCGAGCTTGAAGCGTCGCTGGCAAGCCTTTCGGCGCGGCTGGGCTCGTGCCTGACCCGGCTGATCGACCGCAAACGCCAGGCTTTGCGCGCAGCCGCCCGGGTCTTGCCGACACAGGATCAGCTTTTCGCAATGCCCCGGCGGCATCTGGACGAGACCGCCAGCCGGTTGGAGCGGGCGCTGGACGTCCTGCTCGAAAACAACCGGCGCCGTTTTGCGGCGCTTCGACTTTCCACCGCTTCGCTCGATCAACGTCTGGCCGAGGGCCGCCGCCGGCTGATTGCGGCTGGCGTACGCTCAGAATCGGGCCAGCGCTCGCTGCTGCGCGAACGCCGCGCCCGGCTGGAGCGCGCTGCGTCGCGCATCTCGACCGAGCCGCTACAGCGCCGCACTGGCATCGCGCGCGAAAGGCTGAACGGCCTGACTGTACGCAAAGACCAGCAGATCGCCAGCCGGTTGGAGCGGCTTGGGTCGCGGCTCGCGCAGGCCAACCGGCTGCTCAACACGCTGTCGCATCAGGCCATTCTGGCGCGCGGTTTTGCGCTGGTGATGGACGAGGACGGCAATCTCTTGCGAACGGCGGCCGAAACGCCGGATGGCGCTGTTATCTCGATCCAGTTTGCCGATGCGGCAAAGGGGGCGATCACCACGACCGGCGGTCAGCCATCCGCCAAACCCAAAAAAAGACCGAAGCCGATCAGCCAAGGTTCACTGTTCTAGGTCGTAGTGACGATTTAAGGAAGCGTATCGGGAAATGGTACAGTTGGGTGGGTTCGAACCACCGACCTCTGGTGCCACAAACCAGCGCTCTAACCAACTGAGCTACAACTGCACGGGGCAACGTCGTCAAACGTTGCGGCTCGTTTACGGATAAATGCCGAGGATTTCAAGGCTCGAAGAGCGCAAGCTCATCAGGGAGCGAAAGAAAACCTGAAGGCACAAAAAGAAAGCCCCGGGGGAGGACCGGGGCTTTCCTATTATTGGCCGGCGGGAGGAGGTGCCGGCCGTTATCCCGAGGCGAAGGGAGGAGGAACCGCCCCGGGAAACTGCGATATTCTTAGGCGGCCTTGAGGTCCTTGACGGCCTTTTCGAAGGCGTTCTTGGCCGGCTTGGCGACTTCCTCGGCAACCTTCGAAGAGGCCGTCTGGAAATCCTTGACCTGTTCGACGGCCATTTCGAAACGCTTGCGCAAGAAGGCGGTCTGCAGTTCGACAACCTGCGACAGCGACGAAGCGCCAACCAGAGCCTCAAGATGGGCGAAGTTCACTTCAGCGTTTGCGCGCATGGCGGCAATCGACTTGAGCGACAATTCGTTGGTGGCCGACTTGACGGTTTCCAGCGTCGTGTTGACAACCTTCTGGGCTTCTTCAGCGCCAGTCTTGATCTTGGCGTAGGCTTCCTTCGACTGCTCGACGCCCTTCTCAGCGAAGGCGCGGATCTGGTCGGTGGCCTTGGACGGGTCGAAAGCGGAATAGTCGGTGACGTCGAAAATTTCGGTCTTCTCAGCAGCTTTTGCCATGATCATGTCCTCTTCTCTTGTTCGTCCGGGGGTCCCGGTTGGCCGCCCCGTGTTGATAACGCTGATATAGTAGGCGCTATTGTGCATTGCAACATAAATATTGCAGTGCGTCATTTCCCAAGCGTAAACTTGCCGACCGTCTGAATTAACCACTGTGGCGATTTTGGCGGTGAACGCTGTCTGGCCGGATAGACGTATGCGCCTGCGCCGAATATTCTAGGATTAACGAATGGTTAACCACCGCGCTGGGGGTAAGGCGTCGAGGGACATGCAGCAGCCGGACTATTCCTTTATCGAAATAGCCGCTTTGGAAGCGGTGCGCAGGCGCTTTGTCGCAGGCGAACCGCTTGTTGTGCTCTCAGAGAACCTGTCAACAATTCTTTGGACGAACGGCTCCGGGGCCGCCCTTTTCGGTGATTTTGACGTGGTATCCATTGTTGGCCAGGAGTCTGGCCTGACCGATCAGGCGCGCCGGCAGATCATCGGCGCGCCGGGTTTTCACGCCTCATCAAGCCGCGCCAGCCAGGCTCTTGTCCGCATACGGGGCAAGGCGCACATGACGGCGGTAAGCCGCATGCGACTGCCCGACGGCGAGCCGGGAATCCTGTTGTCACTGGTCGGAGCATCATCGGGAAGGTCTGCCGCCGAGACGGCCGGGCTCGCCATTTCCGGCTTTACGGAGCCGGATCAGCATGTCGCCATCGTCGATCATGAAGCGCGCGTGCTTGCCGCCAGCAGCGGGTTCAACGGTCTGTCCATTCCGCATCAGACCCTGGCGGAATTGATTGCCCAGGTGCGCACCGAGCCCGACCGGCAGGTCAAGCGCCTGGCCAAAGCAGGACGTCAGGATTTGCCAATGGGGATCGTCCGGCTCAGTGACGACCCTTCTATCCACTTGCTGATCGTTGTGGATGACGGAAGTGATGACGAAGAACCGGCTGGCGTCCCGCCGGCAGAAGCCAGCGTCCCAAACCCTGTCCCCCGCAACGAGCCCGTCGCGAGCCGCGGGCCGGTTGCACCGGCCGCCGGCGAGCGGCGCGCCGTGCGCTTCCTGTGGCGCACAGATGAAAACGGCAAGATCAACGCGATTTCTGACGAGTTTCTGGACGCTGTCAACGCCACGCCCGACCTGTTCACCGGCAAGTCATTTCGTGAACTCGCGAGCGAGCTTGGGTTCGATCATGATGGTGTGATTGCCGGATTGCTGGAGCGGCGCGACACCTGGTCGGGGCGCAGCGTGCTTTGGCCAATTGATGGCGGCATGAGCATTCCTGTCGATCTTGCCGCCCTTCCCGCCTATGGCCGCGACCGCAACTTTGAAGGCTTTCGCGGTTTTGGCGTCGCCCGCTTTGGCGACGCGGCGCCGACCCAACATCGTCCAAACCCAATTGCCGTCGAAGAAGAACCCGTGCAGGCATCGACGGACATGCCTGTCAAAGAGCCAGAGCAGCAAGCCGGCGCAGACGCCACTACAGGCTCCCCGGACCACGATTTCCCGGATTTCATGGGCGAAAAACCAGTACTGTCCGGTGCGCCGCAAGCGCCGCCGCAGGGCGACAAGGTCATCAAACTGGCCGAACGCCGGCAGCCATCCAGGGATCGCCAGCTGTCGCCGGTCGAGCGCCACGCATTTCGGGAAATCGGACAGAAACTGCGCGGCGATACGCAAACCGCTGACGATCCCGTCATCTTTGGCAGGCGAACTGAAACAGTTCCGGCCAAAGACGACGAACTGTCTATAGAGGACGCGGCGTCAGAAGACGCGGCGACGCCAGAGACCGGTACTTTTACGCCTCCAACGCCCCTCCAGTCTGCTTGGGAAGAGGCGGCGCAGCGCGATCAAGATCTCCCCGAACCTTCCGACGGCCAAGAACCGGCCGCCGGGGCGGCCGTCAATGTCGCGCCGGTTCAACCAGAGCCGCCCGTGCTCGCGCTTTCGGCTGCAAGCGAAATCGGGATATTGAGCAGGCTGCCTGTACCGGTACTCATCCATGCAGGTGACGACCTGCACTACGCCAATCCCGAGTTCTTGCGCCTGACTGGTTACAGATCCCTCGAAAGCCTCACTGATGCCGGTGGCCTCGATGCGTTGTTTTCCGATCCGATTGAAGGCGGCGTCGACAATGGCGAGCGTCAATTGCATCTGCGCCGCAAGGACGGCGTCGAGTTCCCCATAGATGCTCTGTTGCGTTCGGTGCAATGGAGCGCCGGCACTGCGCTGATGTTGGTGGTGCGGCGCGCCGGCGACGGCGAGGCAGATAGCGAGACGCCTGAACTCGCGGAAGTCCGCACCCGCAACGCCGAACTGCGCACCATTCTCGACACGGCGACAGATGGCGTTGTGATGATCGACGCTGACGGAACCATTCGTTCCCTCAGCCGCCCAGCCGAAGCTCTGTTCGGTTTTGACAGTGACGAATTGGCGGGCAAACCATTCACCTCGCTCTTTGCCATCGAGAGCCAGCGGGTCGCAGGAGACTATCTCGCCAGCATGGATGATCACGGCGTCGCCAGTGTACTCAATGACGGTCGCGAAGTGATTGGACGCGAAGCGCAGGGCCGCTTCATTCCATTGTTCATGACCATCGGTCGTATGCCCAACAATAGCGGGTTCTGTGCAGTGCTGCGAGACGTCACGCAGTGGAAACGCGCCGAAGAAGAGCTGTCGCAATCGCGCAGCCAGGCCGAGCGCGCCTCCTCGCAGAAGTCAGATTTCCTTGCCCGCGTCAGTCACGAGATTCGCACTCCGCTAAACGCCATCATCGGTTTTTCGGAACTGATGATAGACGAAAAGTTCGGCCCGATCGGCAACGATCGTTACCGTGACTATCTGCGCGACATCAACCGGTCAGGCAATCACGTCCTGGATCTGGTCAATGACCTGCTGGATATCTCCAAGATTGAGGCTGGCGAGCAGGACCTGTCCTACGAGGCGCTCTCGCTCAACGATGCGCTGGCTGAAGCGGTCGCAATGATGCAGCCACAGGCCAACCGGGAGCGCGTCATTATCCGCTCCAGCTTCGCCACGCGCCTGCCGCAGGTGGTGGCCGATCAGCGCAGCGTGCGCCAGATCGCGCTCAACGTCTTGTCCAATGCCGTCCGGTACACTCAGGCCGGCGGCCAGGTCATCATTTCGACGGCGCATGAGTTGAATGGCGATATCGTCATGCGCGTGCGCGACACCGGGATTGGCATGAGCCAGGCGGAAATCGAACAGGCGATGAAGCCGTTCAAACAGATCAATGCGCTCAAGCGCGCCCGCGGTGATGGCACCGGCCTTGGCCTGCCGCTGACCAAGGCGATGGTCGAGGCCAACCGCGCGCGTTTTTCCATCACTTCGGCGCCGGGTGAAGGCACGCTGGTCGAGATCGCCTTCCCTTCGACGCGCGTTTTGGTCCAGTAAGCACAGCGAATTCTGTTACGATCTGGATGACTTCGGCTGACCGCCCGCGTCAAAAACAACGGTTACGCGCAGACCCGGCGCATTGTCATCCAGAACAAGGTCCGCTCCGTGAAGCTCGGCTATGGCCGCGACAATACTGAGACTCAGTCCGGAACCCGGAGTCGACCGGCTTTTGTCCAGACGGTAGAGCCGCCGCAGTACATTTGTTCGTTCGGCTGCTGGAATGCCCGGCCCGTCATCAGCGACTGTTCCCACAATTCTGGACTGCTCCCTGACAAGACTGACGTGTATCGCTGAGCTGGGCGGCGCGTGGCGCAGGGCATTTTCGATTAGATTTACGAAGAGCTGGGTGACGAGGTCGCGATCGCCTTCTATCTGAATGCCGCTTGGCGGACCTGCAAAGCTCAGCCTGCGGCCTTCATCGGCCGCCACATCGGCAAATATCTCAACGAGATCATTGAGCAGTTGCGCCAGATCGATCGCGGCAAACCGCGATTTTCCTGCCCCACTTTCAATACGGGCAATCCTCAGCATTGCTTCAAAGGTTGCGTCCAGCCGGCCGATTTCTTCGAGGGCGTCATGAAGCTCTCGCCGATTGTTTCGTGGTTTTCGGATTGCGCTTTCGACCATCAACTGTAGCCGGTTCAGCGGAGTCTTTAGTTCGTGGGCAATGTCGTTGCTCACCTGCCGAACGCCATCGACCATCGTGCTCAGGCGGTCCAGCGCCGCATTCACGCGGCTCGACAAAAGGTCGATATCGTCGTTGCTTCCGATCAACGGGATTCTGGCGTCGAGCTGTCCATGCGATATAGCGTTCATCGTGTCAGCGATTGCATCAAGGCGGCGCTGCACGCGTTTCGCCAGCCAAATGCCTCCCGCAATTGCCAGGGCGACAACCGCAAAACTGGCCCAACCAAAGACCGTCAGAACGACATCCAGCAGTTCCCGTATCTCTAGAGTGCTGAAGGCTACCGTTAGGCGATTGCCGCCAACATCGCCACTCAACGCGCGAAATTCTTTGGTTTCTCCCCCGGAGTCGTCAGGTCGAGCGTGGTGAGGCCGCTATCGCCCGTCGACGGAAGCTTGGTTCCAGCCAACTGCCGGCCATCCGCGCTGGCAAGCAAGAACCTGCGTTCGGATGAAGAAGCTTTTGCCGCGTAGCTGTCGACTGCCGTGACGAGATCCTGAATATCGTAATCCTGATAGGTGTCGGCGAGAATTGCGAATGTCGACCGCACCGCCTCATCCAGATCAGCGTTCAGGCTCGTTTTCATCTGTTGGAAGACTGCGAACCCTGTCAGCTGGAACGCCAGGATCAACAAAACTGCAAATGTCAGCGCCAGCCGAAACGGCGTCTGGCGGTAAAACGTGACTGGTCCGTCCCTAGCGCCCTGCATGGACGCTGTAGCCCGTGTTGCGCAAAGTGTGGATCAGCTGGCGGCCAAACGGCTTGTCGACTTTCGCGCGCAGGCGGCTGATATGCGTCTCAACCACGCTAGTCTTCGGATCGAAATGGAAATCCCAGACGCGCTCCAGAAGCATCGCGCGGGTCACAACCCGGCCTTCGGCCCGCATCAGCACTTCGAGCAACTTGAATTCGCGAGGCTGTAGGTCAATCAGGGTTCCCGCGCGGCGCACCGTCCGTTCAGCCAGATCGAGTTCCAGATCGGCTACCTTAAACTTGAGCTTGATCTCCTGCGTTTTGGGCCGGCGTCCCAGGGCGTTGATGCGTGCCAGCAATTCGGAGAAGGCGAAGGGCTTGACGAGGTAGTCATCAGCGCCGCCTTCGAGCCCTTCGACGCGGTCGTCAACGCCGCCCATGGAGGTCAGCATCAGCACCGGCATAGACACCTTTGCTGCGCGGAGCGCCTTGACCAGCGACAAGCCATCCAGGCCCGGCGTCATGCGATCGAGCAACGCCAGATCGTATTGCTCATGCACCCCCTGGGTCAGCGCGTCACGCCCGTCCTCAATGAGGTCGACAACATGGCCGGCCTCGTTGAGCGCTCTGACAAGATAATTTGAAGTGGTCTTGTCATCTTCAAGCAGCAGGATGCGCATTTACGATCCGAAACCACGGCCCTGTTGATCTTTGGCAAGGATCACAGCGTCTTTGCTGCGCCACACCTGCAACGTCATATATACGACCGTCGCCGCAATCGCCGCCAGAAAGATGAAACTGGTGTCAGTCGTCCCGAAACCCAGACCGCCATATTCGACTGGTTGTGACAGGAGGTCGCCGAACGAAGCGCCTAGCGGCCGGGTAAAGATGTAGGCGAGCCAGAAGGCGAGGATCGCGTTGATCAATCCGAGATAGTAGGCCAGCGTGACAACAGCGATCACTGCCGCAAATATATATCCGGTCGTGAGATAGCCCAGATCAAAATGTTCGGCGACAAGGTCCCCGGCTGACGTACCCAGTGCGAACGTGAACAGGATGGCCAACCAGTAGAAAATCTCGCGCTTCGTTGTGACGACTGTATGGATCGACAAGGTCCGCTCGCTTGCGTACCAGGCGGCGAAGACGACGGCCAGGATCAGCGAAAACGCTACAGTTGAGGTTGTGAGGCTGACTCCAAACTGATCAACGAGATTGTCGCTGACAAGCGTGCCGACCACACTGATCATGACCACCGCCAGCCAATATGCCCATGGAACATAACGTTTCTGCGCAAACTGAAACGCCAGAGCGACGGCAAGCAGCCCGGCCATTATCATGGATGTGGTTGAGAGACCCAGGCCGAGATTGACGGCCAGATAATCTGCGGCCGTCTCGCCCATAGTGACGGCAAGTAGTTTGATCAGCCAGAAGGATGCGTTAACGTCCGGTACCCGGTTCAGTCCTTCGGGTCCGTTGGCAATGGCGGCGGCAGACATGATGGCGGCTCCTATCTTTGGTCCGGGCCAACGTTACTTGGCGAGCAGCTTGGTCGCCTGGGCGAAGAAATCGTCAGCGCGCTTGTCATCATCGGCGGTGCAACGTTCAACCCCTTTGGCTTCCAGTTTGGCGGCTTCCGCCTTGATGGCGTCGCTGGCCGTCGATGCGCCCTCAAGAGCGCGGAGCTGCTTGAGCGCGTCTTCGCAAGGAGTTGTTGCAGCGTAGGAAAGCGACGAAGACAGAGAGAGCGCAGAGAATGCTGCGGCGGCGAGGACGATCTTCTTCATGGTAAAGCTCCGGGTTGGCTGTGACGTGAATATCAAAGTGATCAGCGGCGCTGACGCCTGCTTTGTAGACAACCAAACTGACCGGCCCCTGGCCGCCGCCATACAGATTGGTAAGGTTCTTCCCGCCGTGGCGGTCGAGCGCAGTCTATCGTTTCGCGCGATCGCACTTTTAGAATAATTCTAAACTATTGAAATAACACGCTTTTTATCTTGACCTTTTCTGTCATCTCTTGCATTGGAGCGGCGCGCCCCGTTGACGGCGCTTACAATAAGGAGAGTTTGATGGGTTGGGCACGATACACGCGCCGCACAGTAGGTTTGATGACGTTGGCCGTCGCGCTAGGCGGGTCAACCGCCGCTTACGCCGAGGGCGTTGTCAACATCTACACCTATCGCCAGCCAGAATTGATCCAGCCGGTGCTTGACGCTTTTACTGCCGAGACCGGCATCCAGACGCAGGTCTTGTTTCTCGACAAAGGTCTTGAAGAGCGCGTGCTGGCCGAGGGGCAGAACTCGCCAGCGGACGTCATCATGACCGTTGACGTCGCACGCCTGACCAAGGCCAAGGAAAAGGGCATCACCCAGGCCCTCAATGACGAAACGATCAACAAGAACCTGCCGGCCGAATATCGCGATCCGGAGGGTCACTGGTTCGGCCTGACCAAGCGCGCTCGCGTGGTCTACGCTTCGAAGGAACGTGTTAAGGACAGCGCTATCACCTATGCAGACCTTGCCGATCCGAAGTGGAAGGGCAAGCTGTGCATGCGCTCGGGCCAGCATGACTACAATCTGGCCCTGTTTGGCGCCGCGATCGCCCATTGGGGTCCTGAAAAGACAGAGCAATGGATGCAGGGCCTGAAGGCCAATCTGGCGCACAAACCGGAAGGCGGCGATCGTCCGCAAGCCAAGTCGATCGCAGCAGGTGAATGCGATATCGCGATAGGCAATACCTACTATGTCGGCCTGATGCGCACCAATGAAAAAGACCCGGAAGAAAAAGTCTGGGGCAACGCCATCAACGTGCTTTTTCCAACGTTCGAGAACGGTCTGACCCACGTCAACATTTCGGGCGCGGCGTTGGCCAGATATTCGCCGAACCACGACAATGCGGTGAAGCTGATCCAGTTCCTGTCGGGTCACAAGGCGCAGCAGATCTATGCTGAGAAGAACTTTGAGTATCCGGTGGAGCCAGGTCTGGAACCGTCCGAGATGGTCAAGTCATTTGGCGAACTGAAAGCCGACACCTTGCCGCTGGTTGAAATCGCCGCCAATCGCAAGGCTGCTTCCGAAATGGTAGACCGGGTCGGGCTCGACGACGGTCCGAGCAGCTGATCAGAACAGACAGTTCCCCATGGCCCTCACAAGCCAGCCTCTCACAGCAAAAGCCGGACCTGATTTCAGGCCCGGCTTTCCTGCATTCTCATGACTGTTGACGCCACCGCAACGAAACACCCGGCGCCGGCCGTTCGCCGGCGTCATCGCCTGGTTGAAATCGGCGCCATGGCGGCGGCGCTGGTCGTGATGGCGCCGCTGGTCTCGCTGATCTTTATCGCCTTTTCGTCGGATGGATCGGATTGGCCACACCTGATCCGCAACGTCATTCCTGCATCGATCGAGACGACGCTCGCGTTGCTGACAATGGTTGCGGCCGGCGCGAGCTTTATTGGCATTCTCGCAGCCTGGCTGATCACCGCTTTCGAGTTTCCGCTGCGACGCACCCTGTCTTGGGCGCTCATTTTGCCACTGGCCGTGCCCACCTACCTGGCGGCTTACGCTTTTGCCGAGTTCTTTCATGCGACCGGCCCTGTGCAAAGTCTCTACCGGGATCTGTTGGGCTACCAGTCCGCACGTGACTATTGGTTCCCGGACATCCGCTCAACTGGCGGCACCGCGCTGGTGCTCGTCAGCGTGCTCTATCCCTATGTCTACATGACCACGCGCGTTGTGTTCCTGATGCAGGGCCGCAACCTGGCCGACGCAGCGCGCACGCTCGGCTGCGGGCCACTGAATGCGTTCTGGCGGGTGCTTCTGCCAGTCGCCCGCCCCGCAGTCGTTGCCGGTGTTGCGCTGGTGCTGATGGAGACGCTGAACGACATTGGCGCTGCGGAATATCTGGGAACAAAAACGCTCACTTTTGCAGTTTACGCTACCTGGCTTGGCCGCGGCAGCCTGGCCGGCGGGGCCCAGATCGCGCTGGTGATGCTGGCCGTCGTCATTGCGCTACTGTCAGCGGAGCAGTGGGCCAGGAAGCGGCAAAGATTTCATAACAATCGCGCCACGGCGATGAAGCTTCGTCCAGTCCGCATTCGACTAAGGCGAGCCAAAGCGCTGGCCGCCACTGCCGCGCTGTGCCTGCCGGTTTTGTTCGGCTTTGGCATTCCACTATTTGTGTTTGGACGATACGCATTGCGGCGGCTTGACCAGATCGCCGAACCCAGGCTGGCTGACGCGCTGATTACCACAGTCATTACCGCATCGCTAACCGCGCTGCTGACTGTCAGCCTCTCGCTCCTCTTGCTCAATGCGACCCGTCTCTCGCGCGCCTTGCCGGTGCGGCTCGGCGCCCGTCTCGCCTCAATTGGATACGCCCTGCCCGGCGGCCTTGTCGCACTGGGTCTGCTCTACGTGCTGGCTGACATAGATAACAGCGTCGACGCCTTCATGCGGGCCCAGTTCGGCTTCTCAACGGGTCTGTTATTGACAGGTTCGATGGCCGCAGTCGTCATCGCCTGCACCATCCGTTTCGTCGCGCTTGCCGAAGGCTCGATCCGTTCGGGCGCCGAAAAGCTGCCCGCCAATATTGACGAGGCCGCCCGCAGCCTCGGCCAAACTGCGTCGGGAAGTGCACGTCTGATCCTGCTGCCGCTGCTCAAACCAGCAATTCTGACCGCTTTCCTGCTGGTTTTTGTCGATACCGCCAAGGAACTGTCGGCGACAATCCTGCTCCGCCCCTTCGGTTACAACACCCTGGCGACCTTCGTCTATGAAAACGCCTCGCGCGGCGCACCCGAGGATGGCGCAATCGCAGCGCTTATGATCGTCGCCACCGCGCTCGTTCCCGTGCTGCTTTTGGCCGCTTCGTTCGCACGTGACAGCACCGGTCAATCGCTATAGCCGCAAAAAAGGAAGGGCGCCTGTGGCGCCCAAGGGAACTTTGCTGTGACAATGGGGTCGGGCTAAAACTGCGCCGCATCGGCGAGTGGGGGAAGCCGTTAACGTCCACGCAACTATTGGCGTCGGCTCCTTAACGACTGGTTAAAAACATGTCGAGCACCCGATTGAACCCGGGGATATTTTAGAACTAGGTAAATTTCCAGGCTACCAATTGTTAACCATCACAAACGGCTCAATTCCTGAGCGCCTCAAGGTCCATGAACAACTCCAAAGATTCAGGATTGGCCAGTGCTTCCTTGTTCTTGACCGGCCGGCCATGCACCACCTCGCGCACCGCCAGCTCGGTAATCTTGCCTGACTTGGTGCGCGGGATATCGGCCACGGCAAGCACTTTGGCGGGAACGTGACGCGGGCTGGCGCCGGTACGGATCTTCGCCTTGATGCGCTTGGTCAGATCCTCATCCAGCGCATAACCCGGCTGTAGCCGCACAAAAAGGACGATCCGCACGTCATTGTCGAAATTCTGCCCGATGGCCAGCGCCTCGAGGATCTCCGGCATCTGCTCCACCTGGTTGTAGATTTCGGCGGTGCCTATACGCACCCCGCCCGGGTTGAGCGTCGCATCGGAGCGTCCGTGTATGACAATGCCGCCGTGATCGGTCCATTCGGCGAAGTCGCCGTGACACCAGATATTGGCGAAGCGGTCAAAATAGGCAGCGTGGTATTTTGCGCCGTCCGCGTCGTTCCAGAAGCCAATCGGCATAGAGGGAAACGGCCGGGTGCAGACCAGTTCACCCTTCTCGCGCCGCACCGTCTTGCCATCGTCGTCCCAGACGTCAACCGCCATGCCAAGACCGGCAACCTGAATTTCTCCTGTCCACACCGGCAAGGTTTCTGCACCCAGCACAAAACACGCGCACAAATCCGTTCCGCCCGACATTGAAGCCAGGTGCATGTCCGACTTGATGCCTGAATAGGCAAAGGCGAAGCCCTCGGGAGACAAGGGCGACCCGGTGGACGAGAGCGCCCGCATATTGGTCAGCTTGTGCGTTTTGATCGGCTCCAGGCCGCTCTTGCGCAGCGTATCGATGAATTTCGCCGACGTGCCGAAAAAGGTGAAGTTCTCGGCATCGGCATAGTCGAACAGGATCTCGCCGCCAGGATGGAACGGCGAGCCGTCATAAAGTAGCAAGGTCACACCGCTGGCCAAGCCGGAAACCAGCCAATTCCACATCATCCAGCCGCAAGTGGTGAAATAGAACAGGCGGTCGCCAGGATTCAGCCCGGCATGCAGGCGCTGCTCCTTGATATGTTGCAGCAGTACGCCGCCGGCGCGATGGACAATACATTTCGGGATGCCCGTCGTGCCCGACGAGAACAGGATATAGAGCGGGTGATCGAACGGCAGCCGCTCGTAGCTGACCGCCCTTGCTTCAAACCGGGTCAGCGCCGTTTCAAGCGTTTCAGCATTGGGAATCTGCGCAGCCAGCTTTTCTGCGCCGCCGAGATAGTCAACGATCAGCACGTTCTTCGCGCTTGGCAGGCCGCGTGCGATGGTCTCAACCTTGCCGGCGACATCGATCGACTTGCCGGCGTACCAGTAGCCATCGACAACAATAAACAGAACCGGCTCGATCTGACCGAACCGGTCCAGCACGCCCTGCTCGCCAAAATCAGGGGAACAGGACGACCACACCGCGCCCAGCGAAGTCGCGGCCAGCATGCAAGCGACCGCCTCTGGCATATTGGGCAGCATCGCCGCGACGCGATCACCAGCCTTCACGCCAAGTTTCGAAAACAGCTGCTGAAGGCTCGACACCTGCGCATGCAGTTCGTCCCAAGACAGTCTACGTTTCACCTTGTCTTCGCCCCAGAACACCAATGCGTCCGATGCGCCCGTTGACTTCAGAAGGTTCTCGGCGAAGTTGAGCCGCGCCTCGGGGAAGAAGCGCGCACCGGGCATCTGGCCGCCATCTGAAAGCCCGACGCGTCCCTTTGAGCCAATGACATCGCCATAGTCCCACAACAGGTTCCAGAAGTCCTCGACCCGGTCTACAGACCATGCATGCAGCGCCTGATAGCCATCTAGCTTCAAGCCGGAGCGCTGCCCGGCAAGCCGGGCGAACCCGGTCAGGTTCGCCTCGGCGATCCTCTCGGGGGAAGGTGTCCAGAGCGGCTGTTCTGCTTGCATCTTATCTCCTCCGACGCCGCCTATATGCATAGGCTGGACACAAGGTGCAAGGCGCTGGTGTGCCGCTGCGTTACCGAGATCGCTGACTGGACGCGGCAGGCCTTAGTGCAGCGAAGCGCCCTCCGGGTGGCTGGCGAGCCGGGCCAGCTTTTGCCGCGACAATACGACCACCTTCTGCCGCCCCAGCCGCACGAGTCCCTGCCGCTCCCAGCCCGCCATCAAGCGGCTGACCGTATGCAGCGTCGTCGCCGTCATTTCAGCGATATCCTGGCGCGACAACGGAAAATCGATTGCAAAACCGGCATCCATCGGCTTGCCCACCTTTTCGCCCATGCTCAACAGCGCCAGCGCCACACGCTGCTCGGCGCGCTGTGTTGCGATCTCGACCAGCCGGTCCTGCGACTCCTGCAGGCGGGCGCCGACCGCTTGCAGGACATTGGCGAGGAAGGCCGGCGAAGACTGGATGATCTCCGGCCAAATTCTGGATGGCCATGCCAGCGCCACGCAGTCAATCGCGGCGATGGCTGACGCTGGATAGCGATCCACTTTCAGGGCAGGCGCGATCCCGATCAACTCGCCGCTTGGAAAATAGCGGACGATAACTTGCTGTCCGTCAGGCAGCGTCTTGACCACGCGGACGTAGCCATCGACCAGCAGAAAAAAGGAAACGGCTTCCATCCCCTGATCGAAAATTGGCCGTTCTTTTTCGACCTCCACCAGCCGGCCGCGCGAAACGATCTGCTCCACCTCTTCGAGGGTCATATTTGCAAACGCCGGGGATGTCGCAAGCAGTTCACTCAGATTTGGCTTCAACATTCGGCCTTTCGGTTGTTTCCGCCACCAGTTTGCCGGAGGCAGTTTGCCGCATGCCCCTAACAGGCCATCCTTGCGCCAGCACAAATAGCTGAGCGGTCCATGTCTGTATAGCGGCGCCATCGAACGGAGAACTACAATGAGATTTTTTGCAATAGTGACCCTCGCCGCTGCACTCGCTGGCGCGAGCGGATCTGCCTATGCCGCCGATCATGTCGTCCAGATGCTCAACAAGGGAGCCAAGGGCGCAATGGTCTTTGAACCGAACTTCATCAAGGCCGCGCCCGGTGACACCGTCACCTTCGTGCCGACCGACAAGTCTCACGACGCCGAGTCGATCAAGGGCATGATCCCGGCCGGCGCCGAGCCATTCAAGGGCAAACTCAGCCAGGAAATCCAGGTCACGCTGACGGCTGAAGGCGTCTACGGCGTCAAATGCAGCCCGCACTATGGCATGGGCATGGTCGCTTTGATCGTCGTGGGCAATCCCACCAACGCAGCCGAGGCGGCGACGGTGAAACATCCCGGCAAGGCCAAGCAGGCTTTTGCCGACCTTCTCGCCGAGGCGGCAAAGTGAGCCGCCGCCGCGTCTGAACCATGGCTATCCCGCGCACCCGGCCCTATTCGGGGCCGGCCCTGTTTTCATATGGCTTCAGGCCGTTCTTCCTGTTTGGCGCGCTCTATGCAGGGGCAGCGATCCTTTACTGGATTCCAATGCTTGCTGGGCGCGTTGAAACGGCCAGCCTGTTAGACCCGGTCGATTGGCACATCCACGAAATGCTGTTCGGCTATCTGGCTGCTGTCATGGCCGGATTTCTGCTGACGGCGATCCCGAACTGGACCGGCCGCCTGCCATTGAACGGGCCGCCGCTGGTTGTGCTTGTGGCGGCTTGGCTGGCCGGCCGCGTCGCGATTTTCTGCTCCTCAGCTATAGGAGCAATTCCCGCCGCAATTGTCGATTGCGCCTTCCTCACATTGCTGGTCGCTGCAACCGGTCGCGAGATCATTGCTGGCAAGAACTGGCGCAATCTCAAGGTGTTGATACCTGTCAGCGTCTTGCTTGCAGCCAATGTGCTGTTCCATTTGGAGGCAGCGCTAACAGGAACTACTGATATTGCCCGGCGGCTTTCCATTGCCGCCGCCATCTTGCTGATCAGCATCATCGGCGGACGAGTGATACCGAGCTTCACACGCAACTGGCTTGTCAAACATGGACCTGGCCCACTGCCTGCGTCATTCGACCGGTTCGACGTCTTTGCGCTCGGCCTGACGGGCGTCGCACTGGCGTTCTGGGTCTTTGCGCCGTCGCACACCGTGACTGGCGCCGTCATGCTGGCGGCGGCAATCGTCAATATTGCCCGCCTGGCCAGGTGGCGTGGATACCGGACGATTTCTGATCCGCTCGTCCTGATACTTCATATCGGCTTCATGTGGATTCCCGCAGGAATGGCCATTGCCGGCCTTGCCGCCATCATGCCGGATCGTGTGGCGCCGGCAGCGGCGATTCATGCGTTCGGCGTCGGCGCAATCGGCACAATGACGCTGGCCATCATGGTGCGGGCGACGCTCGGCCACACTGGCCACGATCTCGTTTCAGGCTGGCGCGGAAATCTGGTCTTCACCGCCATAACGATAGCGGCGCTTGCGCGCCTGGCGCACGCCCTGATCTTGCCTGCAAATCCGTTGCTGCATCTTGCAGCTGCGGCGTGGGCATTCGCGTTTCTCGGCTTCGCCGGGTTGTTCGGCCGCGCGTTACTGTCGCCCCGGCGAAAGTGACGCAGGTCTGTTTGCGGTCGCGCAAAGAACTGGGCTGCGAATACGACCAAGCACGTGGACAAGGCTCCCGGTCTACGGAGCCTTGTCCACGTAACCGGCCTGGAGTGACCCATGTCCACCGACTCACGAATGCCTCGCTATATCAGGGCGCATCGATATCTCGACTATACAATAGCCGTCGCGCTGGCGGTGCTGGCGATTCTGTTCTTGCTGGCTTTCCCAGTCTTGGCGCAAAACCATCAACATGGCGCAACAGCGCAATCGTCAGCTGGCCCGGCGCCAGCCGTACAAACCGCACAGGCCGCAACGCCGCCCGCCGCCGAGCCTGCAGCGGCAGGACATGGATCAGCAGCCGGGCCTAGCACCAGCTACCACGCTCCGCTGGTGTTTACGCTGAGGACCGGCATCGCCGACGGCCGGATGGTCTATATCGGCGTCGGCGGTGAAATCGATAAGCAGATCAACCCGACGCTCACCGTCCATGAGGGCGAACTCGTCCAGATCAACCTGATCAATGGCGAGGGCGCCGAACATGACATTTTTGTCGATCAGTACAACGCCAAATCGGGCGTCGTGATAGGCAAGAACGCTTCCGCGACGATTTCCTTCACCGCAAACAAGGCGGGCGAGTTCGCCTATTTCTGCACCATCGCCGGGCACCGGCAGGCGGGTATGGAAGGTCTCATTCGCGTCGTAGCCGGCCCGCGCACTGCTCCCGAATCGGACGCCGCCGACATCGTGCGCGACCCGAACGACCTGCCAGCGGCAATCGGCCCGCGGGCCCCGCAGGTGGTCAAGGTCGAACTTGAAACCATCGAACTCAAGGGCAAGCTGGATGACGGCACGACCTATGTCTACTGGACCTTCAATGGCAAAGTGCCTGGTCCTGCCTTGCGCGTTCGTGTCGGCGACTCGGTCGAGGTCACCTTGAAGAACCATGCTGACAGCATGGTCGCGCACTCGGTCGATTTCCATGCAGCGACTGGCCCCGGCGGCGGCGCACATGCCACCCAGACCGACCCTGGCGACCAGCACACGGTGACCTTCAAGGCGTTGAAACCTGGCGTCTATGTCTATCATTGCGCAACGCCCAGCGTTGCCCACCACATCACCAATGGCATGTACGGCCTGATCATCGTCGAGCCGGAAGGCGGCCTGCCCCAGGTCGACCGCGAGTTCTATGTCATGCAGGGTGAGCTCTATACGGTCGATCCGTTCGGCACACAGGGCGATCTGGAGATGGACTATGACAAGCTGATCTCCGAACGGCCGGAATATTTCCTGTTCAACGGGGCTGTCGGGGCATTGACCAAGAGCCATCCTCTCTACGCCAATGTCGGCGAAACCGTCCGCATCTATTTCGGTGTCGGCGGCCCGAACTACACCTCGTCATTCCACGTGATCGGCGAGATATTCGACAACGTCTACAATCTCGGCAGTGTCACATCACCGCCGCTCACCAACGTTCAGACAGTGACCGTGCCGCCAGGCGGCGCGACAGTCGTCGACTTCAAGCTCGACCGCGCGGGCACCTTTGTCCTGGTTGACCATGCGCTGTCGCGCGCCGAGCGCGGCCTTGCCGGCTATCTCGTGGTCGAGGGGCCGGAGGATGATGACATTATGCATCACGGTCCGGCGACGGAGGCTCCGAAAAACTAGTTCTGCTCTTTGAGTATTTCGGGGCGGCAGCGCATTCTTCCCGGCTGTCGCCCCTCTTTTTTGTCAGTCAGTCGGGTCGTGGCGGTAGAACGCCATCATATGCCCATCTGCTTTGTTGACGCCGGTCAAGACCATGCCGGCCTTTTCAAGAACGCGCCGCGAGGCGCTGTTGTCCACGTCAGTAAACCCGATGACATGACCGACCTTCGCCACGGGGTAGATCCACTCAATCAGAGCCTGTGCAAGTTCGGTGGCCATTCCCTGTCCCCACCTCGACCTCATGAGGGAATAGCCGAGTTCCAGTTCGCCTGTTGGCTCATAGCGCGAAAAACCCGCCCGGCCAACGAACTCCCCACCTGCGTCGAGCACCTTGAATTTGGTCCAGCCATATTCGGCATAGTCAGCGATGAAACGATCGAGCCTCGCTCGCAATACGTGCTCGCTCCACGGCGCGTCGCGCGCCGCCAGATAACGCTGCACTTCGGGATCGGAATGTAGCGCCACAAGCAGTGGCAGATCGTCCGCGCTCCAGGCATGGAGACGAAATCTTCCAGTCGTCAGGACGGGATGTGGTCGCTCCAACCGCTTATCCGCGCTGCGCAGCCTGTTCGTCACGTTGGCGCTGAACCTCACGGCGTTTGTTGACTATGGAGGCGGAAATCACGCCTAGCGCCACAATGCCGATCAGCAATGTACAGGCCGCATTGATCTCCGGTGTTACGCCAAGCCGCACCTGGCTGTAGATCTTCATAGGCAGCGTGGTGGCGCCCGGCCCTGATGTGAAACTGGCGATCACCAGATCGTCCAGCGACAGCGTGAAGGCAAGCATCCAGCCCGATACAATCGCCGGCAGGATCACCGGCAGAGTCACCTGAAAGAAGGTGCGCACCGGCGTTGCGCCAAGATCCATCGCGGCTTCTTCAAGCGAGCGATCGAAGGTGACCAGCCGCGACTGCACCACGACCGCGACAAAACACATGGTGAAGGTTATGTGCGCCAGGGTCACCGTGAAGAAGCCACGATCCATGCCGACGGCGACAAACAGGAGCAGCAGCGACAGACCTGTTATGACTTCCGGCATGACCAGTGGCGCAAACACCATGCCCGAAAACAGCACCCGACCGCGAAAGCGCGTATAGCGCGTCAGCGTTAGCGCTGCCATGGTGCCCAATATCGTTGCGATCGTCGCCGAGAGAACGCCGACGCGCAGCGTCACCCAGGCTGCGTCAATAAAGGCCTGATTGCGGAATAGCGACCCGTACCACTGGGTCGAAAAGCCGCCCCACACCGTCACCAGCTTGGAGGCGTTGAAGGAAAAGATCACCAGAATGACGATCGGCAGATAGAGGAACGCAAAACCGAGCACAATCGAGGCGATGTTGAAGCGGGACCAGGTCTGGTTCATCGTCCGGCCTCCTGCGCCTTGGCCTGATAATGCTGGAACATCATGATCGGCACGATCAGCAACAGCAAGAGTATCACCGCCACCGCAGACGAAACCGGCCAGTCGCGGTTGGCGTTGAACTCATTCCACAGGACCTTGCCTATCATCAGCGTCTCGGTCCCCCCCAAAAGATCGGGGATGACAAACTCGCCAACGGCGGGAATGAAGACCAGCATGCAGCCGGCCACCACGCCCGGAAGCGACAGCGGGAAGGTGATTTTCCAGAACGCGCTGAATGGCGGGCAACCGAGATCATTGGCCGCTTCGATCAGCGTGTAGTCCATCTTTTCCAGCGCCGCATAGAGCGGCAGCACCATGAACGGCAGGTAAGAATAGACGATGCCGATAAAGATAGCCGTATTGGTATTAAGAATGATCAGCGGACTGTCTATGATGTTCAGCGACATAAGAACCTGATTGAGCAGGCCTTCGGGCTTCAGGATGCCGATCCAGGCGTAAACGCGAATCAGGAACGAGGTCCAGAATGGCAGGATCACCAGCATCAGAAGCGTCGGCCTCAAAGAAGCGGGTGCACGCGCCATCCCATAGGCGATCGGATAGGCGATCAGCAGGGTCAGGAAAGTCGAGACAGCAGCAATCCAGAGGCTGCGCAGATAGGCGTTGATGTAGAGAGGATCGTCGGTCAGCCAGACATAATTGTCGAAGGAAAAGTCCTTCAACTTAGCGAAGAAGTCGGCAATGCCGTTGATCACCGGTTCATAGGGCGGCATGGCCGTCGCCGGAACCGACAGCGAAATCTTGAATACAATGAAGAACGGTATCAGAAAAAAGACGAGCAGCCAGATATAGGGGACAAGGATCACCAGCCGACTGAAGATCGCGGACAGCAATCCCCCGCTCTGTTTGGTTGGAGTGGCGGCGCCAGGCGTTGTGATTGCTGTGTCGGACATTGCCGTCCCCTATCGCGTCAGCACGACGCCAGCGTCGGGCGAGAACGATATCCACGCCTTGTCGCCCCAGGTCAGCGGGTCGCCGCTGATGCGCATGGCGTTCATCGTAGCAGTCTTGACCACCTGCCCATCATCCAGCTTGACGTGATAGATGGTCATGTCTCCGAGATAGGCGATATCATAGACCTCGCCCTGCATCGCGTTGTCGCCTGCAGGCGGCTTCTTTGATGAAACGCGGATTTTCTCCGGGCGGATGGCGAAGGCGACGGATTTTCCGGGCTCGGCCGCGCCGGCATTGTGCACAATGATCTCGGCGCCGCTGCCACCTTCGATGCGCACCTCATCGCCCTTGCGGCTCTTCACCGCGCCTTCAAACATATTCACGTTGCCGACAAAATTGGCGACAAAGCGCGTCTCAGGGGCTTCATAGATTTCGGCCGGCGTGGCAACCTGCATCACCTCGCCCTTGTCCATGATGGCGATGCGGTCGGCCATGGTCATCGCCTCTTCCTGGTCGTGGGTGACCACGACAAAGGTCAGACCGAGCTCCTGCTGCAGGTCCATCAGTTCGAACTGGGTTTCCTCTCGCAGCTTCTTGTCGAGCGCCCCCAGCGGCTCGTCCAGCAACAGCACCTTGGGCCGTTTGGCGACCGAGCGGGCGAGCGCAACGCGCTGCCGTTGCCCACCGGACAACTGATGCGGCTTTCGTTTGGCGAACTGGGTCAGTTTGACCAGCTTGAGCATGTCGCCGACGCGTTGGGCGATCTGGTCTTTTGGCATGCCGTCCTGTTTCAGACCGAAACCGATATTCTGCTCCACGGTCATATGCGGAAACAGGGCATAGGACTGGAACATCATGTTGACGGGCCGCTTGTAGGGCGGAATGCCGCGCAGATCCTGCCCGTCCAGCAGAATGCGACCGGAAGTGGGTTCCTCAAAACCCGCCAGCATTCTGAGCAAGGTGGATTTGCCGCAGCCAGATGCGCCCAGCAGCGCAAAGAACTCGCGCTCGTAGATTTTCAGCGAGAGATTATTGACCGCGACAAAGTCACCGAACCTCTTGGTCACGCTGTCAAAGAAAATATAGGGCTTCGCGTCCGGATTCGCCCAAGGCGCAAAACTGCGGCGGATGCTGCCCAACGATTCCATGCTGACCCTCGAACTGCCTGTTTCGCCAAAGGAAAATGGCCCGGCAAACGCCGGGCCATTTAGTATTATTGCCCGGTGGTGATCTTGGTCCAGGACCGGGTGATGAGGCGCTGTCCCCTGGCGTCATAAGGTTCGACCGTGAACAGCTTGGCCATGACGTCTTCCGGAGGGTAGATCGCCGGGTCGTCGATGATTTCCTTGTCCAGCAGCGGCTGCGAAGCCTTGTTGCCATTGGCGTAGAAGACATAGTTCGACGCCTTGGCGGCGACTTCTGGCTTCAAAATGTAGTTGATGAACTCAAGCGCCTCGGCCGGATGCGGCGCATCAGCCGGCATCGCCATCTGATCAAACCACATCTGTGCGCCTTCCTTGGGGATGACGTATTCCAGTTCCACGCCCTGGTCTGCTTCAGCCGCCCGGTCGCGGGCCTGGAACAGGTCGCCCGAATAGCCGACGGCCACACAGATGTCGCCATTGGCCAGCGCGTTGATCATCTCGGAGGAATGGAACTTGCGGATATAGGGCCGGATGCTGAGCATCAACTCTTCGACCTTAGCGAGATCCTCTGGACTGCTCGAACTCGGGTTGAGCCCGAGATAATGCAGCGCGGTGGAGATCACATCCGACGCCGCATCAAGGAAATAGACGCCGCACGAGTTTAACTTCTGCATATTCTCCGGCTTGAATACAGCATCCCAGCTGTCGATCTTGTCGACGCCGAGCGCCTCCTGCACCTTTTTGGTGTTGTATCCGATACCGATTGTGCCCCACATGTAGTTGACCGAATATTCGTTGCCCGGATCATATTTTGAGACGGCCTTCTGCACGACATCCCATTCATTGGAGATGTTGGGCAGCTTCGACTTGTCGAGCTTCTGGTAAACGCCGGCTGCGATCTGGCGCACCATGAATGGCGATGCGGAGGGCACAACAACGTCGTAGCCACTGCCGCCGGCCAAGAGCTTGGTTTCAAGAATTTCATTGGAGTCGTAGACGTCATAGACAACTTTGATACCGGTGTCCTTGGTGAAGTCTGCGATGATTGAGTCATCGATATAGTCGGACCAATTATAGACATTGACGACACGGTCCTGCGCCGCCGCAGGCAGTGCGACCACCGCCGCCAGGACCGATGCTGCCGAAAGCAGGAATGCTTTGCGGATCATGATATTCTCCTCTGTTAACGTCTTGCCCGGCCTGCCACAGCCCTCCGGCTGCCTCATGCGGCGCATGTTCTTGGGTGTGAGCCTATTGACGATTTTGCGAGGCGACAAGCCAGAATGCGCATGGCCTGACGCACATTGTGCCTAGGGATACGTGCTGGAAATCAGGGGCCAACGACCGGCACAGCGCGCGGCTGAAGACCGCGTCTCCGGAACTCCAGCGCCAGATAGACGATCAGCGCCCCAACGACGATGGCCCCGCCAACCATAGTGCGGGCCGACGGAACCTCACCATGCACTAGCCAGACCCAGACCGGACCAAGAATCGGCTCGAAAGTTCCCATCAGCGCAGCCAGTGCGGCAGGGATCAGCCGCGCGCCAGTTGCAAACAGGGCCAGCCCAAGGCCGAGATTGAGCGCGCCAAAGGCAACCAGCCACAATGCGTCTGCGCTTGAGGTTGAAAGCGTCGACGCTTGGGTGGCGGCGAATGCGCCCGCCAGGATCGTGCCCAGGCAAGTCGCGGGGACCATGCGCACGTGTGAATAGCGCCGGGTAATAACCGTCGCGATGGAAAAACCGATGGCGATGACCAAGGCCAGTCCGTCACCGATCGGCGACACTGCGCCGGAGAGCGAGTCCGACACCATGACGGCGACGCCAGCAATAACGGCGGCAATCGCCGCCCACGTGCTTGCCGAGACGCGCTCTCCAAAGATCAGAAACGCCAGAAGCGCGGCAAAAAGCGGCACGCCAGCCTGCATCAGCAGAATGTTGGCGACGGTTGTATAGGACAACGCCACCACAAAGGATGTCGAACAGACGGCAAAACAGCAAGCAACCGCTAGGCCGGGCCAACCCATACCCCGAACCATAGCCACCATGCCGCGCCAGCCGTCGCGCCAAAGCATGAAAGCAATCAGAAAGGCGGCAGCCCACAACGAGCGCCAGAACACCACAGTCCAGCTATCCGACGCTTCAATGAACCGCGCAATTGCGCCGCCCAGCGACCAGAAGAAGGCCGACAGGAAGACCAGCATTATGCCCAGACGCTCCTGACCCGTGGAGGGAGAGGACGCCGGCGCGGGCGTTATGCGGGAAGAATTGCTCATCGGCTGGTCAACGTTTTGTCAGGCTATGCACGAGAATGTTGCATCGCTGTACACTGCGCTACAGCGCCCGCGAGGGGCTGAGGTGATCCAACGGCGGCGGCGTATTGGGGCAGACGGATGAGACGACACGGCAACCGGCCCGATTGTTGGTTCCATATTGGAAACATGCTATTTGGACCTGCATGAACCAGACCTTGAAAGAAGCTATTCTCGAAGTTGAGCAATTGCCAGAAGCCGAGCAGGAAGAACTCGCTGAGGCGCTGCTCGTCATGGCGGCGCGCAAGCGGATCGACGCCAAACTGGCCGCGTCGGAAGCTCAAGGGGGGGAGTTAACGACCGAAGAGGTTTTTGCTCGCCTAAAAGCCGAACGTTTTGGCTAAGCTGGTCTGGTCCGTCCATTCGGCCGACGACCTCAGCGCTATTAACTATTATTTGTCGGTCAGAAGTACTATCGCAGCCGAACAATATTTGCTCGATACCCGAAGCGCCTGCCTCCGGCTTGAGGAGTTTCCCGAATTGGGAAGGCAATATGATGCGAGACACCGTTCTGGTGGCTCGAAACCATGTTGTTTTCTATCGATTTCAGCCTGCTCGCGACGAAGTGACTATCGCCGCCGTAATCGATGGGCGGCGCGACGTGGCGCGCGTTCTGGCCACCCTCACTGAAAATCGAACGCGCTGAGACCTGTCACCATTTCGTCCAGGCCGAGCGGACGCGTTACCGGCGCTTCGGCGCGCGACAGACACCCGGCGCGTTCGCACAAGCGACAGGCAGGTCCAACCGGCGTCGCGGGCGCCCGGCCAGGCTTGGCCGCACCCGACGGCCAACCCGGGAGGGCTGCGCTATAGATAATCTCGTCCCTGAAGGCGATGTCGCAGCCAAGCAGCATTGCTGTGCGGCGCGGCCGTTCGGCAAAAGCGCCTTGCGGGCCTTCCAGCGTACGAGCGATTGTCAGGAATTCCGCGCCATCCGGCATTTCGACCGCTTCGACAAAGATCTGGCCGGGCTGGGTGAAGGCCGCATGCACCGCAAGCTTCGGGCAACCGCCGCCAAATCGGCTTTGCGGGAAACCTTGCCCGCCAGTCCGGCGAAACCGGTTGCCGGCATTGTCGACCTCCATGATAAAAAAGGGCACGCCGGCCGCCCCGGTCCGCTGCATGGTGGTCAGGCGGTTGGCCGCCTGCTCGAAGGAGACGCCAAAACGCGAGCGCAGCACGTCAATGTCATAGCGCGCACGCTGTGCGGCGGACTGGAATGCCTGATAGGGCATCATCAGCGCATGCGCCGCATAACGGCCAAGCTCGAAGCGGGCCAGCCGCCGCGCCTCGTCGGAGGACAGTTTCAGCGCCTGAAGCTCGCTGGAGACGGTCATCTGCATGCGGATCAGGCAAGCCTCCATCGCGATTTCGCGCAGCTGGTCGAAGGGCGACAGGCGTTCGGACACAAACAGGCGCTGCGAATGGCGGTCGTAACGGCGGCGCCAGTTGGGCATGGTGGCGACGGGCAGCACGCGCACGACAATGCCATGTTCGCGCTTCAGCCACGTTTTCAGCGCGCCTGGCAGATCATCGCCCGGCTCAAGCAGCGTCGCGAAGACCTCCGCCTCCTCTTCAATCGAGGCAAAAAAATTGGGGCGGCGTTCAAAAATCTCCTGCACCTCATCGATGGGCAGGCGCGCGCCGGCCAATACCGCCGCCCTGCCCTCTTTCGCCAGCATTTCAGACAGGTCGCTCAGCCGCTCGGCCTGTTCCTTATACGCGCGAAACAACTTGATCACGCCTGCGGCCGCATTGGGCGCAGCCTCTGCGATTTCGATCAACTCCTGGTCGCCGGGCAATTCTCCAGCCAGCAGGGGATCGGAAAAGACTTCTTTCAATGCAGCGATTGCGCCCCTGCCCTCACCCTGCAATTCGCCTGGATCGACGCCATAGGCGGAGGCGAGTTTCAGAACAAGCTGAACGGTGATCGGCCGCTGATTGCGCTCAATGAGGTTCAAATAGGAGGGCGAGATGCCCAGCCCTTCGGCCATCGCTGTCTGTGTCAGCCCCTTGGCGTTGCGGATCCGACGCATGCGCGGCCCGGCGAAAAGTTTCTGCTCAGCCATGGGGGTGGGTTGTCCATTGTTCCTTGACGGGCAGGCTGCTCGCCGGCCGAAGCTTCCCAGCAAACCCGCCTCCTGCCATTCCGGCACCGCGCAACGGAAACCGGAATGACGGAAGGGCGGGATTTACAGACATTTACAGCCTATTTTCTAGATTGCCCAACAAAGGCATTTACATTTTTGACAAATTTACAGAGACCGAATGTCAAACGCAACACAGGTTTTCTCTTTTTGACGCGCCGAAATACAGGATTCTCTGGTCTCTTTTGCAATGCAATGTAAAGAATGTCGCAGAGAAATGGCTCATGGCATTCAGTCATGGCAGATCTGATATGCTGGTTGGAGGCGTTCATGACCGATATTTACAATCGCGATGCTCCCCCTGCCGAAAGCCGGTTTGGACGCAATTGCGCGTCTGCGCCGGGCAAAAGACATGATTGTTTCCATCCCGAATAATTTTCGGGAGGAGGCCGGGGGCGGATTGACCTTCCGCCGTCCCCGGCTCTACTCGCAAAGCACAAGTCAAGGAGAGACGAGATGACCCCAAGGACCCGTGTCAAAGAACGCGCCGAGGAACAGGCAACCGCCATGACGGACGAGCAGCAGGCAGCGATCCGTATTGTCGCCAATGACCTGCACCGTCTCAATCAGGCCGTCATGAAGGCGGTCGAGGCTGGCGTGTCGGTCGAACTGGTGCGCTCGGCGCGCCACCATGGCGGCAACGGCAATTGGGGCGATCTGCTCATTCCGGTCATCGTGACCCAGAGTCACTGACCGCAGCGGACCCAATCCAGTTCTACAGAGGCGCGTCTTCGGGCGCGCCTTTTTACATGGACTGCTCCGTCAGATGCTCAAGAGCTGCTTGAGCAAGACGACGCCAGCGACGGCAATAGCAACGCTCAGGACGGTGCGCGCCGGGCCGGCAATCACCGAACGGCGCAACAGGCGGCGCAGGATCACGACGCCGAGGCTTCCGCCTATAATGAGCGCGATCACATCCACCGCCAGCGTATCCCACGACCACAAGACAATCAGCATCAACGCCGCAAGGGCGGCAATGACGAGAAAGAAGCGATCAATCCAGACATCCAGCATGGCGGGAAGAGTACCATTGGCGGAATGAAGAATTCTGAAATGACGCAACAGCGGGTCAGCAGCGTTGATAGACCATCAGCGGGCCGGCGCTGCCCAGCCGCAGGCGCAGGCGGCCGAGCGACAACAGCCGCAGGTAGAGCGACTCGCTCTGTTGACCCACTTCGGGCTCGCCGCCGTCCATGTTGCAGGCCAGCGACAATGTCCAGGTGTTGGCGCCTGTCTTGTGCCGTTTAGTCACACGGCAATCAATCTCGGCCAGCGGATCGGCAAAGCGCGTCCCGGAAATCAGCAGACATATCAGGATCAGTCGTATCAGTGCGCCAGCGGTCGTCAATCGACTGAGCCGCAGCCTGCTCACCCAGCAGGATTGATGAAAACCAAATTGCCGGCCAATACCGCATCGCGGATCCTCGCTTTGGGAAAGCCTGCAGCAATAGCGCTTTGAACGCCGATCGATTGCCAGTATATGCTCCGGTTTCCGCTGAAATGAATGCGTGGACGCATGTCGCTTTCGCCCATCGCCTATCTGAAATCCTTCGCAAGCGATCGGGACGACGTGACGGTGTGGTCCGGTGACGCGCCAAACTGGCGCAGTTTTACAGCTTGGGCGATCGTGAGCAGCGCAGCCGTCGTGGCGACGCTTTTCCTTGCGACCTTTGCCCTGAACCCGTTTGGCAATTTTCCTGAGACCGCGCTTTCTCAAAAATTTGCCGATGACAATCAGCGCTTTGACTATCCGTCCATCGTTCGTTCGGGGTTACACGATTCGGCCGTATTTGGTTCGTCAACTTCAAGGCTGCTTGAGCCTGCAGCGCTCCATGAGGCATTTGGCGGACGTTTCGCCAATCTGTCCTTCGACGCTGGAACGGCATGGGAGCAGACCCAAATCTTCAAGCTGTTCCTGCGGGAGGAGCCGACGCCGAAGATGGTCGTCCTTTCGGTTGACGGATTCATATGGTGCGATCCACAAGCCGATAAAAAACGCCTCACTTTCCGGCTGTTCCCGGAGGGCTTTTATGACGCAAACCCGTTCAACGATCTCGGCGACATCCTCAATCTTGAGCTGGCCGACACACTCAACAAGGCCGTCAAGGTCATGCTCGGATCGAGGCAGCCGTATTTTGACGACGACGGATTCGGCGACTTCACGCCGGGCGAGGCGAACTATGATCTTGCGCGCGCGCAGCAACATATCCGCAGCGAGGCCAAGGCAAAACGCAGCGAACCGCAACTGAGCGTCGCTGAACTTTCATCGCTGAGCTTTCCCGCACTAAACTGGCTTGAGGACATACTGGCCACGATACCCGCAGCAACGGATGTGATACTTGCCCGAATGCCGATCAATGTCGCGATACAGCCTTGGCCAGCCTCACGCCTTGGGCAATCGGACGCTGAGTGTTTGGCGCGAATTGCCGACCTGGCCGCACGACGCGGGCTGACCGTATTCGATATGGCCATTGCCTCGCCCCTCACCTCAAACGACAGCAATTACTGGGACAGTTTGCACTATCGTCTGCCCGTCGGCCGACAGATCGTTGCGGCGTTGCATGACGCCTTCGCCGATGGCTCATCCTCGTCCATTCTGACCATTCGGCGCGCAGCGGATCGCTAGCGGATGCTGTTTCAGACGCAACTTTTTCTGCTGGTCTTTTTCCCCGTCACGCTTGGCCTCTTCTTTCTCGTATCAGCCCGCGCCAACGTGCGCATCGCGGTCCTTATCGCGGCCTCGCTCGTGTTTTATGGCTGGTGGGACGCCCGCTTTGTGCCGTTGCTCATTGGCCAGGCCGTCTTCACCTGGCTGTTCGCGGAGCTCTACTTCCGGATTGGGTCGCGGGCTCTGCTATGGCTCGCCATAGCAGCCAATCTCGCAGTGCTTGCGCTGTTCAAATACGCAGATTTCATCGTCGGCAATGTCGAGGCTGCGACCGGTCTTTCCCTCCCGCGGTCAACCTGGATCCTGCCCATCGGCATTTCCTTTTTTACCTTTGAACTAATTTCCTATCTGGCTGACCAGTTGCGCGGACGAGAGAAGCGCTACGGGTTCAGCCGCTTCCTGCTATTCGTTCTGTTTTTCCCACGTCTGATCGCAGGGCCGATCGTGAGGCATGACGAAATCATCGGCCAGTTCGACGCCGACCCGCGTCGGCCCGGAGTTAGCGAGCGTCTCGGCAAGGGCTTTGTGTTGCTCGTCATCGGTCTAGCCAAGAAGGTGCTGATCGCCGACCAACTCGCGGGAACCGCCGACACGTTTTTCGCCGCCGCAGCGATCCAGCCGCAACCGCTATTTGAAAGCTGGATCGGCACGCTCGCCTTTACCCTGCAACTCTATTTCGATTTTTCAGCCTATACCGACATGGCGATGGGCATGTCGCTGATGATGGGGTTCGTACTTCCGCCCAATTTCGACGCACCCTACCGGTCAACGTCGATCCGTGCATTCTGGCGGCGCTGGCACATGACGCTGTCGCGCTACATCCGCGACTATCTTTACATTCCACTCGGCGGTTCACGTAACGGCGTCGCCCGCTATGTCTTGGCGACAATGGCGTCGATGAGCCTGTGCGGATTGTGGCACGGTGCGGGATGGACGTTTATCTTGTGGGGCGCGATGCACGGCGCCGGTCTGATAACCTGCAGGGTCTGGCAGGGCTTCGGCTTGCCTCTTCCAGCCCCTCTGGCATGGGTGTTGACCATGCTGTTCGTCATGGCCGGATGGGTGTTGTTTCGCTCGCCAGACTTTTCAACAGCGCTGTCGGTATTTACCGGACTGGCAGGCCAGGCCGGGATCGGTAGCGCAAGCTCCGCCAGCTGGATCATGGCAGCCGGCGCGGCTGCAGCTCTGCTGGGGCCTACCAGCTTGCGCTATGTCCATCAATATCTCCTGGTCTGGCGCAGCGCAGCCATCTTCTGGGCCGCCGTATTTGTATATTGCCTGCTAGCGATCGGCGGGCGTGATCCGACGGATTTTATCTATTTTCAATTCTAGACCGGTTCCGGGCTAGAGTCCGGCAAATCCAGGCTGCACCCAAAATGGCGCCAGAGCAGCCAAGAGACGATCGCGGTGACACCCATGGCAGGGACGACGGTTGCCAAAGCGAGCGCCGGATCGGCGAACAGGCTCCCAACTGCGCCGCCAGCCATACCCGAACCGGTCTGAATGAACCCGAGCATTGAGGAGGCCACGCCCGCAGATTGCGGGAAAGGCCGCATGGCCGCCGTCATCATCGCGGGTAGCGTGAAGGCTATGCCATAGCAGAATACGGCGACCGGCCCCATTACCGTCAGAAAGCTTGGCGGATAGAGCAAAAACAGCAGAGGAAAAGCAACCGACGCCACGCCGACCAACGCGAGACCGACAGGCACGAGCCGCGCTGCCGAAACGCGGCGAAGCAGCAGCCGTACTGTCACGGACCCCAGGAAGAACATGCCCGTCTGCATGACCATGCTGATGCCGAATGCTCTCGGCGAAAGACCGACCTCACCGATGAGGACAAATGACAGAAGCGTCGCCTGGGCATAGATCACGCCATTGGTCCCGCCGACAACCAGGCTGGCCAGCAGGAAACAGCGATTCATGAGAATCCGGGAATAGGTCGCTGCCAGGGCTTTCGGCCTGAATTGGCTGGGGTCAGGACTACCGGTTTCAACGAGGAGGAAGAAGACCAGTACAATCGCCGCCGCGCCAAGCCCCACCATGAACCAGAAGACAGCATGCCAGCCCATCAACTCGATAACGATCCCGCCAAGGAACGGGGCTGCGGAGGGACCAGCAGCGAGGACGACTACGATCAGGTTCATGATCTTCGCGGAATTCTCGTCATCGAAAAGATCGCGAATGATGGCGCGTGAAATAGCGAACCCGATCGCGCAGCCGATCCCCTGGACAAGCCGCGCAGCGAGCAGGATCTCGATCGAGGGCGCGATAGCGGCGACAGCGCTGGCCACAATGTATAAGGACAAAAGGACCAGCGTCACAGGACGGCGGCCGAACGCGTCGGCGAGCGGCCCGATCAGAATCTGCGCGAAGGCGAAACCCGCGAAAAAAACCGGCACCGTGAATTGTACCGCAGCATCGGAGGTGGCCAGATCATGGGCGATCGCCGGCATAGCCGGCGTGTAGAGCGCCATTGACATCGGACCGAGCGCAACGATCAGCGCACCGATGAGCGTGACCCGGCGCTCACTCATGATTGGTATGGGGCGCGGTTCGTTCATTTCATTGCAGGGGGATCGGCAGAGGCCTTGGCGGTGTGGGCACAGGCTACATCGTCGATGGCAACCAGAGCACCAGTGCAGGGAAGAGCACCAGCAGCGCAATCGCGAAGAGATGAGCGACAACGTGTGGCGCGACCCCGATGAACACGTCCTCGACGGGAACGCCGGTATATCGGGACACTACGAAGACATTGAGGCCGACGGGCGGCGTAACCAGCCCAATCTCGGCCATCACTATGATCACAACGCCGAACCAGATCGGATCGTAGCCCAACTGAATGATGAGCGGCAACACAACCGGCACAGTCAGGATCAGGATCGCTATCTGATCCAGGAAACAGCCGAGCACAAGGTATATAAACAGGATTACAAGAAGAATGACCCATGGGGGCACATCGAGCGCCCCAGCGGAGATTACAATCTGCTGTGGCACCTGCGTAAGCGTCAGGAAATAGCCGAAGACCTGCGCGCCGACGATAATCATGGCAATCATTGCGGTGGATTGGGCTGCCTTGAAGACTGCACCTTTGAGAGTGCGCAGCGTGAGCCTGCCTTTGATGGCGGCGATGACGAAGGCGCCGAGCGCACCAAGCGCCGATGCCTCCGTTGGCGTCGCAACGCCCATGTAGATAACTCCTGTTACCGAGACGAAGAGCACAAGGAACGACACGGCTGACCAATGACGAGCCTCAAGGCGTTCTATATCGGCCGAGCGAGGAGCAATTTTGGGATCAAGCCAGACCAGCACGAGCACCGTCGAAATAATGACAAGCGTTACCATGAGCCCCGGTATGATTCCCGCCACGAGGAGCGCGGCGATGTTTTCTCCGCTCAGCAGGCCGTAGAGGACCAAAGCTATGCTCGGAGGAATAAGCATAGCCAGCGTCCCCGAAATGGACACTACGCCCGCAGCAAAACGAGGATTGTAGCCCCTTCTGACCATTGTCGGGACGGAACTGGCCGAAAGAGTCGCGGCGGCTGCGGTGCTCGACCCTGAAACCGCTCCGAAAGCTGCGCCGCTGAGCGCGGTGGCGATTGCCAATCCGCCGGGGAGCCGCTGAACCCAACGTCCGATGACTTCGAACATCTCGTCAGCGACGCCGCTGACTATCATCAGTTCCGCCATCAGGATGAACATGGGTACGGTGATGAGTTCGTAGCTCGATACCGAGGCGGCAGGCGCGGTTTCAAGGATGCCAAGGACCATCGGCGCGCCACCGATCAACATCAATCCCGCGACGCCTGAAAGCAGGAGTGAAAACGCGACTGGCAGGCCGAGAGCGAGAGCCGCCACCAGAAGCACAATGCCGAAAAGGGCAATCATATCGCTTCCTCTTCAGCGTGGGAGCTTCTTATCGGCTCGACGCCGGTTGCCGAGGCAATGAACAAGGAAATCGTTATCTCCACCGCGCGCAAAGTAAGGACGGCGGTTCCTGTCGCGACGATTAAATGGGACGTCCAGACCGGCCAGTTGATCGCGCCGACAAACTGCTCTCCCCCACGCCAGCTCCCGAGCGTCGTCCCAATGCTCATCCAACAGATCACTGCGATGATCGCCGTGGCGACAATATAAAGGAGACCAAGCAGAAAGCTGCGTGCTTTGATCGGCATCATCGAGTGGAATATCTCGACCACAAGGTGCTCGCCTCGCCTCAAGGTATAGGAAACAGCGAAGAAGAACGCCGCTGGCATAAGATAACGCGTGAGCACTTCGAACGCCCACGCCAATGGCGAGGAGAACAAGTAGCGGAACAAAACATCGGCGCTCATGATGAGCATGATCGCGATGAAGCTTGCTGCGGCAAAAAACATAAGCACGTCTTCAACCGAGCCGATTGCGGTGCGTATTGCCTTCATTTCGACCAGTCTCCTCCCGAGCAGCCGCTCCTGCGCTTCTACCTATCCAGTCGAACCAACTACCCTTGTTCCGGCTTCCCGGACGGTCGGGGCGTCAGAGCACAGCCCCCACTCGCGCGCAGCGCCCAGCGGAATTTCAAGTGGCAGGTCGAGCAAGATTGGAGCCAGACACTTGCCTTGGGGATCGATGCGCAGCGAGGCAATGCCGCCGCCGCCGAGCGCCTCGTTGAGGACAAAGTTCAGCCCATTGATTCCCCGCAATTCGTACCGCTCGACGTCGCCTCGAACCAGATGGCCGAAGAAGCGCTTCATGACATCTTCGGTCAGATGCTCGCGCAGCAACCCGTAGTATTCGGGCCGGCGCGCGACGACTCCAATGTTTGCGGTGTCACCTTTGTCGCCGCTGCGGGCATAGGCAAGTCGCGAGATCGGCACTGGAACCGTCTCGCCAACATGGCCATTCAAAACCTTGCTCACCGGACGAGGGAGACGAACCGCGCCGGGCGACTGGTGGACGTCCACTGTCAGTTCCTGGCCGCCGATCGCGACGGAGACCGGAACCTCGGATTTTTCGACCAGCAACGAGAACAGCCTGACCACCGGGACGGGGCTTGGCCGCCCCGCGAAGAAGCCTGATATTCCCGGCGCCGTCGCCGTAATCGCCGGCATGACCTCGTGACAGAATATTTCGGCTCCGGTACGATCTGAATGATGGACGGCAATCTTGAGCATGACCTCACGGGCGGAGACCTGACCAGCTTGGGCGCCATACATCTCGCCAGAACCGACGACCTCGACGCTTGTATCCAAGAAGGGCGCCAAGTCCCGCTCGCGCAGCAGCCATCCGCATTTCTCGATGATGGCGTCAGCCACGCGGCGAGCCTTTTTGGCCGCATCGCCCCCGACGACGGTTAGTGACGTAGTTGCCCGCCATCCATCTTGATAGGTCGCGCACACCTTGTAGCTCGTCGTCGGAGCAGAGCCCCGCGCGCCGGATATGAGTACGCGGTCCGGGCCTGTTTGTGAGAGCGTGACCCCGGTCCAGTCGCAGCAGACATCCGGCAACAGGTAAGCGCGCGGATCGCCGATCTCGTAGAGCATCTGCTCGGCAGCTACGGGCGGCGCGACGAGTCCGCCAGTGTCTTCGGGCTTGGTCAGCACGCCGCTTCCATCAGCATGACATTCGACGATGGGATAGCCCATATTTTCCCAGCCCGGGACCTTTTCCCAATCCGAGAAGACGCCGCCTGTACCCATGCATCCGCATTCGACCAGATGCCCAAGCAAAGAACCTCCGGAGAGCTGGTTATAGTCCGTATCGGCCCATCCAAATTCGTGCATCAAAGGACCGAGCACGACAGCGCTGTCGACGCATCTGCCCGTGATAACGATATCTGCGCCGGCGCCGAGCGCATCAGCGATCGGCCTCGCGCCGAGATAGGCATTGGCGCTCGATATCTTCTGGGGCAGTTCGCGGCCATCAAACATCTCCCTCGCGCCTTGCGCCCGAAGATGTTCTATCGAACCGCTGACATCGTCACCAAGTACGATTGCCACCCGCGCCGAAACTCCCAGTTCCCGCATCAGGGCTTCGAGCGCTTTCTGGCAGCCGCGAGGATTCACGCCTCCGGCATTGGTCACGACCTTGATCTTTTTTGCTACGATCTGTTTGAGCAGGCGACGCATAATCTTGCTGACGAAATCGACTGCGTAGCCGAGTTCCGGGTCTTTCTGCCTGGCTCTCGTCAGCAGCGACATTGTGATCTCCGCTAGGAAGTCAAAGACCAGATAGTCGATGTCACCGCTTTCGACGAGTTGCAAAGCGCCGCTGTCGCTATCACCCCAAAAGCCGGCGCCACATCCGATTCTCACGATCTTGTCGTTGGTCGCCATGAGTTGCTCCTAGGCCGTAGTGACTATTTACCGGCCGCGCCATTGCGGCGGCCGCTTCTCAAGGAAGGCCGTCGCACCCTCCTTGAGGTCTTCCGAGTGATAGAACATGACGCGCAGCGCGTTCAGATAGCTGGATGCCGTATTGCCAGACATTCCCGTGCTGACGCGAAACGCCTCCATGCCGAGACGCAGCGCGTGCGGGCTGAACCCATTTAACCGGTTTGCCATCGACCTGGCCTCGTCCATCAGGAGATCGTGCGGCACCACGCGCGTCACCACACCCAGCTTCATTGCCGCTTCAGCGTCCATTGTTTCGGCCAGCAGGCTGAGTTCGAGCGCCTTACGGTCGCCAAGGGCAGCGCGCATCGCCGGAAGGATCACCAACGGAAAAAGCCCCAGTTTCAGTTCGGTCGCGCCGAAGCGGGCGCGATCAGAAGAAACGACCAGCGGACAGGCGCACGCAACGCCAAATCCGCCGCCATAGGCCGGTCCGTTCACCGCTGCCACCACCGGTTTTGCAAACGAGCCCAGCAGCTTCAGCAACTCCGCCGTTCCCCGGCCTTCGTCATAGATGTCGATGACATCCTTTGACCGGAAATTCTGGAATTCGCGGAGATCGCCGCCCGCGCAGAAGCTGTCGCCCGCTGCCGATAGCAGAACGACATTGACGCTGGCGTCGGCCTGGGCATTGAGGAGCGCGTCGATGAATTGGGCTACAAGTTCGCGGTTGAGAGGGTTGCGCCTTTCCGGTTCGTTGAGCCGGATCGACGCGACACCTGAGACATTCTCGTAAAGGATGCTGGACATCTTCTGTTCCTCACGCGCCGCCCGAGACGACGCCATTGGCCCTGAGTTCGCTGATTTTGGCCTGTTCGAACCCATATTCGGCAAGCACTTCGTCGGTGTGTTGGCCAAGTGTCGGCGGCGGCCGCTTCAGGGTGCATGGAGTGGCCGAGAACTTCAGCGGGAATCCAAAAACGCTGATCGGTCCGGCCGTGGGATGATCAATCTGCTGGATCATCTCGCGGTGAACGACCTGCGGATGGGACATCACGCGGTCGAGCGTATTGACCGGCGCAAGCGGAACATCGTGTTCGTCCATCAACGCAACCCATTCATCAGTCGTTTTAGTGGCGAAGACCTCATCGAGCAGCGGGATAAGTTCGGCTTTGTGTTTGAGCCGCAGGGGGTTGGTCCTGAAACGATCATCTTGCGGCAGATGCTCCAGCTCCATGGCCTTGCACGCCCTCTGCCAGAGCCGGTCGTTGAATGTTGCCAGGGTCACCCAGCCGTCCGCAGTCTTGAACGCCTGGTATGGCACTATGCTGATATGTCCCGAACCATGAGGCCCGGGCACAACTCCCGTCGAGGCATAGCTGGTGAAGAGATAGGACACATAGCTCATCTGCGTCTCAAGCAGCGAGGTATCGATGAACTGACCCGTTCCTGTTCGCTCGCGCGCCTGCAGCCCGGCAGTCACGCCGAGCGCCGCAAACAGACCTGCAGTCAGGTCGCATAGACTCACGCCAACCCTGATCGGTGATCCATCAGGCTCACCGGTGACGCTCATCACGCCGCTGAACGCCTGCATGAAGATGTCAGTCGCCGGGTGTGCGGCGAGCGGTCCGGTCCGGCCGAAACCCGATATTGCGCAGTAGACCAACCTCGGATTAATCTGTTTGAGCGCCTCGTAGCCGAGCCCCCAGCGCTCCATCACGCCTGTTCTGTAATTCTCGACCACGACGTCGGCGTCGGCGACCATCGCCTTGAATAGCTCCTGGCCCTCAGGCTGGCGAAGGTCGATGACGATGCTGCGCTTGTTGCGGTTGAAGCTCAGGAAGTAGCAGCTCTCGCCGCCCTGGAGAGGCGGCCATTCGCGGCTGTCGTCGCCAAGCCCCGGCGGTTCGATCTTGATGACGTCGGCGCCCATATCGGCCAGCATCAAGGAGCAGAACGGCCCGGCCAGCGCACGTCCGAGATCGAGAACCTTAATTCCTGCCAGCGGCTGCATCGGCTTCTCCCTTGCGGCCGGAACCTGCAACTCCCCGGCGCAATATCCCGTTGCGATCAACATCCTGCCTAAGCACGGACAATTCCCGTTCGCTTGGGAGCGTTGTCAAAGGAACAGCCTCCGGAACGATGATCCGCGCCGCTGTATTGTCGAGGACTTCCTCAAGCGTATGGGGCGGATGGATCGACTTCAGTCGCAGACGACAACTCGTCTCGCAAAAATCGAACAAGGCCATGGGCGTTATGACGAGCACAGGACCGCCACCGCGCAGTCCAAGCCGTTTCCGGTCATCGGGGCCAGCGCCATAGCCTATGGAGGTAACGACATCGACCTTGTCGACGATCGAGCGGCGAGAATGCTGCTGCATGTAGATGAAATAGCGGCTCGCGCACGAACCGGCATAGGCCAGGCCTGCGCCGCCCGGACCGCGCAAGGCCGGCGCCTTAATGTCGCCGACTGCTGTAAGGTTCAGATTGCCGAAAGTGTCGACCTGCAAACCGCCCGCAAAGAACCAGTCGCGCCGGGTCCGAAAGACCGACAATAGCGGCAATACGGCCTCGGCTCCGGCATGTATGTTGCGGTAATCGGTGGTCGACTGGCACAATGGACCCCATGGCTTGCCGATTGCATTGGTCACGTAGCCGACAGCGCTTGTGACTACGGCCAGGTTTGGCGCGTGCGTCAGTTGGGCGAGGCGCGCGGCGGCGAGTGGTATTTCGCTGCGGGCGCCGCCTGGCGATCCGACTTCGCCATCGCGCAACTCGCGACTGAGCACGACGGCTGCCAGCTCCGGCCATGACACTTCGACTGCGGGCTCAGCCATGGATTGCGCTCCTCATCGCCACCAGAGTCGAAGGTTTCACATGTGCATCGAGATATTCGAGTTGACCGCAGGGTTTGAAGACCGTGGCGTCCATATAGGCTTCAAGATCGGCCGGATTGCCACTGGCCGCCGCCAGGTAGCTTTTCAGTCCGCTCTCGTCGAACTGATAGACCCCGTGCGACGAGCATGGGTGAGCGCCATAGGGCGCCTCCACGACGGCGTCGACAAGCATGTGCGCAATCTCTGTCCTGCGCGGTTCGGCTGCGGCGAAGGAAAGTGAAACGACTTCATCTACGCTGGCGACCACGACGCCGCCGCCGCGCTTCGTCGCTTCGGCGATCAATTGGTCCCCGAACGGGTAACCGGCGTAGGAGAGGTTACCGTAGATGTCCCCGGCTGCGGCATGAAGCAAAGCGAAGTCGGGCCGAATCGCACCCACCGCAATGACCGGCTCGTCCGTGATCGGATCACTGACTACCTTGATGTCCGGATTGAATGAGGGAATGTCGGTGCCGACCCCGGCTTTAACCAACCCGGACGGAAGGTCCTTGGCTGAGGCTTCCAGGCCGGCCAGCAACTGCGTCTCGTCGCATTCCCAGATGCGCACGCCGCCCGAAGCCGCAGCTCGACGAAAGCTTGGCGCGAGCCCGAGATGGTCGAAACCCAAATAGGGCGCCCGCACCTCGGCGACACAGCCGCCTGCGATCAGAAGGTCAATGTCGATCGACGCCTGGGGAACACCGATCACAATCAGATCCTTCAGTTTTCGTCGCACGATCTCCCGCACGAGATGCATAGGCTTGTTGTGAAAAAGTGAGCCGCCGATCGCGACCACATGACCGGGGCGGATCGCCGAAAGGGCTTCCTCGACCGGCATCAACTTGGATCGCCTCGTTGTCACTTGCTTTTCATCCATTATTCTGCTAAGAGAATTGAATTCTGCATAAAAGATCACTAACATCGAAGCTCTAAAACGTCAACCGCTGGAGACGACGCCTTCTATGGACGCAATTGCCGCTGCGAGAATGAAGCCAAAGGCAAAATACGCGGTGCCTGCGGTCGAAAGGACCATCCGCATCTTGCACTTCCTCCGGGACAAGAAGCAGGCCAGCGTCTCCGAGATCGCCTCCAGCCTGGACATCACGCGCAGCAATTGCTTCGCGATCCTGAAGACATTGCAAAACCACAACTTTCTCATGTTTGACGATGCGACCAAGAAGTACTCTCTCGGCATGGCGTTGCTCGAGGTCACCCGCTTCATGACCCGCGACCTCAGCGTCATTCAAGTCGTCAGGCCCTGGATGACCCGACTGGTCGAAAGCACCGGGCTAAGCGCGCTCTTCGTCCAGCGCATCAGCGAACGCCGCATGATGGTCCTTGATCGCGAAGAAACATCACGTGACATCCGCCTTACGGTCTCGGTCGGCACGCGAATCCCGATCACCTTCAGCGCTACCGGACGCTCCGTGCTCGCCTATCTGCCCGAGGACGAGCGGGAGCGGCTTATCAGGAGCGTCGAGGTGTCGCCGATGACATCGCACACGCTCATCCGGCCCGACCAGATACGAGACGATGTCGAGAACATACGAAGACGTGGCTATTCCATTGCCTATGAGGAGAGCCTCTCAGGCGTCATCGCCATCGCAGCGCCAGTCTTCGACCAAATGGCGCTACCGCAGTATGCCGTCACAATCCTCGGGATTGCGATCCCTCAGGACAGGCTGGACGCGCTGGGTCACGAGTTGTGCGCCGCGACCGCTCAGATTACGGTCGCGATAGGCGGACATCACCCAGCGCCGGACGTTATGCCTGCCTGACATCACGCTTCAACGCTGCAGCCTCTCGCAGACGGGCCGCAGCTTTGATGGTGGGCCCGACTGCGTCGCCAGAGCGGTCAGTTGTTCTTCTCGTATTCTTCGACCGCTGTGCGATAGGCTGCCGCGACTTCACCTGCGGGCTTGCCACGCTTCTCCAGATCGGACGCCCACTTCTTCTCCACCGGGACGAGAAGCTTCAACAGTTCTTCACGTTCGGCGCCCTCAATGACATGGATCTTCGCGCCAAGCTCCTTCAGCTCTTCCATCTCACTGGCGTTTGCCGTGTCACTGTGGGTACACAGCGAGTTCGACGCGAATTCGCCGGCCTTGACGAGGGCTGTCTGCACCTTTTCCGGCAGTTGCTGCCACTTGGCCTCGCTCATCACATAGGTAATCGCCGTACTTCCAAGGTTGACCCCGGTCATCCCGTACCGAAGCAGCGTCTGGAGTTCATAGGGGCGCAAACCGATATAGGCGAGCATTGTACCGTCAATGGTTCCACGCTGCACAGCCTGGAACAATTCAGGCCCGGTCAATCGGATGGGAACAGCTCCAATCTCGTTGAGTGTGACATCCTTGGCTCCACCTGAAGCATAGATCTTCAGCCCGGCGATATCCTTGTAGTTGTTAATTGGCGCCTTGGCGGTCATCACCGTATAAGGCGCCAGCATATTGGCGAACAGCACTCTCACTCCATGCGGTTTGTATTCCGCTTCGTCTAACTTGCCGCCCGGCTGGGCGAGTTTATTGAGTGCGTAGCTTCCGGCGCAGGCTTTGTCGAACATGCCCGGCAGTTCACCGACCACCGTCATCGGCAGTTTTTCGGGCACATAGGCTGGCGCCACGGCGCCGATGTCAGCCACACCAGATTGTGTAAGGCTAAGGATATCGGCAGCCTTGCCGAGTTGCTGGGCTGGAAAATACTGGAACTCGAGTTGGCCTCCGGCGAGTTCTACAGCCTTGTCCATCCATACCTGTGTTCCCTTGGTGACGATGTAATGTGACGTCGGGAATATATCGGCGAGCTTCAGGACGACTTTGTCCTGCGCCAGCGCAGCCGGGGAAACCAGCATCGTCGCAAAAAGCCCAAGCGCAAAACGTACGGGAATTGCCTTCTCCATCGAGTTCCTCCATTCTATATGCAGAATTCCATTCTATTTATCGAATAACCATATCTGTTCCTGTTAGAGAAATCAATTCCGTTGAGAGGCGATCCGATGGGTTTCGACGTCACGACGCCTCCCGGGCAAGTCGGGCCGTTGCCGATGCCGGCACGACTCATGTAACCGAACAGCGGCAGGGCCATCTGCGGCAGGGTTGCTACTGCATCCAGCTGATCTTGCCGATTGATCTTCAAGATCCAGCGCGCATCCATGTCCTTTTGCGCCGCCTTGTCCGGTGCACCTGTCGGACTTCTAGAAGGCTCGGCCACCTTGATCGCTCATGTCCGCATCCAGTAGTGCGCGGCCTGATGCGGACACGGGTAGGCGTGGACGTATCTGTCCAGACATCGGTGTGTTGCTCTGCCGCCGCACCGCCCGCATTGGCTAGCTTGGCAAGCAGCGTTCCAAGCACCCGGCATGCCGGGTGCTGAGATATTCGGGAAAGCTATGCGCTCTTGAGCAAGGGCGGAGACCGCTAAAGAAGCTGAACTGTATTGCGCGAGGGAAGGTTGACGCGCCGCCGCTCGACGACGAACCCCTGCTCAGCGTATGCGCCAAGCCTGAGTGCGCGCGAGCAACCCACGAGAAACCAGTGCGTGGAGCAGCCTCGCTACGACATTTGTATAGAAGATCATCATCCCCATAGCGGCCGCCGGCGCAACATCGCCCGCGTCATCCATGTTGAGCACGGCCACCGAGGCCAACTGCGTATGGGCGGAGTAAAGAAACACCACCGCCGACACCGTCGTCATCGCGTTGACGAAGATATATATGAAGATGTCGAGTACGGCAGGCAGGCAGACCGGCACGGTGACGCGGAAAAACAGCTTGTGGAACGGCTGGCGAAGCGAGGCCGCGACCGGCTCGAACTCCCGGTCCATCTGTTTCAGCGCCGTCAGCGCCGTCAAATGCGCGACGGTGTAGAAGTGGGTAACGGTGCAAATGATCAGGATCGCCATCGTTCCATAAATGAAGTGGAACGGGTTTGACGGATCATTGAAATAAAAGATGTAGGCAAGGCCGAGCACGAGACCGGGCACCGCCATCGGCAACATGGCGAGAAAGTGGAAGACGTTGCGGCCGAACGCAAATCCCTCGGTCTTCTCAACCATATAGGCGCCGACGAAAACCAGCACCGACCCAACAAGTGCGGTGGCCGACGCCAGAATGATTGAGTTGTAGTAGGCGTCCCAACCGCCGCCATCCATGCGGTCGAAGGCGTAGTTCTTCAGGCTGAGCGTCAGGTCATAGGGCCAGAATTTCACCAGCGCAGCATATTGGCAGATGGCCAGGATGCCGACGACAAAGATGGCCGTCAACGCGCACCAGACAAACGCCAGCGCATCGAAGCGAGCATCCGGCTTCGGCTGATAGGCCACCGAACGCGCCGAGAGCAGCGACACCTGGCGGCGGGTGACGATGCGGTCGACAATGAAGGCGAAGACTGCCGGGATCAACAGCACAACGGAGACCACCGCCCCCATTTCAAAATTCTGCTGGCCGATGACCTGCTTGTAGATGTCCACAGCAAGCACATTATATTGCCCGCCTATGACCTTGGGCAGGCCGAAATCGGTGATGACCAGCGTGAATACGACAAAGGCCGCAGAGATCAGACCATAGCGCGCGCCCGGCACCGTGACGGTCCAGAAAGTGCGCCATTTGGATGCGCGCAGCGATTCCGCCGCTTCGTAGTGGCGTTGGTCGGAGATAGACAGCGCAGTTGAAATGATGATGAGCGCGTGCGGCAGGGTGAAGAACACAGAGCCGATGACGATACCTAGCGGGCCGTAAATCGATGCGCCGAAAAGCCAGTCTTTCAAAAAGCCCTGATTGCCAAACAGATAGATCAGGGCAATGCCCGGCAGCAGCGACGGCACAAGGATCGGCAGCACCATAGCGAGCCGGAAAAAGCCCTTGAACGGCATACAGGAACGATTGAGCGCATAGGCGACGCCAAACGCCACGCCGATCGTCACGATGGTCGAGATAGTGGCGATGGTCAGCGAGTTGGCGATCGAACTGACCAGCGTGGGGCTTGAGAAATAGGTGATGTAGTTGCCGAATCCGCGCGCCTGAACCGGTCGCAGATTCACGCGGCGGAACGTATTGGAATCGAGTTCCAGCCAGTCGCCATTGCGTTTCAGGTCCAGCCCAACCAGGAAGGGTGCGCCGTCTACGCCACGGATCTTGTATTTTACCGGCGAACGGAAACTGAAGTCCGGGAACAGTTTGGTCGGGGCCAGGCGGCTGTCGGAACCAGCGCGAAGGTCGGCAGCCGAAAAAACGCCAAGCTGTTGATTGAGTGCTTCGGCGGTGACAACAGGCCCCCAGGCGCCGGCGCCGTCATCCACCTGAAATTCATAACGCGACAAGTCGAAAACGTAGGTCGTGAACGACTTCGACATCATTGTGTAGAGCGGTAGAGCCAGCGCAACTACGAGGTAGAGCCCGATGACCACCATCACGGCGCGCTTGGTCCAGGCGTCTCCATCCAGCTTCATGCGAAGCGGCTTTGCCGATGGCAGCGTTGCGACAGTCACTGCTCACGCCTCCGTCGGATAGATTAGCAGGCGCTCACGCGGCAGTTCGATCTGCATATCGACGCCTTGTGCGATGTTCAGACGGCGCACGGCGTTGATCGAGAAATCGGCGACGAGTATACGGTTTCCAAGGCGGGCAGCCGACAGGCGAACACGCCAGAAAGCGCCGAGGAACTCAACGTCCTCGACATGCGCGTCGATGAGGTTCTGCGGCGTCGCGACAACGTCAGGCGCACCAGGTGAACGCGCGCCGCTGCCGTGGGGTATGATGTCGACTGGCCGGATCACCGCAACGGCGTCGGCGCCCACCGGCAGATCGTGCTTGTCGCAGAGGAACTCCGTGTCGCCGACCGTGACCTTTGCGTTGGCGGCGATCTTTGCAGGCAGCTTATTCGTCTCGCCGATAAAGTCGGCAACGAACAACGATTTCGGATAACGATAGACTTCTGTCGGCGTACCCACCTGCTCGATCACACCATGGTTCATCACCACGATACGGTCGGCCATCGAAAGGGCCTCTTCCTGATCATGGGTCACCATGATGGTGGTGACGCCCAGCTTTCGCTGCAACTCCTTGATCTCGTGGCGCAGATGGACCCGAACCTTGGCGTCGAGCGCTGACAGCGGCTCATCAAGCAGCAAGAGACCGGGATCAATGGCGATAGCCCGGGCGAGCGCGATGCGCTGCTGCTGTCCGCCAGACAACTGGGCTGGATATTTCTTGGCCTGGTCCGGCAGGCCGACAAGATCGAGCAGTTCAGCAACGCGCGCGGCGATTTCAGCTTTCGGGCGTTTTGAATTCTCGAGCCCAAAAGCAATGTTCTTCTCGATCGTCAGATTGGGAAACAGCGCATAAGACTGAAAGACTATGCCGTAATCGCGCTTTGACGGCGGCAGGACCGAAATGTCCTGCCCGGCCTGATGGACTGTGCCGCGCGTCTGCAGGTCAAGCCCGGCGATCGCGCGCAGCAAGGTGGTCTTGCCACAACCGGAAGGGCCCAGGAAGCAGACAAATTCGCCTTCGGCAACCTCCAAATCAATGTCGCGAAGCGCCGTGAAGTCCCCAAAATTCTTCCACAGGCCGGCGATCCTCAAATAGTCGCTCTTCCCTGTCGGGTAGGTCATCGGCAAGCCCCCCAAAGGCTGTATCTTAGCACCGGCGATCGTCTCATGCTTCATGACAAAACCCGTCCTTGGCGTCACCATCGGGCGACGCGCCCCCTGGCGTCACCGCCAGGCGACGCGCCAGTCATTGCAGAACGGGCGCCGGTTGCAGCCGACGCCCGTTTCGAGGTGAGAAGATCAGGTTTTCGGCTCCGACTTTGAGTCGTACCGTTTGTTCCATTCTTCCAGGATCTTGGCCCGGTTGTTGGCTGCCCATTCGAAGTCGTTCTTGATCAGCTTCTGCTCCAGATCGGCAGGCAGGAACTCGACCGGCTGGGCGATGCCGTCCATGGCGAGCACCGCATAGCCGACATTATATTGCTCCATAGCGGCCTTTGAGATCGACCAGTCGATCAGCTTCCTTGCGTCATCTGGATTGTCCGTACCAGCAATGATGCCTGAGGCTTCCATATCCCAGCCTAGACCTTCGGTCGGGAACACGATCTCGAGCGGCGCGCCATCCTTTTTGGACTTCGCAGCGCGGAATTCAAACGAAATGCCGATCGGCGCCTCGCCTGCAGCGGCCATCTTGCAAGGCTTGGAACCGGAGTGCGTGTAGGCTGCGATGTTGTCATGCAGGCCGTCCATAAACTTCCAGCCTTCTTCCTCACCAAATATCTGCAACCAGCTCGATACGTCGAGATAGCCGGTGCCGGACGAGGCCGGGTTCGGCATAATGATCGAGCCCTTGTATTCAGGCTTGGTAAGATCCTTCCAGCTTGTCGGGACGGAGAGCCCCTTCTTTTGACCTTCGATCGTATTGAAGCAGATGGCGGCGGACCAAGCGTCCATGCCGACCCATGCGGGGGGATTGTCGCCGTCCTTGAACGCAGGCTTGATCTGGTCAAGACCGCTTGCAGCATATGGCTCAAGCATGCCCTCGGTCTTGAGGATCAGCAAAGACGTAGCCGCGAGGCCCCATACAACGTCGGCCTGTGGATTATCCTTTTCGGCCAGCAGCTTTGCGGTGACGACGCCGGTGGAGTCGCGCACAAAGTTGATCTTTATGTCGGGGTATTCCTTGTTAAAGGCCTCGGCATAGCGCTTGAGATCTTCGGCCTCGATGGCCGTGTAGACAGTCAATTCGCCGGCGAGCGCCGCTGTTGCAGAAAGCGTCAGCAAAAGACCGGCAAGTGTCTTCTTGGCAATGGATTTCATCGTTCGGTTCCCCGTTTCTGGCAAGACATTCTTCGATGCACTGGGACGCTGTCCGGACATCGCGATGCTCATCGCGCTTGGACGTGACGTCCATGTGACAGCCTATGAACGGATCAATGATAAGGGAAATCTATTTATTCTATGCAACCATCGTATATATCGATATATTTTACGAAATTGCACCTGGATCCTAAGTCGTTAGGATCAAGGGTATAGCTACATAAACACCAAACTCTTGACCGAAATCACAACTGACGCGCGCGTGTACACGTCCCTGGCGGTCTCGAAATCTTTGGCTGTCCGAGACGGGAAACACGCCCTCGTGCCAGATGTTTGGGTGGATATAGATGCCTTTGGACCCATCCGACCAGAAAACGACGATGTTCTCGGGCTTGAGATCATCACCTGGAAGCGCGACTGGAACGACGAACGGCTTCTTCTCGATCGGAAAGAAGTACTGTCCGCCATCTGGATGGTAATTCATGTGCCAAATCAGTACGCGGTCGCGCGGTCGCGTTTGATTGGCCGTTGAGGCCTGTTGCGGGTCCGCGGTCCAGCCAAGCACGTAGTCGCCGTTGACCGCCTCGTTGACGCCATACAACACGTCGCCCTTCCACTGGCAACGGAATTCGCCCTCTACAAAACCCGCCTCGTCGCCGGTGCCCGGATCGATGGGCCGCCACCCTTGAGCAGGCCATCGAACAATCTCGATATTGAAATTGTCGGGATCGTCGACAAGGCAACCATAACCCCTCAACGACTCGTTGGTCGCGACCACGACCGGGGCCTCAATGATCGGAAGCGACGGCTTCTCGGATGGGTCAAACTTGTAGACCGGAGCAACTTGCATCTTCAATATCCATGACTATGCCCGACCCTTTACAGCCCACAGACATAGTGACAACGGTGGTTTTTTTGGGTTATGGCATCGTTTTTTTTATGCTTGGTGGTTTATGCTTGGTGGAACGAACATGGCATTCGCATCCCGGTTCACATCAAGCGCAATTGGCGAATGTCAGGTTCAAAGCTCCGGTAGAATCATGTTCTTGCTAGTGGTTTCTTGATTCAGACGTTTGCCCTTGAGGGCTGTATCAGCGGGGTGCAAACGCATGAATCGAACCCCTGGAGCCAAGAACGTCAATTTGCCGCCACTCGAACACCTGCGGGTTTTTGAGGCTGCTGCCCGGCTTGGAAACTTCACCGCCGCCGCACTGGAGTTAAATCTCACCCAGGCGACAGTCAGCCAGCGGATCAAGATCCTCGAGGAACATCTGGGCACGCAACTATTTGAGCGGCAGCCGCGCGGCGTAACACTGACGCTGGCCGCCGAAGCGTTTGTCCCTCACGTCCGGTCGTCATTCTCTGCTTTATCGAGGGCCGCGATCGATGTTTTCGGATCGGACAGACGCAGGGTCGCGATAGCCGCACCCGGCTCCGCAATACTCCTATGGATCATACCGCGACTCGACCTTGTCAACCGCAATTTTCCCAACACCACGATCCGGTTCGTGACGGTCTATCGCGATGCTGACTATGAGACCGCGCTGGCGGACTTTGATGTCCGGTTCGGATATGGCGGCTGGCCTGGCCGCGTTTGCAAGCAGCTGTTTCCGGAGACGCTGGCGCCGGTCGCTTCGCCAGAGCTGGCCCGATACTGGCCCAATTGGCGAGAAGCTCCTTTCATCAGCCTAGCAGGACCGCGCAAAGGCTGGCATGAATGGGCCGTTGAGACGGGCAGCGAACCGCCATCCGGGACAGAGATAAAATTCGACAGCTTCTTGCAGGTGCGCGACGCCGCGCTGCGCGGTTTGGGTGTGATGCTGGGATCTCTTGCATTGCTGGAAGACGACTTGCGCGCAGGACGCCTTTTGCGCCTGAACGGACCAGCCTTGTCCATGAGACAAGCTCATTGGCTCACCTGGGCCGCCAACGACCTGTCACAACGACAGATCGCCGCGTTCTGCAGCGCTTTGATGGCCGACGAGCCCCAGAAACGGCAGTCTGACACAAACGCGCTGGAGACATCACCACGACAAACTTGAACTGAACCGGCGACCGCAGGCGATGCGGTGACCTATGCAGCCACTTCCCGGCGCTGTTGAGGCCTGATCTTTTCGCCCTTCGGATCATAAGCTGCGCGCAGATGGACCCTGGCCGAATAACGGACGCCAGCCAGATCGATCTCGAATTGCCCTGTTTCAAGAAACGCCTTGTCGACGCCGGCCGCATGGTCGACATAGGCAAGCCCGACTGACCGGCCAAGGCTGTGGCCATAGGCAGCCGAGCGCACTTCGCCGACTGGCGCGCCATTGCGAAGGACGAGTTCGCCGCCCCACAGCATCGGCTCGCTGTCCTCCAATGTGAACTGCGCTACACGCCGCGAGATCGGCTGACCCTTGGCGGCAGCCAGCGCATCCCGCCCGATGAATCCACCCGGCTTGTTCAGGTCGACTGCAAAGCCAAGACCCGCCTGCCAGGGATTGATGTCGGGCGTCAGTTCCCGGCTCCAGGCGCGGTAGCCCTTTTCCAACCGGAGCGCTTCAAGCGCGTAATATCCGGCGTCGGCCAATCCCATATCCTGGCCTGCTTCCATCAGGGCGTCGTAGACGCCGGCGGCAAACTCGACCGGCACAATCAGTTCCCAACCAAGTTCGCCGACATAGGTCATTCGGTTGGCGATGTAGGTTGCGTAGCCAACGTCGATTGGACGATTGGTGGAGAACGGAAACGCCTCGTCCGACAAATCTGCCGATGTGATCCGCGACAGAATCTCGCGTGACCGTGGCCCCATCAAACCGAGGACGGCATAGGCCGAGGTGACATCCGTCAAGGTCGCCAATGCGCCGGCGGGAATATTGCGGCTGATCCAGTCGAAGTCGCGCAGCGGCTGAGCCGAACCGCTGACAATCATGAACCTGTCTGTCGCCAGACGCAGAACGGTAAGGTCGCTCTCATAGCCGCCGCGCGCATTAAACAGGCCGGTATAGACGCTGCGGCCGACCTCCACATCGATGTTGGCGCCACAAATGCGATTGAGCGCAGCACATGCGTCACGGCCCTGCAGAAGCAGCTTGGCGAAGGAGGTCTGATCAAAAATACCTGCGGCGTTGCGCGTCGCCTGCATTTCGCGCCGCACCGCGTCATGCCAGTTCTGCCGACCGAAACTGTATTCCGTTTCGACCTTCTCATCTGCCGCAGCAAACCAGTTGGCTCGTTCCCAGCCCATCTTGGAGCCGAATATGGCGCGTTTTGCCTTGAGCCGGTCATAAAGCGGCGAGCAACGCAGCGGTCGCGCCGAATCCAGTTCGCGGTTTGGCCATGGCATGGCGTAGTGCAGACCAAGCACTTCCTTCACGCGGTCGTGCAGGAAACGTTGATTGTTGTTGAAGGACGCAAAGCGCCTGATATCGACTGGCCAAAGATCCATGGTTGGTTCGCCGTTGACGATCCATTCGGCCAGCGCCCTGCCAGCGCCACCCGCGCTGGCGATGCCCATCGAGTTGAAGCCGGCGCCGATGAAAAAACTCTTCAGTTCGGGCGCTTCGCCAAGAATGAAATTATTGTCCGGGGTGAAGCTCTCCGGCCCGTTGTAGAACTTCTTGATTTCGGCCACGCCGAGCTGCGGCACGCGCATCAGCGCGTTTTCCATCAGTATCTCGAATTGGTCCCAATCGTCGGGCAACAGGGCAAACTCGAAATCGTCTGGAATGCCGTCCATCCCCCAGGGTTTGGCGTGAGGCTCAAAGCCGCCCATCACCAGCCCGCCAACTTCTTCCTTGTAGTAGGTGTAGCCGTCCGGATCGCGCATCACAGGCAGATCGGGATGCACGCCGTCGATCTTGCCGGTGACGATATACATGTGTTCGGCGGAATGCAGCGGCACCGAGACGCCGCACATCTGGCCGATCTTGCGCGCCCATTGGCCGGCGCAGTTGACGACAATTTCAGCGGTGATGTCGCCCTTGTCGGTGGAAACACCGGTCGCGCGACCATTGGCGCTGGCTATCGCCGTCACACGAACCCGCTCGAATATCCTGGCGCCGCCATTACGGGCGCCTTTGGCGAGCGACTGGGTCAAGTCGGTCGGATTGGCCTTGCCGTCACCGGGCAGCCACACGCCGCCAACCAGATCGTCGGTCGCCATTGGCGGCCACAGTTTTCCCGCTTCCTCTGGTGAAATCATCTCGACCGCGACTCCCTGGGCGCGTGCCGAGGCTGCTGTGCGTTTTAGCTGGGTCATACGGTCCTGGGTGCGGGCGACCGAAACAGAACCACAGTTCTTCCAGCCGGTCGCCAGCCCCGTTTCAGCTTCGAGCCTGCTGTAAAGTTCAGTCGAATAGCGGATCAACGTCGTCATGCTTGATTGAGCGCGCAACTGGCCGACAAGACCCGCGGCGTGCCAGGTCGTCCCACCGCTCAACTGCCCTTGCTCGAGCAGCACGACATCTTTCCAACCGAGTTTGGTCAGGTGATAAGCGACCGAACAGCCTATGACGCCGCCGCCAATGATGACCACCCGCGCGTGGCTGGGGACTGTCGATGCCATGATGGATGCGCTCCGGGTCTGAAGTTATTTAGTGGCGAGGTGACGCCGCTGGTCGCTACCAGGGCAGCGAAAAGGTTTTCACGTTAGTGAACGATTTCATCGCCTCGATGACGCCTTCCTTGTAGCCGTTGCCACTATCCTTGATGCCGCCAAACGGGCTCATCTCGATGCGATAGCCAGGCACCTCCCAGATGTTGACCGTGCCAACCTTGAGGCCCGCAATGTATTTCTGCATGCGGCGGAAATCATTCGTACATACGCCTGAGGAGAGGCCGAAGGCGGTGGAATTGGAGAGCGCAATCAGTGCATCGTCATTGTCTGGCGCCCGGATGATCGGGATAACCGGCCCAAAGGTCTCTTCCATCACCAGTTCTGATGCGTGCGGCACACGGTCGACCACAATCGGCGGCAACAGCGCGCCTTGGCGGCCCGGATTGTAGAGAATGTCTGCTCCCTGTTCAGCGGCCATATGGACACGGTTCTCGAACATCTTGGCGGCGTGCTCGTGCACCACGGTGCCGAGGTCCGTCGCGCGATCCATCGGATCGCCGAATTTCAGCTTCCTGGCGCGCTCCAGCACCAGCGGCACAAAACGATCGGCAACCTTTTCCTGAACCAGAATGCGCTTCACCGCAGTGCAGCGCTGGCCCGAATTTTTGGTGGCGCCGGCAACGGCCAGATCGGCGGCCCTTGCGAGATCGGCGTCGTTGAGATCGTTCAAGATGATAAGCGGGTCATTGCCGCCAAGCTCCAGGATCTGGCGCTTGTATCCGGCTTTCGACGCGATCAGCTTACCGACCGGCACACCGCCGGTGAAGGTGATCAAGTCAATGTTCGGATTGGTGATCATCTCGTCGCCGATGTCTTTTGGCCAGCCGGTGACAACCGAGAGCATTTCCGGCGGCAGGCCGGCCTCATAGATAATGTCGGCCAGGACCAGCGCCGTCATCGGCGTCAGTTCGGTCGGCTTGACCACCACGCAATTGTTCGTGGCGATGGCGGGCGCTATCTTGTGCGACACCATGTTGAGCGGATGATTGAACGGCGTAATCGCCGAGATCGCGCCGATCAGCGGTTCGCGGGTCGTAAAGATCTTGCGCTGCTTGCCATGCGGGGTCAGATCGCAGGAGAATATCTCGCCGTCATCCTTGATCACCATCTGGCCGGTCAGCGTGTACACGTCGAAAGCGCGGCCAACCTCGTAGAGCGAATCCTGCTTCGAGATGCCTAGCTCCAGCGTCACCAGATCGGAGATCTCCTCCTTGCGGGCGTTCAGGAGCTCGGCGGTCTTGAGCAGAATCCTCTGACGATCGTAGCGAGTGAGCCTCGGCGTATATCTCGCCGCAATCTCGAAGGCGCGGCTGGCATGTTCTGCATTGCCAGCCGGAACCGTGCCGACAATTGCATCCGTGTAGGGATAGCGGACAGGAAGCGTCTCGTCGGCATCCACTTTTTTGCCGGCTATGCGCATCGGCTCGTGGCGAACTTTAATAGAGGTATCCTGCTTGGTCATTTACGGTCTCCTTACCCTCCTGCTAGCGGGGAGGGCCGGCGTTTGCGCCGAGGACGGAGTCAGCCCGGCTGGGCCATCACTGCATAGTATAGGGCATCAAAGTTGCGCAGCTTTGGCGCATCCGGCTGGTCAGGCAGAACCCGATTGGTAATGAAGGGCACCGCCTGTTCGGTCAACCCGCCATGCGAGCGCAATGGCTCGTTGAGCGCCGCCAGATCATGACGGTGTTCGGAGGTGCCAATCGTCTTGTTTTCGCCAGACACCATGATGATGTCGCCCATGCGGTCTTGTGGCAACTCAAAGCGGGCGCAGCCCTCTTCGCGACCAAGCACCACCGTCATGTCTTCAACCTGCTTCAGCTTTTCAATAATCGCCGCGCGGTCCGCGCCTTTGGGCAGATAAGCGGTGGCGAATGAACCCAGTGCGCCATGATGCACGACATAGGGATCGGTGATCGGCAGGATGACGCGGGCAGCGTCCTTGCCCAGCCACTCATCCATCAAATCCTGCACGTAGACGACATTCGGCGAACCGTCAGCATGGTGTTTTGGCTTCATGCCGTGGTCGGCGGTGACGACAATCGCCGCGCCAAGTTGGTCCAGTTGATCGAGATATTTGTCAAACATCTCGTAGAACTCGTTGGCCTCCTTCACGCCCGGCGCATATTTGTGCTGCACATAGTCGGTCGTCGTCAGGTACATGACGTCGGGCCGCCATTCCTTCAGAAGCTTCACACCCGCAGCGAAGACAAATTCCGACAATTCGGCGGAATAGACCTCCGGCACCGGGCGGCCAAGCCATTTTGATGCATTGTCGATGCCGTTGGCGGTCTTGGTCGTGGCATCCGATTTTTCTGACGAAAAGCAGATGGCGCGGTCTTCGTCATATTTCAGGCCATGGCCGAGCAGCGCGCGCAACTTATCCTTGGCGGTAATGACGGCGACCTTGGCGCCTGCGTCATAGAAAGCCTTGAAAATCGTGGGCGCGCGCAGAAATTTCGGGTCGTTCATCATCACCTCTTCGCCCGTCTCAGGGTTGTAAAGGTAGTTGCCGCAGATGCCGTGCACCACAGGCGGACGGCCCGTTGCGATCGACAGATTGTTGGGGTTGGTGAAGGATGGAATGACCGAAAAGGCGGTGCGAACCGTACCCTTGGCCATGATGCGCTCCAGCGCCGGCATCAACCCGGCCTTGATTGCTTCGTCCAGATAGGCGGGCTCGCATCCGTCCAGGCAGATCGCAATCGCAGGTACGCGCGGCCACGCATAAGAGCGGCCATTGGCCTCGACTGTGATGGGGGTCATCTGGTTCATATTCTTATCCTGGAAAGAGTTCTGTTCAGGCGGCGAGCTTGGCGCGTTCATCGAGTGCGGCGCTCGGCGGCGAAGCGTCGGCCACGCCCATTTCGGCAAGCGATTGTCTGGCGGCTTCAACGACCTTGCGCATGACGTGTTCGTCCATGCGCCCGATGCAGCCGACGCGGAAGGAATCCACCACCGTCAGTTTGCCCGGATAGATAATGAACCCCTTTTGCTTCATGAGATCGTAGAAGCGCGAGAAGACGAAATTCTGGTCCGCCGGGCAGAAGAAAGTGACGATAATCGGCGACAGCCAGTTGTTGGCGAGCAGCGTCTCGAAGCCGAGTTCGCGCATGCCCGCCACCATCACATCGCGGTTTCTGGCATAGCGCGCTCCACGCGCCACAACGCCCCCTTCGGCCTCGTGCGTCTTGAGCGCTTCGATGAAGGCGGCGACCACGTGGGTCGGTGGCGTGAAACGCCACTGGCCAGTCTTTTCCATTGTCGCCCATTGCGCATGAAGGTCGAGCGACAGCGAATGGCTGTTGCCTTTAGCGGCTTCGAGGGCGGTTTTCTTGGCAATGACAAAGCCAAAACCCGGAACGCCCTCGATGCACTTGTTGGCGGAGGACACCATCGCCTCGTATGGGATGTCACGAACATCAAGCTTAACCGCGCCGAATGCGCTCATCGAATCGACCAGCAGCTTGCGACCCTTGTCCAACACGACCTCCGCGATCTCCTTGACCGGGTTCAAGATGCCGGAACTCGTCTCGCAATGGATGGCGATGACGTGGGTGATCGCCGGGTCGGCGTCGAGCGCCGCCGCTACTTCCACGCCTCGCGGCGGCAGATAGTCACCCTTGTCGATCAGCGAGTAGGCGCGACCCAGAATCTGCATCGTCTGCGCAGCGCGCAGCCCATAAGCGCCATTTGCCAGCACCAGCACCTTGCCGTCTTTCGGCACGAAGGAGCCCAGCATCGCCTCTACACAGTATGAGCCAGAACCCTGAAGAGGAACACAATCATAGGCGCCGGTCCCATCGCCGGTCAGCGCCAGCAGCCGACGGCGCATATCGGCTGTCATGGCGCGGAAATCGTCGTCCCATGAACCCCAGTCGCGCAACATCGCCTGCTTGACTGCGTAGGATGTCGTCAGAGGCCCAGGCGTTAGCAGGTAGGGCTCACCAAGCGCCGGGCGCTCGAAACCTGATTCCGGCGCGATCTGCGATTCGACGATCATGGCATCTTGTCTCCGGACTGATTTGTCCGTGCACTATCCGGCGCCACTACCCATATGCCAAATCGTTATTTTGTATCCGTTGATAGATTCCATCGATATATTATGCGCTCGCGCCGGCAGAGCCATATCCGTCAGATGAAGCTGCACCGGTCCGAGCTCAACCGGACTACCTGCCGGACGGCGAAATGTCTGATCTTCCTTTACATAAGCCAGTTCGTTGGTTTCTATGTTTTCATCGATTTGATTGATGGAATCATTGCATGCGCTATGTCCAGTTGCGAGCGTTCCACTATGTCGCGATCAGCGGAGGCTTTTCCCGCGCCGCCGAGGCGCTGTTCCTGACCCAGCCTGCGATTTCAGATCAGGTGCGCAAGCTTGAGGAGGAGTACGAGGTGCTGCTCTTCAACCGGCACAAAAAGCAGGTGGCGTTGACCCGGATGGGCGAGCGGTTGCTGGAGATAACTCACCGGATGTTCGACACCGAACAGCTGGCGCATGATCTCTTGTCTGAATCGCGCGCGCTGCGTGCCGGCACGTTGCGTATCGTCGCCGACGCCGCGCACCACCTGCTGCAGACATTGGCGATCTTTCGCCAGAAATATCCAGGCGTCCAGGTAACCGTCTGGGCCGGCAACACCGACACCGTGATTACCAGTCTGCATGCGTATGATGCCGATATCGGGGTCCTCGGAGAAATCCCGGAGGGCCGCGACTTCGACGTGCTGACGCTCAATTCATCGCCGATCATTGCGTTTGTTGCGGCAGATCATCCGCTTGCGGGAATGCGGAATCTACCGCTGTCCGACCTCGCAAAACACCCGTTGGTGATGCGCGAGCGCGGTTCCAAGACGCGTTCCAAACTTGAACGGCTGGCCGAGGAGTTGCAGGTGAACATGAAATCATCGATCGAGGCAGAGGGGCGTGAGGCAGTGCGAGAGATCGTGGCCTCTGGCGCTGGCGTCGGATTCGTGTCACGCGCTGAATTTGGTTCCGATGCGCGGCTGCATCCAATCGAAATCGATGCGCCGCCGGTGCTGATGGACGAGGCGTTGATCTGCCTGCGCGAAAGATCGAACGGCAAGCTGGTCAAGGCGTTCTGGGAGATTGCCCAGTCGATGGCCAAATAGCAGCTGCATCGGGAGAATCTGTCCTTCGGACGCGCCGTTTGTCCATCTATGGGCAATATGCCGGTCAAAGAGTAGCAAATGAAAAGGCTCCCCCACCCTTCCTTTCCGTCGTTCGGCGCGCCATAGTCAGCCATCAGCAACACTATCGGTGATTGATGCCAGCCGAAGCCAAGGTTAACCGCCCAGCACGCCGCCCGACCGGCGCTCGGACCGCTCCTTATGTCAAACGCCTTCGCGGCGTGAAAAACTGGAAAGAAGCCGCCGCGTGGCTGGAATATCGCGGCATCGAAGACATTGAGTGCATCACGCCTGATCAGGCGGGCGTAGCGCGCGGCAAGATGATGCCGTCGAACAAGTTCACCTCCAACACGTCCCTTGCGCTGCCCTCCGCGCCATTCATGATGACGATTTCGGGCCAATATCCGGAAAACGGCAACGGTTTTCAATACCCGGAAGACGATGGCGATCTGAAGCTGGTGCCGGATCTTTCAACGCTGTGCGCGGTTCCGTGGGAGAGTGATGCGACCGCGCAGGTTATCTGTGATCTCGTGCATCAGGATGGCCGCCGTGTCGGATTCACGCCGCGAAACGTTTTGCGCCGCGTGCTGGCCGCCTATGAAGCGCGGGGCCTGAAGGCCGTCGTCGCCCCGGAGATCGAATTTTATCTGGTGCGCAAAAACCCCGACCCCGACTATCCGCTGTCCCCGCCTGTCGGGCGTTCGGGGCGGCCAATTGCGGGCGGCTCGGGCTACTCGATCGCCGGCGTCAACGAATATGACGAACTGATAGACGACATCTACCACTTTTCGGAGGCGCAGGGGCTGGAGATCGACACGCTGATCCATGAGGAGGGCGCCGGACAGCTTGAAATCAACCTGCGCCACGGCGATCCGATCGAACTGGCGGACCAGGTTTTTCTGTTCAAGCGCACGATCCGCGAAGCGGCGATGAAGCATGACGTCTATGCGACCTTTATGGCCAAACCCATCCAGGGTCAGCCGGGCTCGGCCATGCACATCCACCAGTCGATCATCGACCGCAAGACCGGCAAGAACGTCTTCACCAACGCCGAGGGGGGAGAAACCGACGCCTTTTTCCATTTTATCGGCGGCATGCAGAACCATGTGCCCAATGCGCTGGTGATGTTTGCGCCTTACGTCAATTCGTACCGGCGCTTGACCCAGGCGGCCTCCGCCCCGGTCAACAACAAATGGGGCTACGACAACCGTACGACCGCATTTCGCGTGCCGCGTTCGGACCCGGCGGCGCGGCGCGTCGAAAACCGCATCCCTTCCTCCGACGCCAACCCATATCTGGCGCTGGCTGGTTCGCTCGCTTGCGGCCTGCTTGGCATGATGCGTCAGGAAAAATGCGAAGCGGCGGTGCTGACCACAGCCAATGAAGACGAGATCGACCTGCCGCGCGGACTGCTTGAAGCGGTCGATCTGTTTGAAAAAGATGAGGCGTTGCGGGAAATTCTCGGCAGTCAGTTCGTCGCCACCTATTCAGCCATCAAGCGGGCCGAGTTTGAGACATTCATGGAAGTCATCAGCCCCTGGGAGCGGGAATTCCTGCTGTTGAATGTGTGAGTGTTGAGATGAACGGGTCTATCCAGTCAGTCCGGCAGCCAGGACGCACCGTCCCTCAAGGCCCACAATTCATCATTCGCTAAGCCATGACTTACCAATCTCCCATCTCCCCCGGACGCTCCTGGTACGAGGACTCCGTTGGCGAACGCCCAACATATCCGGCGCTTGACGGCGACCGCAGTGCTGACGTCGTCATCATTGGCGGCGGCTACACCGGACTGTCGGCGGCGGGGCGGTTGGCCAAGGCTGGCGTCAATGCCGTTCTGATTGAACAGCACCGTTTTGGCGATGGCGCATCGGGCCGCAATGGTGGCCAGATGGGCACCGGCCAGCGCGCCTGGGCTGAAGAACAGGAGAGCGAACTCGGGCTTGTGCGTGCACGCGCGCTCTTTGATCTGGCCGAGGAGGCCAAAGCCGACCTGCTCGATTTTGTCGCCACCAACGGTGTCGACATGGATTTTCGTTCCGGCCAGATCTCGGTCGCCCACAAGGCCCGCTACGTCGACGATTACAGGCGCCATGCAGCGGTGATGGCAGAGCGGTTCAATTACCCGCATATCCACTTCATGGATCGGGACGAGACTGCCCAGCGGCTCGGCTCAAGCGCCTATTTTGGCGGAACCTACGACGCCGGCACCGGCCATATCCACCCGCTCAAACTGCTGATAGGGCTTGCCCGCTCTGCGGTGGTCAGCGGCGCGCATCTCTTTGAACAGACCGCCGCAACCGGCATCTATGCGCGCGACGGCAAGGTCATTGTCCAAACGGGTAAGGGGACGATTACCGCCGAGAAGGGGCTGATTGCGGTCAACGCCTATGGCGGCAAGCTGGAGCCTGTCAGCGCAGCTCACGTCATGCCGATCGGCTCATTCATTGGCGCCACCGCGCCGCTGCCCGCCGATACCACGGTGATCCCCGGCGGCGAGTCGGTCGACGACAGCCGGTTTGTGGTGCGTTATTTCCGCAAGTCGGCCGATAACCGACTTCTGTTTGGCGGGCGCGAGGTCTATGGCGTCAACGATCCGAAGGATATTCATATCCATATCCGCAAGCAGATCGCAGAGATTTACCCTGCATTGAAAGACATCGAGATCACACATGGCTGGGGCGGCTATGTCGGCATCACCATGCCACGTCGGCTCTTTGTGCGTGAGGTCTTACCGAATGTTATCGCTGCCGGAGGCTATTCCGGCCATGGGGTGATGTTGTCCAGCTTTGTCGGCAAGCTCTACGCAGAAACAGTGGCCGGCAACCGCGACCGGCTGAAATTATTCGAGGAGTTGAAAGTCCCGGCTTTCCCCGGCGGGCGCCGCCTGCGCTCTCCGCTGCTTTTCCTGGCGCTTAACTGGTACGCGCTGCGGGACAGGATTTAGGCAGTCGACGCAGGGGCAGATTGACGCCTCCCCGTCAAAGCGCTCTGCCTGCGTGATGCCTTTCGAGCACAGCGTGATCTATTTGCCTCGGTGCGAGGCAGCTTCCGATGATATGCAATGCCTCCACCTTGCCGGCGCACCGGCAGCGCCGGCGAGTTAGACTACGGTTTCCCCACCATCGACCACAAGGATCTGGCCGGTCATATAGGACGAGCGCTTCGACACCAGGAAAAGGATCGACTCGGCGATTTCGTCAACCGAGCCCCAGCGTCCGAGCGGCACCTTGTCGCGCAGATAGTTCATGATCGCTTCCCGTCCTCCCATCTGGGCGATGAACGGGTCATTGAAAGGCGTATCGACCCAACCCGGGCAAAGCGCGTTGACGCGAATGCCGAAGCGGCCATAGTCGCCCGCCATCTGCCGGGTCATAGCAATCACCGCGTGCTTTGTCGTTGTGTAGGCGATCATCTCACGGTCGTAGAGCACGCCAGAACTGGAGGACGTGTTCAGGATCACGCCCTTTCTGGCCTTTTTCATCGCAGGCATGACAAGTCGTGCAGCCAGAAACGGCGCGCGCACATTCAATGCGTAAGATCGATCAAAGCCGGCCGGGTCGACGCTCTCCAAATCTCCCGCCACCTGGGCGCCGGCATGATTGTGCAGGATGTCGATCCGGTTGTGTCTGGCCAATACGCCCTCAAGGGCGGCCGCCAGCTGTTCTTCGTCTGTGACGTCGACTGCCTGCCATTCGGCCTTGCCGCCGGATTGGCCGATACGTTCGGCAGTTTCCTGCGCAGCGCCGGACCTGATGTCGAAAACAACGACATGCGCACCCTCGCGCGCCATAATTTCGGCCCCGGCCCGACCGATCCCCGACCCTGCGCCGGTGACAACGGCAATTTCTCCGTCGAGTATCATACACGGGCCCTCTTCAGCTTATGCGCCGCGCCGTTCACCGCTTTGTCGATCTCCCCACGAGGCTGCCTAGCACCGCATCTATGCGTTCGCGCGCTTTCCTGCAGTCTTCAGGACTTCCAGCAAGAAACAGCCTTCCGGTTGCGCCGATCATCTGAACGTCGACCAAAGTGATGCCGGGCGCGGCGCGCTCCGCCTCATTGGCCGCGACGGACGCAAACAGCGCCGGTTCCAGCTCGTATACGAGCAGGGATTTGCCCGGCAAGAGCATCGAGGCCTCGCGCGACCGGTTCAGAATAATCGCGTGCTGATCAGAGACGTCCTCGATCGTATCGGCAAAAAGCGTCCGAGGCTTGAGCTGGTCCTGCGGCTTGCAGCCAATGCCGTCCAGGATAGCTTTTCCGGCCGCCTCCAGTTGTGTGGCGTCGCGCGAATGAAGTTCGAGGATGCCGTATTGCCGCTCGGTGTAAAGCAGGCCCGGCTCCATGTCCGGCATATGTTTCAGCGCAAGATCGCAGATACGGTGGATCGCCAAAGCCGGCGCCACCTCGATGATCAGGGAGTGCTCACCTTCCATTAGCGGATAGCCGCGCGCCCTGATCGGCGTCGACATATAGGCGGCGAACTGCCGCTGCAGATCCCTGACCAGAAGATAGACGCGAAGTTCTGTCATTGATGTTCCAGGTATAAGGGCGCGCGCTTCACCAAAGTGAAGCCCACCCTTTCAACCCGACACTCCTGTGTTCGACGATCTGGCCGCAATGGCAGCGACCTTGCTTGTCCCGGCGTTACTTGCCCGCGGCGGTTTCAAAATGCTTGCCAAGGTCGGGATGTGGCCGTGGAATCACATGGACCGAAACCAGCGTGCCAACAGTCGACGCCGCCTCCGAACCGGCCTCGGTCGCCGCTTTCACCGCGCCCACGTCACCGTTGATGATGACGGCGACAAGCCCATCGCCGACCTGTTCGCGACCGACAATCGTCACATTGGCGGCCTTCACCATCGCGTCAGCTGCAGCGAGCGCCGCCACGTATCCCTTCGTTTCGATCATTCCGATTGCATTAGACATAGGGTTCTCCTGTAGTGTTCCGAATTATTTCGATTTCGATTTGGGAAGATCATCAAGCGAACCAATGATCAGCGCGTCGATCGGGATCTTCCCGCCTCCCAACCACGAGGCAGCGGTTGAACCGGTCACGATCAGCACTTCTTCGCCTTCGCCGCATCCAAGAACGTCAAAGGCGATCAACGAACCGCCGCCCTCGCTCTGCACCTCAAGGAAGGCGCCCGCCGGAATGTGCTCCACGCGCTTGGTGGCCCAATATCGGCCAACGACCTTACCTCTTATCATTTTCCGCTCCAGTCGATGCTGACGCCGCGCGCCTTGGCCTTGTCACGCGCTAACGGCGTTACACTCACGCCTGGGCCAACAACAAGACGGCGCACGTCCTCCGGCAATTTCGAAATTATCATTTCCGTCACAACACCTGTCTTGACGGTGTGGTCGCGACCCTGCGCCGGTACCTGACTGGCGGCCGCGACGCCTTGCCCGGTCAGGCGAAACAGAGGCTTGCCAGCCTCAATTGCCGCGCGCTGCTTCGGGTCCTGCGCAGCCTGCAACACACGTTTGGCAAAGTCTGCCAGATCGGCGTCGTTGGCGATCCTCACGGACTCCAGCGTCTCTGACGACGGGCTGGACTGCGGATCTTGCCGGATGCGCTTCACCTCTTCCGAGATGACATCCCGGATAAGCACACGGAGTAGGTCGCGATCCATCATCGTCCTACCCTTCCAGCGCCGCAAGCGCAGCTTCGGCGCCCATGCGCACATGCGATTCTGCGCCCGATAGATAGACGCGGCCTGTCGCTCCAAACATGCGGTAGTCAATCACCTTGATGTCGGCCGACTTCTCCGCCTCATTCGTGGCGAGCACGGCGTAGGAAGCGGGCTGCATCTCCAGCACAAACAGCGACTCCCCGGGCAGGAGCATTGAGCCTGATTTGTTGCGGTTGATCAGGAAGGCGTGACCATGGTCGATGCGCGTCACAATCTTCGACGCCAGCACCTGTGGCCTCGCCGCTTTCTGCACGCCAACGTCGAGCGCATCAAGCACAGCGCTAGCCGCAGACTTGACCGCGGAAATTGAGCGCGAGTGGAACTCCAAATAGCCAAACTGGCGCTCCACCACCAACATGCCGCCGCTGACGTCCGCATGTTTGAGGGCCACGTCGGTCAGCGCCTCGACATCCAGACCCGGCGCGACTTCGATGATTTGCGCCGCCATATTGGTGCGCGGCAGCCGCCCGCGCATGCCGCTCGCCATGTAGCAGAGCGTCTGCGGCTGCAGCTGGTCGATGAAGATGAAGGAGCGAAGCTCGGCCATGGTTTCAGATCACCCTGCTCATGACCGCAACACGCCGCGCAACTCTTCGAGCACCATCCGGCGGATCTCCTCGCGTAGCTGGGCGATGTCTGCGCCCCCACCTTGCGCGGGCAAAGCCTGACCTGGCGCTTCCGCCCCTTCCTGAAGACGTCCCAGCGACATCGGGGCTTCCCGTCCAAGCGCCAGCGCCGGTCCGCCGGACCATGGATCAAGCCCGGTGAAATCGCCAAAGACCTCCTTGGGATCGTCATTATAGGCGATGCGGGTCCAGTTGATCAGGTGCTGCGGTCCGACATTTTCACCGATGGATGACGAACCGAAGAAGCCGGTGCCAATGGTGAAGGCGGGCGCCAGATGCGTGCCGTAACCCGCGGCGCCCTGGCTGCATGGCGCGTTGACAACCACGCGCAGCGCCTTCACGGCCGCGCCATAGGCCATAATAGTCGCTGCATTGCGGCTGTGAATCGCCGCCGAATGGCCCGCGCCCGACAGCCGCACCAGGGATCGGGCGCGTGCGATACCCGCCTGCGCATCGGGCGTCCGCAGAAAACCTAGCACCGGGCATAGCTTTTCCTTCGACAGCGGCTCGTCAATTCCGGTGCGCTCGATTTCGGTCACGATGACCTTCACGCCGGACGGCAGCTTGAGACCGATCATCGCGCCGATTTCAACGGCCGACTTGCCAAGCACCTGAACATTGAAGCTGCCTCGCCCGAACAGCAATTCACGCAGCGCCGCCGTCTCATCCGGCTTGGCGATATGAGCGCCTGCCGCGCGCAGATCGTGCAGCAGACGGTCTGCGACCGCTTCGACCGCCAGAACGACGCTCTCATTCGTGCACAGGATAGAGTTGTCAAAACTCTTTGATTCCACGATGCGCTTTGCCGCAAGCGCTGTGTCAGCCGTTTCGTCCACTAGGACAGGTGCGTTGCCCGGCCCCACGCCAATCGCAGGATTGCCGGAACTATATGCGGCGCGCACCATTGGCGTACCACCGGTAGCGAGGATCACGCCAACGCGTGGTGACTTCATGACGTGGTCAATCAGGGCGAGGTCGGGTTTTTCGATCACCTGGATGATCCCCGCCGGGGCTCCAGCCTCCTCCGCCGCCTTTGCCATCAGCAATGCGGCGCTTGTCGAACACTCCCGAGCCATCGGATGCGGCGAAACGACAATCGCGTTGCGCGTCACCAGCGCCATCATCACCTTGTAGAACACCGTACACACGGGATTGGTCGAAGGCGTCAATGCCAATACGATGCCAGCGGGGCGCGGCAGCTCGACCATCTTTTGCTCCGGCTTGATTCGCGCCGAGCAGAAGTCCTGCTGCGAATAGAGTTCATAGAGCCCGCGTGACGTCAGTTCATTCTTGAGCTTCTTGTGTTCCGTCACGCCGAAACCCGTCTCCTTGACCGCGGCTGCGGCCAACTCGCCAGCGTGGGCAAAGGCGGCTTCGGAAGCCGCGCGCGCAATCCGGTCGACGCTGGCGCGATCGAAACGCGCAAACGCGGCTGCGGCCCATTCGGCGCTTTGCAAAATCAAATCGGCCGCGCCGTTTGCCCGCTTTTCGCCCGCCAGGATTTCTTGGACAATCGCGGTCATGCCGCACGCACCTTGCCACGTCCGCGACCCAGACACTCGGCATAGGCAAGACCTACGCTGCGCTCGACGCGTTCCAGTACCTCCTGACACAGGTCGGACGTCATCAAGACACCCGGCTTGAACTGCAGAACGCGCGGATCAAGGGTCGAGAATATCGCCCAGACCCCGTTTTCGTAGAGATGCTTCATTACCGGTTTTGCGCCCTCGGGATAGTCGAACTCCAACCCCATCACCACACCGCATTGCCGGTTGCCGACAAAGAAGTCGGGATAGAGCTTCATGATTTCAGCCAGTCCGTTGCGGAAGGTTTCCGAGATGAAGTTGACCATCGGCTTGACGGTTGGCCGCTGCAGGATCTCCAGGGTCTTCATGGCGACGAGGCAGCCCAGTTCCGCGCCGCCCATGGTTGACATGTGCGCAAATCCATCCTGCGTCAACCAGCCGGCATAGGGCTCGCGCACAACCACGCAGGCGATCGGATACATGCCGCCGGAGATGCCTTTGCCGGTAACAACCATATCGGGGTTGATGTCGTAGCGCTGATAGCCCCACATCTCGCCGCAGCGCATTAGCCCGGTCTGCACTTCATCGGCAATGTAGAGCGCCCCATAGCGCTCACAGAGCTTTTTGACCTCGCGCAGATAGCCCGGCAGCGGCATAGGGAATCCGTAGGTCGCCGGTATCGTCTCCATGATCAGTGCGGCGACGTCCTTGCCCTTGAGCGCATCCTCCATCGCCGTCAGATCATTGAACGGCACATGCACGAAATCTTCCGGCTGGTCGGAAAGGAAGATCTTCTTGAAGCGGTCTGCGCCGGCGGCGACCGCCAGGCCGGTGTGTCCGTGATAGGCGTTGACGATCGACACGATCTTGCGCCGCTGCGTGGCGTGCCGCGCCGTCTTGAGCGCGATATCAATCGCTTCAGCGCCGCCGGAGGCGTACATCGTATAGTGCAGGTCGCCGCCGCAGATGCGGGCCAGTTCTTCAGCCAGCGCGGTGCGCGCCTGCGAGGGAAAGTGGTGATTGCCCATGTCGAAACGCTGGGCGCCGCGGTTCAGCACCTCGATCAGTTCAGGGTGCCGGTGTCCAATATTGTAAGTGCCGCCGTTCAGATGCAGGTCGATCAACCGGCGCCCGTCAATGTCATAGAGCAGGTATCCTTCGCGCCGGTCGATCACCAGATCGACGCCCATGTCCTGCCAGGACTGGGTCTTGCCCGGATTCCAGAATGCCTTGGATCTGGCGATGAAATCGCGTTTTTCCGGACTCTGGGAGGCTTGGTCGGCCATGGCGGGCTCGCTCACGAATACTGGCTGAGATAGCGCTCTGCCAGATCGCAGGTGCCAATGCTGTAACCAGGCCCCTCTGTCTGCGCGAGCTCGGTTTCGCTGTGGGACCCCATCCAGGCAAATAGGGTCATGCGTCGCATCAGAACAAAGGTCCACAATTCATCGTCATCTTCCGCAGGCAGTTCGCGATGGCGCCGGTAACCTTCCTTCCAGGCTTCCAGCAGTTCGGGAACGTCGGCTCGATCCTCGAAGAAGCTGACTGCTGTCGCCGCGTCGTAGAGAAACCAACCCAGTCCGCAATCGTCGAAATCGATCACCCGCACGTCGCCATTGTGGACCAGCAGGTTCGCCAGCCGGAAATCGGCATGGATCAATCCGTAGCGATCTGAACCCTGGCCAAAACGCCTTAGACGCCGCTCCATCAAATCGACGGCGCGTTGTAGAAGAATCTGTCTGTCTCGAGTGCAATCCGGTCCGTCCTGCCAACGCCCCCAATTGGCGTTTGCGCCAAATGAATGCTCAAAATCCCAGGACAGCCGCTCAAAATAGGGCGGGCGCACCCAGCTCTGACTATGATTGTGGCAGCGGGCCGTCACCTCTCCCAACTGCCGAAAGGGCGGCGCCAGATTTTCCTGTGGCGGCTCGACGCCTTCGATAAATTCAAACAACACGCAGTTGCGCGATGCTCCGCCCGCCGGATGCTCCACCCACTGAACCTCGTCGCCATCCCCGCCCGGGATTGCCTGCGGGGTCATCACGCCGGCGTCTTTCTGCAAAGCATGCATCCAGGCCAGTTCACTGCGGATGCCGTCGATGCTGTGGTAGTCAGTGCGATGGACGCGCAAAATAACCGGACGCGTAGCCCCCTTGGGTAGAACACGATAGGTCCAGTTCTCGGAATGGTTGATCAGGGTCAGCGAAGCGCCTTCCATGCTCCAGCGATGGAGCGCAGCTGCGGCCAGCTGGTTAACCGGGTCGGGCTTGGCCGCTGCGGCGAGCGCACTGCTCATGCGTTGTCGTTCCTCGCATAGGTCCGGGTGAAAGGCCGGTTTCTAGATGAAGACTAGTCCGGGGCCGGGCCGTACGGCTTGACCCGTGAGGCGGCGCGCTTGACAATTAGGGAGCCTCAAACGGTCCTGGCGTTTATCACACTTGCGCCAGCGCGCTTGCTCCCCCAACTCTCCCATGCAATCATTTTGGTCCGACCATCTTCAGGCGGAGACTTTCGCCATGACATCCGTGCTTCTGGAACAGGAGCTGGCCCTGCCCCGCCCCGGCGCGCCGATTGTGCTTGCAGCCGCGGCGACGGGCGTCGCTGACTTCATTGAAGACCAGGGCGGTGATATCGACTCCATCTTCGGTAATGCCGGCATTCCTCCTGATATGGCGGGCGCGCCTACGATGAAGCTGCGGCTGGCCTCCTATTGCAGGCTGTTTGAAGAAGCTTCGAAGCGCGTCCAGTCGCGCCGCTTTCATGCCGGTAATTTTGGCCTGTGGTTTGGCCAGCAATTCCAGCCGCGCGATCTGGGCATGTGGGGTTACGCGGCGATCTCGGCGCCAACGCTTGCGGCTTCACTCGATAACCTTGTGCGGCTTTTCCACTTTCACCAGGAATCATCATGGATGCGGATGAGGAAGGGCGACGGCGGACTGGTCCATCTCGAGTATCAAATCTACTCCTCCGAGATTGTCGAACGTCGTCAGGACGCAGAATTGTCGCTGGGCATGTTCGCCAATGTGATCCGGGAATGCGGCGGTCCGAAGTGGACGCCTGTGGAGGTTCATTTTGAACACCCCAGACCCGAGTGCTGGACAGAGCACGAGGCCGCCTTTGGCGCGCCAGTCTATTTTAGCCAGCCGACCAATGCGCTTTTGTTCCGGCCCGAGATGCTGCAACGCGAAATGCCCGGTCGCGACCTGCAACTCATGAGCGTCATGGAAACCTGTTTGGAATCGCTGGGTTCTAACCGCCTGTGCGATGACGGTTTGGTGGAGCGGGTCAGGACAGCCGTGCGCGTCAATCTGCCGAAAGGCTATCCCAGCCTTGATCGGATCGCGCATGAGCTTCGCGTCCCTGCCGCCAGCATCCAGCGTGACCTTGCCGAACAGGGAATGACCTACAAGGACGCTGTCGAACTTACCCGTCGAAGCCTGGCCAGCGCCTATCTGGATCAGCGCCAGATGCCGCTGACCGAAATTGCCCTGCTTCTTGGATATTCGGAACTATCGGCCTTCACGCGCGCCTTTACCCGGTGGACCGGCGTGAGCCCCAGCGTCTACCGCAAGCGCAGTCACTAACCATCTGACAGTTCCTACATTTGCGACAGAGCGTCAGGCGACTCGGGCAGGATTTGTCCGCCATCCACGATGATGGTCTGGCCGGTAATATAGCGCGCTTCACTGCTGGCGAAAAAAAGCGCAGCATGGCCAATATCTTCGACATCGCCCAGATGCCCGAGCGGCACCGTGGCCGCCATGCCCTTCATGTAGTCTGCTCCGAGATCGGCCAGGCCTTCAGTCACGATATTGCCAGGCATGACTGCGTTCATTGTAATTTTGTCCTTCGCCAGTTCCATGCAAGCGGTGCGCATGAAGCCGAGTTGGCCAGCCTTCGTTGCGCCGTAATGGCTCCATCCTGGAAAGCCTGTCACCGGCCCGGTGATCGAGGAGGTGATCACAATTCGCCCTTCTCCCGATTTCCGCAAGCCGGGGATGCATGCTTTCACCGACAAGAAGGTGCCTTTTAGATTTGTCGCCTGCACCTCGTCCCACATTTCGGGACTCATCTCTTCAATTTTCACCTGCGGAAACTGGCCGGCGTTGGCGCATAGAACATCGAGCCCGCCATGACGATCCACCGCAGCGCTCGCCATGGCCTCCATGTCTTTAAGGCTGGTCACATCGGCGGCAAAGCCGCTGGCGGTAAACCCCATATCCACCAATTCCTTCGCCGCCGCCTCGGCGGCGTCGAGATGGCGGCCAACAATCAGCACCTTGGCGCCATGCCGCGCAAACACGCGGGCAATGCCTTTGCCGATGCCTTTGCTTGCGCCGGTCACAATGACCGATTTTCCTCTGATCGATTCAGCGAGCATACGAACTTCTCCCTTTTCAATCCGCGCTTTTGGCGGTGCTTCCGCCGCGGCGCAGCAAGACGACGGCAAGGTAGCCAAGTAGAACAATCAGCCCGGCGCCCAAGGTCGAGACGGTGCCAAGCACCGGCACGCCCGGCGTGTAGCCAGCTATCATCTTGGCGTAGAGATATTCCGGAAGCGTGGTGTCGGCGCCTGACGTATAAAGCGACAGGGGAAAATTGCCCCAGGACAAGAGAAAGGCGAACAGGGCGCCGGAAACAATGCCGGGCGCCAGGACCGGCAAGGTCACTTCGCGAAACACCTGCCAGCGCGTCGCGCCGAGGTCGAATGCCGCTTCCTCAAGGGCCGGATCGAAGGAATAGACCTGGATCGAAATCACCAATGTGCAGACCGGGATGATCCAGACCAGATGCGCAAAAACGGCAGTGTGCCAGGACATGGTGAGTCCCAGTGCGTTGAACCACAAGAGAAGCGCCAGCCCCAATACCGTTTGCGGAAAGAAGATCGGGAGCAGGACTATCTTCTGGTAGGCCGAGCGGCCTTTCCAGTCATAGCGGGCAAAAGCCAATGCGCCAAACAACGCAATGACGACAGCGATCATGGTCACCCACAGGGCGAGGAAAAAAGACGTTTCAAAAAGCTGCCGCACTTCAAGCGAAGCGAATGTCTTTTGCCACCAGTCCAGCCCCCATTTCTGGATCGGGAACATGAAATAGCGGCTCGACGTGCTGGACGCCAGAAAGAGGGATAAGGCTGGCAGATACATGAACACGATCACCGCGAGCGTCCATGTCCAGATCAGTGCCCGCCAGGCGCGGTCGCCAGAGTTTTCCAAGCTACCTCCGCCCCAGGATCGAATCGAGGTCAAAGCGGCGCAGGACCAGCAGCACAAGCGCGCCGACCACCAGCATCAACAGCACCGAAAGCGCGGCGCCAAGCGGCCAGTTCTGAGCATAGGTGAAGGCAATCTCGATATCGTGCGTGATCGGTATGATCCGTTGCCCGCCCAATACTTTCGATTCAACGATGGCGCCGACTGCGAGCACAAATGTCAGCAAGAAGCCGATGATGATCCCTGGCATCGCAAGGGGAAGATCTACCTCTTTGAATACTTGCCAGCGCGTCGCGCCAAGATCAAAGGCTGCCTCTCGCGTCTGCTGCGGCACCATGGAAACACCGAGCGTCATCGGGAACAACATGAACGGCAGGTAGACATAGACCATGCCAAGCAAGGTAAGCCCGACCGTGAACAGCGCGCTTTCCAGTTCCCATCCAAACATAGACTTCAAGGAGCCGAGCAGCACGCCGTTCTTGATAAAGAACAGTATCCAGCCGTAGATGCGGACGTTTTCCGACACGAAGAGCGGCAAGGTGAAAAGCAGGGTGATCAATGTCGCCCAACGACCGAATACACGCGCCAGCCCGAACGCGATCGGATAGCAGATCAAGGCCAGGATGATCACCGTGGCTGCCGCCAGCCCCAGCGACCACAGAAACGTAATGTAGCTCGATGAGTTGAATATCTCGACATAGTTTTCGAGAGTCCAGGGCTGCCACAGGCTGAAAGTGCGCGGAGGCACAAAACTGTAGGCGATGACGGCGAGCAGCGGCGCGACAAAGCCACATAACAGAAACAGCAGCACAGGCAGCGCTTGCCGTGCGCCGGGCGGGAAGAGTTTTGCCAGCGTGCTCATAGACGCCGGCTCAATCCGAAACCAGAATGCTGTCGACCGCATCCCAGCCTATCAGCACCTTGTCGCCGCGCTTGCCTTCAAAACCCTGCTGGCGAAGTTTTTCTACGATGAAGACCCGCTCGCCAACGCGCACCTGGTATTGCACGCGCGAACCCAGCACATATTCATTGTAGAGAATTCCCTCTATGCTGTTTTCAGCGTCGCTTCTCTTGTCAATAAACCGCAATGATTCCGGTCTAACGACCAGATAACCGTCGCTCATGCCTTGCGGTATGGGCGGGCTCTTGAAGCGACCCTCCAGTTCGGCCGAGCGTACCTGGTCCTTGCCATCGGCTTTAACCGCGAGGACGTTCACATCGCCGATAAACTCCGAAACAAATTTGGTGCGCGGGGCCGAATAGATCTCCTGCGGCGAACCAACCTGCACCAGTTTGCCTGCGCGCATAACGCCAATGCGGTCGCTCATGACCATCGCTTCTTCGAGGCTGTGCGTAATGTATATGAAGGTCTTGCCCGTCTCGCGGTGGATGTCCTTCAGTTCTTTTTCCAGCGTCTTTCTCAGCTTGTAATCAATCGCCGACAAAGGCTCGTCGAAAAAAAGAATATCCGGCTCATAAGCCAGCGCCCGCGCCAACGCCACGCGCTGCCGTTCGCCGCCAGAGCATTTTGTGACGTTCTTGGTGTAGTAGGTGTCGGGCAGCCGCAGCTGGGCCATTAGCTCCCGGGCGCGCTTTTGGCGCAGATCGGGCGCGATCCCCTTCATCTTCATCGAGAATTCGATGTTCTGTCCAACGCTGCGATGTGGAAACAGCGCCAGCGACTGAAACACCATGCAGGTCGGCCGCTTGTTGGCCGGCAGATCGTTGATGCGTTTTCCACGCAGGAGTATCTCTCCCGACGTCGGAAACTCCATGCCTGTGAGCATGCGCAACATCGTCGTCTTGCCGCTGCCAGAAGGGCCAACGATAGTGAAGAACTCGCCCTCTTGAATATCGAGGTCAATGTTGTCGACAGCTCTCAGGCCGCCGAAGGCCTTGGTGAGATTGCGAAGCTGCAGAATGGGCTGGGCAGTCATAGACCTCGCATTCCAAACACTGTCATCCACATGAATGGGCCGCCCGTCATCAGGTTCGGACGACCCACGATTTTCCACCGACAGTACGGATCAACCGCCCGAAGCCTCACGCTTGGCGGCGCTCATGATGTCGAGCAGCTTGTCGTAGTCAGGCACGATATCGTACTCGGCGGAGCGCGCCATTTCCTCTTCCAGACTATCCCACTGGATAATGTCGAGCTCCTCCTTGGTGAAGAGCTTGAAACAGTCCGGATTGCCCATCTGGGTTACCGGATTGAATGTTCCTTCGGCGAAAGCCACCGTGTGCGACATCTCCGGAGATTGCACATAGGCGAGGAACTCCTCGGCACGCGGCGACAGTTCCGGGTTGTTGACCAGCGACGTGACTTCGATCCAGGAAATACCGCCCTTGCCGCCGGCCATCGGCCCTTTTTTCGGCGTAATGGCGCGGATATTCAGATTGCCGTCGGCGCGCGCCGGCGAACAGGAATAAGTGCCGCCCGTCAGATAGAAGTCGATCTCGCCGGACACAAGCGCCTGGTTCATCGTTGCGAGGTCGCCAACCATACGCGCGCCCTTGAACACGCGCTTCGCCGTTTCGGTGTATTTGGTCACTTCCTCATCGGTGTGCTCGCGGAAAGGATCGAACCCGGCGATGCAGCACAGGTCGAACACGTTCCAGTCGTCCGAGGCCTGCACGCCATACTTCTTGTCGTTGGCCGCATCATTCCACAAATCCCAACCTTGATCCTCCGCCGTTGCGCGGCTGATTTTGTCGGTATTGACCACGAAGCTGTAGGGTCCGAAACGCTGCGCCATGCCGAGCAGTTGTTCGCCGCTTTCATCCATGGCCCACTTATAGGGCGGCTTGAACTCGGGCAGCATCTTGTCGAAGAAGGGCTCGAATTTGGCGCGATCCAGCGGCTTGATCAGCTTCTCCGGATACATCACCTTACGCGCCCAAGGATTATTGACGTTGATCAGATCCCAGACATTGGTTTCACCACCGCGAAGACGGTTGATCATGGTCGGGTCGTTGGTCAAAGATTCCGCGCGCACGGTTGCGCCGGTAGCGGTACGGAACGGATCCAGCACCTGGGCCGAATTGTACCCTTCCCAGCACAAGATGTTCAGCTCATTGGCGCGCGCCGCAGCGGCTGGCCGCAATCCAGCCGCGCCGGCAGTTGCGAGCGCTGCGGCGCCCATCGCCGAGTGCTTTAGAAAATCACGTCGAGTCTGCGTGAAGTCGCTCATTTGATCCTCCGTTGGCGCGGCCCGGAGCCCCGCACCTGTCGCCCATTGTCGCTCCCGGCGAGCGCCGGAAAACACGCATCGCTCTCTCAAGTTGGCCTGCTGTTGCCGCAGGTTCCCACTCTTCGATGCGACTCTAGTACGAAACTAGAACCGATACATTGCCCGGTCTTGACATCAACAAGGCTTCTCTTGACAGGCCGCCTGAAAACGATGCCTCAAGATTAGGCAGAAATAGCGGCGATATAGCCGTCTCGCAGCGCGCCCGGTGGGCGACGGCGTGTTCCAGCAAGCGACGCCACTAACGCATGCCCTGTCTGCGCAATCCCGGCTCGTACAGGCGAACGGATCGGGCGCCCCATCATTATGGCGTGCACTGTCGTTGAAACATGCGGGGCCTCCGTCACGCTCCAATCACTTTAGAGCATCCATCGTGATGCGCCGCAGTGCAGCATAGTACACCATAATGCAAAGGGACGCCTCAATACGCAGGATCTACATAATGTATTAATTTATTGACAGTGTATCAATTTTGAGAATATATCCAATAAAAGATTATTAGCACGTTGCCATAAACTACGGAATCAAGACTGAGGGAGATTGTCATGAGGGGAACTAGAGCCAGAGAATTTGGCGGGTCATTCGGGAAGCTGATGCGGGGGCAGGCAGTTGCTGCGGGCATCATGGTGGCGCTTTTGGCTTCACCTGCCTCTGCGAAGGAGTTTATTTCCATTGGGGGCGGTGGAACCGGCGGCACATTCAATACCTTGGCGAGCGGGATTGGCTCCTACCTCACCAAAATGATCAGCGATGTGAAATTTACGGTCGAAGGCTCCGCCGGATCGACGGAGAATATTCGGCGGATCGGATCAGGGGACCTTCAGATGGGCATCGCCTTTTCGGGCGATTCATACTTCGCTTACAACGGACTTGAAGCATTTAAGGATACAGGCGCCGTCAAGAATATCCGTTTCGTTGGATTTCTGTACAGCGCCGTATCGCAACTGGTCGTCTCCAAGGCGTCTGGCATCGGCTCGCTTGCCGGTCTGAAGGGAAAAAGCATCTCGGTCGGCAGCGCCGGCTCGGGCACCGCCAAGACTATGGACCGCATTCTTGACCATTTGAAATTGACAGGTGACGTTCGCACATCCAACGTCGGCGGTTCGGGGTCTTCCGATCAGCTCAAGAATGGTCAAATCGACGCCTATCACGGCCAGTGGGGCGTCCCTGCCGGTGCGGTCATCGAGACTACGTCGGCAATCGAGGCAACCTTGGTCAGCTCCTACGATGAGCTGAATGATGCAGGATTTATGGAAGCCTTTCCGTTCTACAGCAAAGTCGTGATCCCAGCCGGCACCTATAAAGGGGTCGATCAAGATGTAACTACAATCCGTGATGCAGGTATCCTGGTCGTTGGCGCCGATGTCAGCGCCGAGATCGTCTACGACGTGTTGAAGAATCTCTATAGCGACGAAGGGCTAAAGCACATGTTGGCCGTGAGCAACGCGACGAGAGAGATGGGCAAAGAGAACGGGCTGATCGGCGCGTCCATTCCCCTTCACCCTGGTGCGGAGAAGTTCTGGTCGGAAGTGGGCATGCTGCCGGCGAAATAGTCGCAACCAGAGCTTGTCGCGTCTAATCGGGTTCATTGTCCCGGAAAGGGTCCGGGGCAATGTCGCAGGCCGAGCCTTTGGGGCCTGACAAGACGGAGACCCAAGGACTTGGCTCAAATCGACCCTGTGGAATGGGGCCCATTTGGCGCAGCGCGCTCTAGTCGTCGTGACGATTTAACGATTGGTTGCGCTGGGACGCGAAATCCCAACCGGGCAAGAAAGAAGCCCAGGGCGGCGTCGGCCACCGTCGAGCATTTTCGACGCATTCAGCGACCATTTCGGCCCAACCTGCAGGGGCAGTGCTGAAATCTGCGGCGCAGTCGACCGTCGCTACTGCGAACTAGAGTGCGCCGCAACTGTACATGTTTCCGACTGTCAGAATTGTTCAATGGCTGCCTCTTCCCAGGAGAGCCCGGGGCTCGTTTTCCGTCGGCCGCTACATTTCAGAAGGACCCTCCCAATGGTGGACAACACGGCTAACGATCAGCACGGCGTGATGAGCGACGACAGTCTCGTGGACGGGTTTCGTCCGATGTGGGCACATGCAATCAGGGCGATCGCTGCGTTGATGAGCGCCTTTTATCTGTTTAGCGCTGGATTTGGAGCAACCGCACTTCACTACCACCTGGGTGTCTACGTCCTGCTGACCATTGCCCTGGTATTCTTGATTTATCCGTCGCGCCCGGATCCGGCGCGCGAAGCTCCAAGCATTCTCGATTTGACCCTTGGGGGTCTCGCAATCGCTTCTTGCGCCTATTTCATGATCGACTACCCCAACATCATAGATCGGCTAGGCGCAGAAACCCGGACAGATTTCATCCTCGGTACAATTTTGCTTGTGGTTACTGTCGAGATGGCGCGGCGTGTCCACGGCTGGGTTCTTCCCGCAATCGCAATCGTCGCTGTGCTATACGCAATTTTCGGGCGTAGCATGCCTGACATAATCTCCCATCGCGGCTTCTCAATCGAGCGCATCACGCCCTTCTTCTACTTTTCTGAGGACGGGATTTTCGGGCTCATCGCCCGCGTTTTCGTAGACTACGTCATCGTATTTATCTTCTTTGGCGCATTCCTTTCTGCATCAGGCGTCGGGGCATTCTTCATCGATCTGGCAATGGCTATTGCCGGACGCCGGACCGGGGGACCGGCAAAGGTTGCGGTGGTTGCTTCAGCGCTACTTGGGTCAATCTCGGGAAGCGCGATAGCAAACACAGTTTCGACTGGCGCTTTGACCATCCCGCTAATGAAGAAAACCGGCTATCCAAAAGAGACTGCAGGAGCGATTGAAGCCTCGGCGTCAATCGGTGGGATGTTCCTTCCGCCCATTATGGGAGCCGGTGTCTTCATCATGGTCGAGATGACCGGGATTCCCTATCAGACTCTGATTGCCGTCTCCGTCGTTCCGGCGTTCCTCTATTTTGCAAGTATCTGGTTCACAGTGCATTTCGAAGCGAAGAAATTGGGCCTTGCCGGCCTGGTGCCGGAGGAAGTGCCTGATCTTCGTTCCGTTTTGCGTGAGCGCGGGGTGCTCAGTCTGCCACTGTTGCTGATCATTGCACTGCTGATTTACGGTTTCACGCCGGGCTTCGCAGCATTTTGGGGCATCGTTGCGACCATTCCATGTTCCTTTGCCACCAAACGCCACAGGATGACGCCTCGGAATATTTATAAGGCGCTTTACGAAGGCGGCATTAGCACACTTGTGATTGGGTCGATCGTTGGCGCAATCTCGCTGATTTTGGGGATGATCAGCCTGACAGGACTGGCGCAAGAATTCACCAGCATTTTCCTGTCCGTTTCCAGCAACAGCGTTCTGATGGCGTTGATATTAATCGCGCTTGCAAGTCTCGTCATCGGTATGGGACTGCCTGTGACTGCATCCTACATTGTTGTCGCCGTTCTTGCCGTGCCAACATTGTCGGAACTTGGCGTAGCTCTCATTGCGGCGCACATGATCGTCTATTGGCTTAGCCAGGATTCAAACATTACACCGCCAGTTTGTATTGCGGCCTACGCGGGCGCGGCAATTGCGAAAGCAGATCCCTTCAAAACGGGGATAAAGGCGGTAATGATCTCAAAAATGCTATATGTGATGCCGCTGCTTTTCGCTTTCTCACCGATGCTGATGAACGGTTCCTGGAAAGACATCATTATTGTCTGGATATCGGCCTGTATTGGCGCTGTATTGCAAGGAGCGATGACGGCTGGCTATTTCCGCACCAAAACCTCCCTCCTGCAGTGGATTGTTCTGTTCTGCGCGATGGTGCTTTGCTACTGGCCGATATGGTGGACCACTGTGCTCGGTGTGGCGATGGCGGCTGGTCTCTATTTCTGGCAGCGGCCAGCGCTACGCGCCACATAGTGCGAATTGGGTTGTGACACGCGCCAGAGCCTCGGGCTTCAATGTGTCATTGCGCGTAACGACAGGCCGATCGAACTGCGGATAGAACCTCCAGAAGAATTGTGCGCCAGGCTCTCAGTCCAGGCTCTCAGTATCGTGGCGAAAACAGACGTCTGCGTTCATAGACTTCGGCCGCCTCTTCGACAAATGCGGCCAGCCTCTCTGCGCCATATTGCCGTCGCAGAACATCTGCCGCGCCAAGCAGCGTCGCCTTTTCTGTTGCGCGGCCCGGGCGCAGCAGTTCGTAGACGCTCAGCAGATAGTGCTGCGGCACGTCGACCAGTTCCGACGCGCGTTCAAAATTGGCGGCAAGCGTCGCCCGCCCGGCCGCACGGGCAATCGCGGCCTGGTCAAGCAATGCCTGTCGCGTTATGCGCAGGTCTTCCATGGTCATGTCGCCGGCTACCACGGCGTCGAGCGTCAAATCGTCAAGCGTCTTGCCGCTCGCGGTGCGCACCCGGTCCGGCTGCTTTTCGGCCAGCGGATAGTCGGCGATCCCAGGGTGTCTGTCGTTCACGAGGTTGCCTCCAGATGGGTAATCTCGACATCATCAGGCGTCGCGCCTTCCTCGACCATTGATGTTTCGATCGCGTAGAGGAATGCGACCTGTGCATGATAACGCGCGCCAAGCGCCAGACCTTGCGTCGGCACGACCACGGGTTCAGGCATGTCCCCGGTGACATAGGCTGCTGCGTTGACGCCCAGGGCCCGGTAGTGGTCGAGCCCGGTCACGGGCGCATTGGAGAAGAGCTCGAGATTGTGATGCGGCATCCTGTCGGCCTGATGGATCACAGCTGTGCCCTTCGCCTGAATGCCGATGCCTATTCCGGAACCTGACAGACGCGCCGCAGACAGGCCCAGAAAAGACGTATCGGCTGTATGCCGCATACGTACGATACGTGGCGTGCATGCGCCTGCGCGAATACCCTCGGTGAGAGCGCGAAGCACGTTCGCCAGCGAGTGCCCCGCAAGCGTTCGATAGAGTTTTGTGCCGAAAGCGGGACTGATGCCAACCACGACCTCATTTTGCGGCCCGCTTCTGACTGATGGGCCAAGTGTTCTGTAGGCGATGCGGCGCTCTTCGTCTGCGGCGTAAGCGGCCTCCGTGCGAAGCACTTCCGCACGCGTCAGTACGTTTCGGATGGCGCTAATCTCCTGGCGGCGCGATTCACTGAGACGATAACCTGAGCCCGGACCGCTATAGTCGTTCGGGTCGTTGACTGCGCTGATCACATGCCCGTCGCGAACGACTGCCGCCGTTTGCAAATAGTCGCCCGACACCCGCAACCGCACCACGTTGAGCAGGTTTTGCGCCTCCGCGCGGAATCCCCTAACGGCCAGAGCCCGGATCACATCCAGCACGCAAATGCCTCGCTCTTTGATCCGGTCGCTCACAAGCGCCGTGTCGCGCGGCAGGTAACTTGCTGTATCGTTCGATCCCGAAGCGACGACAACGCTCTGTTTCATCGCAGCGGTCGGCTCGCCAAGATCGAGTTCGGAGAAAACGGCGCCGAGCGCGTCAACGGCGCGCCGGCGCAGATCAAGCGCCGTCGCCTCTTCAATCGAACGCAAACCGCCATCCGCTTCAAAGTCGCGCTGCAGCACGAGAAAATCCTCCATTTCCTCGCCGTTGAATGACGATGGATTGAAGGAATTGTCATATTTCAGGATCGAGCCCATGCCCGAGCAGACAAGATCGGAACCGGCAATCAGGTAGGGCAGGATCTTGGCGCCGACCCGGATTTCCGATTCCGAATGCCTTGCGTCGTTGCCGGTAGCACATTCGAGGTCGAGCCATACCGCCAGAAGGTTCTCCGCCAGCATTTCGCGCACGCCGCCTGTCATGCTTGAGGCAAGCGGCGCACCGTCAATGCCGCCGTTCTGTGTGCCTTGCACCCCCATCGCCCGCTGCAGGCAAAGGCATCTGGCCTCCAGATAGAGCAGGGATTTGGACTCGTGAAATCCCATCAACAACTCGGACGCCGCGCCGGACGTGCACCGCATCTTGATGCCGCGCGAGGCATAGGCAGCGGCGAGGAAAGCCTTGGACCATGGCGTATCGTCGCCATCGGTAAAGGCGCGTTCCGTCCCGTATACGGATACAGTTTCGGCGTAGGAGGTGAACCCGGCCATTCCGATCTGCAGTTCCTCGGCCTCTTCGCTGGCGCATTGGAAGAGCGTGCCCCACCGGCCGACTGCGGCGCCTACAGCGCAGGCGAGCGCATTCGACCAAGCGTTGCGGGCAACCCGCATGGTAGTCTCAATCTCGTCGAAGCCAAACGCTACCGCCACCGCCGCATCCGCCGCGAGCTGTAGCGGGTCGTCCTTGGCGTTGGTGACATGGCCCTGATTGCCCGGCG